>Ga0187769_10002889_pt1 | contig 10172 bp, 10 predicted proteins | sample 0116_SJ02_MP02_1_FD_133140 | JGI IMG/M metagenome (GOLD analysis project Ga0187769, IMG submission 133140) | Tropical peat soil microbial communities from peatlands in Department of Meta, Colombia - 0116_SJ02_MP02_10_MG | ecosystem: Environmental > Terrestrial > Soil > Wetlands > Peat | place... | reverse complement strand
GCGTTGACGGCACTGGCGAACTCCACGAGAAAGGCGTCCCCGATTGTCTTGACCTCGCGCCCACCATGCCTGGCGAATGCCGGCCGGAGGATTCCACGGTGCTCCTCGAGGAGCTTCATGGTAGTCGCTTCAGAGAGCAAGGTATACCCGACAATATCAGTGAACATTATCACCCCGATTCTCTGCTCACCGACAGATTGGTCCAAGCTCAATCCAGCTGTTCGGATTTGTGGGAGATTCAGCCGCTATAAGCTTGCGGCGCGGAGTTCGTCCGAATCTCGCTCACCCTCAGGGAGCTGCCATTGGCACGTCGTTTTATGCGAATAGACAAAAGGGCCCGCAGTGGAACGCGTAGTAGGCGGCGTATCCCGTGGGCCGCATGCTATCTCTGCCCTACCAGTAATGAAATCAGTCAACTGCCGGGTTCTAGCTGACCTGGGTCATTTCACCATAGACGTGCTCGACGTTCTCTGAATGGATGCCCTCGTATTGTCTGGACACCTTCTCCAGTACATCGTGGTCTGCACAGTCTGCCAGCTTGATGATATCCTTGACCTCTTTGGCAGTTTTTCCGGAGGCAATGCACTCGGTGACGGCGGATCGTAGGCTCTCGATATACCTGACGTCGGAGCTGAGCTTTTCGCCTGCGCAGGTCCCTCCGTGCCCCTGAACCACCGTTCCTCCACCTGCGATCGTCTGAACTCTCCGTAGAGATTCGATTAGTTCTCTGCTATCCCCGTACCAAAGATAGGGGAGCTCCATCACAGTGTCGCCTGCGATGACGACATCTTCGTCCTTCAGGCAGCCGATGATCGAGTCAGGCGTGTGTCCTGGCGTGTGGAGGAACAGGATTTCCTGGTTTCCAACTTCCAAGACCGACCCGTCAGCCACGCTTTCGTTCGGATAGACAGTCCTGATTCTGTCCTCTTCCCTGGCATCTCTGTTAGAATCGTCCCAGGTGAGGAACTTGCGCATGAGTTCGGAAGACAGACTGTGGGAGACAATCCTGCTAGTTTCGAAGAAAATCTGGTTCCCTGCCGTATGGTCCCAATGCCAGTGGGTGTTGACGAGCCCCTTGACGTTCAGGCTTGACGCCTTGATGTTGTGCAGCAATTCACGTGAGTCTTCAGGGTAGAGCAATGAGTCGAAGACAAAGGCCTCGCCACCCGATTGGACTACTGTGGCGGTCACACCAACCCCCCACGGGTGACGGCCCTCGAACACGGTCACGGAGTTGGACACATTGCGCCTCGTCAGGGGCAACAGCTAACGGGAGGGGAGGAGACTGATATGCTTTCGTTTCACCAACAGGTCCTTCGATCTGACTGCTTGCGCAGAATTTCAGGTGATTACTTATCGTGAGCCAACTATATTACCTGAGCCGTCCTCGCCGGAGCCCATGGACGCGACTGTCCCCGAACGGTCGACGGCGGAGCTGGACGTAGTCGAAGGCAACCTCAGGGCCGGGGATCACTCGTTCATCCGCGCATCTCAGGGTTCCGGGGTGCACATCAAAGGAAGAGCGGTGTTCGAAGGCAGCGTCGAGGTTGATTGCGACTTCGAGTGCGAATCGCTCGATTCGAGAGACGGCATCATCCGAGTCAACGGTAACCTCACGGTCCAGGATGACATCGACGTCGAGGAAGCGCTGTACACTCGAGGGAACGTCAAGGCCAACAACGTGGATGTGGGCGGAAGACTCTCAGTTGGGATATCGCTGGAGACCAGGTGTGCGGACGTAGGCGGCTCGCTCGAAGTTCAGGGCAATGTCGAAGCGGACTCCATTGACGTCGGGGGCACGTTCCAAGTTCTAGGCGGCGTGAAGCTGAAGGACCTCGACGTGGGGGGGAGCGCAGACGTCGGGGGAGGGGAGGTCACTGGGAGAATCGAAGCTGGGGGGCGATTCATCTCCCGGAAAGAGATGAAGTTCGACAGGATCGAATCGGGTGGCACGGTTGAGCTTTCAGGAGGGGCAGGAAGGATCATTGATGTCGGGGGCAGGCTGCAGTCCCATGGAGATCTCAAGTGCGAAGAGATCGAGGTCGGCGGGCTACTTTCAGTCGAGGGGAGCCTGACAGGTAGGCAGGCCGACGTCGGGGGGATGATGAGCGTCTCGGGGGACCTCGGAATGACCGCCAGACTGGAAATCGGCGGGGTGGCTGAGATCGGAGGCAACCTCTCCGGGGCAGACGTCGAGGTCGGAGGGAGGCTCAGGGCGTCGAGAGGGGTCCTCTCGGGCACCGCCGAGATCGGCGGTAGAGTGGAGACGATGCAGGGTTTCAAGGCAAACAAGATAGAAATCGGCAAGGGGGGTAGCTGCGCCGGCGACCTCGTGGGAGGCACCATTTACCTGGGAAGGCGAGCCCAGGTACAGGACGTGTACTGCGCCCAGCTCGTCGTCGAGGGGGGGTCTAGGTTGCGCAGGGTCTATGCGGAGAGCGTGGACATCGGTGACGACTGCGTAGTAGGAGAGCTTGTCTACACCAAAGAGCTCAAGGAAGGGGGTAGGGTGGTGCACCTCAAGCCTCCTCAGAAGTCTGAAAGCCTCCCTCCCTTTCCGCTCTGACAAGGGTAGAGTTTGGTCGACGCAATGGAGGATGGAAGGTCGAGCTCAAAGTCCCCCAAGCGTTCAAAGGCCGACATCTACGCTACCATCCTCGAGGTAGTGCGCCGGTATCCCGGCGGGGGGAGAATCACGAGGGTCTCCTACGGAGCCGGGGTCCCCCTCGACAGGCTGAGGGTGATGATTGAAGACCTCACAGCCTTCGGCCTCCTGAGGAAGACCACCGTCGAGGGAGAGACAGCGTATTCGGCCACACCGCGCGGCGTCGAGTTCCTCGACACATACTGGAAGATGAATGGGTACCTTGAGACATTCGAGCAGACCCCCACAAGGGGCCTTGTGGCTATAATGTTCGCAGATGTCGCCGGCTACACTGCCCTGACCCAGAAGAACGAGAAGCAGGCCCTCGAACTGCTCGAGGAATATCGGTCGGTCACCAGGCAGGCGCTCCCGAGGTTCCACGGGAGGGAGGTCAAGACGGTGGGCGATGCGTTTCTGGTCGAGTTCACGAGCGCCCTCGAGGCATCACAGTGCGCCATAGAGATACAGCGGAAGATGTACGAAAGGAACCAGAGGGTACGCGAGAGTGACAGGTTGTTGGTGCGCATCGGCATTCACGTCGGCGATGTAGAACGGAAGGGGAGCGATATCCTTGGCGACGCAGTCAACATAGGAAGCAGGGTCTACGCCATAGCAGAGCCTGGAGGCGTCTGCATCACGCGACAGGTCTTTGACCAGGTCTGGAACAAGCTTGGAAACCACCTGAGCGAAGTTGGGAAGAAAGAGGTGAAGAACCTGGACTTCCCGATCGAGGTCTTCTCGATCGACCTCCCTTGGAATCAGGGCGCGCGGACGAGCTCTCCCTAGGAAACCCTTGAGAGCACGGGATGCATCCGTGAGCCGGTCACGATAGGAAGGGCTCGGTCAGGGTTGGCGCACCGCCCCAGCCTGATTCAGTCGTATTCCCTAACTTCTGGCCAGAGTGCTGCGAACGACGTGAAGTTCGGGTTGGTGCCGAGATACACCGGGAGCTTCTGCTCGTAGCTGATGCAGTATTGGCAATCTAACGTCGTCATGGTGGTCACATTCCCGTAAGCATGCTGGACCGTTGCGAGCGATACCCCGATCGTGATAATGACCTGGCCCGAGCAAGAGTCAGGACCCCAGATGTAGTAGTTGTTGTGGCCGCTGATCGCTTTCGGCAGCCCTAGGCTACCCCCGAAGAAGTTCACCGCACTTGCCTCTCCGTAGTTCGAGGTGAATACGCATGCTTGGCTCCTAATGCTGGCCGGGAGGGCGTCGTAGGCGCTCGAGAGGTTCGATACCATTCCACTCCAGCCGTATCTGTCAGGCATGGGACTTGCCTGATAGTCACCGGAGCCGTAGGCGCTTGTGACAGCGGGAGGAGAAAGTATGGGCATTGCGAGAGGAGCAAGCAGCAGGGCGACGACCACAAGACAGGCGAGATACGGCCTTGAGCCGAACCATCTGAACACCCCCTTCTTCGAGAAGGAGCTCCTCTCGATTAGTATGGCACCGCCTGCGTACAGCATCGGGTACGCGGGAGCGAGATAGTATGTCTTCATGTTGAGCACGGTCATGAATACGTAGAGAATGATGTAAGTGAGCCCGAAGGCTCTGTACGGGCCGCCTTCGTCTGACCGGAGGTAGAAGTAAAGCCCGATCAGGACTATGGGGGCGTTAAGAAAGGTCACCAGCGCTAGCTGGGTGTAAAAGAAGTTCAAGGGTCCTCCCCCGCTGAAATCTCCTGTGAACTCCCGATAGAACTGGATCATTGGCCACCCGTTGATGGAGTTCCAGTAGATCATGGGCAGGACGAAGGCGACAGGTATCAGACAGGCAAGAACTATCCACTTCGACTTCAGGTACTGTCTTGCAGAGGGGATTGCAACGAACGAAACCAGAAGAGCGCCCACGAAGAAGAAGATCGTGAGCTTCGTAAGCAGCCCGATTCCAATGACGACTCCGACGGGAACCCAGAGCCTCTGTTCATGGCGTTTCACGATTCGGATGACCAGGTACGCGAGCAGAGACCACCAGAGAGAGTCGAAGGAATCGGGGGTGAACAGAGAACCGAAAGCAAGGAAAGCAAACGTCAGCAGGGTTGAGACCGCCGCCAGGACCTGCGCCCTCCTTCCTCCGCCCAGCTCTCTTGCGATCATCCCCGCTAGGACCACGAGCAAAGACTCGTTGAGCGCCGGAACCACGTGAATTGAGATGAGAGAGTCACCGGAGATCACGTTGACCAATGCAGCAACATAGGCGATGAACGGCGGGAAGTCGACGTACCCCAGCGAGAGGTGCTGCGTCCCACTGACGATGTAGTACAGTTCGTCCCTGAAGTAGCCGTAGTTTCCCGCTACGGCCATGTGGGCGACGAAATCAATCACCGCCAGGTACACGACTAGAGCCGGGCCGCTAAGCCAGAAGTGCCTCGACGGTTCGTCGGTCTCCAGGTAGGCGTTCGGAAAAGCGCGGGTCTTTGCGCGCACGCCAAGTGGACTCTTAATCTACGATTTGAACTCAACTCGGCTCTGTAGCAGAAGACCTTGTCTGTGCCATCTGCCCTTGCGTGAGACGGGTTGGCTCTGTCGTAGCGACCGACACCGCTTCGCCAACCATGCCGACCCTTGTCTCACTTCTCTTGACTTCCCTACGCTCTGGACGACCTACTTCCCAGATTCTCTAGCGTGCTCTTTCGTTGGGGCAACGAGGTTCGTGAACTCCATCGGGAAGATGTACTTGGTCGAAGGGGACGTGCCGAGGGCTTTCAGTGTGTCGAGATACTGAAGTGTCATCGTCTTCGAGTCAATCCCCTTGGCCGCGGCGAAGATTTGATCGAGAGCGCCGGCGTACCCTTCTGCCCTGAGAACTGCAGCCTGCTTGTCGCCTTCCGCCCGAAGGATGTTGGATTTCTTCTCCCCTTCAGCGACTAGGATTGACGCTTCTCGTTTTCCGTCCGCTTCTGTGACCGTCGCCCTCCTTGTCCTTTCCGCAGACATCTGGCGGACCATCGCTTCCTGGACGTCCTGCGGAGGTTTAATCTCTCTAATCTCTACGTTGGTAACCTTGATGCCCCACCTCTGTGTGACATCGTCCAGCTTCGTCCTGAGAATTAGATTGATCTGTTCCCTCCTCGCAAGGAGCTCGTCCAGTGGTATGTCCCCCACCACAGCCCTGAGGGTGGTGGTTGCAATCCCGATGGATGCACCCTGGAAATTCTGGACCTGAACCACGCTCTTGGTCGCTTCAATGACTTTGTAGTAGATCAGGAAGTCAATATCGGTGGGCGCATTGTCCTTGGTGATGCAGGTCTGATGCGGGACCTCGAGGTACCGCTCCCTGAGGTCTATCCTCACGAACCGGTTTACGATCGGGATGACGAACGCGACCCCGGGCCCTCCTGCCCCTATCAGCCTCCCGAGCCTGAAGACCACGAGCCTCTCGTACTCTCGAACTATCTTGATGGTCGAGGCGACTAGTCCTACTGCAATGGTTACCACTATGGCGTAGATGACGTACTCGATGATGTCGGAGGTCGCAACCTGCAGGGCAAGTGGCCCAAGAAGGCTCATTATTCTTAGTCGCCTGTCAAAGGTGCCTGCACCCTCTCACCTTAAATCTTGACTTCGATTGTATTCTCCTCGCCCTCTCGAGGACGAACCCCTATTAGCACCTTCATGCCGAATCCTCTTCCAGTGACTGAAAACATCCCCCCGTTTGACAGGCGGCGGTGGGGACCAGGGGGCATCGAATTGGTGGCGGGGTTCCTTGTTGTCGGTCTGGCCGTGCTTCTCGACGGCCTCGCGGCCGGTCGAACCAGCTTTCAGATCATAGGGACCATCATATTTGTTGGGGGGATCGCTCTTTTCGTTGCAAAGGTCGCAGAGGAAATACACCCTGTCACTGAGCAGTGGGATATAACCGGCGAGCACGGGGAGGTTGTCCAGGATGTCGGCAAGGACATGAAGGGGATCGTGAGAGTCCGTTCGGAGCTCTGGTCCGCGAAGAGCGCGAGCCCTATCGCCAGAGGTTCGAAGGTGCGGGTTACCAAGGTCGAGGGGCTCCAGCTCTGGGTGGAGAAACTCAGCGCCGATTCTAGTACAGGCTGATGGTTCAAGGCACCCTGTTCGGCGCCCGGGAGGTCCGGAAGGTTCATGGCATGTGCGGGTCTAGGTAAGTGCCTCTAGATTTCGGAAAGCGTCGATTCTAGGAAGAACCCAAACAAGAGCCGAGTCGAACCCCACAGCCGCGTAAGCCCCAAAAAAAGGGAGCCGGGCCCGAAGCGGACCGTGCCTCGGGCCAAATCCGCTCAAAGCGCCGAACGGGTTGACTTCACCTGACTAACTGGAGCATGTTCGCCACTTGTTCTATGTTCGTCACCATCTTCACCTCTATGGTCTCGCCCGCGTTTATGGTCATAATGTCGGGGTCCATGCTGAACGCCTGGTGGGCCTCAAGGCTCAGGGCGTCGAATACCGTGTAATTCTTGTGCTCAAGGTGCGCCGTCCAGGCACCTATCAATTTCACACCATACTTGGTCTGTCTCTCCTTCATGTTAGCGAGCAACTTTGCGTATGCTCTCTTGGTTGTTTCGTTGTGCATGGGGCACCTGTCAGGGGTATGCTGGGAAATCATCAGGAACGTAGCCACTTCGATCAAATCTGGCCCGTCTCGAGAAATACCTTTCGTACGCGAGTAGCTAGGCTGTTCTGGTAAGTAGGCGTAAATCTAGCTCGTGTCCTTCGAGTTCCCATGAGGGGAGCAGCGGTAGCGGGGTTGGTGATTATTGCGGTTCTTGCGGGAGCAGGGGTTGGGTATGTAATCGGCGGAAGCAATCTACAGAATCGAACTCTGAACGTCACTACCACGGAAACCATCACGGCAGCATCTTCGGTCACCACAATGATAACAGTAACATCGTTCTATCCCGACATGGGATCGCATCTACAGTTGCAGATTGAAACGAATGCCTCCACGATCAGTTTGGACGGTGCAATCCGGGCCCAAGTCATTCTCTCCAATCCGCTCAGTTCAAACCTCACGGCTGTAGTCCCAGAGTCTAGCAATTCGACAGTCTCAAACTGGAGTTGGGACGATTTCCTCTGCGGCGGCGGAAGTCTGAACTCGGTCGTCAGCTTTGCGGTGTTCCAAGGACACTACGTGGCGGGGAACCTCTCGCTAGCCGGTGCCCCGCTCACTCTGGTGCCTCCGTTGCTGCCCCCTTGTCCAGCCTTTCCTGTCCCGCTCTTTCTGATTTACCTCCCGACGGGGACCACTGCGTGGGTCTACTCGAATTATCCGCAGGTCCAGCCTTACACCGTGCGGACCATCTTGAACGCGACCACGGAGACGTGCTCCACCACCATCACTGGAACAACGACCTGCGGGACGAGCTCTGGGCTCTTTGGATTCTGGCGGGGACCTGTGAGCGGATCCATGGGGAACTACACGACCGCGTCCCCTGACTTCCACTACTTCGCTCCCGGTCAGTACACCCTAGCTGCTGAAGACGCCTGGGGCCAACAGGCGTTTGCCTACTTCGAAGTCACCTAGGCCGAGGAGAAGCAGCCTTGCGAAGAGACTCGGTCGCGGTAGGACCAAGACGGAATGCGGGGCCGAAGCTCGATGATAACTTGAATCAGCCTCTGAAAGTCAATCAGAGTCCATTCTGAGGTTGTTACCCTTGGCCCGGCTAAGATTAGCTACTAGGCTGATTCGAATCCACGTTCAGAACCTTGGTCTGGCGGTGCGCACTTGGAAAAATAGGCGAACCTCTCCCACCGGCTTGCCTATGATCGGGCTAAGGACGATCTCTTGGCGTTTCTCGCAGTTTCAAGCCCTGCGGACATAGTCCCAGGTGCGACGTGGCCGGGATTCGGAATGATGTTTCAGAATTCCAGAACCCGTGTCCCATCGGAGCATACATGTAAATCACCCTAATGCCTTAGGGAAGGCCCGAACGCTTTGAAGGCGAAGGCATGTCCCGAACCCTGACGGAGACGGTCAGCTCCATGGCGACTCTTCCCCTGATAACGGGCTCAAGAGTAGAGCGATGCAAAGTCTGCAGCCTCGGACCTATCACAAGAGGCCAAGGTTGACACCTTCGAACGAAAGTGGTCAGCGGTGGATCAGAATAGAAGATGCAGGCAGTGGGAAGGAGATAGCCGAAAGAGTGAGACGTGGGAAGGCATCCCTCAAAATCGTCCAAACACCTTGGGGAATCGAGTTCCACATCTGTAATCTTGTTGATGATGCGAATGGTGTCAGAATCCTGGATAAGATTCTTGTTCCCCCAACCCAAGTTCTCTCCGCTGATATGAATGCAGGGAATGGCACGAGAGGTATTCGGGGCGACATCCCTCCCGCAGTAGGTGTCTTAGGACTTGGCGGAGGGAAATCGGTTTTCGCAGCGCTCACCCTGCTTTGTTTGGCTTCCAATCTCATCGCATTCGTCGTGTCTTCAAGTCTACCGCCGATGTATGTCGAGTTGAACAGGCTGGTCCAACCTGGGTCGCTTCTCTCTCTGGCGAGGACCGAAGGCTTCATTCTGATGTGCTCGTTTGTTCTCCTGGCCATTGTCCGCAGCGTCTCCGAGCGCATGATCTTGCAAGGTTTGATCTTGGGCGTTCTCGCCGCGGACGCCGTAAATGACATTGCTTTGCTATCGACCGGCAATTGGCTCCTCGCGATAGAACTAGCTGTGGCAACCGCAGTTTTGATACCATCCCTTGTTGGCATCTTGACGACTAGGAAATTAGGAAGCCTCTCGACAGGATCAACCTGATTGCATGCCTAGCGAATGCCCAGCGTGAAGACTGACTTGGGCTGCAGCTTAAGGGTGAGAATGCCTGGTTTCCAGGCCCGTCAGTACAACAGAATTCATTCTTAGCCTGTTGTTATTAGCCCGGCTAGGGGGTAATGCTACCTAGGGGCTAGTAGCGCCACCTCGGCACTCAACGCGCCTCAGGAAGGGGCTCGTGAATCTCGATGTTCTGAAGGCAAGAAAGTCGAACCTACGACTTGCTTCCTGATTCCACTGCACGCTTGAGGTTGCCGACCTCTGTTTCTGCTATCTTCCTCTGACTCGGGACTAAGAATGGTCCGACCAAAGAGTAGAAGCCGTTCAGCTTCATGTCGAAAGTCAAGCTCATCTTAGTCTCTCCCTCGGCGTTCTCCAGGGCAAATGTTTCTCTTGAGCCTCTCGCCGCAGCAGGAGATGTGATGTCCATCGTGGCCTTCCTTCCGGGTTCATACTCCGTGATACGGAACTCAACCAGCTTCGGCCACGCTGAGTTCTTCACCTGAATTGTCGTGCCCATGCCGATTGGGCCGTCAGATGTCACCTTCCCTTCAAGGAGTCCCGGGACCCACTTCGGCAGGTTTGATACCTCGAGCATGAAATTCCAGACCTCTTCGGTGGGGCGTTCAATCGTCGTGCTGGCCTGTATCTTCGCCATGTGTATTCACTTCCCGCACACCCGACTTTGTTTACCTCTGCCTTATGCTCCAAGGGCATTTCTCAAACCTGAGAATCGTCTCAAGACGTAGTAGTTCCCCAATCCCAAATACCGCGGGGTCAGACCTT
>Ga0187769_10002888_pt1 | contig 10175 bp, 12 predicted proteins | sample 0116_SJ02_MP02_1_FD_133140 | JGI IMG/M metagenome (GOLD analysis project Ga0187769, IMG submission 133140) | Tropical peat soil microbial communities from peatlands in Department of Meta, Colombia - 0116_SJ02_MP02_10_MG | ecosystem: Environmental > Terrestrial > Soil > Wetlands > Peat | place... | reverse complement strand
TTTCCAATGTGCCCGTAATCATATACCGTAAGTCCGCACGTGTACATCTTGACTTTTCCATTTTCGATGGGAACAAACTTTTCCTTCTCACGTGTCAAACTGTTGAAAAATCGAATATTGCCGGCTTGACGTTCCATGAGTTTTCCCAAGAAACTAGCATCCAAACACACTTAAGCATTTTACGCTAGTTCCGCCGTTCCACCAACCAAAAATACAACACTCTTTTCCTCAGTTCTGAATACTTGCCGAAAAGTTCCGCGGTTCACTTGCTCTTGTTCTTTTTTTCGAATTTTTCAAGGGTTATATGCTTGTAGGCAATAGTATACTTGCTGGAGATGCCCAGGTTGTTCGAAAAGATATTGGTTCCTTTAGATGGGTCCGAACATTCTTTGAAAGCGCTAGATGAAGCGGCTTTGATAGCGAAGAAATTCTCTGGAAAACTAACCCTGATGCATGTGTATTCTGTGCAGCCTATCCTGATGCCAGAGCCATCTACCGGAGGTTCGTTAAGCATTCCAATCATCACGGGCGCTGAGGTTTCTGCCATGATTGAAGCTGCAAAGAAGATTGGAGACAAAATTCTGGTTGACGGCGAACAAAGAATTACGGCCTCCGGGGTTGAGGTCGAAAAGGTACTTGTTGAAGGGCACGCTGTTGAAGAAATCGTGGGGTTGGCGAACCTAGGCAATTTCGACCTAATAGTTATTGGAGCGAGGGGTGTGAGCCACATGAGAGAGATGTTATTAGGGAGCGTAACCGATGGCGTGATACATCATGTGCACTGTCCAGTATTAGTGGTAAAATGAATCCTTTTGATGGGCTGTGAGCGTCTCTTCAGCCTTTAGATGTTTTGAGCGAGACGCGGTGAAAGCGAGGTTCTATCTGCACATCTAACCGTGGCTATGAAGCCGCAATATAGCGTGGCAAAGTTCGATCAAGCTCGTCCGTCAACGTTCTAGCCTAGATTCCTTCTGGAAAACCTTTTAACGAGATCCAAGGCAAACTATTTCTTTGCTTTAAGATGGGGGAATGTTGTTGACCGAAATCAAGAAAATTGCAGTCTTGGGGGCTGGCCTGATGGGGCACGGGATTGCTCAGGTGGCCGCTCAGACGGGCAAGTATGATGTGAACCTCAGAGACATTGAACAGGGGTTCATCGACGGAGGCATGGCAATGATTCGCGAGAGCCTTCAGCGGTTCGTCAAGAAAGGGCAGCTCTCAGAGGAGGAAATGAACGCTGTACTTGGTAGGATTCATCCGATGTTGGATTTGGAACAGGCGGTTTGCGATGCTGATCTTATAATCGAGGCTGTTCCTGAGATTGTTGAGCTGAAGAAGACGATGGCTCGCGAGGTGGATAGCTCGGCTCCGGCCCAGGCTATTATCGCTTCTAATACGTCTTCTGTGAGCATAACTGAAATAGCCTCGGCCACAAAGCGGCCCGAAAGAGTGTGCGGAATGCACTTCTTCAACCCTCCACAACTCATGAAGCTCATAGAGGTCATAAGAGGAGCCAAAACTTCGGACGAAACCATCCAAACAGTCTTGGACGTTGCGCATAAGATGGAAAAGGAAACGGTCCTCGTGAAAAAGGATTGTCCAGGGTTCATAGTGAATCGAATACTCATCCCGGCACTCAATGAGGCGGTGGCAATTTACTGGGAAGGCATTGCGGACAGGGATGATATTGACAAGGCTATAAAGCTCGGCTTGAATTGGCCAATGGGCCCACTAATGTTGCTCGATTATATAGGCTCAGACACGACGTTAGCCATAGCTGACGTCCTCACTCGAGAACTCGACCCCAAGTTCCATCCAACAAACGGACTTAAGCAAATGGCGAAAGCCCAGCTGCTAGGAAGAAAAACCGGTAAGGGCTTCTACGACTGGACACAAAAATAGAGGATGAAAGGCAGCAATGGAATTCAAGCACATAATCTACGAAAAAAGCGAAGGAATAGCCACAATTACCCTCAACCGCCCTGAGGCACTGAACGCTTTCAGCAGGGAGGTCGTGGAGGAAATTCTGCAGGCGCTTCACGATGTCAGAAACGACGAAAACGTGCGGGTCGTGGTGCTAACCGGTGCCGGCGAAAAAGCGTTTTCAGCTGGAGCAGACATAAAATCCATGATCGGCATGACCGTTCTCAAGGCGCGGGAACTTTCACTTATGGGAGAAAAACTCTGTTTAGCCCTTGAAAACCTTGAAAAACCCGTAATCGCGGCCATGAACGGCTACGCTTTGGGCGGAGGCTTGGAAGTGGCCATGTCGTGCGACCTTCGCATAGCCTCAGAAAACGCTCGAATGGGACAAACAGAAATCAACATAGGCCTAATCCCAGGCTGGGGCGGAACTCAGAGGCTCACACGTTTGATCGGCCGTGCAAAGGCAAAAGAACTCGTCTTCACGGGCAGAATGATCGACGCAAAGACGGCAGAACAGCTCGGCATAATAAACATGGCAGTTCCTCAGGACAAGTTCAAGGATACCGTCAGACAATTTGCCTTAGAACTTGCGTCCAAAGCTCCCGTAGCACTCAGAGTCGCCAAGGCCCTGATCAACAAGGGTGCTGACATAAGCTTAGACTCGGCACTGGCGCTGGAACGAGAAGGCTTCGGCGTCGTCGCATCAACAGACGACTTGAAAGAGGGCGTCTCAGCCTTCACCGAAAAGAGAAAACCAACCTTCAAAGGCAAATAGCAACTTTGGACTGGGAGCGAACCGAACGCTTCTTGAATCGCTGATTTGCAGTTTTAGGAAGCGCAAAAATTTCGCCATTTCCACTATGGCAAAGGGATACTGTTAAGTTAAGTTACCCAAAATAGCGCTATTGAACTAATCGTTTTTGTTGAATAAGAGTCGTCAAAAGGGTTTATTTGAAAGGGAATAGTTTGATGAGTTTGGGAATATGGACAGACGCGTAGCCATAGGTCTTGCATTCGCCATTGGTATTTCTGTATTATTGTTTGCCTCGCTACTCGTTATTCTTCCCCATTCAAATCCCAACGAAGTAATTCTTTTTTCTAATCGTGAGGCTTCCTACACTGACAAAAGAGAAAACGTAACTACGGTCTACACTTTTTCTTGGCTGTATTACCCTCCTCAGCAGAATCAGATTTCTGTTGGTACAAAGTCGTACGTCAACAATTCGGCTTTTCCAGAGAATCAGAATTACTTCTTTTTTCCAGTTACTACTAATGCGGTGTATAGTGTAGGTTCAAAGTCTTCGGTTTATGGTGGAATACAATTTAACGTTACATCAGTATTCACAGGAGATTGGAGTGATGTTCCTGCTCAAGTCACGCTGTTTGTTCAGCCATTGCCATAGTTGCAGAAGTTGGTATCTTTTTGTTTGCCCTTGTTGGTTTTTGACTCTGAAACAGCCCTTTTCCATCCCCAAATGAGAACCGAAGTTTTCTAGCGGAACATTTTCGGTTTTGGTTTTTATTTTTGGGTTATCTCATTATAATAAGGCTGAAATGTGGTTAATATGTGCAGATAGAACAATCTTCCGGCCTAAATGACGGAAGACAAGCATAAAAGAAACGCATGTGTAATTACGAATGGGGGAGGCAAATTTGAAAAAAGTTGTCTCTACGGTGTTTTTGGTGCTTTTGTTAACGAGCGTGCTATTTTCGATTGTTTCTGTCAAATCAGCAAGAGCAAGCACACCCGCACTGCCGAAAATCATAATCCTTGGGCAACAGCCGAATGAACCGCAAACTAACACGTTACTCATGAACATAAATCAGAGCTTCACGATGACAGTGAACATGACAGATTATCCGAATCTCTACATATACCAGATTGTGCTCAAGTACAATCAATCAATTCTGAACATGACTACCCTCACGTTTCCAAGCAACAACGTTTTCGGCTCCCTGCCCAGTGATTCCGTTTTTATGACGCCGTTTAACCAAACCCCTTCTTCGTTGATTGACACTCAAGACGGACTTGGCGTTGCGATTGCAGGACAATCTCTGCTCTCTGTGAACAGTGTTGACGTTTCCAACGGTATTCTCTTTCAAGCGAACTTCACAGCCGAAGAAGCTGGTCAAACGACGATTCAAGTCGCAACGGCCAACCAAAGCGCTCATCTGCCTAATTACACCGCTCCATGGTTCACGTTCACACAGGAAGGACCGGTCCTACCTCTCGAAACCACAGATTTTGACCTTTCAAACGCGACTCTCCTAGTAATAGCACAGGTAACAAGCGTCCCCGAATTTCCTGAACCTCTCATAATCATATTATCATTGCTAGCAACACTTCTGATAGCAGTGATTTACAAGAAAAAGCGTAACTACACCAAAACTAATTCTCTCGCTATTTGATTTTACTTTTCCATGCGCGCGCTCCATGTTGCATGAGCGTGTCTCGAAAATGGGTTTGGGGGTAAAGTTTTATCTTTTTCCCCCCAGTTGTGTGAGTTACGACTGCGAATACGACGACGAACAGAATTTAGTTACAGTTTTATTTATTGTTAATGTTAGTCGTGAAATAGCGCGCGTCCATATGATAATGATGACAGATTCTTTGAACTTCTTGTCTTGTGTAACATACTCATAGACCTGATTGTGGCAAGGGTCACAAAGAAACTTACAGCAAAATAGAGTGCAAAATCCAATAGAAATGATTCCAGCGAGAACCAATAGGTACGAGGAGGAAGAATAGGTTGTGCTAACACACCTTGGTATGTTTGTGAGTATCCATACCAGCCAAGTGGAAAACCATAAGATACTTTGAACGTGGTTGTCATGCCAAGTGTGTCAGTGTATCCTTTCTGCGTATAGAGTGATGAAAGCCCTGTTCCAATCAGGCCAATTGCAAGAATTACAAGAACAAACAGGACAGACTTGTTTCTCATCTTCGTCCTCGAGAACTATGGCAACTGCAACTAATAATCCTATTGCCTAGTGCAATCAGACACGATAGCATAACAAAACGTTGGCGAGCGCTAAGAATTGCTTCCAAACCAATAGATTATCACAGCATCTAAAGGACTAGGTAATGATGGGGTGTACTCGTAGCCGAGAATCATGGACGTGCGATTGTCAGTAGTGATGGCATAAAAATGGACACCGTCCAGTAGAAATACGGTACTGCTTCCCCTAAATATTCCAGTTGAATTTACTAAAAGCGCTTCTTGAATAAACTGGGTTTGATTCTGACAGACAACTGTTTCTTGAGGAGGCAGAAACTGGAGGTCAGGCGCAATCCTGCTGGAAGCATGATTTATTTCGAACCCTATTTCTTGCAATTTGCCTTCAAAGCTGCCGACGTTTGAATATGAAACGACCAAGGACGCACAAACATAAGCTCCAAAGGCTATTATTAGACCAACAATAATAATCGCGAGAACGATTGACCTTCTGGACATTTCAATTTTGAGGTCGATAGAAAATGAACTACCAGACAAAAGAATTCCCCTAATAACCAAAGATTGCAAGCAACTCTTATAATTGTCGGTTCAATTCATAGGTTGTTTGGGTTTGGGGGGTTAAGTTTTATCCTGAGATGATAAGCGCGCTATTTGGCCTATTTACAAGCGAGAAAGTGTGAGGCCAACTGGAGTGTCGCTTTCAACAGCCTTTGACTTCTCAGAAGCCTTCGTCGGCCCCGAATTTTCTTCATGGATTGGCCGCATTGTGCTGAAAAGTGATATATGCATGTACGTCGAAAGGCGTGTCTCAATTGTCAAGGTTGACAAATCAAGGGTGCGATTGGATTGATGAGGTTCATAATCTTCGGTCCGCCTGGTTCAGGCAAGGGCACATATGCTTCTCGTCTGCAGGTAAAGTTGGGCGTTGACGTGATTGCCACTGGAGACCTGCTGCGTGAGATAATGAAGGAAGACACGCCGTTGGGTCGAAAAGTGAAAGGATTCGTGGAGAAAGGCCTTCTGGGGCCAAGCGAAGTTGTGACGGAAGTTCTGAAGCAGCGCCTAGCGAAATCGACAGGCAAAAAGGGCTTTATCCTGGATGGTTATCCTCGAACGATTGAACAGGCTGAGGCTCTGGAAAAATTCGCAAAAATAGACGCTGTCATCTTGCTAACCGTGCCCGAAAAGATAATAGTCGAACGACTCTCCAGCAGAAGAATATGTAAGAACTGCGGAGAAGTATACAACGTACGCTTCCTCAAGCCCAAAGTGGAAGGGGTCTGCGATAAGTGCGGTGGACAACTCTACCAGCGTTCCGACGACAAACCAGATGTCATCAAAGACCGCATAGCCGTATACGAGAAACAAACGGAACCTGTCTTGCAATATTACAAAAAGAAAAAAACACCGTTCATCGAATTCAGGTGCGACCGCCTCGACATGCCCCCCGAAGCAGCAGTCGAAAACATCCTACAACAGCTAAGAAACTCAAAACTGGTTTAGAAACCTCAACAAAAGCCAAACAGGATCGTTCAGCAAGAACCTGGGTGTGCACGGCAGAACCGCGTTAGGCGGTTCATGACGTGACCATTATGTAGTCTGAAGCATTAGAGGAAAGCCAGCCCGGCTGACGCAGCTTCTGAATTTTCTTTAGGCTTAGGTTGAGTTCGAGCGGGTTTTTTCGGCTTCGTGAAAAAAGAAGAGGTCTAGGCGTTGCCTATCTCTTTCTTAAAGGCTTCCTTCAGGTATAATCCCCAATCGTCTAATGCTTTGAGTTTTCCGAGGAAGAATCTCAGGACTGGCGGTTCGGATACAAATCTTAGTCCCTTAACGAGATCTCTGTGCTTGTACAGCCATTTTATCCTGTCAATCGAGTACTCGATGTGGGAAACGGAGTAAACTCTTCTGGGCAGGGCTAACCTTGTTAGTTCGATGTCCGCGAAGACCTCTTTTCCTTCTTTATCCCTGTCCATCGATATCGTGCCCCTTTCCATGCTTCTAATTCCAGAGGATATGTACAGTGCCGCGGCCAGTGCGCCAGCAGGGTATTGGGACTGTGGAATGTTTGGCAGGAACTTCTGTGCGTCAAGGTGGCAGGCGAGTCCGCCTGGTGGCGTCACAACTGGGATGCCTGCTTTGACGAGTTTGTTGACGAAGTACTTGATTTGCTCTATGGAGCAGCCTGCAACGTCGGGGTCCACCATTTCTCGCATTCCGACGGACATGGCACCGATTTCTCTCATGGACATTCCGCCGTAGGTGAAAAAGCCTTCGTACACTGGCAGCCAAGGTTGTATCATTTCGAAAAGTTTCAGGTTGTTTGTGGCTAAACAGCCGCCTCTGACGCACGTGTTCTTTCTTCCGCTCATGTAATAGATGTCTGCTAAGCTGCACATTTCTTTGACTATCTCTGCCACCGTCTTGTTCTCGTACCCCTTCTCCCGTTGTCTTATCAAGTAGGCGTTTTCGCAAATCAGGCTTCCATCTATCACGAGTAGAAGTCCGTTCTCCGTACAGATTTGCCTGATCTCCTTCAGGTTTTTCATGGAGAAGGGTTGTCCACCGATTAGGTTGGTCGTGGCTTCCATTCGCACGAAGCCTATCTTGTCCTTGCCGTACTTCTGGATGACGTTCTTCAGCTTGTTTGGGTCCATGTTGCCTTTGAACGGGTTCGTGCTTTCAGTCTTCAGCGCCTCGTCATAATAGATTTCCAAAACCTGCATGCCCTGAAGCTCAATATGCGCCTTTGTCGTCGTGAAATGATAGTTTGTTGGGATGACTCCGCCAGGTTTGGCGAAGACCTTTGCTAGCAGGTGCTCTGCCGCCCTGCCTTGGTGAGCGTTCATGACGTGCTTATAGCCCAAAACGTCTTCCACGGCTTTCGCGAATTCGTAGAAGGTCATGCTGCCAGCATAGGCGTCATCCGCTTTCAAAAAGCCGGCGAACTGGTTGTCGCTCATAGCGTTGACGCCGCTGTCGGTGAGCATGTCGAGGAATATGTCCTTAGTCTTAAGCAGGAATGTGTTGTAGCCAGCTTCTTCGATTGCTTTGAGCCGTTCGTCAATCGGCACGAGCTGGATTTTCTGAACCATTCTTGCTTTGTGCATTTCTATCGGGATTTCTTCACCAGTGGATAATTTTACGGACATGATTCAAACCTCGCGTGAAGTTGCTGATATCTGGGGCACGTTTTATAATGCTTTCGGTCTTCTTTTTTTCATCTGCCTTTGCGTCTTTCCTACCAAAACCTATATGTAAAACCCGAGGACAGTCACAATCTTCAATTAAACTGGTGAAATTCTTTGCCTGACACCAAAGTTTTGATGCAGGACGCCTTGGGAAAACGGGTTCTGCTGCTGGGCAACGAAGCTATAGCACGGGGAATCTTGGAAGCAGGCGTGAGCGTGGTGACGACGTATCCTGGCACGCCTGCGTCAGAAATAGGTGACTCCATTTCTGAAATCGCTTCCCAAGTCGGGCTGTACATGGAGTACTCGGTCAACGAAATGGTCGCTGTTCAAGTTGCGGCTGGAGCCGCAAGCTGTGGAGTGAGATCCCTCACGGCTATGAAGCACGTTGGGCTCAACGTGGCCGCGGACATGGTCATGACACTAGCATACACCGGCGTAAGAGGAGGCTACGTAATTGTTACAGCCGACGATCCAGAATGCTACAGTTCACAGAACGAGCAGGACAACCGTTTCTACGCTCTGCTTGCAAACCTGCCCTGCCTGGAACCCGTTGACGCTCAGGAAGCGAAGGAAATGACGGTTTACGCTGCCGAAATCTCCGAGAAACTTGAATTGCCCATATTTCTGAGGACCACGACACGAGTCAGCCACACGCGCGGACCAGTCACATTTGGAGAATTAAGAAAGCCCACCCTGAAAGGAGATTTTGTGAGGGACTCGAAACGGCTGGTCATGGTGCCCGCCAACTCCAGACCCAAGCATGAAGTTCTGTTGAGGCAAGCAGCAAAAGCCAAAGAAATCAGCGAAGAGTCACCTTTCAACAAAGTTGTGCGAAATGGGGCGGACATCGGCATAATTTCATCAAGCTCAGCCTATAACTGCGCGGTCGAGGCGGCAGCTCTGCTCGGTTTGGACGCAGGTGTTCTTAAACTCGGCATGACCCATCCGCTCCCAGAAAAGATGATTGCAGGTTTCTTGAAGAGCCATCCAAGGGTGGTTGTTGTAGAAGAACTTGAACCCTATTTGGAGATTCAGATTAAAGCAATAGCCAAAGACTGCGCTCCGGGTAGTGCGATATTTGGGAAGATGAACGGACAATACTTTCCGAGGGAGGGGGAGCTTACCACTCGGTTGGTTGCAACAGGCTTTTCTCGGATGACCAACAAAAAACTTCCTATAGATTTCGGGGGAATTGAAGAGATGTACGAGAGGGTGGTCAAGGATTTGCCATCTAGGCCGCCGATACTCTGCGCTGGTTGCCCGCACAGGGCATCCTTCTACGTGATCAAGAAGGTGGGAGGGGACGTGGCTGTGTACCCTGATGACATAGGCTGTTACGCTTTGGGAATCGCTCCGCCGTTCGGCATCGGCGATATTATGATTTGCATGGGAGCAAGCATAGGCCTCGGTCAGGGAATAAGCAGGGTGACTGGCAGGGATACCATTGCCACGATTGGGGACTCGACGTTTTTCCATGCAGGGATTCCTGCACTGGTTAATGCCGTTTATAACAATAGCAAGATGGTGGTGATTGTGCTGGACAATCTTGCCACGGCGATGACTGGGCATCAGCCGCATCCTGGAACAGGCACTACTGGTATGCAGACTCCTGCGGAGAGGGTTCTAATCGAAAAAGTTGCTGAAGGGTGCGGCGTCAAATACGTCAAGGTTGTCAACCCCTTCAAGACCAAGGAAGCTGAGAAGATGCTCAAGGAGGCTTTGCAGCAGACGGGACCTGCGGTCCTCATTTTTCGGGCTCCGTGCACGCTGATGGACGCGCGGGAGAAGAGGCGTAAGGGCGTCGAGATCAGGGCTTCTAGGATATCTGAGAAGTGTACAAACTGCATGGCCTGCATCAAACTGCTGGGCTGTCCAGCTATAATTGCCGAAAATGGTATCGTGAGGATAGACGAGACCTCGTGCTCTGCTTGTGGCCTTTGCGTTTCTGTTTGTCCGTTCGGGGCGATAGAGGGTGGCTGCGCAGAATGAAAGAGTTCAACATCGTTTTGGCCGGAGTCGGTGGGCAAGGCACGTTACTGGCTGCGGAGATCATAGGATCAGCCGCAGTCAAGGAAGGAATGAACGTTCGAGTTAGCGAAAT
>Ga0187769_10002887_pt1 | contig 10175 bp, 8 predicted proteins | sample 0116_SJ02_MP02_1_FD_133140 | JGI IMG/M metagenome (GOLD analysis project Ga0187769, IMG submission 133140) | Tropical peat soil microbial communities from peatlands in Department of Meta, Colombia - 0116_SJ02_MP02_10_MG | ecosystem: Environmental > Terrestrial > Soil > Wetlands > Peat | place... | reverse complement strand
TTGCGAAATGCTGATTTGGAAGTCCGCGAGCTAATCGAGCGGACGCAGGTTGTCGTTGTGGAGGCTCAAAATCTTATTGGGGAACTCGACGACATGGGCCGTCGCGTTTGGCTGCGGCGAAAAAAAACCCGCGCCATCCTTGGAGCGACGGCGGGCCGTCTAGGGACTTTGCAGCATACGGCCGCAGTTTGGCGAGCGGCTGTGACGGGCGCGTGACGGCGCAAAGAAAAACCCCGCTCGCAGGACAACGAGCGGGGCTTGGCTATGGCGGCCCCCATGTCCAAAGGGCCAAGCGCAGCATGCCATGCGTTAGGCTAACGAAGTGTAAACGGCGGTGGCGGGATGCCTCCACGCGTATTTGCCGCGGCATCGGCTCACGAAGATTGCCAAGCCCGAATGCCATCTGATCGCCATAACGCCCGCGACCGCGTGCGAAAACGGCCGCGTTTCGATCCGGCTATCGCCGTACCCGATCTACCGCCGCAATGGAGTATATCAAGGGTGAGCTCAGAACAGAAGGCGCTGCCGGGAAAAGCAGCCGCGGATTGAATTCCATGGTCGATGGCTCCAGCGTTGAACCCGTTCCAGACGCCTATGCGTTGCTCGGCTTCCTGGCCGAACGGTATCAAGCGAAATATATGATCGACGTCAGCCCGGCCGCTGCGAGCGCCGCGCTCCGGCGAAGTGCGGCGATCCCGTTGATGGCGTTCGACGCCGCCAAGGCCGGCGATCTTGACGCCGCCACGGTGGAACAGTCGATCGTCATCTACAATTGCGGCGGCGGCCGAGGGGACGAGCTGAACGAGCATCGCGGCCATCTTGCTGATCTGGCTTCACGGGCGCGCGCGCTGATCGTGACTGCGCCCGCCGCCGGAAGGAGCAACGACGATTGTGAGCGACTGCTGATCGCGTCCGGCCTGCAGCCGAGCTTCCTCGGCCTGACCGTCAACGCCAGCAACGACCTCGCCAAAAACACCAGCATTGCGATCATCGATCACGCGCCGGAGCTGCGGTCCGTTACGGTTCCCGATGAATTTCGCCCGCTGGCGCTGATCGCTTCCTACAACGAGATCGACATTCTGCCGCAGGTCGTCGCGCATTTTGTCGCCGACGGCATCGCCGTTCATGTTCTCGATCATTGGTCGACGGACGGCACGTTCGAGCGCGTCTGCGCTCTCGCAACGCAAACCGAGCTGGTCACGATTTCGCGTTTTCCGCCGCAGGGGCGCCAGGCCCATTTCGCGCTGTCGCCGCAACTGCGGGAAAAGGCGAGGATCGCCGCGCTCCATCCGGGTCGCTGGATCATTCACGCTGACAGCGATCAGGTCCGGTGCTCTCCATGGAGCAATGTTTCGTTCCGGCGCGGGCTGTTCATTGCCGATCGCATGGGCTTCAACGCCATCGACTACACCGTGTGCGAGTTTCGGCCGGTCCGCGGCGACCGGGCGCCGAGCGAGGACCTAAAAACCGCCATGCCATACTTTGCGTTTGGTGATCAGCCTTATCATTTTTTGCAAATCCACACTTGGCGACAGGGCGTGGACGTCGTCGAACTTGAGCGCGCGGGCGGCCACTGCGTTTCCTTCACGGGACAGAAAGTGTTCCCGTATAAATTCATTCTCAAGCATTTTCCCTTTCGCGGGCCCGAACACGCGCGGCGCAAGATTTTCTGCGAACGGCTGCCGCGATTTTCGCCGCAGGAGCGCGCCCGCGGCTGGCACTATCATTACGATCACTTCAAGTATCAGGATCGCTTCTTGTGGCCCGAGGACGCGCTGTTGAAATACGATGAGCTCAACACGCGGCGCGAGCACCTGGTGGAGTTGATCTCCGGGATCGGCATCGTTCGCGGCGCCGCCGCCTCCCACCGCGTCTAGCCGGTGAGCGCATCGCGCCGGCATCAATTTCCACCAGGGCCGATGCCGTGCGCCGCACACCTGGCTCCAAGCCAGCTATCGGCCGGCGGCAGTCCCTTGCGCCTTTCCGCCATTTCCGGGGTCGCGATCAGGCTTGACGTCGACCACAGATGCACCCCAAGGGTTCGGTCGGTGAGGCGTACTTCGACCGCCTCCGGCGGTCCGTAGAACAGCGCCGTTTCCGTCCAAAGAATGGGATAGAAGACGTCGCTCGGTAAGGCCTCCTTGGCCACGCCGCACTGGCGCACGATGTGCGTCAGCGCGCGAGGACCGAATGTGCCCCACTCCATCGCCTCGGCGCGTTGGTGCCGGCGAACCAGTCCGCGTACATGCTGGCGCAGGCGATCCTTGAGTGGCCACCAATGCGGCACTGGCACAGCCGCGTCGGTCAGCGCCAACAGCTCGCGCAGCGGCGCGCAGCCGCCAGGCAGCCGCAACACCGCATTGCAGATCGAATTCGGTGTCTCCCAGCCAAACATATATGGCGACTGGTTCGCCAGCGGGCGGACCAGGAGCACATCCGTGTCAAGCCAGGTTACCGGGTGACGCTGCAGCAGATGGTAGCGAAACCGATTGCTGAACAAGGCGACGCTGCCGCTCGAACGATGGAAGGTGACGGCCGATTCGGGAAGAATCTCGCGCGCGTCCCGCAATTCCACGCCATGCGGCATCTGCTCTATCGGCCGATAGGTCCAAAGCACAGCGCGATGACCGTGGGCGAGCCAGGAGACGAGGCACAGCCGCTCAAGCCATGTCAGACCAGATCCAATCCACAGCGAATGCAAGTCGGGAAGCGCCTTCATCTTCGAAGCTTTTAGCTGGCGATGACCGGCGAGCTGGACGAGCTGGACCCATACCTTGTGCCGCGCGACGAGCGGGTCGGCAACGTCGTCGTGGTTGTTGCCGACAATCTATGGCTAAGGGCATCCATCCCTTGACCGCCTCCCAAGGCAGCCTCGCCTCGGGGCACCGCTAGCGGGCGTTGGCGCTGCCGTCGCCTTCCCGCGTCTGCGGCAGCGGCCATCCGAGCTTGCGCCACCACCACTCAATGTCAGCCGCATCAAAGCGCTCACCGGTATTCAGGCACTCGATCTCAGATGGGGCTAGAAGAGGTGATGCCGTGTGCGCCAATAGCTTGTGTGCAATCTCGAGCGCCTCATAAAAGGAGTGGGCGCAGCCAACCGGGCCGGCCGGGCTTCGTGTGAGATAGATGTTGCGTTCCATAAGCACCTGCGCTGTCAATATCAATCAAAGGGGCAAATAGGAACCCCAAGTGCGTTCTGCCGCACGGTTGGGGCCCTGGGCAGGCGGTGCCAATCGGAGTGGCGCTGCCCTTTCGGTTCGGTCATTCTAAACGAGAGGCGAGTCGTCTATTCGGGGGTCAATGCGTGATTTACAGCGCCGGATGCGCTGAACTGTCCCGGCCCAAGTTCGAGCCGGGTCCGCCCCGAACAGCGGATCATCCGCCGGCCGGGCCAAGCTGGCTTCTGTAGATTTAGGTATCGGCTTCTTTGCCTTGATCTTTCAAGCCCCCAACCTCTCCCGGACGGTTACGCCCTCGATGGACGCAATAGCGCGATGCGACAACCCAAGGAATATCGGCGACCAACAAAGCTGGAAGCGACGATCCATCCGGGGGACGGCAAGGCCTCGGTCAAATGCACCGTGGTGGAAATCGCGGAGCGCACGGCACTTCTATCGGTGTCAGATGTGGACGCCGTTCCAATCAGTTTTACCTTGACGTTTGCCGGCGGCACTCAAGTTCATCGCCAATGTACCGTCCTGTCGCGAGAGCCAGGCCAAATCGTTGTGCTGATGCTGAAGAGCGAGCCTTGAGCTTCACCGACGCGAGGCCAGTCTCGTCTTTCCCTAGGCGGCCGCCGGCTTTTGTTTGTTAATCACACACACGTGGGAACTCCTCGCACGGGTCGTGGCGCTATTTGGCGTCCAAATAGCAAACGCCAACGAGTCGTTGTCAGAAGTCAGATGCGGTCACGCCGGCCAAAGGCGCGGAACGAGTCGCCGTCGCCAGTTTGTCGGAACGCAAGCGCGCCGCTAGGGCGCCAAAAATGGAAATCCGTTCGAGAGCAGTGTCAGTCGTGAAGAAATTGCTGCGCTTTCGGATTTGAACGGTTGTTATCCTAATAGTGGAATGACTTACTGACGTGCGGGGAAATTGGAACTAACTGTCTAATGGGGGGACGACGATACGAGACCGGCACCGCTGACGTTTCGGCAATCTGGGCGAAGGCTCGCACTAGGGCGCCTTCGAGTTTACCCTGCATTTCTTGAAGGGTCTTGAATGCCTGCGCCGGTGGCATAAGGTGTCGATATGGCCGACGCTCGATCAATGCCGCATAGATATCGCAAATCGTAACGAGGCGGACCAAATCGCAGATTTGCGACCCGCGGAGACCATCTGGATAACCGCTCCCATCGAGAAGCTCATGATGCCGCAGAACGACCTCGAGCAGCTCGGCGGTATAGCCGCCTTGTGTGGATAGCAGTTCATAACCGATGGTGACATGGGTACGCATGACTGCGACTTCATCGCCGGTCAAAGGTCCGGGCTTATTCAGGATGGCAAGCGGGACCTTGGCTTTGCCGAGATCGTGCAGCAGTGCCCCTTTGACGAGGATCTGTTGATCGTTGCTCGCAAACCCCAGATGGGCAGCGAATGCCGCCGCGAGGCCCGTGACCAGAAGGCAGTGCTGATAGGTGGTGTCATCATACGTCCAAACAACTTCGAGCCACTGTCGGATTCCGCCATCAGCGACTGCTGCCATGACTGACGTCGTTGCGCCATCGACAACAGTCCTGTTGATGATTTCGCCGCGCGCTACTGCGCCAAAAATGGTTCGAAACTGGAGGTCCGCACATTCGATGTTCTGCGCTGGTGTCAAGCCTGGGCCTGAAATCGTCTGATGGAAAGGCGATGAGACAATAGGCGCGAGAACCGCCGAAATATCAGCAACTGATGCAGTAGCGGGCAAGACGTAGGTCGCGCCGAGCGCGGTTGCCTGAACCCGCTCGAGATAGCTGTTGTCCCGCAAGATGGCGATGATTGGCGTTGCTACCAGGCGCGGTTGCAGCAAGATGCGGCGCAGGCGCAGAATGTCGGGTGGGTGGCGGAGGCCGACATCAGTGACGATTGCAGTCACGGGGCCTGCAGCGCTCTTCTGCTCGTACAGCCCGACCGTTCGGCACCTGCAAAGGGCGCCGAGGACACTTGCAAGGCGCTGGCTTCGGTCGGTGCGGTCCGAAATCACCAGGACCACGGGGTCGATGGACATAGTTGCGCCAGGACTTAGACGGTGGCGTTGAGGGTCGACACCACAGCAGAGGGTACGATAGGCGCAAACTCGCCAATATTTAGTAAGCTCCGATTGTAGGCGCGTCGCACTCTCGTCTACCGAGTGTGACCCCGTGACTGAGCCGTTTCAATACCGAGGCGGGAAAGCGTACGCAGGCCATTGGACGGCTGAAATGGAATGCCTCGAAAGAAGCAGATCCAAGGCTGCCGAAACCCCAGAAGCCGGGGAGATGCGGCGGTTGAATGGCGGTTGCCGATGATAAAGGTAACCGTCCCTTAAGCATACAAACAGTACTGATTGCACTCAAACGGTCTGCCCGAGCGACTGAATTATCCATGGCACGGCGTAAGGAAGCACACGGCGGCGGACACGGCTGGTTCGTTACTTTCGCCGATCTCATGGGCCTGCTCGTAAGCTTCTTCGTCATGCTGGTCGCGTTCTCCACTCAAGACGCAATCAAGGTGCAGGCCGTGGCCGGCTCGATGCGAGACGCGTTTGGCGTGCAGCAGGCAGTGCAATATTCCGGCGTTATCGAAAGCGACGGCTCGCCGGCTCGTCCCAAAATCAAGCACGCTGCACACATAGCACCCGAAAAGTCGTCCATTACCCCAACGGCGGAAGACGGGGGCGCTGAACGGTTGAGCCGCCAAGCTTTCGCCCTGGCCGCCGCCTCGCTGCGTCAGGCGCTGGAAGCGATGCCAGAACTGACCGAGGCGTCGAAGCGCATCACGATTGAGGAGAGCAAGGAGGGCCTCAACATCAACATTGTTGATCAGGACGGTCGCTCGATGTTCCCAGCAGGCTCGAAGCAGCCGTACGACGGCACACGGGAGCTGCTGCGCAAGATCGCTGGGCCACTCAAGGCGATCCCGTACCGCATCTCCATTACCGGCCACACCTCAGGTCCGGAAGGCTCGCCGCAACCGAAATACGGACAATGGGCCCTTTCAGCCGACCGGGCCAATGCGGTGCGGCAAATCTTGGAGGAGGAAGGCTATCCGTCTGCCAACATCTACGAAGTGGCTGGCAAAGCGGACACCGATCCTCTTTTCGAGAACTATCCGTCTCTAGTGTCGAACCGGCGCGTAACCATTACTTTGAGACGAGAAGCGCCGCCGTTGCCGCCGGATTTGCACCCTTAAGTGCAGTCCCGCTCTGGAGTGAGGAGCGACAAGAGGACCATCCTGATAATCTCATGTAAGGCAGTTAGCCCGAGCGAATGCTTGCCGCGTGAGCGCGTGACGCAATGCGCGAACGGGTTGACCACTAAACCGACAACTTATGCCTCCTTAACGATTGCATAAGCCAAGCGAAATAAAATCCGGCTCCGAAGGTGGCGATTGAATGCAAGCATCGACCCCTCGGTTGCCGTGGACGGACTTCGATGAGTGCGAGCCACGGATTTTTTTCTCGTAGACGCCGATCGGCTACAAGCCAACAGATTGAAGTTTTCGACGACGTTCTGGGTCATTTAATCAACAGAATAGAAAAAAGAACACTGGTTGAGCTGAGTGGGCGACTTGCTAGGCCGCCGCGAGGACCATTGAATCTAGGCGCGGCTGAAAACGGCCAATCGCGGAAGTGAGGGCGTGCTCAGCCCATGGGAAGTCCAGCCACGCGAAGGGCAGCAATATCGGCATCGAGCCGGCCCGTATCGCGCCGAGACTGCGTTTTCAGCCACGCTGCGATCGTGAAATCTCGACGAGCAGATAGGAGACGCTTTGCCGCGTCGTTTGCCTTGTCGGCTTGACCATTCTCCTGATAAGCGATCACGAGATCGACGAGACCAAAACCGGGGCTGCGAGCGTTATAGGCTTCGAAAGCGGCAATCGCTTCGTCAATTTGTCCTGACAGGCGATAAGCATTACCAAGGATGCCGAGATACATGGGCGGATGGTTTGGACTGAGGGTAGTCGCCTTTTGGATCAGGACTAATCCTTCTTCTGGAGATCCCGAAGGCGTAAGAATAAAACTTGCCAGTTCCGCCACATCGGTTGAGCCGGGGGCCAATTGGACAGCCTTTCGGGCATTGTATATGGCCTCGTCGTATTGCCCTCTCAACCAAAACAATAGACCGAGCGCAATGTGACCGTCGGCATTGTTTGGATCGAGTTGCAGCGCTCGGTCAGCATATGCTCGCGCTTTGATGATCGCCATTTCGCGGTCATCCCACCAGCCGAAGCGGGCGTCCAAACAGTGAATGAAGCCGAGCATGGCGTTAAGCGGCGCTGAAGTCGGGTCAAGCGCAAGCGCCTTCTCCCAACAAAGCAGTGCAGAGGCGTTGTTTTCCTTGGTGACCGCTTGGCGAAAGGCAGCAACGCCCCGTACCCAAAAGGTCCAAGCCTCGACATTGTGGGTTGTCGTGTAGCGCAGCCGCGCCTGTTCGCCCTCGGTGAGCTTGACTTGCATTTCGGTTGCAAGGACCAGGGTGATTTCATCCTGGATGGCGAAAATGTCATCGATGGCGCGGTCATAACGTTCCGCCCAGAGGTGCGTGCCGTCCTTCGCATCGATCAACTGGGCCGTTATCCGGATGCGGTTGCCGCTCTTGCGAACGCTGCCCTCCAGAACGTATCGCACGCCGAGTTGCCTCGCCGCCTCGCGAACATCAATCGAACGCCCTTTGTAAACGAAGCTGGAGTTACGCGCGATGACCCGCAATCCCGCCAGCTTCGACAGGGTGGTGATGATGTCTTCGACCAAACCATCGCAGAAATGATCCTGCTCCGCATCGCCGCTCATGTTCTGGAACGGCAGCACCGCGATTGATGGCATGTCCGGTGTTGCGAAAGCCGCCGCCGCGGCTGTAGACGCGTCAGGGGATGCCGCTTGCGCTTCTTTAAGCGCGATGCGGTAAGCCCGCACCGGCCGTGTGATGTTCTTGAGGTTCTGATCGCCAAGATCGGCGAATAAAGCCTCCACGCGACCGCTCACCTGCTGATGAACGACGTCCGAAATGCAGATGCCGCCAGGTTCCGAAATGCTCTCAAGGCGCGCCGCTACATTGACGCCATCGCCAAAGATATCGTCGCCATCGACGATGATGTCGCCCACATTGATGCCGATGCGAAACTCGATCTTCTTGCCCGGCGGCATATCGGCATTTCGTTTCGGCATCACGCGTTGAATGTCGATGGCGCAACGAACCGCATCGACGGTACTTGCGAACTCTACCAGCGCCCCGTCGCCCGTAGTCTTGACGACGCGACCGCGATACTCCGCAATCTTTGGGTCGATGACGGATTTGCGCAGGGATTTGAGTGCAGCGAGGGTGCCCTCTTCATCGCCGCCCATCATGCGACTGTAGCCGACGACATCGGTCGCGAGGATTGCGGCAAGCCGTCGTTCAGCCCGCGTTTCTGCCATTGAATGTCCCAAACCGGGTCGTGAGTGCAGCCGGAGTTTATGGTCCAAGGCGATGTGTGTCTATCGCGGCAAGAATCGCGTTTCGCGATGTGTCAATTGACAGCAGCGAAATGACGTTAAGGGTAAAAGTCGGTCATCAGCCGATGTCTCAGTCATGTCCGCTATCCACCCAATAGCGGCGCAAAGGCCGGACATTCCTGCACTTCAGCTTTGTGCCAACGCAGACACTCTTTGGTGTAGTCGGCTTTGGTGAGCAATTACTCCGCCAGACCGGCCATGCGCAGGCCATCAGTGAACTTATCGGCGTCAGCGGAGTCTCTAAACGGCAGTCGACTGATATGATCCACATAAGAGTATCGAGGATTGATCTCCTTGAGCTCGCGCCAAATCTGGCGGGCCTCCTCCGAGCGACCCAAATGGCCCAACGCTGACGCGAGGAAAGCGCGGGACAAATCGGTTGTCGGAGTCATCGCGATACGATCCTTAAACACAGCGGTCGCGGTTTCGTAGTTACCCGCTACGAAATAGGCAGTACCTAGGAAATGCCTATACAATTGTTGGGCTGGGTCGAGGCGAATCGCGTGCTCGATGTAGGGGAATCGCCTTGGCCGGCTCTCCCGTATAGATATGCACTAAGCCGCGAACATTGATTGCAAGCGCGTAGTTGGGATTGAGCGACAAGGCCAGGTCGGCCTCCCGGGCCCACCACTCATAATCCTTCTTCCACATGCCAATCATGGCGGCAACGTAATGGGCGAAAGGATCTTTGTCGTCTTTAGAGATCGACTCGCTGATCAAACGCTCGGCCTGGGGCAATGAGTTCTCGGACGTATCGCTCCAGTGATGCTGATAATCCAATACGTACGCAAAACCGAGGCCCGCGTACGGTGCGGCATAGTTCGGATCGAGCTCAATGGCTCGCCGGAAACACGCGGTCGCTTCAGTGAACATTTCGCGGTCTCTCTTGGGCCGGTATAACGCCTCACGGCCCCTTAGAAAGAAGTCATGGGCGCCCTCGTTGCTCGTGCTGCTACCAACGATCACCGCTTTTTCGGCCTCGCTCAACTTGATCTTAAGCGCAGCTATGATCTCGCGCGTGAGTTCGTCCTGCACGGCGAAAATATCGGTAAGATCACGATCGAAGCGGTCGGCCCAGATATGCGCACCGCTCTCTGCGTCGATGAGCTGGCCGGTAACGCGGACGCGGTTGCCCGCCTTGCGCACACTACCTTCCAACACGTAGCGCACGCCGAGGTCGCGACCGACCTGCTTCACATCAACCGGCTTGCCCTTGTAGGTGAAGGTCGAGTTGCGTGCGATTACATGCAGCTCCGACAGCTTCGAGAGATCGGTGATGATGTCCTCGCTGATGCCGTCAGAAAAATACTCCTGCTCGGGGTCTCCATTCATATTGTTGAAGGCGAGGACGGCAATGGAAGGCTTGTCAGACAGCGCAAGCGTCGGACGCGGCGGCTCGGACGCGGAGGCGGCCTTTGGGGCAAGGCCCAGCCGGTAGACCCGCACTGGCCTCCCAATGTTCTTCAGGCTCTGCTCGCCGGCATCGACGAAGTTTGCCGCT
>Ga0187769_10002886_pt1 | contig 10177 bp, 9 predicted proteins | sample 0116_SJ02_MP02_1_FD_133140 | JGI IMG/M metagenome (GOLD analysis project Ga0187769, IMG submission 133140) | Tropical peat soil microbial communities from peatlands in Department of Meta, Colombia - 0116_SJ02_MP02_10_MG | ecosystem: Environmental > Terrestrial > Soil > Wetlands > Peat | place... | reverse complement strand
TCAACATCAAGAAGTGGGTGGTTGAAAGCCTCTCGAACCACATCTCGAGCTTTATCCTGGCTCTTCGACTCTCCGACGAGCATAGCCGCTACTCCACCGCTGTTCATAACAGTTCTGACATCAGCATAATCGAGATTTATCAATGATGGTTGAGTAATAGTTTCGGCTATGCCTTTTACCGTTTCAGCTATAAGCTGGTCCATGACGGAAAAAGCCTGACCTATTGGGAGATTTGGGACGTAGTCAAGCAAGCGGTTATTATCAAGTACAATTACCGTATCTGCTGCCTTTCGAAGCTCTTCAAGTCCCTCTTCGGCTTTCATGATGCGCGCCCGTTCAACATCAAACGGAGACGAGACCATAGCCACGACGATCGCGCCGTGAGCCTTAGCAATTTCAGCGACAACGGGGGCAGCACCTGTACCTGTACCTCCTCCCATCCCTGCTGTAATAAAAACCATGTCCGCATCGTTTAACAGATCTTCAATAGTTTTCCTTGCAAGTTCTGTGGCTCTCCTCCCAATATCGGGGAACCCTCCAGCACCTAATCCCTTTGTAATCGATTTTCCCACTAAGACCTTCTTATCAGCATCTACTATATCGAGGTGTTGCTTGTCTGTATTAATTGCGATGGTTTCAGCGCCGTCCACACCTATGTTGTACAGCCTGTTTATTGTGTTATTGCCTGCTCCACCACAACCAATTATGGTGATTTGAGGCGTACCGAACTCCTCACCATCTTCATCAACCAAATACCGCTTATGTTGTTCCAATTCGGAACGTTTCAATGCTTCTTGTATAATGCTCTGCAAATTCATCCCCCTCTTTTGAATTAAGTAATTTGCTTACATCCTATTGAACATGTTTAATACATGAGCGTTAACAAGATCCCCAGCAGCTGTTCTTAAGGCTTCACTTGTTAGGGGAAACTCTCCCGCAAGAACAAGCGTATCAATGAATTCTAGTTGCCGTTTTGGGAGCCTGGGCGTTACGCGTTCCATAGAAATCATCTTGCACGCCTATTTTGTAAGACATTTGACTGACGTAAACCGCCAAAAAATGAACAAATAGCCCTTCAATGTAGGCAACATAATTTATATCTGACACTCGAATGGATACAAGGGATTATTAAGCTTGTGTTATTGCTTTATTATAATATTGATTAAATTTTTACAAATAACATGCGCTCAGTTCACTGCTCGAATTTAAGTCGCCAAACTAAACATTTTATATTTTAACAATTTTGACACTTAAGATCTATCTACCATTTGTAAAAGACCCACCATGATCGTTGTTATTAGTAATAAGAAGCTGTATGGAAAGTAATAAGTACGGTCGATATAGATATTGTTTGCCCGCCTTAACTTAGCCTGGCAGAGTGGTCGGCTGTAGACCGACTTGTCCCCCGTTCAAATCGGGGAGGCGGGATCTACATTTAAAAAGGCCCCAGTAGCTCAGCCTGGGAGAGCGCCAGACTGAAGATCTGGTTGTCCCCGGTTCAAATCCGGGCTGGGGCATTTCCCTTTTTAAATTCTTAAAAAAAGGAAGTAGACTTAAAAACGTTAGTGTCAAATAACTTATTCTTCCATTGTTTGAAAGCATAGGTACTGTTATCAAGAAGGGCTATTTTTTCGGTGCAACAGTAAATTTGGTCAGTCAATCAGGTATAAGCCTCTAGACACTAAATTTTACCAGATGTCACATTAATATCACATATAAAGTTTGGAAGATTGATTAGATACCATAATGCGTTCTGTATCGATCGCAATCTACCGTTTTTGTTTGTATGTAAATGACCAATGTTCATAAATATCTTAGACTCGGTAAGCCAATAATTAGCACATCGTAATCATATCCTATTGTATTGCTCGTAGATTGCGGCCAGAGTTCTCCATTGTAAATCGCACGCAGTCCTCTCTTCTTCTGAGAATATATATGTGAGATAAAACGGGCGATGTACCACCTCTCCCTTCATACTTTCGCTTTCAACTAGTTACACCTCTGCAATAGGATATTTAGCCGTAATATTGGCATCCGTAATATTGGCATTATACTACCAATGTTCGGGTGCTCAATGTTCTCAGGGTTAAGAAGGGTTAAACTATTGTTTTATACATAAGGTAAAACAACCGCATCGAATGACAACTAAACTAAATCAAAATAAAAAATTGCGAACATTATCAGAGAAAATTAATTGAGCTATATCGAGAGCAATCGATATTACTCCTTCATTGACAAAGTGTTGGAACTTTCTATGAGAACCTTAGTTGGAATTGCCATCAAGTGAGAATAAACTTTCAATAGTGCCTGCAATTTTTAAGTTTGTTACAATACTATTTGTTTACTGCACCAGGAGGACAGAGACATTTTTATAAGCAAAGTAGCGTTAATACATTCACTAAGCGACAAGTTACTCGAATGCAGGCTTCTAAGCACTATTATTGTGCAATGCGACAGACGAAAGTAGATACAATTAAATTCAGCACAAGCTAAAGCTAGTGATTTTTTGACACGTATCGAACACTTAAAAACGATAAAACTTAAGATAGCAGAACTATATGATGACGTTAATATATCTATGTTTGAGAGGACATTTTCAAACAGGATCGGCATCGTATATGTTGAAATAGACAAGAATAGAGGTACAGCTGTGATATCCTATGATGATACCAAAATGTCACTTTTTGATATTAATGAAGCTGTGAACAAAATGAGATTTAAACTTGAGGGCATAAGCTACCTCAGCTAAGCTAGTTAATGCTAACAGCTCGAGATCGACTAACCAAAAATATCGAACGCGCAAGAATAAATTTTATTTTTGTAAACCTTAATCTAAAGAGTTTTAGTTATATCATTGTAAAGCGCCCTTAATAACCCTTAAATTAACTTTTATTAATAAGAGAGGTTCTAAAATATCCGTTCATTAGTTTTTTTAAATCAGCGGTATTGAACCATTGCTCATAACTTTTATATTGCATAAATGAAGATAAAGCAAGTGGTTGATTTTTGCGCTGGTAGTGTAGTGGTTATCACTGAGGCTTGCCAAGCCTCAAACCCGGGTTCGAATCCCGGCTGGCGCATGTATGTTTCTTTGCCGAGGTAGCCAAGTGGACTACGGCGCCAGCCTGGAGATTTCAACCGGGGAGCTGGTGAGGCTTTCGCCTCGCAAGGGTTCAAATCCCTTCCTCGGCGCTGTTAATCAATGCAATCGAATACTTGACTTTTTTACTACTATATAATGCTCATCTTTTCCCGATGTTGTTGAGTGAAGTACCTCGAGTCCCATGTCTGTAAGTCTTTTAGTTAGTCCACGGATCCGTGTATCTTCGGCTTTCATTTTTAAAACCTGCAACGCCCGCCCCCCGTCTTTGAGAACGCCTGTTGATCTCTTAAGCACTTTAAATGACTCGTCTGGTTCTGTTGTTATGTCATTTAATATCAAATCAACACATTCCTGGAGCTCTTTTTTAAAATCAAGAGAGAATGCATCGCCATAAATAATTTTAACTCTACCGCTTGATTCTTCTTCAATTGAATCGAGAAGGGGGCGAAAAGCTAAGCTGAATTCGATTCCGTAAACCCTCCTTGCGATTTCAGATGCACAGAGAAGAAAACCCCCCGCGCTTGACCCGATATCTAAAACCACATCGTCAGGCCTTATGAGGCTGAACTCTTCCTGTAATTTCTTTAATTTCCAGTACCCCACCGGTTTATTGGCACCAGTTGAAACTACCACTTGGTCTTTAAATTTCACTTTGAGAGAGGGTTTCACACTAATTTCTCCGTTTATTCGTACTAATCCATTCTTTACAGACCATTTCGCCCTTGTTCGAGAGCTTATAAACCCTTTTTCAACGAGATAACTGTCCAGTCTCATGCTATAACACAATACTTTTATGTTTATGTCACACACTTATAAAAGTTACAGGACAAAAAACTGCGAACATATGTGGAGTGAAATTTTAGCAAAATTTGAGAAATATCCGGCCCAAGAAAAGGTCGCAAAGGTTTTACTTGACCACGGATTCCAAGTTGACGAGAGCGGATCTGTCATCTCAGGCACTATAAAGATACCGCATATGCAAATCGCAAAAGAGGCTAAAGTTGATTGGAGAGCGGTCGATCAAACCACTCAGACGATCTTAAAAGACAAGCTACTGCGGGGATTTTTCAGCAACCTAAAGTCCTTCGTTTTTCTGCGCGATGTAGCTCCATTCTTAGGATTGGGCGTCATCATCATCACCCCCCAAGATGCTTCACACGTAGGGATAATAGAGGAGGTTTCTCAGGCAATAGCAAAATATGGAGTGCGCATTAGGCAAGCCGTTTCTGATGATCCCTATTTCATCGACGACCCCAAATTGACGATAATCTGCGACACAAAAGTTTCTAGTGATTTAATAGACAGCCTATTAAAATTGCAGAGTGTGAAAAGTGTGACAGTTTCATAACAATTCGGGCCATCAGGTTTTTATCTAACACCAATCTAAGAGTTGTCTTCAGAATGATTAAACGCACATCGAGCAAAACTCAGCTGTTATTCAGAGCCCCCCTTATACATCCCAAATCCGACTTTAGATATGGCCCAATGTCTGATATTATTCCAGGGGCATCTGTCCCTTTTTTACAAACTATGGAATATTCTAAAGTCCCAAGCTTCTCTATCCGGTTAATGTCTCTCACATGACATGTCTTCTTGAGTGCAGATCTGACCTGTGCCCGAGTGGCTCCGTTTACAATTACCCGATCTGTTCCCTTTTTCCACTTCCAAAATGTATCAATCTGCTTTTTAGTGAATTCTGCCTTTTTTACGCCTATGACCTTCACTTCGACGGGTAATTGCTCAACGAAACCGAACCTTGAGGCTATTTGTTTAGGTGTGCCTATGCCCAAATGTTTAAGATTGTCTTTGAGTACAAAAACGAATTCAATCCCAACGTCCACTTCAATGCAGTGTTCATTAATCTTTGTTATACGCCCCGTGACGATATCCCCGACATTTAATTTACGTGGAGTGCCATAAGTACTAACTAAATAATTCGCCGCAAATTCCTCATCTCTCCCAGCGAGGGTTACATCCATCCATTTATGTGAATCAACAATTATGTGAACGTCAAGCAATTTCAGCTTATCCTTTAACGTCGCTTGAAATGCTTTGTGCGCTTTTTCAATATCCCCATAAGCCCTTTCCATTAAAGTAACAGTTCGCATATCTTAATAATGTTTGATGATGGAGCAACTCCATTATCTTCAATATTTGTTTTCCTAGTCACCTTATGTCACCATAAAAAACTTCTGCATGAAGTCGCTTAATTCTATCGATGGATGGATGATCACCAAGTTTGCTATGGAAATTCTCCACGGCTCGCTCTATGCTTATTCGACTGGTATGTTCGATTAGATTATCTACAGCAGCGACTATTTTTTCTTCAATGCTTTTGGGCATATAATTTCCCGGAGGGAAACTTAACCTTCGAGCTTCATCATCAGTAATGCCAGCTCCTACGTGTCGCTCAGCGATACGAACCAAACGCTCATCAATGTCATAACTGCGTAAGATCTGCCCTCCAACCACGCCGTGATCGATTCCTCCAGTTTGGCAACGCCCTATGTCATGCAAAAGTGCTCCGATTCTAACAAGTTCTAAATCAACTCCGTCCCTGAGCCTAGCAACTTCAACGGCATAGTCTGAAACTGCCTTTAGATGTGCTATTACCGGTGCGTTACATCCGCTTCTTAGCAACAATGAACAAGTTTCGCTAAAAGAAGGAAATTTACTCAAATGCAGCCCTCAGTTCGCTAATCTTTCGCTCAATCGTATCAACTAAAACTGAGTTATCTTGATGATCTAAGCTCATGTTACATACGGGGCATAGAAATCCATAGTCACTTGCCATATCAAATAAGTAACGACCACATCTATTTTCACAAATGTAACTCACATTGTGCAGCTCAAACCCTGCTCTCGCTTCTAGTCTGTTGATCAGTTTTTTAGCTTCTTCGTCAAGGTTACGCTCAACGTCGTTGAAGTCAACTTTCCATATATAAGTGAGCCATCCACTGTCTCTATCTCGTTCGCGTCGATACCGGGCAAGTCTATTCTCATACAAAACATAAAGGGTTCTTCTTACCGTGTTTAAATTGGCGCCAGTTTCTTCGGCTATTTTCTCGTCTGTTAATTCACCGAGCGGAACTTTTTCTACTATTTCAAGCCCTTCGTCTCCAACGAGATTTCTAAGGTATCCCTTTACTGCTATGTCTCGTACCATCACGTTATATGTAGAACCTAATGGATTTAAAACTACTGCACAGAGCCACTACTGTTCAAATTCTAGCAATATCACACCTACGATACACTTAAGCTTCGTACTTCTTTCTTGCCACTTCAACTCGCCTCATTGCAGCGTTAAATGCAATGTCTCTCGATTTACCGCATCCAATTGCAGAAATAACAGGTTTCCCTCTTTGTATATGAGTTCCTTTACATGGGATATCCATATAAAAAGGTTCGGAGAGTCTCTTACGTACTTCAAAGTCGCGCTCTGCAAAATAAATGACCCTTGCAGCAAATCTACGGTGCTCAGGCCTTTGTATCAGTTCACCTAAGCACGCCTTGACGTGTGCATCAAACACGTTGATGCCGAGCGCCCACTCCACCGTGTCGAGAGTGCCCTGAAATCTTGGGTTCACTTCAATAACAACTGGCCCGTCAGGTCCTATTACAAAATCTATGCCATTTGATCCAATTAACCCAAGATCGATAGCTATCGATTCAGAAACTGCTTCAATTTCTCTTGTAAATGCCGTCTTTAATGGCGTAATGCTTCCGCAAAAGCTAAAGCGTTTCATCGGGCCTAAATACCGCAAACCCAACAGCTGTTCATTGACTGCTATAGTGACAGCCTGATTGTTTGTAGAGAGGACGGATGAACTTGCATCCACCCCTTTAATATACTCCTCTATAACAAATTCATGCCATTCATTTTCGTGAAAAGAGCTCACTACATCATTTAACTGGGTGGTGTCACGAACCAACGCATTCTTGAATCCCCCCGCTCCATTTTGAGGCTTTATTATTACCGGATATTTGATAGTATCTTCAAGCTCGAAGTGCTTCGGAACTCTATAACCCAAACTTTCGAGTTTGTCCCTCAGGACCTTCTTATTGTTAATGAAACTAGCAACTTTTGGATCATTTCCGAGGATCTTTGGAATTTCAAGGGCTTCAAATCCTGAAGCTAAAATTACATTATCATATTCTATATCCTTGATAGTATCTTTGACGCTGTTGTAGTCTAAATCCTTAATAAAGCCGGTAAATTCCTCATGAATAGCAAGAGTTCGGTCACCACACTTTAAGAGGTCGCAGTCGGAGAAGTGGCTAACGGTTGTTACATGATACCCTGCTCGCTTTGCAGAACATACTACGTGTCGCGCGTTAAAACCAATTACAAGAATCTTTTTACTATCGGATTGACTTTTCATAGACGGTGTGACCAGTTTATTCAAACGTCGTCCCCCCCTTACCCGTAAGTTTTCCCACAATCCGCATCTTCCCTCCAAAATCCTTAGTAAGCTCTCTCCCCGTCTGCAACCAATCGAGAAGTACGCCAAGCGCTGCCACTTCGGAGTGCGGCTGATTTGTTACGCCAACGTTGTAGTCTGCAAGATCATATAATTCTGAAGGAACCTTTTCTGCACCTACTACCACCATAAGTTTATTTGCGTCGATCCCACTTATTACATCAGGCAGGTTTTTACCATACATCGTGAGATGGAGTACTTTTCCGCCTCCTTCTTTCCATCCTTTAAGTTCTTGTTTCCAATCGGTGCAGCAAGTCACCCAGAAGCTGCCACCCCATCTACTCACTACATCTTGAATGTTATTTACTACTGACTTATCAGATCCCACAAGTAACATACCCTCTGCCCCAAACGCTCGAGCAGTAAGTCCTACATGAGTAGTTATCCTTTTATCCCTATCAACTCTATGTCCAATCCTCAAAATTATTATTCTCATCTAACTTCCATTTGTAACTATTACTAAGTCCTGCATACTTATCAACTGCTTTCTTGCACAAATATGTATTAGCACTTTTAACACTTAACTCTAAAGTCTATTATATTGGAAGCTTAAAATCTCTTCAAGTATAAAGAACAATTGAGCAACATATATTGTCTTGAAGCTTTTTCCAAATCCATTTATTGCCCACACAGGCGATTTCGCTAGTAAGCTTACGTTATGCTATGGGGATTGATTATAAACAAAAGTATGGCCTCATCGCGTTTAAGTTGATTTTAAGGACCAATACAGTTCCTTATTCGAATATGATCATAATGATTAGCATGAAAAAGGAGCACAATTTATTGTCTAAATTACGATCTAGTATTTAAATACTTATTTAGTGATATTTCTAGCTTCTAACCCTGTTGTAAGAAAATCTTATTGATCGTAGGACCTAAATTGATCGCCCAACTTAGCATTGAAAAGTTCAAGCAAAATATGAAAGGCATATCATGCACCTGAAACATAAAAGACAACTAAAACCAATGCAAATAAACTAGCTGTATTTATTGCATCGTTTAGCACAGAATTTTCTAAAAGTAGTATAATGCAAAACAGCCCAAATTTTGATCTTTCTTGTTGTCTAAATGACAGAAGATTAAGCTCATAAACGATCCAGCTGGCAACATCACTGCAACCCTATTAAGGATGGTTCAGTTTAAAGAAAACATTACATCGACCACGTTGTTTAGTCGCATAAGAGTTACATGAGAATAGTCTTCCGAAATGCAGCACGGTCGTGTACTTGTGAGGAACATTACGTTTGGTCTGTGCATTAGCAGCAGAAAAAATGATTAACAGCATTTTTTAATATAAATAATCAAACTAGTGATTATCGAAAAATTTACGTTATTACCTCCCAAACATCAATATCACTCCCAGAGGGCAATCGATAAAGGCCTTTCGCCGTGTTCAAGATAACTTTAGCTACGTCTTCGGGAGATCTGCCTTTGAAGCTTGTCATTCTTGTAGCAGTTCTATCAGGATTTATAGAGTATACTTTAACAGTTTGCTCTTCCTTAGCCAAGGCTTGCGTGAACCCTCTAATACCGAACTTAGTAGCACAATAAACAGTTAAATCTACAAAACCAGTCTTACCTGCAATACTTGCTATGTTTATTATTTGATCTTTCACATGCGGCAAACATACTTTTGTTACTTTTATTAGTCCTTCCAAATTTGTTCTGGTTTGATTTTCTATTTCTTGGAAGCTTTGATTCTTTAAGGGTGTCCACAATATTACTCCTGCATTGTTCACTAATATGTCAACCACATCAAATTTCTTTATAACCTCATCCACAGCGTTGACAATGCAATCATTATCGGTCACGTCTAACTCAACAATTAGAGCTTCAGTGGCTCCGAGTTCTAAGCACTTTTTATAAGTTTTTTCTGCTTCTATTTTGTCTTCACAATAAGTTACGACAATCTTAGCTTTTTCACGGGCGAATTGATACGCAGTCTCCCTACCAATACCCCTGCTAGATCCTGTCACTAGAATAGTTTTATCTTTCATGTGGGGGTATAGTACTTCTCTCGATTAATAAATTTTTCAAATATTTTTTTCTTATATCGAAGTCTTGACAGACAATTAACCGACTTTCTAATTGAAGAATAAGAGTACCAGACGCCTGTTCCTAACAAGAGCTAAAAATACAAAGACTTTGACAACCTACTTATTTAATGCAATCTGTGACGAAAAACAGATATATTGCTAGTAAATAACCTTCAGGTTGTTCCATCAAACAAGCGGGGGTTGCCAAGCTAGGTCAAAGGCGATAGGTTCAGGGCCTATTCTCGTAGGAGTTCGTGCGTTCAAATCGCACTCCCCGCATAACTTCTTTTGCAAAGTTACATCTTTAATTTAGTACAAATGATGCGGTAGAAGTTTCATCTTGCTTTCGATTTACGTTTGAACTTCTACTCAACAATATGATGGACTATCCATTGCAGATACCTTGCTGAAGATGCGCTACACTAGATTTTTAGTATAAAGACGACTGGTGTACTTTAAACTTCGAAAAAGACGTTATCATGTATCGAACAATTTATTTTCACTAAAATAAGAGTGAAAACATAACTCTTTTACGAAAAACTTAGGATCAACGATGT
>Ga0187769_10002884_pt1 | contig 10180 bp, 10 predicted proteins | sample 0116_SJ02_MP02_1_FD_133140 | JGI IMG/M metagenome (GOLD analysis project Ga0187769, IMG submission 133140) | Tropical peat soil microbial communities from peatlands in Department of Meta, Colombia - 0116_SJ02_MP02_10_MG | ecosystem: Environmental > Terrestrial > Soil > Wetlands > Peat | place... | reverse complement strand
CTGGGCGTTCGAGCGCTGCATCGCCGATTTGGAAGGCGGTAGCCGGGCATTTGCCTTTGCTTCGGGAATGGCGGCGATTGCCACCGTGCTGGAGCTGCTCGATGCGGGAGCGCATGTAGTCGCAGGCGACGATCTTTACGGCGGGACGTACCGGCTCCTGGAACGGGTTCGGCGCCACAGCGCAGGGCTTTCGCTGAGTTTCATAGATCTTTCGGATCCTGGCGCCCTGCGTGCCGCAATACGCCCACAGACGCGCATGGTCCTGATCGAAAGCCCCACAAACCCGCTTCTGCGCCTCGTGGACCTGCGGACGCTGGCTTCGATCGGCCACGAGCACGATCTGCTCATGGTCGCGGACAACACTTTTGCAAGCCCCTGGATCCAGCGGCCCATTGAGCTCGGCTTCGACATCGTCGTTCATTCGACAACCAAGTATCTCAACGGTCACTCCGATGTGGTCGGGGGCGTGGCGGTCGTGGCCGGCGACGAGCGCAACACGCAGCGGGGCGAACGACTGGCGTTCCTGCAAAACGCGGTCGGTGCCATCGCCGGACCGTTCGACAGTTTCTTAGCCCTGCGCGGGCTCAAGACCCTGGATGTGCGCATGCAGCGCCACTGCGAGAACGCGCTCGAAATCGCCCAATGGCTGCAGTCGCAGCCGGGCGTGCGGCGCGTGCGCTACCCGGGATTGCCCACGCATCCGCAGCACGAGCTTGCCCGGCGCCAAATGCGCGCGTTTGGCGGCATGATCGCCCTGGAACTCGCCGCCGACTTGGAGGGGGCCAAGCGCTTTCTGGAGTCTTGCGAACTCTTCTCACTGGCCGAAAGCCTCGGTGGCGTCGAGAGCCTAATCGAGCACCCGGCGATCATGACACATGCCTCGATTCCCGCGGAGCAGCGGGCGCATCTGGGAATCGGCGATGCGCTCGTCCGCCTGTCCGTGGGGATCGAGGATGCCGCTGACCTTAAACGCGACTTGCAGCGCGCGCTGCGGCGCATTGGTTGACCGTTTGTCATTTAATGCTCCGGGGCTCGGCAGGGCAGCGATCGGGGCAAAGCGAGGCACGAAGATGGTCAGCCAAAAGGGGCGTCGGGGTTCGATATCAACCGAGACGCCGCGGGCCTGACTTCTTGCGGGGTTGGGGCGCGCGGGCGTTTTTCCTCGCCAGCCTTGCATTTCTGAAAACGGGTATTTTCAGAAGTATCGTAGATTCCGTTGGGTGGCGGCGCCAAAGGCCCCTGGCCAGGCCTCAGAGCGCCCCGCGCTGCTTCTGGCTTGCGTAATAAACGGCCTTGCGGGCCCGCATCATCTCGCCCAGGGGCCGGTGCTCTGCGAGCGCCCTCCAGGGATCGAAGGCGGCCGCCTCGACGTGCTGCGCAAATTCGCGATCGGGATCTTGCTTGGGCAGCGTGAGTCGCGCCACGCTCACAAAGGGCGCTGTCGCCTCGGGCCAGTCGACCGAGGCGTCCTCGATCGGAGTCCGCCTCTCGTCGACGAAAAATTGCAGCTGCAACTCATAGACCAGCGGGCGCACCCGCACGCGATCGAGCACATCCTTCGCCCAGTCCCGACTGGCCTGGCCGGTGGCGGCTTCGCCGGCCGGGGGAAGCAGCCGCGCCCGCGCGGCGTATGGTCCGCAGGCAAACGGCAGCGCGGAGTAAAAGCGCTCCGTAGCGAACCCCGAAAACGGCGCGTTGAGCCCCCGAGCCAGGCGCTTGAGACGTCGCAACCCCTCCAGCAGACCGTGTCGACGCGCCAAGGCGCCCAGTATCGCGAGCGGACCCTTGGCCGCAGCCAGAGCCACATCAACGAACTCGGCGCTGCCTGCAAAACCGGTGACCGGCAACTGGATGAGCAAAAAATCCTGACAATCGGTCTGGCCCGCTCCCAGCGCGCTCGGGCCTTCGACCCCGAGCACTTTGATCGCAAAACCGCGCACGTCCGGTCGCCCGTCGGCATTGCAAGCCGACGAACCATTGGACAACCGGATCCACGCATCGAATCGCGCGGGCCGCGCAAAAATCCCCTGGGCGGCGTGCTCCGGCAAATCGCCCAGAACCTCAAAGCGGCCTTCGAGCGCGAGAATCTGACGACGGTGCAAGGCGCGACCCTTACCGAAGCGCTCGTCTTGCGCTCGCTGCATCCGGGTAAATAATTCGCCATAGCGCGCAAAGCGCAGCACTTCGTCGCTGTCTACGCGCTCGCGCCAGTCGCGGCTGGCAGGCTGTTGGGTTGATAGCATGAGTTCTTTTGCCGTTGTGCACTGACCCCGCGGCGCCTGAGCGCAAAAAACGTAATAGCCGCGCGCGCCTTGCGTGCGCGCGGCATTGTATTCGCCCATGGCCGCTGCCAAGCCCGGCAATGCCGCTATCATGCACAGCTTCACCGCTAGTCGCATCTGGAGAACGACGCATGAGCGAACCGAAAATCGCGCAGCGCGCACCCTACCCCGTCAACGTCGAAGCCGGCAAAACCTATTACTGGTGCCGCTGTGGCCGCAGTGCCAAGCAGCCCTTTTGCGATGGTTCGCACCAAGGCACCGAATTTACGCCGATAGCCTATAGCGCGGAAAAAAGCGAAACGGTGTACTTCTGCGGCTGCAAGCACAGCGCCAAGGCCCCTTTGTGCGACGGGACCCACAAGCGCCTCTAAAACCGAGCTCTGCGCCAGTGGAGCCGATCCGGCCGCTGGCACAAACGCATTTTGCGCCAGAGTCGACGGGCCGAGACGGCGAGAACCGGGCCGATCGGGCCAAGCGCCAGATCAACGCCGACGACGACCTGGAGGCGATCTCCTGCTTTCTTTCCGAATACGATCGCTCGCCGGGCACGGCGCGCATCTATCAACGGGAGTGCGAGCGGCTCATGCTCTGGGCCGTGCACGAATGCGGAAAGCCCATCTCGAGCCTGACCCGACAGGATTTCGAGGGATACTTGAATTTTCTGGCCGACCCGCAACCAGCGCAGCGCTGGTGCGGCCCGAAAGTCAGTCGGAACTCGAAAGACTGGCGCCCGTTTGTGGGCCCGCTTAGCGAATCGGCGCTTCTCACGTCGATTGCGGCCATCAACTCCCTCATGGGCTATCTGGTCGACGCGGGCTACCTCGCTGGCAACCCCTTGGGGCTGATCCGGCAGCGACGGCGCAAGCTTGCGCTCGAGAGCCAGACGGCCGGCACCGCGGCAGCGGCCGCGCCGATGGCGCCCGAGACTGCCTCGATCGAACGTTTTCTCGACGCCGACATGTGGGCGGCGGTAACACGGGCGGTCGAGGCCATGCCACGCAAAAGCCCTGCTCAAATCGACGAGTACGAACGGCTGCGATTCGTTTGCGCCATGCTCTACATGCTTGCACCGCGCGCGGGCGAACTCGAGAGCCATCGGATGAACAGCTTTCAGGAAGAGCGCGGCCTGTGGTGGTGGCACGTCACCGGCAAAGGCGGCAAACGCGCCAAGATTCCAGTGCCCGATGACATGCTCCAGGCGCTCGTGCGCTATCGCAAACATTTGGGATTGTCCGCGGTGCCCAAACGCACGGATACCACGCCGCTGCTCGTTGGTCTGCGCGCACGCACGCCGATCACGGCGCGCCGGCTCAACCAGATCCTTAAGCGCTTGTTTTTTCAGGCCTCGGAGCTCCTGGGCCCCGGTCTGGAGCACAAAGCCGAGAAATTGCGTGCGGCCTCGGCGCACTGGGGGCGACACACCGGCATTACGGCCAAGGTCGACGCGGGTATCGAGGAGCGTTTTGTACAAAAAGATGCCCGCCATTCAGACAGGAGGACCACACAGCGGTATATTCATGAAGAGGAGCGACGCTGGCACGAAGAAGCGCAAAAGCAGCGGCTGCCATGGCCGCAAAGCGAGCGGCGTTGAATTTGGCGCGATCTGCGCTACGAAATTGATCTTCGACAACAATTGGCTTTTGGCGTCATAAGCCGGGAGGATTTTTTAAGGAAAATCCTACCCGCATTACCGGTTAAGAAAGTCAAAGAGCCTGGGCAGGTAGATGAGAACAATCTACGCGAACGACGCGGAGGCGGCCACGCACGAGGCCGCCATCGATGCGCTAGCTAGCGAAATGCGTCGGCCAGCGGCGGAGATCAAAGAGCACTACGAGCAGGAGTTTCTGCGCCTGCAAGAGGGCGCACGAGTGCGCGATTTTTTGAGCGTGTGCGCCGCGCGCCACTTGCGCCAGAAACTTCGCCGATCAAAGCACTGATTTCGTCCGCGCTCTAGGCGGCACGTGTGCCGGCTACACGCTCGAAGTGCTCGACGGCCGGGGGCTTGGCAAAATACGGTCCTACGATCTCGCGCCAGCGCGAAAACGCGTTCGATCCTCGAAACACGACCGTGTGGTCCTCCACGCTGTCCCACTCGATGAGCAGCACGTAGCGCTCGGGAGATTCAATTCCGCGCTGCACTTCGTAGCGACGAAAACCCGGCGAAGTCGCAACAACGGTCTCCACGCCGCGTCGAATTGCGGCATCGAATTCGCTCTGTGTTCCGGGTCGAATGGAAAACTCAGCGATTTCGAGAATCACGGTTCTGCGGCCCCTTCCTTCGCGTCGCCTCGGGCCAATACTACGCCAACGGTCGCGTCGCGATTCGCCCCATCGAGTGCCGTTACACTGCGCTTTTGCCCTGCGGGCAGCGCCGTCGGCGCCGACTTGGGGCTTTACGGCGCCAGCCGGGTTTTGCCGATGACAGTACCCATTTTTACCGCCCGAGGATTTGCTACCGCGCCCAACCGCGGCCTTCGTCGGGTGCCGCGGCTTTGCGCCATGCTGGGCGCAAGCGGATGTCTGGCGGTGGCGTGCGTTTCGGCGCCCACACCCCAAGTCGACACGCAGGCAGTGGCGCGCTATCGCGACACGGGCTACCGGGTCGCAACCGAACAGGCCACCCAAACGTATCGCATCTCGGGCCCGGTTTCAGAGGCGCCCTGGAGTGCGAGCCTCACGCGCCCCGCGGACCATGCCATGCGGCCGCTTATCGTGTATCTGCCGAGCTTGGGCCAGAGCGACGAGGAGCCCAATCGCTGGGTCGGTCTGTGGGCGCAGGCGGGCTACGCGGTGCTTGTGGTCCAAGCGCTCGCCGATGATGCGCGGGTCTGGGCCAGCGCCCAGGCGCGCAGCGGCGATTTTGAGGCCGCGGCAAGGGCGCGATTTCGCTCCGACCCGATGGCCGAGCGCCTCGCGCGGCTGTCCGTGATGCTCACGCAAATTCGTGAACGCAGCCGTCGTGGAGAGCCCGCTTTGGAGGCAATTGATTGGTCCGAAGTAGCGCTTGCGGGTGCGGATCTGGGAGCCTATACGGTGCAGACAATCGCCACGGCGCCGCCCGAACGTCTCGCGCAGATTTCGTGGCCTGTCGCACCGCGAGCCTATCTCGCCATCAGCCCGTTTGCCGCACGCAATGTGCCGAATCCGGAGGGGGCAACCCGTGCCCAAGCCCCAGTGCTCGTGATCAGTTCGCGCGACGATGTTGACGCCGATGGGATCATCACGGACACGTCGCTGCGCCGCCTGGCGTATGACCGCCTGGGCGAGACGGACAAGTACTACCTGGAACTGGCGGACGCTACGCACCGCTGGTTAGGAGGCGCAGTTCTACCGCCCACGGGCGCCGAACCCGCCACCCACCGCCCGGCGGCGCCGCCGGGCGGCGCACAGCGCAAGGGAAAGCACGGCACCGATTCGGCCGCTCGCGACTCGATGGCCCCCGAGGCCGAGGAGGACGATGTGCTCGCGGATCAAAATCCCCACAACGCAAACGCGGCCGCGGAGATGCTCAAAGCGCGCAGCCGCGCTATGACGCAGGAGGCGTTGGGCGAGACGTCTTTTGTCGCTGTGTCAACCGCATTTCTTGATGCCTACGTACGGGGACACAACGGCGCGCGCGCCTGGCTGGAGGGCCCGGCGGGCAAGTGGCTGCAAAACGGCGATCGCCTGCGGCGCGGGTGATTGCCGCTCGCGTTGGCACGCGCGGGCCGCTACAGTAGAGCGCGAAGGTGGGCACAGGGCTCCAGGGATGGGTGCATGAATACGCAAGTGCAAAGCGATCCGCATGCCGCAGCCGCTTGGGTCGCGCGCCAAGCCGAGGTGATGGCCGCGCTCTCCAAGGTGCTGCCCCGCGAGGCCTTGCTGCACCGGCGCGAGGATACGGTCGCCTACGAGTGCGACGCGCTGACTGCATACCGCCGAGCGCCCATGCTCGTTGCGCTTCCCGAATCCGAGGTGCAGGTCTCGGCAGTCCTTAAGACGTGCCATGCACTGGGTGTTGCGATCGTGGCCCGGGGAGCGGGCACAGGGCTCTCGGGCGGCGCCCTGCCCCACGAGCAGGGAGTCACACTCTCGCTGGCACGCCTCAATCGAATTTTGCGGATTGATCCGACCGCGCGGACCGCGACGGTCCAATGTGGAGTGCGCAACCTTGCGATCAGTGATGCCGCGGCACCCTTCGATCTGTATTACGCGCCGGATCCGAGCAGCCAGATCGCCTGCACCATTGGAGGAAACGTCGCGGAGAACTCCGGGGGGGTGCACTGCCTCAAATACGGTCTGACACTGCACAACGTGCTGCGCATCAAAGGGTATACGGCGGACGGAGAGATGGTGGAGTTTGGCTCCGAGGCGCTCGATGCCCCTGGCCTGGACCTGCTGCCGCTCGTGGTGGGCAGCGAAGGTATGCTGGCGGTGGTCACACAGGTGACGGTGCGACTTACGCCCAAGCCGCAGACCGCGCGCTGCATCATGGCGAGCTTCGACAGCGTCGAGACTGCGGGTTCGGCAGTAGCCAACATCATCGCCGCAGGCATCATTCCGGCGGGCCTGGAATTGATGGACCGGCCCATGACCGCCGCCGTGGAGAATTTCGTTCACGCCGGCTATGACCTGCAGGCGGCGGCCATCTTGCTTTGCGAGAGCGATGGAACGGTCGAGGAAGTCGACGAAGAAGTCGAGCGCATGCGCAGCGTACTGGAGCGCTGCGGCGCGACCCGGTTGGAGGTCAGCGCCGACGAGGAGCAGCGTCTTCGATTCTGGAGTGGACGCAAGAACGCGTTTCCGGCCAGCGGCCGCATCAGCCCGGACTATATGTGCATGGACTCGACCATCCCGCGCAAGCGCTTGGCTGAAATGCTGCGCGCTATCGAGAAGATGGAACAAAAGTATGGGCTGCGCTGCGTGAACGTCTTTCATGCCGGCGACGGCAATTTGCATCCGCTGATCTTGTTCGATGCCAACGATCCCGATCAGCTGCACCGCTGCGAGCTCTTTGGCGCCGAGATTCTGGAGACGAGTGTGCGGCTGGGCGGAACGGTCAGCGGTGAGCACGGCGTAGGTGTGGAAAAACTCAACTCCATGTGCGTCCAGTTTTCCGCGGCCGAGCTCGAACAGATGCTCGCCATCAAGCGTGCCTTTGATCCGGACGGATTGCTCAATCCCGGCAAGGCGGTTCCGACCCTGCACCGCTGTGCGGAGTACGGCAAGATGCATGTGCACCGTGGTCTGCTGCCCTTTGCCGAGTTGCCGCGCTTTTAGCTTGGCACTGCTGCCCTGCCCGCCTCTTGTTCTTGTGCTATGAGCCCCACGCCTGATGCGCCGACCGATCCGGCCCTGGTGCGGCTCATTGACCAGGTGCGAACCGCGCAAGACGAAGTGCGCCCGGTGCGCATTCGCGGGGGCGGCAGCAAGGATTTTTATGGCGGCACGCTGACCGGGGAGTTGCTCGAGCTAGAGCAGCTGCGCGGCATTTGCAGCTATGAACCCACAGAGATGGTGATCACGGCTCGCGCTGGCACAACGCTGCGCGAGCTCGAAGAGGCGCTCTCCGAGCACGGGCAACACCTCTGCTTCGAGCCCCCGCGCTTTGGCGCGGGCGGCGCGCAGGCAACGCTGGGTGGCATGGTGGCTGCCGGGCTAGCGGGACCCGCGCGGGCCGCCGCAGGCGGCGTGCGCGACTTCGTGCTGGGTGCCTGCGTGCTCAATGGGCGAGGTGAACTGCTGCGCTTTGGCGGGCAGGTAGTCAAAAACGTGGCGGGCTACGACGTCGCACGCCTTTTTGTCGGCTCTATGGGCGTGCTGGGAGTCATTTGCGAGGTCTCGCTCAAGGTTCCCCCGCTGCCCGCCGCGAGCGCGAGCGTGGAGCTTGCCTGCGAGGAGGCCGAAGCGCTGCACCTCATGCAGGCCTGGACACGGGCGGCGCTGCCGGTCAACGCAAGCGCCTGGCGAGCGGGCGTCATGCGCGTGCGGCTCTGCGGCGCGGCCGCTGCCGTGCGATCCGCCCGCGAGCGTCTGGCAAAGCAATCCGGCGTTCGAACCCTCGAGCCGGAGGCCGCGGTACCGTATTGGACGGCACTTCGAGACCAGTCGGATGCCTTCTTTTCCGCTCCAGGCGCCCCTGCGGTGAGCCTTGCGCTGTGGCGCATCTCGGTGCCTTCCACCACGCCGCCGCTGGATCTACCGGGGGAGACTCTGATCGAATGGGGCGGAGCGCAGCGCTGGCTCTATAGCCACGCCTCGCCCCAGAAAATCCGCGAGACAGCTGCGCGCGCGGGCGGGCATGCAAGCGTCTTTCGTGCGGAGCCGCGGGCCCCTGATTTTCTTGCCCCGATTTCCGCTCCCCTCGAGCGGATCCATCGCGCCTTGAAGAAATCGTTTGATCCTGCGGGAATTTTTAACCGCGGACGCCTCTACCCCTGGATGTGATCGGCCGCTTTCCCAATGCAAACGAACCTGAGCGAGGAGTTTCGAGGAACACGCGAGGGCGCGCAGGCCGAAGCGATAGTGCGCAAGTGCGTGCATTGCGGCTTTTGTCTGGCAACCTGCCCTACCTACCAATTGCTGGGCGACGAGCTCGACAGCCCGAGAGGCCGCATCTACCTCGTCAAGCAGGTGCTTGAAGGCCACGTGCCCACGCGCGCAACGCAGCGCCACCTTGACCGCTGTTTGACGTGCCGAAATTGCGAAACGACCTGTCCCTCAGGCGTCGAGTACGGCACGCTCATCGACATCGGCCGGCGCATCGTTGAAGAGCGCGTCGAGCGTCCCGCGCCCCAGCGCGCGGCACGCTGGGTGCTGCGCGAGGGCCTGACCTCGCCCATTCTGGGGCCGGCGCTGCGCCTGGGGCAGCTGACCAGGCCCCTGCTGCCGCAGCCTTTGCAAAACAAAGTGCCCTCGTTAACCGAGGCCGGCGCGAAGCGCGCGTGGCCGGTGCGCACGCACGATCGCAAGATGCTGTTGCTCGCGGGGTGCGTGCAACCAAAGCTTCTTCCCAACATCAATCCGGCTACGGCCCGAGTGCTCGACGCCGCGGGAATTCAAACCATCGTTGCGCCCGCGGCCGGCTGCTGCGGGGCGCTTCGCGCCCATCTCGCGGACCACAACGGCGCGCTGGCCGAGATGCGGCGCAATATCGACGCCTGGTGGCCTTATCTGGAGGGCGCCGGCGGTGCCCCGCGCGTCGAGGCGATCGTAATGAACGCTTCGGGCTGCGGAGTCACCGTCAAGGAATACGCAAAGTACCTCGCGCAAGATGGCTACTACGCGCAAAAGGCGCTGCGCATCAGCCAATGTACGCGCGATCTCTGTGAGGTCGTGTCGGACGTCGCGCCGCGACTGCGCACCGCTTTGGCAAAAACCAAAGGCCCTCGCGTTGCCCTGCATGTTCCCTGCACCTTGCAGCACGGGCAGAAACTGCCGGCAACGCTAGAGTCGCTTTTGCGTGCGTTGGGATTTGACGTGCAAGTCGCGCAACGAGAGGCGCATCTGTGTTGTGGCTCGGCGGGCACCTATTCGGTACTTGAGCCCGATCTTGCCCGCCAATTGCGTGATCGCAAGCTCGCGCACCTGCGCGCGTTGCGCGCGCCGCTGATGGTTTCGGCCAATGTCGGATGCATCCAGCACTTGCAAAGCGGCACCGACATTGCCGTTCGCCACTGGGTTGAGGCCTTGGACGACTGGATCGCTGCTGCGACGCAATAGAACTAGGTTATCCCTAGCTCCGTTTGAATTTCGAGGGCCGAATCATTAATATGAAGTGAAATATTAATAAATCTATATAGATAATTGATATTTAAACATAAAACTCTAATACTTGTGACCGTTGAAAAGTTATTCAGTGCTTCTCGAAAAAAACCGATTGACTTTTCTGCAGTGCAGCATATACTTCGATTGTGCAT
>Ga0187769_10002883_pt1 | contig 10181 bp, 29 predicted proteins | sample 0116_SJ02_MP02_1_FD_133140 | JGI IMG/M metagenome (GOLD analysis project Ga0187769, IMG submission 133140) | Tropical peat soil microbial communities from peatlands in Department of Meta, Colombia - 0116_SJ02_MP02_10_MG | ecosystem: Environmental > Terrestrial > Soil > Wetlands > Peat | place... | reverse complement strand
GGCGCTTCGTTCCATGCCACTGCAGTCGCCGGTTCAGGGCTCGACGGCGTATTAGAGCCGCTGGGTAGAGAGCTCGACGGCTCAGGGGCCGGTTTGGGCGTTTTTAGCTGCGTCGCTAGTCCCGCTTCAATAATCGCATCACCCTGTAGTCGCCCCTGCAGGAGCACGGCGATGCCGTCTGGCCCGGCTTCTCTGATGGCAGCGATGGCCTTGCGAGCCGACTTGGCGGCAAGGTCCGCGGTGATCACCCGCTCGGCAACAGCAATCGTTAGCGTCACCCGCGCCATGCCAAATGGCAGTCTGAGCTCGGCAACCTCTGTTGGATTAAGCGGGCAGACGACCTTGAGCGATTTGCTAGTGAGTTTCACGTACGTACTCCGTTTATTCTCTTCTTGCTCGGGCGGCGTGTTCAACGCACCACGATCGTCCTGGCAGGGAGGGCCGGCCGCAATATTTGGCTTCGTCGTCTTGCAGATCGTTGAAAATCCATCGGCAGCCACAAGTTTTTAGGTCGGCAAACTCAACAGCATCCTTTGGGATTGCCTCTGCAATAATTGGTCGAGGTGCGGCGTGCTTTGGTGAAAGCACGATTCTAGGAGGAGCCACGCGAGGAGCGGGCTTGGGAGTCACCGCCCTGTAAATGCCTAGTCGATTTAGCTTATGACGGATCGCACTTCCGGTTACACGAAGCCTTCTGGCAATTTGCGGTTGCGGCGTTCCCTTGCTGTGAAGTTCGAGCAATTCCTTGATCGTTGCCTCAGTCCATGCGGTTCCTTTGACGGCAGGGGGAGCGCCCATGCGTTCGACTTTCGAAGTGACCGAATTGAGCGTTACGCCAAGTTCTGCGGCGATCTTGGAGCACGACAAGCCGTTCTGACGAAGTTCGAGAAGCCGAGTCGTCATTTCCTCAGTCCAAACGGTCGATCGAGGCTTAGAGTCACCACGAAGGCGGCTCAATTTGCCCAACACGGCATTTCGCGACATCCCAAGTTCTTGTCCAATTTCCCGTGCGCTTTTTCCTTGCCCCTGCAATTCAAGTAGACGTCGCAACAGGCCGTCGTCCCATTTTCGGTTAAGAGACACATGCGCTTCGAGATTGTTTAGCACGGTAGTTAATTCCTTTAGGATTTGCGGTAGGTTCATCGGTGGTAAGGGCGTCCGACAAGCCGGTCCCAAAGATTGCAGAGCAATCGGTCGAGCTGGGGAAAGTTCTGGTTTTTGAAAGCGTCAATTGCCCAACTCCAAAGCCGGCGCTTGTAATAGAGAATCACGACGGTGAGGACGTTAAAGGCGAGCCACGCTAGGATGAGTTTGCTGAGCATTTTTTACCTGTTAGCTGGCGGTGGATCAGTTAACAGCACCCAAGCATCGTGGGCGTTCTGTGGGAAATGCTGGGGGTCAGTGTACCAGTCGAGAGCTATATCTGGATGTCGGACAAGCCACCGGACGGTCGGACTTGCCACATAAGATACAACGCCGATGCCAAGGACGACGCCCACGAAGGTATCGACTAATAAGGCTTTCACGTCCCCCGCCCTTAGCTGTTTTATTATGATGGAGATTAAGAGCGTCCATATTAGGATCATGGTGAACCAAACATAGACGTTCCCATAGTAAAGACTAATTAATACTGTGCCCACATCGCCGCGCGATACTGAGTAAGGATCAAATGGATGCAGACTGCCCATAGCGTTCACTCTTGATCGTTCATAGGGCGCGGCCCCGCAGAGTCGCGTCCGATTAACGGTCAATATCCCGGTGCGCAGTAGATCGGCCTGCCGTAGGCGTCATAGGCGCATGGCACGGGCTGAGCGTACTCGTAGCCGCCTATAGCGCCCCCTAAGATGCCGAGGCCGACTGCCGGTCCCCACCATCCAGGGCCGCCGTGGTGATGCCAGTGATGCCCCCAATGGGGCCCGCCGATCGGGTGCGCCGATGCCCCCCCTGCAAGGGTGAGCGACAACACAGCGGCGACTAACAACGTCTTCATGCCTTCCTCCTTCGAATTGGGAGGGAGCACGTGAGCTCCCTCCGCGGTTAAGTTCACCTCACCGGTGGATACGAATAGACGACCGGCGGTGGCGGAATTGGCTGGCTCAGAGCGCGATCGGCAAGGATGCCGAAGACAACTCCGCTAACGCCCGCCACGACGCCCCAGACAATGGGGATGCCTGCATGGGCTACGAATGGGGCCGCTAGAAGCAGAGGATGCGCCTCGGCTTTGGGGGCCGCCATAATCGGCGCTGCGATCAAAGCAGCGCTTAATGCTGTAACAATTGTTCTCTTCACGATTTTCTCCGTGTCGCCACAAATAGACGGGGCATTTCTGCCTAGTCCTTCAGCGGGGGCGACGGGCCGCCGAATTAGAACCTGCCGTGCACAAGGCTGTGGGAAATTTCGCGCCCAAGCGACCAGCCAAAGCCATGCTCGACCGAGCGCATAAGGCCCGCGCTGTTACTAGTGACGATCGCGAGGCCGACAATGACGACGGCGATAAGGACGATAGGTCTCATGACATAAGCTCCGCTTCAGCTTTTATCAGCTTAGGCATTCCTGCAGGATAAGCTTTCGCTAAATCCCTGCGGTGCAGTTCGCACCGGCAACCAAGTCGATATTTTTCCCAAGCTTTTATCGCCCGGTCCACGAAGTCTTCGTCTTCGCCCTTGACTCGGCGCAACCCTTGTTTGGGACTGAAGATCATGGCTGTCTCCCCAACTGCCCCTTATTTTATCAACCGGAGGTGTTCCCATTCATCGGGCCTGCCTTCTCGATGCTATACCGTGGCAAGAAATCTCCTGCCTATGGCTTCCTGCACATTCCGGGGTGTCAGAGCCAAGTACGCCTCCGCTATGCTGATGTGGTAGAGCGCGTACTTGAGGGCCTTTTGCTCTGTCACTGCCGGTAAATCGATTTTCTCTCGCCTTTTCACAGCTCCCTCCTCTAGTCGTTTTTCAGGTGCCCCATTTTGAGGCAGCTGGTGCGGGCTTCGTCGCGGTTTGCGGCGACAATTTCTGTTATTTTGTAGTAGCGCGTCACCATTCGCCTCCCTCTTTCACGTGGGTCCACGCCCTTACCCAATTAAGTGTTCGAACAACTGCCTGCATTTCTGTCATGGCAGGGGACGCTCTGAACTCAGGGCGCTTCTCCAAGGCTTCAACAACATCGCCCGCGGTATCTTGGGCGCGTTTCAAAAGGATTTTTAGTGTTTGTTGTTCGGCGGCTTTGGCCTTCGCTAGAAGGTACATTTCTGCCTCACGCAAAGAGCATAATGATTATGACCCCCAAGAGGATCACGAACAGCTCAAAGGCGGCGTCCTTGAGCAACGCGGCTCTTACTCGCTTCCGCCGGCAGTCGCGGCGCAGTTCCGCTACCCAATCATCGCTCACGGCGGACCCTCGCTATTCTCCATTGCCGCCCTGAAATTGTCCGGGCTTCATAGCGAACCTCGAAACGATCGGCTGCATGGCGGTTCAATTGATCTGCGATCAGGTCCGCAAGGAACCGGTTTTCCAAACTTCTGACTTTCATTGTGACCTCCCTTGTTTTTAGTGGGCGTCCACTGGACAGGCGGACGCCGAGAACCGAGCGAACTGTCCTTCGCACTTAGTCGGTTCAGCTATTCGGGCAGTAAGCAGGCCAACGGCAGGGAGCGTGGCTCCTCGATGCCGCGCCGACGTAGGTCGCTTTGGGCCTCACTAGGGGAAAGGGGACCCGCGCGGTGAAGGTCTGTCCGAATACAGCGGGGCAAACCCCGAACAGGCACGGAGCTGGCGTCGTATAGCGACCAGTCCAGCCATTCCCCCCTGCCGTAGCGGCTGCAGGGGCGTCACCGGTGGATGACGAGGCCCCGGAGGATGGAGATGGCGCGGGGGCAGGAGCCGGCGCAGAAGCCGTTGTGTGGCCTCCACTGGGGCCCGGTGAGCCGGCGGTTGAACCTCCGGTTCCGCTTCCGGTAGGCCCTTGATGGCCTCCGCCATTCGAGCCGCCAGGACTTCCGTCACCGGCAGATGTCCCGCCGCCTGTCGATCCACTCCCCGATCCCGGTCCGCCGGCCCCCGATCCCGAGCTACCAGAACCGGGTCCGGGGCCCGTGTGCCCGTGACCTCCGCCACAGCTCGACGAACTCGGCGCGCTATGTCCATGACCTCCGCCGCCGGCCCCGCCGCCAGAATTACCTCTCCCTGCCATTGCAGAGGAGCAACCAAGCGCCAGTGCGGCGATCGATACAATAATTAGTCTATTCATTTTATAGTCTCCCTTTTGAACGCACCAACTTGGTGCCGTAGATCGCTGCGCTGATGAAGAAGAGACACAGCCCCGCGTCGAGTTTGAACGTGATTAGGGCTAACAGGACGCATGTGATCAGGTAGAAGAAAGCCATGATGGCCCCTTCATTTTCCCCCCTGCGGGCAAAGCGCTTCGCGGATACCCGACGCTAAAGCCTTCGCGGCGTCTTGGCGGGTCTTCGGCCTCTGCCCCCGGTTAAGTAGCCATTCGGAAATTCCGACGAACACTATGAAGGTCGCCAGAAATACCCCGATGCAGCCAAGAAATTCAGTGATCCCAGACATTTAAGCCTCCATAAGCGGCCGCTTGAACACACGCCACTGGCAGGGAGAAACAAGCTCGTCTTCCCACATCACCGGGCGAACCTCGTAGCGAAATTCAGAACGATCCGGCGCGTGGCGGTTCAACCGGTCCGCAGTGAGAATGGCCAAGAACTGGCAGTGTGGGATGCGGTTTTCACGCACTCGGACTGCAAGGTAGGCGGATTCTGGACACATCGACTTTTCCTTCCTGCAAGGGCCTGTCTGCGGCTTTTTCGGCATTGCGGTACTCAGCTCGTCACGGCCCTTGCTCGGTTTTCGGCCACCCACCGGTCTTGCAGAGGAGGACCGGAAGCCTCGGAGCCCGAAGGCTCAATTCGTTGGGTGGCTTTCGTTTTTCTCCAGGGAGGGCTTGCATCTCCCCTCCATCTGTGTTAGCAATCTAGCACTGAGTGCCAATCGTGTCAACAGGAATTTAATAGGATGCATGATTGTTCATTAGGCTCTAACATCGCGATCGAGGAGCCTGATGTGAAATTGATCAATGCGTTACAGGCGAAATTGGCACGTACAGCCTTGGAGATGGAGCTGCGTCAGGTCGCCGCAGAGACTGCCATTTCCGTGTCTACGATTCTGAAGGTCGAGCACGGCACCCGTGTTAGTAAGTCGACGCTAGGTAATCTGCGGCGATTTTACGAAAACCAAGGTATAGAGTTTTTGGACGATGAACGGCCGGGGGTCAGACTTGTGGGGCGAAAGCCATGACCTCGACGGAGATTCAAAGTTTTAAATTGCAGGGGGATGATTTATCTTCCCTAGCGTATACTGCAGGAGTTTATTGCATCGAACATTTGGATGGTAGGGCCTATGTCGGATCGACCAGTGATCTTCGAAGGCGCTGCCACAGTCACATAAGTCATCTAAAACATGGTCGACATCCCTCCAAAGAGCTTCAGTTGATATACGACAGGGGCGGGCCTGATAAATTACTTATTAAAATTCTTGAAATTGTCCGCGACAAAAGTACCCTTGAGAAAAGAGAACAATATTGGATTACAGCGAAAAACGCATTTAATGGATTTAATATCGCTCCAGCCAGGTCACGCAAAATGACTTCACTGCTGCCGACAGGTTATCAATTACGCGCCGCTCGTGCTGTGCTGGACCTTACACTTCGCGACCTTGCACGCGCACTTAGAGTCAGCCAAGACACTATAATGAAGATTGAACAGAGTGGGCGTGTCAACGCATCAACAATAAGCACATTCACCCGGTTTTACGAAGATCGGGGGTTCAAATTCACTGAAAATGAAGACCATGTCGGAATGAGATGGCCGAGGCGAAAGCCTTAATCGAGGGGAAACGCAGAAGGGAGCAAATAAGGACGAAGAACATGCTCAATCTGCGACGGCATAAAGACAATGAACCGTGGTTGCTGTTCATCTTCGATCAGCCGGTGCCTTCATCAAATAAATGGGAAACGCTCAAAGATGCTCGAAATTACTGGTCGAGACTGAACATATGTCTAAAGCCCGAGCAAATCCCTGAAGGCTTCACAGCCTGTTTCCGCTTGGTGGACAAACGATCATGACCGTTCATACGCATCAATTCCGCTTGGGCGAGATCATCGATTTCCCAAAGAGCCGAGACTGGGATTCGATCCTCGAACTGAGCCGGCATGTTGCATGCTTCTGGGCCTCGGACGCCAATGCTGGCGCTGTATGGCCGATGTGGGTTTCAGGGCGAGCCATTGTAGTGGACGAAAAACAAGGGCCGAGTGCAATCGTCCATCAGAGTGGGCGGTACTTTCTCTTAAGGCCGAAGCCATGAAACTTCACCCTTTTACCCGCGCCACAGGTCTTGAGCTCATAACGCCCGCAACCGAGCAACATCGCGATAGCCTCGTTACCAAACTCAAAACTCTCGCCACCCGTAGACGTCGCGAAGCCCAAAGCCTTCTCGGCGCGGCAGAGCGGATCATCGGTCATTCGGCAGGGCCGGCTTGTACCAGAGACGGTTTTATCTCTGTCGCCCATGCCGAAGCCCGAGCGGTCGAGATCATCGAAGCAGAAATCGCTCGGCTCGCCACTTTGATTTTCAGGGGCGAGACATGATCGCCGCATCATACTTCTTCGAAGCCCTGTTTTACACAGCAATTCTGTTTACTGTGTACCTTGCTGTTCGAGACCTATGGAAATGGCTCACGGACGAGGACGGACAATTGTGAACTTAACCGAACGAGAAATCCAAGAATATCGCCGGTTTAATCACGACTGGCAGTGGTTCCTCTGTAGGGGCTTGTGGGCCGGCAAACTAGCGACAGCCAAAACCTCAGAAGAAAGGAAGGCTGTCCTAGCAAAAGCCCTTACTCAGTGGCTCGACAGGCACGAAGAACTGCCCGTCCAGATTGGCGAATGGCCTGATCTCAGAGAAGGAAATTGACGTGCTGACGCTTCTCTTCGTCCTAATGGCAGGGGTGCTATTCATTGCTGCCGGACCAATAATCTTGGGCTTGATTGTCATGGCCTGCTTACCGATCACTTGGTTCTTTTCTCACTCCTTCGTGAGGCTCATCGACTGGGCCCGGGAAGATGAAGAACAATGTAACGTCTTCCCCACGGCTAAAGCCGGGGGCTTTCCCTAGGCCGAAGCCTGAGAACTTTCGAGCGTCGTTACAATCGCTCTAGCTCGGATATTCCGAGCGGAATTGAGGTCCGCGTGATCAGTGTAGCCACACGAAACGCACTTGAAGGATGCCTGACTTGGCCTATTTCGATCGTCGATACATCCGCAGAACGAGCATCCTTTGCTCGTGTTTGCAGGATCGACAAAGGCCGTCGGGACTCCCGCTCGTCTCGCCTTATACGAAACGAAACTGCGAAGCTGAGCAAAAGACCATCCATGCAGGCGTGCTCGTTGCTTGCGCCGGGCCGTAACCCGTTTGCGGATGTGGGTCAGGTCTTCCAACCCAATTCCGCGTTCGGTGCGTTCTGCAAGCTGAACAAGCTCCTTAGATATCCTATGGTTCTCGTGTTTTCGGAAACGAGCCTCCTTTCCGGAAAGCTTTCTGAGACGACGTTTGGCCGCTTTAGTTCCTCGACTCTGAAGGCCCTTACGCCGCAGGGCATATTTCTGCCGGGTCTTCTCGACAGCGTCTCCGCTGTGAAAATTGCCATCGCTATCAGTCGCGATGTTGGCAAGTCCGAGATCGACGCCAAGCCAGTCCGAAGGGTGAAACGCCTCAGTTTCCGGGATATCGCAGGTCACCGCGAGCATCCACTTGCCCCGATAAAAGCAAAGATCGCTCTCGCCCTTGCGGAATTTAAGAAGCGCTTTCTGTCGGTCCCCGGTGACAAAGGGAACCTTGATCCGTCCTTCGAGTGTCCAAATCGACACCCACTTGTCACCAAAGCGCAGGATGCGCTCGTCATAAGGCTGGGCCGCATACTTGCGAAAGACGGGAGCCGTCTCTCGATTAATTTTAAAGGCGTCTGCAACCTTGGCGATAGAACGAATGGCCGGCTGAGCTCCCAAATCAAATCGACTTTTCAACTCGTTATAGGCGAGCTTGTGAAGGTCGAATTGACGAAATGTCTTGGTCTCAAAGCCTTTGGCAGCGAGCCACGTGCAAGCCTCGTTGCAGCGAGCAAGTGTCTCTCGCAACAGCTCAGCATCTTCTGCCGAAGGCTTCAGCTTGATGGTCGCAACAAGCTTCATACCTTCATATATAGAAAGGCCGTAACGAAAAACAAGAGGCGCGCTTCCTCCCCATGCCTGAAGGCAGGGGTATCCGCACGGAGATCTCGATGATTAGGGTTTTTCTCTCAGGTCCCATGCGCGGTCTGCCTGAGTTCAACCATGCAGAGTTTCACCGTGTCTCTGCCGAGCTACGAGCCGCGCAGTTCGAGGTCTTCTCTCCCGCCGAGCTGAAGCCGGGAGCTAAGGAGCGCGACTATCTCCATTGGGGGCTAGCCTGGCTTTGCCAGCACGCCGACGTCATCGCGTTGCTCGACGGTTGGGAGAATAGTCGCGGCGTCAGGGCAGAAATCGCCGCGGCGCGAGCGCTCGACCTGCCCGTCATGCCGTACCGGACCTTACTTGAAAGGTCCTTGTCCGCCTTCGCTGCAAAGCCCGCATGAGCTACGCCGCACCGATTGGGCGTGCCGACATCGCCCCCTCTCGCTTCGAGCGCGTGGAAGGAGACGGCTACCACACAATCGACGCCCCGTGGATCGTCCCGGCACTCCTCAACTCCGTGCCTGAAATCAAAGGCAAAGTCTTAGAGCCGGCGGCAGGACGCGGTCATATCTCCCTCGAACTGATCAAAGCTGGCCTGAAAGTAGTGTCGTTCGATGTCCGACAATACGACAACCCGCTCGTCCCTGGTATTTTCCTCGGCGACATCCGCAAGCTGACATCCGTCCGGGGGGTTAACTGGATCATTACCAATCTGCCCTACAATGAGCTTGATCCGCTAGCGGCTATCTTAACCGAACTCGGCGCTTGTGGTCAGTGCGGCGTCGCCTTGCTGGTGCGGCAGGAGTGGCTCGCCCCTAAGACCCGTCGCCCGCTGTTAGCGGACCACACTCATTTCGCTGGCGTCGTCCTGCTGCATAAGCGCCCCCAATGGGTCGAAGGCGGGCATTCAGCGCCGCGACACAATTTCGCTTGGAGTATTTGGGGGCCGGAAGCAAGGCAGGGCAGTGTTTGGCTCAAGTGGGCCTAGCGGATCACCCAAGCTCGCCGACTGCCTTCGAGTTCAATGACGATCGTTCCCTTAACTGGCAGAGGGGGGGAGGATCGCGCTCTCTTTGGCGTCAAAAGCCATCTCGCATCGCCTTCTCAGCCCAAATAATGAACAAGACTGCGCCGCTTGCCGCTAAGCCCGAAAAGGCAATGTGCGCGATCAGAATTTCCATCAGGCGGTCCGATTGGGCGGGCCTTTTTCAGTTACCGCTTTGGGCCCCCTGCAGGCGTCATCGTCGACGGTCTTGTGCCCAGAGCACTGGCGGCTGGAATCCTCCGTCTTCGGTCCCTTATCCGTCAGTCCGTCGCGCAAAGTGTGCCGGACCGATCGTCTCGATTCTCGCTTGTCACGCGCCATCGTCAGAGCTCCTGAGCGAACAACTCGCTGCTAAAGCAGCATCAAATGTCTTCTTTTTCGCGTGGCCCACGTTGAGAGAAGTTGGCCGCTTCCTCGAGCGGGTCTTTTCGACGGCGCGGAGACAGCTTGCCATTCTTAACCGAAGCGCCATCGCCCGCCCCTGCAGAGCGGGAAGCCGCAAGCTTCTTTGCCAAGGAGCCAATTTCCTCGTACTTCGCTCGCGACTTCGCTTTCGTCACCGGCGACTTGGGAGCTGTCTTCTTAGGTGGAGCGCGATGATGGGGCTTGTGAGCAGGCTTCCTTCGCATCTCAATCGTCCCCAGGGAAACTCGGCAAACGACCGCCATTCGGTGGCGAGGGCATCGGCTCCGGCGATAATCGACGCCTTGCAGGGGGAGCCTTTCTGGGCGGACTCTTCTTCGCCGCTTTGCGAGGCGGGGCCTTAGCCTTCCGCGGCGGATGCTTTTTCGAGGGCATCGAAATCTCCATAAACGGCGTTGACAAGCAGACGATGACGCTCATGCGCCTC
>Ga0187769_10002882_pt1 | contig 10183 bp, 10 predicted proteins | sample 0116_SJ02_MP02_1_FD_133140 | JGI IMG/M metagenome (GOLD analysis project Ga0187769, IMG submission 133140) | Tropical peat soil microbial communities from peatlands in Department of Meta, Colombia - 0116_SJ02_MP02_10_MG | ecosystem: Environmental > Terrestrial > Soil > Wetlands > Peat | place... | reverse complement strand
GCCGCCGACCGCGTCCTGGGCGAGGATGGTGAGATAGCCGTAGTCGGAATGGGCGCCGCAGCCGACGTCCGGCGGCGTCGCGAGCGCGGGGAGATTCTTGCGCGGCGGATAGTGGAGCACCCGAAGGATCGCCGTCGGATGATCGAGCCGGTTGGCGAAGAACGTCTCCGGCAGATCGAGTGCCAGCGCGAAGCCGAGCGAGAGGCGCCGTCCGAGGTCGGAGAGCGCCTCGTAATAGGCCGAAAGCACCGGGCGCAGCCGCGTGGGTTGCGGCGGCCACTGGTTGGGTCCGCGCAAATGCGCAAACGGTGTGCGCGCGAGGTCGGAAGGCGGCAGCTCGAGCGAGATGTCGAAGCCTTCCTTTGGATCGGCGCCCACCTCCGGGTCCGTCGTCTCTCCCCCCAGCGGAAAATAGCCGCGGAACCAGGGCGAGCGCTTCATCGCGACCGCCAACTTCTCTGCGAGCGGAAGGGCGAAGAACTCCCGCGCGACGGCGAAGGTGTCGGCGATGAGATCCGCGTCGACGCCGTGGTTGACGGCGTAGAAGAATCCGACCTCGCGGCAGGCCTCGCCGATGCTCTTGCCGCACTCGCGCCGCGCGTTGCCTCGGCCGGCGAGCGGGGAGACATCGACGATCGGGATGTTGTCGAAATCAGCCATCTCGAGCTCTCTCTGTTGGCGGGGGCGATCCTAGCATGCGCGCTCGCGGGCGTCACTCCGGCCTTGCTCCACCCGCCCCGCTTTTGACCTCTCCACCTCGCGCGCGGAGCTCGCCGCGCATGATCTTGCCGGTCGCGGTCAAGGGAAGCGCGTCGGTGAACTCGACGAGCATGGGCAAGTTGCGCTCAGAGGAGAAGCGAGGCCCAGGCCGAGACGCCGAAGCCGATGAGGACGAGGCCCGAGGCGCGGTTGATCCAGCGCACCGCGCCAGGCGTCACCCGCGCGCGCGCGAGGCTCACCGCCCCCGAGAGCACGACCCACCAGAGTGCCGAGCCGGTAAAGACCGCGGCCACGAAGCTCGCCGCCTTGCCATAGCTCCCCGCCGTCTCAGCAAGCCCCACGCTCGCGAAGACGGCGGCAAAGGAAATGATGGTGGAGGGGTTGGTGAGCGTCAGGAAGACGGTCGTCGCATAGTCGGCGAGGAGGCTGCGCCCCTCCTTGACCCGCCTTTCCTTGGCCGGCCGCTCGCGGAAGCCGGCGGCACCGAGCCAGACGAGCACTACTCCGCCCACGAGCCTGAGCGGGGTCTGCTGGGCCATGAGGAAGCCCGAGATGGTGGCAAGCCCGAAGCCTGCGACGGCGCCGTAGAAGCCGTCCGCCGTGGCGGCGCCGAGGCCGGTCGCGAGCCCCGCGGCCATGCCGTGGCCCAGGCTGCGCTTGATGCAGAGAACGCCGATCGGCCCGACCGGGGCCGCGATCGAAAGGCCGATCAAGAGGCCCTTCAGCAGGATGAATATGTCAGGCATGGGACACCGACAACGAGCGATGCGTGAGACGAGGAGGGAGAAGGTGCGGCGGACGCGGCTCAGCCGGCGCGCGCGGCACCGTTCTTGCGCTCTAGCGGGAGCGCTTTCGTTGTCGGCTTTGAGCCGCCGGGCGCGGGCGCGCGACCGCCCCCCGCAAGGGGCGGTGCAACGTGCACGCTAAGACGGAGTCGCCCGCTCGCTCGCTCATGACGCGTGTCATGATAGCGTCGCGTCCTTGCCAGGGCAAGCATCCGGCGCGCGACAGGCGGAGCCGGTTGGCCCGGAGCGGTACAGCAGGCCCTACCGCCCGCCTCCTTCGATGCGGAAGACCATCTGCGTCGGGCGGACGAAGCGGAGCGCGATGAGGAGAAGCGCCATCACCATCGCCATATAGATCACCGCCATGGCATCGATCGAGTAGACCGGGCGCACGCCGCCGGCGAAGACGTTGTAGAAGAGCGCCACCACGAGGGTCTGCGAGCCGCCACCCGAGAGGAGAAAGGCGAGCTCGAAGTTGGAGATCGTGTTGACCAGGATGAGGATGCCCGCGGTCAACAGGCCCGGCACCAAAAGGGGAAACAGAATCCGCCGGAAGATCTGGAAGCGGGTGGCCCCCAGCACCGCCGCACTCCATTCGAGATGGATGCCGATCTGCTCGAAGAAGGGCATCAGCACGAAGACCGCGAGCGGCACCATCGGTACCAGCACGGCGAGCACGACCCCGGTCAGCGAGCCGCCGAGCCCGAAGCGGTAGAGCGTGGTCGCAAGGGGGATGCCATAGGTCATCTGCGGGATGAGGAGGGGCAGGAAATAAAGCAGGAGCAGAAGCGCCTTGCCGCGGAACTGCCGGCGCGCCAGCACATAGGCCGCGGGCGTGCCGACGAGAAGGGCCAGCACGACGGCGGCAAGGGCGACGAAGAGCGTCACGCCGAGCACCTGCCCCAGATCGAAATTCTTCCAGGCGAAGACGAACCAGTCGGTGGTGAAGGCAGGCGGCAGGGGCTTGCCGAACCAGCGCTTGGCGAAAGCGCTGACCAGCACGTTCCCGACGATCCCCATGAGGTTCAGGATGAAGCCGATGACGAAGAGATAAAGCGCCAATTTCCACAGCCGGCCGCGCATGAGGCTCCCCCTTCCCCGGCTAGCGCTTGCCGATGCCGATCGTCGCCCCGCTCGCCAGGCGCCCGCGGATGAGCACGATGGCGACGAGGGCCGCGAGCTGGCACAGCCCCATGATCACGGCGATCGCCGAGGCGTAGGACATGTCGTACTGCTCGAAGGCCTGCTGATAGGCGGCGATCGCGATCGAGCGCGTGGCGCCCGACGGCTGGCCGAGCATGAGGGCGGAGGGGAATACGGCGAAGCTCATGACGAAGACGAGGGCGAAGGCGATCGCGAGCCCGGGTGCGATTAGCGGCAGCATGACGCGGCGGAACACGATCCACGGCGTCGCCCCCAGCGTGCGGGCCGAGCCCTCGAGGCTGGGATCGATGCCGGAGATGTAGCCGAGCAGCATGAGGAAGCAGAACGGGAACTGCTGCATGAACAGCGACAGGATGACGCCGATGTAATTGTGCGTGAGCTCGAGCGGCTCGGCCACGATCCCCGTCGCAAGCAGCGCCTGATTGAGCCAGCCGTTGGCGCCGTAGAAGCCGAGGATGCCCTCGGAGAGCAGGATGACGCCGAGCGAGATGGGCAGGATCAACACGGTCGTGATGGTGCGCTCGAGCCAAATCCCGCGTCGCATGCCGTAGGCGAGCCAGAGCGCGACTGCCGAGACCACGACCGCATTGGGAATGGCGAGGCGGAAGGTGATCCACACCGTGCCGTACTGGTAGGGGTCCATGAAGAATGTGGCGTAATTGGCAAGGCTGAAGCCGGCGAGCTTGAGCGGATGCAGGCTGAGATAGATGCCGTAGAGGAAGGGATAGACGAAAAGCGCCAGCACATAGAAGAGCGACGGCAGCAGGCAGACGAGTGCGAGGCCGTCGAATTCGCTACGCTCTCCGAGGACTCCGCGGCGCATCCCGGGCCTATTCCGTTGGCAGGACAACCAGCTTGTCGGGCGGGAACGAGAGCTCGACGGCGTCGCCGGGCGCGAGAAGCTCCGTCGTGCGCACCCACACGCGGGTGCGGGCGTCGATGCTCACGGCGGCCTCATGCTCGCGGCCAAGATACTCGACGATCTCGACGCGCCCGCGGAAGGCGTTAGCGCCGTCCGCCGCCGGTGCGAGGCGGATGTCCTCCGGCCGGATCGCCAGCACCGCGTCCGAGCCGGGGGAAAAGCCTCCGCCGTCCCGGGCCCGCAAGCGCAGGCCGCCGCCTTCTCCCTCGACGATGCCCGGCGCGGGCGCCGGTGCCAAGCGCACCTTGAAGAAGTTCCGGAACCCCATGAAGTCCGCGACGAAGAGATTGCGCGGGCGGTCATGGATATCCTGGGGCGAGCCGGCCTGCATGAGCACGCCGTCGCGCAGCACGACGATCCAATCGGAGAGCGACAGCGCCTCGGCCTGATCGTGGGTGACGTAGACCGAGGTGAGGCCGAGCTCGGCGTGAAGCTCCTTGATCTCGGCGCGCATCTCGACCCTGAGCTTGGCGTCGAGATTGGAGAGCGGCTCGTCGAGCAGCATGAGCTGCGGCTCGAGCACCAGCGCGCGCGCTATGGCGACGCGCTGCTGCTGGCCGCCGGAGAGCTGGCCCGGATAACGCTCGTCGAGGCCCGAGAGCTGGACGAGCGCGAGCATCGCCTGCACGCGCGTCCTGATCTCGTGGGCCGGACGGCGCTGCAGCTCGAGCCCGAAGGCGACGTTGCCGAACACCGTCATGTGCGGAAAGAGCGCGTAGTTCTGGAACACCATCCCGAAGCCGCGCTTCTCCGGCGGGAGATGGCCGATGTCCTCGCCGTCGAGCCAGATCGAGCCCTCGGTCGGCGGAATGAGGCCGGCCACGATGGAGAGCGCCGTCGACTTGCCGCAGCCGCTCGGGCCGAGGAAGGTGACGAACTGCCGGCCGCGGATGTCGAGCTCGAGCCTGTCCAGCACCGTCTTGGCGCCGTAGCGCTTGGTGATGCTGAAACGCAGGGACTTCAGCGACTCCTTCATAACGCCTTGTTCATGACGGCTTGGCCGGTTTGGCGGAGCGGGCGGCGACCGCGCGCCCGCCCCCCGCCGCTCCCGCTACTGCTTGACCCGCTGGGCGCCGATCTCGCGGTCCCAGCGGTCCATGGCGTAGGCCAGCGCCTTCACCGACAAGTCCTCCGTCGTCTTCCATGTCGTGCCGATCTGGTCGTACTCGGGGCGCCAGAATTCCTTGACGAGGTCCTGGATGTCCTTGGGCGCCTTGTCGAGCGTGGCGGCCTTGATCGACGGGCCGATGAAGGAGGACCAGGTGAGCGCCTGCTGGTCCGGCCGCCGCATGAACTCCATGAGATCGAGAATGACGTCGATCTGCTCCTGCGGCACGCCCACGGGTATCGCCCAGTAATGGCCGTCGATGACGAAGGTGGTGTCTTTGAGGATGGTGATCTTGGATTCAGGCGGGATCACGCTTTGCGCGCGCGGCTTCATGTCCCATTCCATGATGCCGGCGATCATCCAGCGCTGGCCCTGCGCGAACTCCTTGAGCGTGATCGCCGTCCCCGTCGGGTAGTATTCGACGTACTTGCCGAGCTCGGCGAGGAAGGCCCAGGTCTTGTCCCAGCCCTTCTCGGGGTCCATCGGATTGGCATCCTTGAGGATGTAGGGCAGGCCCTGCAGGATGGAGCGGCCGGGGCCGCTGTTCGCGGGGCGCGCATACATGAAGCGGCCGGGGTTCGCCTTGGCCCAGGCGAGGAGCTCGTCGGCGGTCTTGGGCGGATTGGGCACCTTGCTCGGGTTGTAGATGAAGACCGGCCCGCCCGGGCTGACCACGGAGGGGATGAGGTAGCCCTCGCCTTCGTGCTGCAGCGCCTTGCCGGCATCCGTCAGCTCGCTCTCGGGAAAGCGCTTATCGTAAGTCGGGAAGAGCTTGATGAGCTGCCCGTTCGCGGCGAGCAGCGAGCCGCCGTCCTGCCCCGTCAGGATGAGGTTGATGTCGAGCCGGCCGGCGTCCTGCTGCGCCTTGATCTTGGCCGGCACTTCCGGTGCCGGTGCGCGCTGGAGCTTGATGTCGCGCACCTTCTGCGGGTTGGCTTTCTTGTAGTTCTCGATGATCGCCTGGGTCGAGGTGAGATCGCCACCGGTGTCGATGATCGAGAGCGTGATGGGACCCTCGGCGCGCGCCGCCGGTGTCGGGGCCATGAGAAGAAGAAGCGCCGCGGCGAGCGCCAGCGCTGCGCCGGACGCCGCACGGACTCGTGGAACGCTGTGCATTGGTTTCCCCCGGGGTTCTTTTATGTCGGTCGGCGTCTCGCTGCGCCGACGGGGCGAGCATCGCACTCGGTCGGCCCGATGGCAAGGCAATGAGGGGGAACGGGCGGCCCGCGCCACGGTTCGCTCCAGCTCGCGCGCGCAGGGCGCGCTCAAGGGCAAGATCCGGGGCCAGGCGCAGGAGGGGGTGCGCGATTATGTCGCGCCCGCCCGCTGGTCTTGCGCGCCCCTCAAGCCGCGAGCGAGGCGTGCTTGTCGAGCAGGCGGAGGATCTCGTCGCGGCTCCCGTCGGGCACCTCGAGGACCGCGCGCGCTATTCCGGCTTGGCGGTAGTCCGCGAGCACGCCCGCATCTGCCGGCGCGCGGAAGACGGAGATCGAGAGTGTCGAGAGCTCGCGTCCCGCGGCGGCGGCCGCGCGGCGCAAGCGCTCCACCGCCTCCTTGGCGGTGAAGCCCGGACGCGCGCGCGGGAACCAGCCGTCGCAGAACTCCACGACACGCTTCAAGGTGTGATCGCTCTCCCCGCCAAGCAGGATCGGCGGATGCGGGCGCTGCGCCGGCTTGGGGTAGAGCCAGACGGGATCGAAGCTCACCATCTTGCCGTGGAACTGCGCCTCCTCCTCGCTCCACAGCGCCTTCATCGCCAGCACGCGCTCGCGCAGCAGCTGGAAGCGGGTCTCGTAGTGCGCCCCGTGATTTTCCATCTCGTCGACGTTCCAGCCGCCGCCGATGCCGAAGACGAAGCGGCCGCCCGAGAGCTGGTCGAGGCTCGCCACGCACTTGGCGGTGACGATGGGGTCGCGCTGCGGGACGAGGCAGATGCCGGTGCCGAGCACGAGCTTGCGCGTCGCCGCCGCGGCAAAGGAGAGGGCCACGAAGGGGTCGTGGGAGTGCTTGTAGCGCTCGGGCAGCTCGCCGCCCGAGGGGAACGGCGTGCGCCGGCTGGTCGGGATGTGGGTGTGCTCCGGGAAGAAGAGCGACTCGTAGCCGCGCGCCTCGACCGCCTGAGCAAGCTCGCGCACGTCGATGCCGTAGTCGACCGGGAAATAGACCACGCCAACGCGCATGTGACCGCCTCCCTCTCGCTTCGGCGAGATCATAGCGGAAATCGCGGGCGAATGCCCTCATGGTTCGAGACGCGCAGCCTTCGGCTGCGCTCCTCACCATGAGGAAGCTTATGGTTTAAAGACCGGTCCTCGTCCTGAGGAGCCGCCGAAGGCGGCGTCTCGAAGGACGAGGGTAGCGCCGTCATTTTTTCCGGCGCCCTCAGAACACCGGGACGATGTCGGCCGGATCGAAGGCGACCGTCTCGCCGTCGATGCCGATCTCGGGGATGGCGGGAAAGGCGATGCCATAGGGCTCGACCAGGCCCTTCATGCGCAGAAGGGCCGCGCGCCAGTTCTCGCGGCGCTCCTCGATCGAGAGGATGCCGAGGCCGGCGCCGCGCGCCGTCTCCTCGAGCAGGCGATGCGCAGGACGCCAGCTCTCGGGCAGCTCCCAGAACTCCTCGGGCGGCTCGTAGAGGATGCCCGAGAGGAAGATGAAGCCGGCGCGGATCTGCTTGGTGACGGTCGCCTTCCGCTCGGGTGCGAGTGCGGGGAGGATGTTCTCGAGCAAGGTCAGGCAGATGCGCAGATGGCGCGATTCGTCCTGGCCGACGCGGCGGAAGGCGTCCTTGAGCACCGCGATCGTCGTCTTCTGGTGCATCTCTTGGAAGAGCGTCGAGGAGGCGATCTCGCCCATGAGAAAGGAGGTGAAGAGGATCGGCAGCGGGTGGCGGCCGATGCCGCCCTTGAAGCCCTGCCAATAGCGCGCGCCGTTGTGGAAGTACCATTTCACGTTGTTCTGGGCCAGGCGGCCGAGCGCGGTCTCGGGCACGTAGCCGAGCGGCCCTCCGGGCGTGAGCGTCTCGATCACGCGCTGGCACACCTCCTCATGGTTGACCTCGTCGCGCGTGATGAGGAAGAAGCACTTGCGCACCGGGTCCTCGGCGTGGGTCTCGTAGGTGTGGATCATGGCGCGCGCGAAGACGGCGGGGCCGGAGCTGTCGAAGACCGAGAGCAGGCCGAACCAATAGGCGATGGCATAGCGCTCATCGAGCGTGAAGGCGGCGGGATCGAGGGTGTCCCACGCGAGCTTGTTGGGGTACCAGCTCTGCTCGCGCGCCGAGTCGTAAAGCTTCAAGAGCTTGGGCGTGTCGCTGTGCCACTCGATCGGGAAGATGTTGTCGGCGGGGAACGGCGGCGGCTCCTTGGCGCCATAGAGGATCTGCTCGGCGGAGGGCGGCCGGTCGGAGCCCTCGGGTGCCGCAGGCGCGCGCGCTGCGAGCTCCTCTGCCCGCGTATTGCTGGTGGCCATCGTCCCTCTCCCTTGCTCGCAAGCTACCAACCCCGCGCCTAAAGTTGAACCATATTCGCGCGGCCGGTCCGTCACGCGCCGTCGAGCCGGCTGAGCACCTCCTCGGCGATCGCGAGCGAGGCGGTGAGGCCCGGCGATTCCATGCCGTAGAGATTGACGAGGTTGGCGATGCCGTGGCCGGCCGGCCCCTGGATAAGAAAGTCCTCGGGCGGGCCGCCTGGCTTCTGCAGCTTGGGCCGCACGCCGGCATAGCCCGGATGCAGCGTGCCGTCCTTGAGCCCGGGGTAGTAATGCCGGATCGTCTCGTAGAATTTGGCGGCGCGCTCGGCCGGCACGTCATAGTCGATCTTGTCGACCCACTCGACGTCGGGGCCGAAGCGCACCTGGCCGGCGAGATCGACCGTGACGTGGAGCCCGAGGCTCGCGAACTTGACCTCGGGCGCGGGATAGATGAGGTGCCGGAAGGGGGGCGGGCCTGCGAGCGTGAAATAGCAGCCCTTGGCGAGATAACGCGGCGGAATGCTCTCAAGCGGGATACCCTCGATGGCGCGCGCCACCTCCTGCGCCCACAGGCCCGCGCTGTTGACGAGGACGCGGCTCTTGATCTGCGTGGGCTCGGCACCGCCGACCTCGAGCAGGAAGCCGTCCCTCTCGATCCAGCCGGCGACGACGGGGCTGTTGAAGGCGATGGCTCCGCCGTGATCCTCCAAATCGCCCTGATAGGCGAGCATGAGGCCGTGGCTGTCCATGCTGCCGGTCGAGGGCGAGAGGAGGGCGGCATGGCAGTTGAGCGCGGGCTCGAGGGCCTTGGCCGTCCTCTCGTCGAGCCAGACGAGGTCGCCGACGCCGTTCGCCTTGGCGATCTTCTCGGCCCGCTCGAGTGAGGCGATCTCCTTGGGCTCGGTCGCGACGATGAGCTTACCGACGCGTGAATGTGAGACGCCGTGCGCGGGGAGATAGCGATAGAGCATCTCCTTGCCGCGCACGCAGAGCGTGGCCTTGAGCGAGCCCGTCGCGTAATAGATGCCGGCGTGGATCACCTCGCTGTTGCGCGAGCTCGTCTCGGTGCCGATCTGCCCGGCCTTCTCCAGCACCACGACCTCGCGGCCTTGGAGCGCCAAGGCCCGCGCGATCGCGAGCCCGATCGCCCCCGCGCCGATCACCACGCACTCGACCCGCTCGACCATCGCGCCTGCCGCTCCGCGCTCGCGAAAACCGCGGGAGCATGGCGAGCGGCTTGACACCGGTCAAGGCTCGCGCCGCGCGTATCTAGTCTTGCGCGCCGCCGCGACCGGCGGCTTGTCCTCGTGCGCGCGAGCGGCCACACTGGGCGGGAAATGCGGGGGAGGCTTCGGGACATGTTTCGATCACGCCCATGGGCGATCATCCTCGCCGCGGCGACTTGCCTCGCGCTCGCCGCGGGCGGCCAAGGGGTAAGGTGGACGGCGCAGGCCCAGCAGCCGCAAAAGGGCCAGAGCGAGCGGGGCTCGGCCATCGGCACGCCCTTGCCGGTGGGCAAGGTCGAAGCCGCCCCGATCGCCCCGCCGCCGCTCTCCGATGCGGAGAAGGAGGCGCTCGCCAAGCTCGGCGCAGCCACGAGCGAGCTCGATGGCCTCGCCCAGAAGCTTGCGGACGAGTCGGGAGCGCTCGCCGGTCTCGCGCGCTGGCTCGTCTATCTCGCGATCGCGCAGATCTTCGTGCTGGTCACGCAGCTTTGGCTCTTGCGTTTTCGGCGCGCGCCGCTCAAGAAGCCAAGGGCGGCCGAGGCCAAGCGCGCGGCACCGCCCCCCGTCCCGCCCGAAGGCGCCGGCTAGCGCCTTTTCGGGCGGGCGCTTTGGGCGTATATCTGGCGCCGGTCCCAACCGCGGATGGCCCGAGATGCCCTTCGATCCCCCCGAGCCGGTCGCCTTGCGGCGCAATGTGGAGCTCTTCTCCTCCGCCTGCCCGCACGATTGCCCGTCGACCTGCGCGCTCGAGGTGGAGCGGCTCGACGGGCGCACCATCGGCCGCGTC
>Ga0187769_10002881_pt1 | contig 10184 bp, 6 predicted proteins | sample 0116_SJ02_MP02_1_FD_133140 | JGI IMG/M metagenome (GOLD analysis project Ga0187769, IMG submission 133140) | Tropical peat soil microbial communities from peatlands in Department of Meta, Colombia - 0116_SJ02_MP02_10_MG | ecosystem: Environmental > Terrestrial > Soil > Wetlands > Peat | place... | reverse complement strand
GCGCACTCCGGCGCCGTAGGAGCGGATCACCTGCGAGAGAAAGTCGCGGCTCATCAGCGGCTCGCCCCCGTGCTCCTGCTCGGCAATCACCTGCAGCAGGATGGAGCGCGTGATGTCTCCCTGAGTCTTCTTGTCGACGACCACGAAGTCGATGCGCTCGAGCACCAGCCGGCGGATGTCGGCCAGCGTGATGTAGCGGCTCTCAACCGTGTCGTACAACCGCCTGTTCGGATACTTCTTTATTGTGCGCGGTTCGTTCATCGCATTCCCTCACTAGGAGTTATGCACCTTCCTTAGTGCAGGGCATCAAGCTATATACCTTATTACATTCGGTGCTGCGAACGAAGCTTTTAGGCGCCCGGCGCGGGCGGACGGCGCGCGTCAGGACGGGACGCGCACTTCCCGCACGCCCCGAAAGCGCTCCGGTCGCCAGTGCGCACAGGCCCAGGCCAGCACCGTGCCACCAGACTCGAGCGCGAGCTCTGCCGGCGGATCCTGGTGCAGCAGGCACAGCGCCTGGTGCAGCTGTCGGCCGATCTTCGCGGCCTCGAGGGCTATGGAACGCCTTGATTTGGCTAGCTTTCCTCCACCGGGCTCGACGACCAGCGGCAGGTGCAGGTAACGGGGCGCGGGTAGCGACAGCGCCTGCTGCAGTGCGAGCTGCCAGGGCGTGCTATCGAGCAGATCAGCACCGCGCACGACGTCCGTGACCCCCTGGCGGGCATCGTCCACTACAACGGCGAGCTGATAGGCAAAGACGCCATCGCGGCGGCGGATGATCACGTCGCCGCGCTCGCGCAGCGCGAAGCGGCACGTCCCCTGGGCGCGATCCTCGAAGTCGACCATGCGGTCATCAGCCCGAAAGCGCGTCGCGGTGGGCCCGGAGCGCGTCGGGCCGTGCCGGCAGGTGCCTGGGTAGCCGTTCTCGGGAGCGCGCGCGCGACGCGGGCAGCTGCACTCGAAGGTCGCTCCCCGGCTCTTCAGGGTGTGCAGTGCCTGCGCGTAGTAGGCGGTGCAGGCGCTCTGGTACTCGACCGCGCCGTCCCAGGTGAGGCCGAAGGCCTCCAGCGTGCGCAGGATCCGGTCCGCGCAGCCCGGCACGACACGCGCGACGTCCAGATCCTCCATGCGCACCAGCCAGCGGCCGCCGTGACTGCGGGCGTCGGCGAAACTGCCGAGCGCTGCGATCAGCGATCCGAGGTGCAGCGATCCGGTGGGGGAGGGCGCGAAGCGCCCGACATAAGGAGGTGCCGCGGCGCGCCACGTCGCCGCCGCGCCGGGCTCAGCGATAGCGGTCGTCGCGATCGCCGTACTGCCGCTCGCGCCGCTCGCGTCGCTCCTGCGCTTCGATGCTGAGCGTCGCCACTGGACGCGCTTCGAGGCGCTTGATGCCGATCTCTTCGCCGGTCTCGAGGCAGTAGCCGTACGAGCCGTCCTCGATGCGCTTCAGTGCGTCATCGATCTTGCGGATGAGCTTGCGTTCGCGATCGCGCGTGCGCAACTCGAGGCTGAACTCCTCTTCCTGGGTGGCGCGGTCGTTGGGATCGGGGAAGTTCGCCGCCTCGTCCTTCATGTGCGACACGGTGCGATCGACCTCGACCATGAGATCGCGCTTCCAGCTGTTGAGGATGTTGCGGAAGTGCTCGAGCTGCTCCTTGCTCATGTACAGCTCGCCGCGCTTGACGATGTAGGGCTGCACATTGCGCGGGCCGGCGAGCAGACTGCCGGGCTCGAGGCCTTCGCTGTCGTCGCTCTCGGTAGTCGCCGCGCGCGCCGTGGCGACCAGGCCGGCGACGGACGGCGGCGGTGCGACCGGCGGGCCGCTGCGCAGCGGCTTCTTCACAGCGGCAGCGCTTTCCTGGGCTGCGGCTGGCGCAGGTGCCGCCGCAGGCTTGCGCGCCGGGACCGCGCTGCTCTTACGCACATGCGCTGCCGCCGCCTTGGCACGAGCGCTGTCGGGCCTGCGGGCGAGCGACTTTCTGATGGTGGGCCGGCTTGCCGCCTTCTTGCCCTTCACGGACTTCGGCGCAGGTCTCTTGGCCGGCATCAATGGCTCCTCAAATCGGCATCCGCCTCCTGAAGAACGCGCGATTATACCGGCCGACCCCGGAGTGTACAGTGTCCCGGAGCAGGGTGTAGCGGCCCGGGCGCGCAGGCGCCTGCTCGCAGCCGGTCCCGGACGCCGCACGGGTGCGTTCCGGGGCGCATCAGCCGGTGGCAGCCGCGTGCGGGGTGCGCGTTATGGCAACGTGACCGGCGGCTGCGGCTGCCAGTCGCTCTGTCGTCGCTCGGCGACGATGGTGGTCGAGATGCCGCCGCGCACGTTGAAGCGCGCCGTCAGGCGCAGGAAGCGCGGGTGCAGCGTCGCCTCGAGATGGCCGGCGATCTCGTTGGCGACCGCCTCGTGAAATGCACCGCGATCGCGGAATGACCAGATGTAGAGCTTCAGCGACTTCAGCTCCACGCACAGCTGGTCGGGTACGTACTCCAGCTCCAGGGTCGCAAAGTCCGGCTGCCCGGTGCGCGGGCACAGGCAAGTGAACTCGGGGATCTGCAGGCGAATGGTGTAGTCGCGGTCGGCCTGCGGATTGGCGAAGGTCTCGAGCGCGCTGGTGGGCCTCGCGGGCATATTGCTCTACACTACACCATCCGCGGAGGCGATCGGACGCGACGGACGAAATCATCAGATGCGGCTGACCAAGATCAAGCTCGCCGGCTTCAAATCCTTCGTCGATCCGACCCAAATCAACTTCCCCAGCAATCTCACCGGCGTCGTCGGCCCGAACGGCTGCGGCAAGTCCAACGTCATCGACGCGGTGCGCTGGGTCATGGGCGAGCTGTCGGCCAAGCACCTGCGCGGCGACAATATGGCCGACGTGGTGTTCAACGGCTCGAGCGCCCGCAAGCCCGTCGGCAGCGCCGCGGTGGAGCTGATCTTCGATAACGCCGACGGCAAGATCGGCGGTCCCTACGCCAGCTACGGCGAGATCTCGCTGCGCCGCCAGGTTGCGCGCGACGGCACCTCCGCCTACTTCATCAACGGTACGCGCTGCCGCCGCAAGGACATCACCGGCCTGTTTCTCGGCACCGGACTCGGCTCGCGCAGCTACGCCATCATCGAGCAGGGCATGATCTCGCGCATCATCGACGCGAAGGCCGAGGACATGCGCGCCTTCGTCGAGGAGGCGGCCGGCATCTCCCGCTACCAGGAGCGGCGCAAGGAGACCGAGGCGCGCGTGGCCGAGACGCGCGAGAACCTCGAGCGGCTGCAGGACGTGCGCGAGGAGGTCGAGAAGCAGATCCGCCACCTGCAGCGCCAGGCCGCTGGCGCCCGCCGCTATCAGGCGCTGAAGGAGCAGGAGCGGCGCCTGAGCGCGGAAGTGCTGGCGTTGCGGCTGCGCGAGCTCGACCGCGACGCGCGGCTGCAGGATGCCGCGGTGCGCGAGCGCGAGCTCGCCATGCAGGCACAGCTCGCCGGCCAGCGCTCCGCCGAGGCCGCGATCGAGCGGCAGCGCGCGCTCCACGACGCGCACGGCGATCAGCTCTCGGCGGTGCAGGCGCGCTACTACGAGGTCGGCGCGGACATCTCGCGCCTCGAGCAATCGCTCGAGCACACGCGCGAGCTGCGCGAGCGCCGGCGCGCCGATCTCGAGCAGACCCACGCCGCGCTCGGCGACCTGTCCGCGCATATCGCTCGCGACGAGCTGCAGCTTGCGGCCGTGCGCGCCGAGCTCGCGCGGCTCGCGCCCGAGCGCGCGGCGGCGCAGCGGGCCGAGCAGGCAGCGCTCGCGGCAGTGGAGGCGAGCGAGCAGGCGCTGCAGGACTGGCAGCAGCGCTGGGAGGCGCACAGCAGCGCCGCGGCCGCCGCGGACCAGAGCGCCCAGGTCGAGCACGCGCGCATCGAGCAGCTGGAGAACCAGCTGCGGCGCCTCGGCGCCCAGGCCGTGCGGCTCGCCGCGGAGCATCAGACCCTCAGCGATCCGCGTGCGGGCGAGGAGCTCGCACGGCGCGCGCGCGAGGAATCGCAGGCGCGCGCAGCCGGCACGCAGCTGGCGGAGGCGCTGGCCGCTGCACAGGGGCAGGTGCAGGCGCTGCGCGCGGCGCAGCTCGCCGCCGAAGGGCAGCTCGAGCAGGCGCGCGGCGTGCGCGAGGCGGCCCGCGCGGAGCTGACTTCACTCGAAGCGCTGCAGGCGGCCGCGCTCTCCGGCCAGGCGGGACAGGCGACGGAGTGGCTCGAGTCCAGCGGGCTCGGCGGCCGGCCACGCCTCGCCGCGGCGCTGGAAGTCGAGCCCGACTGGGAGCGCGCGGTCGAGACCGCGCTCGGCGACTACCTCGAGGCCGTGTGCGTCGCGCAGCTCGATGAGGTGTCCGCAGCGCTCGGCTCGCTCACCGCCGGGCGCGTGACGCTGCTCGAGAGCGACGGTAGCGTGCACGCCGGCGCAGCGCCGACCCTGGCGAGCCGCGTGCACGGGCCGGCGGCCGTCGCGGCGCATCTGGCGCAGATCCTGACCGCCGACTCGCTGCCGCAGGCGTTGCACGGGCGGGCGACGCTCGCGGATGGACAATCACTCATCACACGCGCGGGCGAGTGGGTGGGGCGCAACTGGCTGCGCGTCAGCCGCGGGCCCGATCAGCGCGCCGGCGTGCTGGCGCGCGAGCAGCGCCTGAAGGAACTGCGCAGCGCCGCCGCCGCGGCGGGCGAGTGCGCGGCCGCAGCGGAAGCGACCCTGGGTGCCGCGCGCGCGGCACTGGCGGACGCGGAAACGCTGCGCGATGCCGCCCAGGGGGAGCTGCAGGCCGCGCAGCGGCGGCACGCGGATCTGCTGGCGGCGCTCGAGGCCGGCCGGGCACGCGCCGAGGGTTTGAGCCTGCGGAACGAGCGGCTGCAGCAGGACGCCGGCGAGCTCGAGCGCGAGCGCGCCGCGACCGCCGCGGCCCGGGAGCGCGCCGCCGCCGAGTTCGAGCGCGCCGTGGGCGCACGTAGTGCGCTCGAAGCAGCCGGTCAGGAGCTCACCGCCGAGCGGGAGGCGCGACGCGCCAGCGTCGCGCGCGCGCGCGAAGGCGCACAGTCGCTGCAGCAGGCCGCGCGCGAGCTGGACGTGCAGGTGGAATCGCGCTGCTCGACCGAGAGCTCGGTGGCGGTCGGTATGGCTCGGATGAACGAGCAGCGCGCGCAGCTCCAGCGCCGGCGCGGCGAGCTCGAGCACGAGCTCGCCTCGGGCGATGAGCCGATCGTGAGCGTGCAGGCGCGCCTCGACGAGGCGCTGGCGCTGCGCCTCAGCGTGGAACAGCAGCTCGGGCTCGCGCGCCGGGAGCTCGAGGCGGTGGAAGACTCCCTGCGCGCGCTCGATGAGCAGCGGCAGGCGGCCGAGCAACGCGCGAGTGCGGCACGCGAGGCGATGGAGCAGGCGCGGCTTGCGGCGCAGGAGACGCACGTGCGCCGCGCGGCGCTCGCGGAGCAGCTGGCCGCGACCGGCTGCGAACCCGCCGCGCTGCTGGCGGCCCTGACCGACGAGGCGAACGTCGCGGCCTGGGAACAGACGCTCACCGCGACGCGAGCCGACATCGAGCGGCTCGGGTCGGTCAATCTCGCCGCCATCGAGGAGCTCAGCGAGCATACCCGGCGCAAGGAGTACCTCGACCGCCAGTTCGCCGATCTGACCTCGGCGCTCGCGACGCTGGATGAAGCCATGCGGCGCATCGACCGGGAAACCCGCACGCGTTTCGAGGACACCTTTGAGCGCATCAATGCGGGTCTGCGCGACAAGTTCCCGCGCCTGTTCGGCGGCGGGCACGCGTATCTCGAGCTGGCGGGCGAGGACCAGCTCACCGCCGGCGTGGCGGTCATGGCGCGGCCGCCCGGCAAGAAGAACAGCACCATCCACCTGCTCTCGGGCGGCGAGAAGGCGCTCACCGCCGTCGCGCTGGTGTTTGCGATCTTCGACCTCAACCCGGCGCCGTTCTGCCTGCTCGACGAGGTGGATGCGCCGCTCGATGAGCACAATGTTGGGCGTTTCTGCGATATCGTGCGCGACATGTCCAATCGCGTGCAGTTCGTCTTCATCACCCATAACAAGAGCACCATGGAGCTCGCCTCGCAGCTGATCGGCGTGACCATGAGCGAGCCGGGGGTATCGCGCCTGGTGACGGTGGACGTCGACGAGGCGGTACGGCTGGCGGCGGTGTGAGTCGGCGGTGAGCGGCATCCGCGGCATGATGTCCGAGTTGCGCTGGACGCTCCTGATTCTCGGGGTGCTGTTCATCGCGTTGCTGGCGTGGTGGGAACGGCGCCGCCCGCGGCAGGCAAGCGGAGCCCTGCCGCGCGCCCCCTCGCGCGAGGCGGCGCCGGAGCGGGAAGAGCGTCTGGTGCGCGACCCGCCGCTGACGCTGCCCGCGGTGCGCGCGCGCGAGCCGGTCCGATCACCCGAGTTGCCGGTCCTCGAGCTCGGGCCCGCGGAGGAGCCGCACGCCGTGCCGGTGCTCGAGCCGGCGGCGCAACCGGCCGCAGTCGAGGGCGGCGCGGAGAGCGCCGGCGCCGGGAGCCCCGCCGCCGCAGCGGCAGCTGACTCCGAACGGGCTGCGCCACCGATCGTCGGGGCCGTGGTGGACGTGACCGCTGCCGCGCCGCCGCCGGCACGGCACGAGACGCAGCGCGAGATCCTCCCACAACTGCCGGCCGCGCCGCAGCCGCTGGTCAGCTGGCCGGCCGATCGGGAGCGGCGCGTCCTGGCCGTGCGTCTGGTGGCGCCGGTCCGGGAGCGCTTCCCCGGGCGCTCGCTGCGGCAGGCGCTCGCGGCGGAAGGGTTCGTGCTCGGGCAGTTTGCGATTTTCCACAAGCCCGATGAGGAGCGGCGCGCGGTTCTCTCCGCGGCGAACCTCACCCGCCCGGGCACCTTCGACATGCAGACCATGGACTCGCAGCACTTCGGCGGGCTGTCGCTGTTTGCCGTGCTGCCGGGCCCGAAGCCCCCGCCGCAGGCCTTCGAGGAGCTGGTGTTCACCGCGCGCAATCTCAACGAGCGCCTGCATGGAGTGCTGCAGGATGAGCGCGGCAGCCCGCTCACGCCGGCGCGCATCGCGCAGCTGCGCGAGCAGGTGCGGACCGGGACCGCCTCGTGAAGGCGTCGGCGGCGGCGCGCGCCGCCGAGCTACGCGCGCAGATCGCGCAGCACGACTATCGTTATTACGTCCTCGATGATCCGCTGGTGTCCGACGCCGAGTACGACCGGCTGATGCAGGAATTGCGCGCGCTGGAAGCGGCGCACCCGGAGCTCATCGCTCCGGACTCTCCGACCCAGCGCGTCGCGGGCCAGCCGAGCAGCGCCTTCGGCGACGTGGTGCATCAGGTGCCGATGCTGTCGCTCGACAACGCCTTCACCGAGGAGGATCTCGAGGCCTTCGACCGCCGCATCCACGAGCGCTTAGGCCGCGCCGGCGAGCTCGACTACGCGGCCGAGCCGAAGCTCGATGGGCTGGCCGTAAGCGTCATCTACCGCAAGGGTCTGCTCGAGCGCGCTGCGACTCGCGGCGACGGCGTCACCGGCGAGGACGTCACGGCCAATGTGCGCACCATCCGCGCCGTGCCGCAGCGGCTGCTCGGGGCCGCGCCGCGGCTGTTCGAGGCGCGCGGGGAAGTGTTCATGCCGATCGCACGCTTCGAGCGCATGAACCAGCAGGCGCGCGCGCGCGGCGAGAAAGTGTTCGTGAATCCCCGCAACGCCGCCGCGGGGAGCCTGCGGCAGCTGGATGCGCGCATCACCGCCGCGCGCCCGCTGAACATGTTCTTCTATGGACTCGGCGCGCTGCAAGGCGCCAGCCCACCGCCGCGCCAGAGCGAGCTGCTCGAGCTGCTGCGCAACTACGGGCTGCCGGTGTCGCCGGAGGTGCGCACGGTGCGTGGCCTGAAAGGCTGCCTCGCCTACTACCGCCGCATGGCCGAGCGGCGTGCGTCGCTCCCCTACCAGATCGACGGCGTGGTCTACAAGCTCGACTCGCGCGCGGACCAGGAGCGGCTCGGATTCGTCTCGCGCGCGCCGCGCTGGGCGATCGCCCACAAGTTTCCCGCCGACGAGGCATTCACGGTGGTGAAGGATATCGGCTTTCAGGTGGGCCGCACCGGGGCGCTCACGCCGGTGGCGCGCCTCGAGCCGGTGTTCGTGAGCGGCGTGACGGTGAGCAACGTGACGCTGCACAACATCGACGAGGTGCACCGCAAGGATGTACGCGTGGGCGACACCGTGGTGGTGCGCCGCGCCGGCGACGTGATTCCCGAGGTGGTGAGCGTGGTGCTGGACAAGCGCCCCGCCGGCACGGTTGCCGTGCAGTTGCCGGCACGCTGCCCGGTGTGCCACTCGCGGGTGCTGCGCGTCGAGGGCGAGGCGGTGGCGCGTTGTACCGGCGGCTTCACTTGCCGCGCGCAGCGGCAGGAGTCGCTGCGGCATTTCGCCAGCCGACGGGCGCTCGACATCGAGGGCCTCGGGGAGAAGCTCATCGAGCAGCTCGTCGAGCGCGAGCAGGTGCAGTCACCGGCGGATCTCTACGCCCTCACGACCGCGCAGCTGGCGCAGCTCGAGCGCATGGGCGAGAAGTCCGCGGCGAATCTGATCGCCGCCATTGAAAAGAGCAAGCAGACGACACTGCCGCGACTGCTCTACGGGCTCGGTATCCGCGAGGTGGGCGAGGCCACGGCGCTGGCGCTGGCGCGGCACTTCGGTACGCTCGAGCGACTCATGGACGCGGACGAGGCCACGATCCAGCAGGTCCCCGACATCGGACCGGTCGTAGCGGCGCACGTCGCCGCTTTCTTTGCCTCGGCGGATCACCGCCGTGTTATCAAGGCCTTACGGGATAAAGGTGTGAGATGGCCTGATGTCACCGCGGGGGTCGGATCGACCGCGGAGCGCGGGCTGGCCGGGCGCACCTTCGTCATTACCGGGACGCTGGCGAGCATGACGCGCGAGCAAGCGCAGGAGGCGCTGGTGGCGCGGGGCGCGAAGGTCTCCGGCAGCGTCTCGAAGAAGACGAGCTTCGTCGTGGCCGGGAGCGAAGCGGGCGCGAAGCTCAGCAACGCGCGCGAGCTCGGCGTCCCGGTGCTCGATGAGCGGCAGTTCCTCGAGCTGCTGGGGCGCGCGAGCCCCTGAGGTCTGCACGCTCAAGACGCGCGGCGGCAGCCGCGACCGCCAACGGGCCGGCCCGCCGCCGCGCGCGGGGCACACCGCCGTCAGTTCCTGGTGGGCGTCGTCGGAGCGGAGCTCGCCGGCGCGGATGCGGGCGGGGGAGCGGCGGCGGGCGCGGACGACGGCGCCGCAGCGGCGGCGGGCGTCGCCGGGCCGGCCGCGGCACCCGAGGCGCCGGGGCTGCCGGCAGCGCCCGGCGTGCTCACCTCACCCGGCGCCTGGCCTTTCGCTGGCTGGTCGAGGAACCTCTCGATCTTGGCGTTGTGCATCAGCTCGTCGGTGTACAGGCGGAACTTCTTTGCCTGCACCATCTGCTCGAGCTTCTGGTGCACCTGGTCGAAAGGCGGGGGGCTCACCTCACGTGTCTCCACCAGCTGGATCACGTGCCAGCCGTATTGCGTCTGTACCGGCTTGTGGGTGTATTCGCCCGGCTTGAGCCCGATCAGCGCGGCGGAGAACTCCGGCACCATGCGGTTCGGCATGAACCAGCCGAGGTCACCGCCATTGGCCTTGGAGGAATCCATCGAGTCGTTCTTGGCGAGCACCTCGAACTTCTCGCCCTTGTCGAGCCGCTCGATGACCTTCTGTGCATAGGGCTCGGTGGCGACCAGTATGTGACGGGCGTGGTACTCGGTCTTCGGCATCGAGGCGATCTGGGTCTCGTATTCGGCGCGCAGCTCCTGCTCGGTGGGCTTACGCTCCTTCAGATAGTGCTCCTGCGTCGCCTGCTCCAGCACATTCAGGCGTGCCAGCACCAGGTAGTACTGCGTGTCGCCGCTCTTGTCGAGGCCTTCCTTCACCGCCTGCTCCTCCACCAGGCGACCGCGGATCAGATTATCGAGCGCCGCGGCGCGCTGCTGGGCGTTCAGATCGGCGGAGGCTTTCCCGCCGGTGACGCCCTTGATGTAGAACTCGTAGAAGTCGCGGCTGATCGGGTAGCCATCGACGCTCGCCACCGGCGGGGAGGTGTCCGCGCTGGCGGTGGCGGCGGTTTTGGGCTGACACGCG
>Ga0187769_10002880_pt1 | contig 10188 bp, 6 predicted proteins | sample 0116_SJ02_MP02_1_FD_133140 | JGI IMG/M metagenome (GOLD analysis project Ga0187769, IMG submission 133140) | Tropical peat soil microbial communities from peatlands in Department of Meta, Colombia - 0116_SJ02_MP02_10_MG | ecosystem: Environmental > Terrestrial > Soil > Wetlands > Peat | place... | reverse complement strand
GAGAAGGAGGGAGCGAAGACTAGGATTGTCGAGGTTTCCGCCCTGGACCAGAAGGCCACCCTCACCGGAAGGCAGAAGGAGATAATCTCGATAGCCGTGGCGAAGGGCTACTTCGAGTTCCCCCGCAAGATCAGCCTAACGCAACTCAGTCAGTTCCTCGGGATCAAGCCTTCGACCTTGAGCGAGATCCTCCGAAGCGCTGAACGGCGCTTGCTGGAGAACGCTGTCGGCGTTCCAATTTCCGAAGGTTAGACGCGCAACCCAGCATACTGCCTCGCGCGAACCCGCCCTTGGTGCGGAGGGGAACCTTGTCTCGGGGCTCCAGGAGTTCGAGCCCGTTGACGCCGCCTTCGCCAGAGGGGATTAGATGGGCAAGCCTCTCCCACGGAGTCCGATTCTTCCCCCAGTTTCTAATCGTCGGTACTCGGGTGGCGAGGGACTGCACAAATTCAAGTGCAGACGCACGTAATTGCACTAAGATTCCTGACCGTGGGAAACGGCTTCGCACAATAAATAACCCCGAAAGCGCGAAAAAAATTCATGACGCAGGAAGAAAAAGAAAATACTGAAAAAGACAAGAAAAAATCAGGTGTTTCTAGAAGGGAATTCATCGCAGGAACGGTGGGCGGAGTCGTGGTTGGCGCCGTGGTCGGCGCTGCCGCAGGCTCCATTGGATTCCCCAAGACGGTCACTCAGATGGTGACCCAGACTCAAACTCAGACTCAAACTCAGACCCAGGTGCAAACTGTGACAGCCACGACCACGTCCGCGTTAGGGATCCCTTCAACTTGGGACTACTCGGCGGATGTCGTCGTAATGGGCGCTGGCACGTCCGGATTGTCTGCGGCACTGACAGCTGCCGCTGCGGGAGCAAAGGTCATCGTCCTCGAAAAGATGGATACCGTGGCACACGCAAGCTCTGGCCATTGCGCCGGCACGATAGTCGGTTGCGGAAGCAAGCTGCAGGCGGCTGCGGGTGTTACCGACTCGCCAGCCACGTACCTTGCCGAGCTACTTCCCCCGGGTACTGCCTCGAGGTTTCCACTTGAACTCGCAACGCGAGTGGCCAACGAAAGCGGTGCGGCCATCGATTGGCTCACCACGCAGGGAATCAACTGGGCACCTTACTGCCCAATCCTTGACGGCCAGAGTACTGCCCCTCGGATGTTTGCCGTTGCCGCCCCATCAGACTCCTCAGCGTTCCCTGCAACTCTCTACAAGAACGCCGTGGCCAACGGAGTCACGGTCCTTTTCAACGCACCAGTCACTCAGCTCTATCGAGACCCAGTCAACGGAGTCGTTGGCGTGAGCTCACAAACCGCTAGCAAGACCATCAACGTCAGGGCGAACAGAGGCGTAGTCGTTGCCGCGGGTGACTCATCTAATAACAAGGCCCTGCAGCAGGAGTTTGGCGCCTCGCTGGCAAGTTGGTTCACCACTCTGCCTACCCTGACAAGCCGATGGAACAGCGGTAACACCGGCGATGGATTCTTCGTGGCGATGGCGGTTGGAGCAGCGCCCACGTGCCTAGACAGCACCATCTCGGCCCCCGCCTTCAACACCGTGATGGGGAACTCCACGAGTGGCCCCGATGTCTCCTACGGCTATACAGTGGGTTCAACCAATCCCAACGCGAAGCTCCCGGCCTACCAGTACAAGCTCGCATTGCTATCGTACTCCATTTACGTGAACAACGCAGGGAGCAGGTACACGAACGAGACGGGCTCTACAACGGGCCCTGATACATACGCCCAGCCAAACCAACAGTCCTTCATGATCTGGGACAGCCAACCGGTCGCCCTAAACGTCGTAGCTCATGTCAGCTCGGGGCACAACTTCGTCCAGGATTGGATAGCTGAGGGGGACACAACTCAGGCAAGTACCTTGTCTGGCTTGGCCACCGCAAACGGCATAGATCCAAACGGTCTCGCTGCTACCGTAGCCAAATGGAACGGCTACGTGACCGCAAAGAGCGACCCAGACTTCAAGAGGACGGCATTCGCCACTCCGATAACAACGGCACCATTCTACTGCCTCAAGCCCCAACTGTATTGCATGGGGTCAACCGTAAACGGCACCCTGAATGTGAACCTCCAAACGGACCAAGTCTTGGACGAGTCAGGAAACGCGATTCCAAGGCTCTATGCAGCCGGCGACTGCGGCAAGGCTGGCAACATGGGAGGCGGGCACGGCACGCACATGGTGTGGACCTTCATTTCGGGTCGCTCGGCAGGGGCCAACGCAGCGGCAGAGAAACCTCTGTCGTAGCCTACGGACCGCAGAATCACCAAACTACACACAAACACGACCGAAGAAGAGAAAGGGGTCGAAAGACCTCTTCCCCCTTCCTTTTTGACTTGCCCCAGCAGGGCCAATTCTCTCCACCCTCAATCGCAATGGGCCTAGGGGGAGAACAAGATTCACGGAGTCTTTGACGACCGATACTGATGCCTCATGCGTCGGCCTGAATGGACGCCGCCCTTCGCAGCCCGCCACCGGAGGACCTTTGAGCGTGGATACCCACGAAGGTAGACGGTGTTCGCTTGCCGACACTTCTCGGACAGCCAAGTGAATCGTCGCTTTCAACAACGGGACGAGAGGATACCCAGACTTGGTTTCCTTGGGTGCCCAGATCATCCTTGGCATCTCCTTGGTATGGCTCAGCGTCGCAGTCATACTCGTCCCTACCATTCCTTACGCGTTCCTTCGCCCACGCACCGCTGGCTTCGAGACCGGGCGGCGTGCGCAGGAAGCACAGCTCGGAATCGAACCCTAAGGGGAACCATCCACTCCCTTGAATTCTAGAACGCTCAGGCGCCAGATGGCCGGAGCAGATCCCTCCTCGAAGGCAAGATTCTGTTCTGGCTCTCCCTTTTGAGAATCGTCTCTTCTGGCTAAATACCGCGAATTGGTGCTTCGAACTGGCCGAGGTAAAGTGAACAGCAAGAGAATCCCTTTGATTTGGGTTGCGTTGCTGCTCTTGACGAGCGGATTGGTGGCCTTCAGTCTCGTCCCATCCGTGCACACTGATCCTACCCTCGACAACGGATGCTACTGTCACAACAACGGGATTGGTGTTTGGTTTAACGGAACTGGCTTCAACGAATTCGGCGGGGTCTTTGTCAGTCCTGGCGCCACGTTCGTTTTGAATGCCACATCGAAGAACATCGCGGCAGCTGGCGTCGTGCCAGGCCTTCAGCAGTGGATGCCTACCATGGGGGACAACGCGAAGTTCGTCTTCGAGCCCCAGTCTGTCAACGACACTTCACCGCTAAACCTGCTGCACCAGAAGGGGAACATTACGGCCATGTACACGGTTACGGTGCCGAGTTCGCCTGGACTCTACTCACTCCAGCTGTACGCACAGGGCACGATCGTGGGGTTCCCCGTCCAGGTGACTGGCCCAACGTCAACCACCAGTTCCTCCTCAACATCAACCACTAGCTCCTCCTCAACGTCAACCACCAGTTCGACAACTCCACCGTTGACCACCACCACCACGACGACTCTGCCACCGGTTACCGTGACGACTCAGGCGACAACTACGGTTACAGTAACGGCGACAGCAACTTCGACCAACACCTCAGGACTGTCTCCTGAGCTCACCTACGGTGCTGTAATCGTTGTTGTAGCAGCGCTTGTCGCTGTCGGGCTCCTAACGCTAAGACGCCGCGCTAGGACCTGACAAACCACTGGTAGCGCGTGGAACTCTCACAGACGGCGAACAACTCCCTCTGCACATTTCACGCTTAGACCACGTCCCGAACACCCTCCAAATCTTGGGCACACGGGGCATTTCCACGCTCGCGACCAGTGTGTGCCTTCGTATCCTCCGTCAGCCAAAGCCGACACCCTAGAACCTGAATCGTACCAACTTCGGAGGCTCTCCACACGGGACTGTGCCAGCGGTAGCTGGCGCTGGAGCAAGCAGAGGTGTGGCCTTGGCCACAGGGGATAATGCCGCGAACAGCAAGATGCTGGGCAATTCACCTCAGTCCCAAGTTGGCTCACGACGCTACCCCTAGAGGCAAGTCCCGCTAACACGGGCGATAGAATAATAGTGGCAATGACAGTTGGGGCACCGTCCACGTGCCTGGATACAGTCCTTGCCAATCCCGCTTTCGGATTCGTGGTAGGGAATAACAGAATTCTCCCTGATACATCGTACGGCTATACGCCGGGTTCGACTAACCCCAACGCCAAGCTACCCGCCTTCCATTATCAGTCAGCAATCCTGTCATACTCGGTCCATGTGAACAACCTTGGTAACAGATACACAAACGAGGTGGGCAGCGCGGTCGTAGCGGATACTTTCACCCAGCCCGGTACTCAGGCCTTCATAATCTTCGACAATACCACAGCCAGTCTCAACGTGGCCATGCACGTTGGTGCGCGGCACAACAATTTCAAGGAGTGGCTCGCCAATGGAGCGCTGGCATAAGGTACCAACCTGGCAGCTCTGGCCAGCAGCCTTGGCATAAACCCATCAGGTTTGTCGGCCACGGTAGCGAAGTGGAACGGCTACGTGACCGCAAAGAGCGACCCCGACTTGAGAACAACCTCCGCCTCTCCGATAAGCGTAGCACCCCTCTACGAGGTTCGGGCCACCCTCTCCTCTCTGGAACTCGCTGACGGCACCCTGATGACCGACCTCCAAACGCTGAAAGTCTTGGGTGAGGCAGGCAACCTGATTCCCTAGTTGTATGCGGCCGGCGACAACGGCAGGGCTGGCAACATGGGAGGCGGGCACGGCACGCACGTGGCGTGGACCTTCACCTCTGGTCCCATAGCAGGGGCTATAGCTGCGGCGGAGAAACTCTGGTTGTAGCCTACAGAGGGCACCATCCTAGAACACACGGGAGAAGAACCAGAGAGAAAGGAGATCGAGAGACCTCTTCCCTTCTTCTTTTGTCTGCACAGTCGAAAGTGCGGCATCGTTTCTGTTGAAACAAGAGTTGACCCGTAGTTGGACGACGGGCTCACGCTCGTGGGCTTCTGTGCGGTCCTCGTGCCTGCTCTCAGTGAAGATAGCCTAAATGCGACGTCGGGCTAAACTGTTAGGTTCATGAGGCGCAGGCCAAACGTTCTCAAGAATGATAATCGAACGTATGTGATAAATAGGGAGTCAACCCGTCGAGGCGGATGTCCTTGGAAGTCAAATCGATAAGAGCCGTCCGCCGTTTTGCTTTCGTTCCAATCGCCCTTCTGCTTGCCATCATGCTGTCCGCTTCGACAGTTCAACGGACCACCGCTGCAGCCCAGACGATTACCGCCTATCAGGCGCAGGGGCCCGTCAAGCTTGACGGGGTGGTGGAGCCCAACGAATGGACGGACGCCCAGATAGTGAACATCACGACTTCAGGCATGGGGGTCGCGTTCAAGCACAATTCCACCGGCCTCTTCATGCTGTTTCAGTGGAAGCAGTCGAGCAACTTTTGCAAGGACAACTTTTGCTACGCGGGCATGGAGATGGACTACCTGAACAACACGAGCGTGATGGGAGGCTTCGCGACTCCCGCGGTGATGATGCTGCTCAGCCCTTCCTTCACTGGAGGAGTGGACGAGTTCATATCCAAAGCAGAGACGACCCCCGCGACCGTGGAATCGGCTGGTTACAAGACTCAATCGACCTGCGCAACGGCTCTCTCCGGCACGACGTACACGGGAGAGTGCTACCGGCCGTTCAAACTCAACAACGCGTCGCCGTATGACCCCTTCCCGACCCTCGCTGCTGGCTCCTCGATTGAGGTAGGGTTCGCAGTCGGGGAGTTCAATCTGCCCGGTCTTCACGCCGCGACCGACATGAGCAGTTTCGTCCTGACTCTGAGCAGCCAGACGTACGGTACCGGGCCACCTACTTCGACCACCACAACCTCAACGACTTCCCCGTCCTCGAGCACAACGACGGCCACGCGTTCAACGACGACGCTGACGCTGCCGCCGGTGACGGTCACGAGCACCGTCAGCGCCACGACAGCTCCGCCCACGCCGAGCGTGTTCTACTACTCCACCGAGCTCGCCGTGATAGTGGTTGGCTTCGGCGCCTTTTGTGTAGCAGTCATGTGGAGATACAAGAAGAGCTGATTTAGAAATGGACCTATTTGGAGTTCCAATCAGCATCTGGCACAGCCTCGTTGTCGAGGAACACACGGGAATCGCTGTCTTCCTAATCATCAGCCTAGTCGTAAGGATTCTGGCCGACCTCGTCTACAGGGGACCCAATCAGCCTGTATGGAAACAGCCACTCAAGCTGGGCCTCGATTTCATCGCCTACGCTGGCTCGGCGGCCATAGTTTTCTTCCTGATCATTTCGGGAGTGACAGGCTACCTAATCCAGCCCTATTCCTCGCTCATTGCTTCACCGATACTCATGAACAAGTCGCTGCTTGCTCTGGGCGCACTCTTCTTCTGGCTGGCCTTCTTCCTAGTGAGGTTCCGGTCGGGTCCGGGACTGTGGGAGAAGAAAGGCCTGTACGTAACTGAGGTCATAACAGCGCTGCTGGGAATAACCTTCACCGCTTTGACGGCTTCCATGGGAGCGGAGCTGATGGTGGGAGAGTCAGCGATGGAACCCGTCTACAAGGCGCTGAACTTCAGCTGGACAACATTCCTCGTCGACCCACTGGTGATTGAGGTGACCGTCGGACTCATCGTCATCGGCCTGATCGTCGTCCTCCTCTTCCCGTCTCGTACAAAGAAGTCGGCCTAGAGTCTCTAGGACTGCGTCCTCGTCCTATTTTCAAATCAGCCCAGACGAGTCACTCTCGGTCGACCCGCCCGCACTTGAGGTTCTGCCAAGAGCCAAACAGCGCTTGCATCAGGGCACCAAAACGTTCTGGTTTCTGGGGAGTCGGGTCGCTCCTCAGCTCGAAGAGGGGGGAGAGTCAAACCTCAGCGTGCATTCTCAGAAGTGGGAATCGGGTCTTTGTGCTAAATAGTGCAAATGCCCGCATTTGTAGACATGACGGAAGAAAGGAAAGAAGACTCTACTGAAAAAACTGCAAGAAGATCAGGTGTTTCAAGAAGGGAATTCATCGCGGGAACGGTCGGCGGAGTCGTAGTCGGTGCCGTGGTTGGCGCCGCGGCTGGCTCGCTCGGGTTCCCGAGAACGGTCACACAGGTGCACACCCAGACAGAAACGGAGACGCAGACTCAGACCCAAACCCAGACTCAGACCTCGACCCAGACAACCACCTCCGTGACGACGGCGCAACCCTGGCTCCCGGCAAAGTGGGACCAGACCGCGGACGTCGTTGTGGTGGGGACTGGCCTTGCTGGCCTCTCCGCCGCGATTGCAGCCCACGACGCCGGCGCAAACGTGCTGATACTCGAGAAGCTGACCCAGGCGCTCGAGGGCGGGAACAGCAGAGTGTCAGGTCAGCAGTTCTTCGCTCCCACGGATCCGAACACGCTAGCGCCGGACGCCGCCCAGGGAGCCACCTATCTCCAGGCCAACGCCTGCGGGACGGTCCCTGACGCCACCATCTTTCCTGCCCAGGCTCAAGGGTACATCGACAACATCGCGTGGGTGAAGTCGCTGGGAGGGAACGTGGGGACGTCGTCGGGCGGAACATCGTACCCCAACGCGCCCGGAGCTTCGGTCTACCACACCTTCGCAATCTCTCCTGCTGGGACGGCCGTCGCGAGCAACGGCTACCCAGTCGGGAGCACCGGCGACAGCAAGCTCTGGCAGCTCTTCCGAAGCGCGGTGACGAGCAGGAACATCAACGTGCTTTACTCTAGCCCAGCGACATCCTTGATTCAGAACTCCAACACCGAGGAGATACTCGGCGTCACCGCCAGCAGCGGCGGAAGCACGCTGAACATCAAGGCCAACAAGGCGGTCGTACTCGCGTGCGGAAGCATCGAGTTCGCCCATGACCTGCAGAAGCAGTTCTGGCCGGCCTCGCCGGTCTACTCGACTGGAAGCCCAGGCAACACGGGAGACGGGGTCAGGATGGCGCAGAGGGTCGGTGCCAACATATGGCACATGAACGCCGTCTTCCCGAGCTATGGCGCGTTCGTCATGCCCGGGACAGACCCCAGCGTCGTGGGAGTTGTCCCAGTCGCGGCCAAGGGCATCCAAGTGAACAAGCTAGGCAACAGGTTCAACATGGGGACTGCGGTCAACGGCCCCGTGGGCGGATTCGGGAACGAAACCAACGCGAGTTTCCTCTTCGACGCCACCACGCTGGACTGGGATTCGGTTCCGTGCTGGGCCATCTTCGACGATACGGCGCGGTTGAAGGGCCCCATCATGTCGACCACGACCGTCGCCTCGACCGGGCCGGGAGTGGGAGGGGTCAGTAGCTGGTTCGTCATTCACTCTGGCCTGACCTGGAGTTCCGACAACAGTGCTGAAATCGCCAAGGGATGGATTCTGAGTGCGAACGACCTCAACACCCTGGCCACAACGATCGCGGCGGACCCCGACAACGGGGGCAAGATGACAGGAGCGCAGCTCACCGCGACGGTCACGGCCTACAACCAAGACGTTGCAAACAAGTCCGATGCCCAGTTCCTCACAAGCTCAGCTCTCCTAACCGCGATAAACGGGCCTCCGTTCTACGCGATGAAGCTCTGGCCCAATACAACCAATGCGGCGGCTGGTCCGCAGCGAAACATCAAGTGCCAAGTACTGGATCCCACGCAGCAGGCGATTCCGCGGTTGTACTCCGCTGGCGAACTCGGCGCCTTCTGGGGCTGGGGGAACAGCTCAGGCACCCACCTGGCGGAATGCATGTTCACTGGACGCACCGCCGGCACCAACGCCGCAGCAGAGACAGCACAGACTTAGGGGAAGGACTCGACAGGCGGAGGGTTTCTTCCCTCCCCGAATTTCCTCTTAGCTTCCTGTTCTCCTTCTTAGAGCCAATCAGACTCCCTGGAGGGGCGTGCCTGGCATCGACGTCTCATATCACTCGTCACAGTGGTTCTTCGCCCAGACCAGTCCACCAGACCGAATCTGGCTGCGGTGCTCGAGGGGGCCGAGCTGCCTAAGGAATTTGGTTCAACGCTTAAGAGGCGACTATCGGATTTTAGGCAACGGTGGACGTTGCCGTCCAGGGAAGGAGTGAGTTAGAGCATGGCTTGGGGAGACTTCCTGCTCTACCTGATTCTCGTTCTCTTCACCTTGGGTTTCGCCGCTCTGGCCCTTGGAAGGACCAAGCTGAGCCGCCTCCTTTTGGTTCCTGCTTCGACTCTCGGCGTCATCGGTTTCTTCTCCTTCGTCTACCTGTTCCTTTCGAATGACTTCGGCGTCCAAGCGGTCTTCCAGAGCAGCTCTGTCTCTCTTCCGATTCCGTTCAAGGTTGTGGCGGCTCTGGAGAGTGCGGGAGGGTCGTTGCTCCTGTGGCTGGCCATGATGTCGGCTGCCCTGCTTGCGCACGAACTGAGGAGCAAGGCGCCTTCGAGAGTGAAGGGTCTGGTCGTTGGCTTGTTCATCGTGTACGTTTCGATAGCCCTCCTCTTCGTGAACCCATTCGGGCAGTTGGGCGGAGCACCGGCCAACGGCCTTGGCCTGACGCCTTCTCTCCAGAGCTACTGGGCACTGATTCACCCGCCTGTAATCTTCGCGGCCTACACGACCATGGTCTTCCTGTTCGCGGGCTTGGTTTCTGAGAGGTGGAACGCGGAGGGGGGCCGCCTTGGGACTCTGATCGACGGGAGGCTCTTCACCGAGACTTGGACCTTTCTTGGTCTGGGTCTGCTCTTCGGAGGCATATGGGCGTACCAGACCGAGGGCTGGGGCGGCTACTGGGCTTGGGACCCGATTGAGACTTCGGCCCTAGTCCCTTGGCTGGTCCTGACTGCCGTCTTGATTTCGAGCAGAGTAGGCAGGAGGCTGAGGAGCGAATACGTCTTCTTCGGCGTCACCTTCTCCGCGTCCACCCTCCTCTTTGCCTCCTTCGTGGCGAGAGGGTCGGCGGCCCAATCGGTTCACAGCTACGGAGAACTTGCCAGCGGAGCACCCTTCATCCTGCTGTCGTTGTTCCCAGTTCTGATTTCAGCCGCCGTAGTGGTGAGGAGACCCGCTGGAACCGAGGAGGAATCCAAGTTCTGGGACATCGATTCCAAGACGGCCCTCGAGTTCTGGTGTCTTACCCTCCTCGCATCGGTCAACTTCGTTCTTCTCATTTTTGAAACCATCCTCCCGAATCTTGGAATAATGTTCTCACCGAGCACGTT
>Ga0187769_10002879_pt1 | contig 10189 bp, 6 predicted proteins | sample 0116_SJ02_MP02_1_FD_133140 | JGI IMG/M metagenome (GOLD analysis project Ga0187769, IMG submission 133140) | Tropical peat soil microbial communities from peatlands in Department of Meta, Colombia - 0116_SJ02_MP02_10_MG | ecosystem: Environmental > Terrestrial > Soil > Wetlands > Peat | place... | reverse complement strand
GGTGAAGTAAGTTGCCTGTTTGGTGAGCCGCGCCATGTCATCCGCCGTGTTGAAGATCGGGGTGTGATGCGCGAAGGTCCCATCAGGAGGGGGGGGCCACAGGTTCTGCTCCTGTTCAGGTAGATAGCGCCGTAGCGATTCCAGCACGGGCAGGCTAGCCAGCCCGAATTCCCCGAAAAACACGCTGGTGGTGTTCAAGTTGAAATCCATGTTCGCATAACCCCACCACGAGTCGTAGGCGTGTGTACTACCGCCCCAGGGCTCCCCACGATGGAAGACACGTGTACCGTCCAGTTCGATGCTGTAGCGGCCCATCATGTCAATTGCAGGGCCAAAGGGGTGCGGGGATTCGTTCCCGCCTGCGTACATCACCAGCGCGGGATGATTGCGGATGCGCAGAGTATTCAGCCGAACCGTTTCCTCAAGCATGTCGTACGGCTGATCGTTGTGGCTATCCCAGGCGGTCGGCCATTCCTGCAAGACCATAATGCCTTTGCGGTCGCAAAGATCGTAGAAGTCGTCCGTCTCGGGCATGCCGGAGCCCCAGGCCCGGAGCAATTGCACGTGCTGCCTGGCGGCAAAGCTGAGAAACCGGTCATAGCGGGCGCGGGAGAAATTCATCGATGAATCCATCGTGCACCAGTTGGACCCTTTGACGAACATCGGACGGCCGTTGATCACGAAAGTCCAATTGTAATGGTCCGGCCGGGGGCCATCGGCCTGCGGAAACATCTCGACGGTCCGGATACCGAAAGTAAATTGCTTCGTATCCCCCCGCAAGCCGTTAGAAGGAACGAAGGAGAGCTTCAGCCTGTACAGGTTCGCGTCGCCAATGTCATTCGGCCACCAAAGCCTTGGCGAGCGAAGGGTGAACCGCAGCCGAACCCGGCGGGAAGCCGACGAAGAATCGAACGCGTGCACGAAACTCAGGGTCCCGCCCTGAAAATTGTCGGGCTCGACAGTTCCGATCAGCTTCCCAGACCAACCGCCGCCGGCTGACTGGAGGTCCACGCTGAGGTCCATCAGCCCGTGCTGGGCGTCAGCAGCAGCCACGAAGGGGTGCATGAGCCGGACTGGCGGGGTGTCCTCAATTCGAACCGAACGCCAGATGCCCAACGCAGGGATCGAGGAGTAATGCCAGCCCCACACGTTGTTGAAAACCACCGTGTGGCGCCAATCAGAGTTGGACCACAACTCCTTCTTGCCTGGGGCGGGATCGATTCTGACGATCAGTGTGTTGCGGTCGCGAAGCAGTTTCGCGACTTGGAATTCGGGGCCGCCAAACATGCCTTCGTGGCTCCCCAGCAGCGTTCCATTCAACCAGACCGCGCAACGGATGGCGCAGCCGTCAAATACCAGGCGCTCGCCGCTCATGCCAGGCGGCCTTTCAAAAGTCCGCTTGAACCACCATGTTTCAAAGCTCTTATCGTGTGCGATCTTATCGTTGCGGGCGAACTTCGGGTCAGGTATTTTCCCGGCTGCGGTGAGAGCGCCGTGTACACTGCCCGGCACCTGCGCCGGAATAGCGTCCGGCCAGGAGCCCGTCAAGCGATCCTGGTCGAGGCCCTGCTCGGCCATTTGCCACTCGCCATCCAGCGCCAAGGCCAGCGGCGCGGAAGGATGTTGCGCTGTGCCGTCCTTCAGCTCGACGGTTTCCGGCGAGCCGGACATCGGGGAAGCGCCGGCGTGGTAGCTTTGCCGCTCGTAATTATCGAGCGCCAGCCGCGGCACTATACGCGCTGCGCCGCCATTACTGGACAAGTCGGGCACTCCCTGCCCGGTGCCGGCGTCCATATTCCACAGCCCCAGCGTCTCGGCGTCGGCTTTGGCAGGCGAACTCGGCACTGTGGTCACCGCACGAAGGCCTCTGGAAATACGCACCTCATCAATGAGACCAGAGCAGCCCGGCGGGTCCGAGTACGTTCCTGGGTCCGGCTCCGCCGTCACGGCGCGGCCAATCCAAAGGCCCCCGCCATTCTCGCCGGTCCGGTCCCCACGCCTAACGTGCTGGGCGGCCACCGCGCTGCCGTCCACGAACAAGCGCACTGTCTCGCCGTCGAACGTCATAGCGACGTAATGCCAGTGATTATCAACAATGTCGCGTTCCGCAATGGTTATCGCCGGAGTATAGCTGGGCAGATAAGCGCTGAAGTAGCCGTTGTCGGAGAAGGTGAAAATCTCCCAATGCCGGGGCGCCTCCCGGCGCTCGTTGGAAACCAGGATGTTAGGGCGCCGGGAAGTGCGCAGCCGGACCCAACACTCGACGCTAAAGGGCGGCTGGCTATACTCCGCCCGCTCTGCAATCGAGAGCACTCCGAATTGCGCGTTCAGCGCGCTGCCAAAGCGTCCGGCAGGGTAGTAGTGAGTGGCAGGCCGGACCACAACGGCTGCCAAAAGCACAGCGAAGACTGCTCGTATAAGTTCTTTTAACAAGAGCACCTCTTTTGGACTCTTACGCGGCAGGAGACGGCCCAGCGCTGCTTCGTGGTCGCCAGGAAGCTTCGATCTCCTCCAGCGTGCGACCTTTTGTTTCGGGCATGATTTTCCAGACGAAGAAGAACTGTGGCACCAGGACCGCCGCGAAAATAAAGAAACTGCCGGCCACTCCGAGCGTTTCACGCACGATAGGAAACAACTGGTTGTAGACGCCGTCCGTTAGCCAAACTGATAGGGTGACAATCGCCATGGCGCGGCCGCGGATGCGGGTCGGGAAAATCTCCGACATCACCACCCACTTGATGGGACCCATGGAAAAAGCGAAGCAGGCAATGAACAGGCACATCATGCCCACCAGGAACAAACCTTCGGTCCGCCCGGAGTGGAATAGAACGCCGATGGTGGTTAGCGCGACAAAGGCACCGGCATTACCGATGAAAAGCAGCGGCCTGCGGCCCGCAATATCCATTAACCAGATTGCAATTATGGTGAAGACCATGTTCACGAGTCCTATCGAGACAAAGCCGCCGAGCGCTGCACCGAACGAGAACCCTGCTTTTTCCAGGATTCCGGGCCCGTACAACAGAACCACGGTGATGCCGCTGAGTTCCGAAACGATCGCCAGGAACAAGGCGACAAACAACGCCTTGCGGAGTCCGGGCGCAAACAACTGAGCCAAAGAGCCGGTCTCTTCCGCAATCGCGCTTTGGATGTCCTTCGTCTCTTTTTCGGCGACGGCGGCCCCGCCCACCTTGCTGAGGACCTGCATCGCCTCGGCGGTGCGCCCAACCTTCGTCAGCCAGCGGGGCGTCTCCGGAATCAGGAAGCAAAGGACAGTGAAAACCAGGGCAGGGAAGAGCCCCATCACGAACATGCCGCGCCACACTTGGTCGACGACCAACCAATGGTAGAGGCCGGAACCGTGGGTTGCGTCGGCGTGCGATGCCAGGTGTTGGAGCCACGCATTAGACAAGAGCGCCAGGCAGATGCCTATGGTGACGGCGAACTGAAACAAGGACACCATGCGTCCCCGAACACGCGCCAAGGATATCTCTGAGATGTACAGCGGGGAAACCATGGACACGATCCCGATTCCCACTCCGCCCAGCAGCCTTGACCCGATGACCGCGCCAATATTCCACGCCAGGGCGCACCCGAGGCTGCAAATCACAAAGAGGAATCCGGATGCGAGCAGAACAATCTTTCGGCCAAATCGGTCGCTGAGTGTGCCTGCCACTCCCGCCCCTATGGCACATCCGAGCAAGGCCGAAGTGACAAGCCAACCCTCCATCGCGGGACTGAGGGAGAACTGCGATTTCAAGGGAGCAAGCGCACCTGAGATGACGAAGGTGCCGAAGCCGAACAGCAGACCGCCGAGCGAGGCGATGATGGATAGAAAGGTCAGGTAGACTAATCCCCGCCCTTCTTCTTGCTGGAAGGGTATGACTGCTGCGTTGGACATATAAGCTCCTGAAGACGCCATTAAGCGCCGTCCGGCGAGGCGGCATGCCCCAGCGCGGAAGAGCGATACACCTTGGCCTCGATCCCCAAGAGCGAGGCGACGTGTAAGAGTTCACGTTCCCAATCACCGTAGCAACCATGGATGTGGTTGCAGGGATAGGTGGCCAAAAACTCGGAGGCGGGGCATTCCATCCTGGTAAAGGCGATTGGCCATTCGGGCGTGCAGGTCGCGCCCTTCGCCAGAGCGACGTCGCGCGGAAACTCCACAAATTCTGCGGGGACGATGGCCATCCAATACCGGCCATCCTGCCTCGCCAAGCGCGCCAGTGTGACTTTGCCGGGAGCCGCGAAATGGTGCACCGAGGCGCCGCCCGCCGGATAATAGGAAACCTCAGGGTACAGCGTCACCTGTTTGAGATTGATCGCCGGATTATCTGAGGCGCCGGCGAAGTAGGTGGCGTGGGTGCCCGAGTTGGACAGATACCATACGTTGTCCGCACAGTCGTAATGCCGCACGTCGGCAAACAACACGGGCTTGTGAGTAATTAACTTGAAGATCTGCATCGTGAGCGCGCCATCCATATCTGCTTCGGTGGCAGCCACGATCGGCTCGTGTGGCCCATCCCAGTCATACGGATCGTTCAGGAAGGCCTCGGCTAAATCAAGGGTAACAAAGTAGTCAGTGAGGTCGCCGTGAGCTTTAGTTCCGATAAAATCGAGCCTCCGCTCCGCAATGATTTGCCGGTAAGCGTAATAGGAGCGGATCTGAAGCTTCAGCTTCTCGGGGGTAAGGACCTTCCCGTCATACTTGATCTCACGCACGTGCTTCTCGAGCCATGTAAGCGCTCTGTCGACGCGAGGGCCATCGATGTTTTTGGCGTATTCCATCACATCGTGCTGTTCGATATGCTCCACATCGACACCGAAAATTTTCTGCCATTCGTCGAGGTTCGCCACCGCAGTATACATACCCAGGGCGCGCCCCCCAAAAAGGCCGTAGGTCTGCCCACGCAAGCGCGAGAGGGAAGCAGCGGCAGTGATATAACGCATGACACTTGCCAGTACCTCCGGATCTTGTATTTTGCCCCATACCCGGGTGTGTGGCCGGCCAAGTTGTTGCAGCGCGCCGGAGGCAGCGAGCATGCCCACCATGCCGGGTTCGGAGGGATGGAGGTTGCAGAACAGCAGGTAGGGTCCAGGCGCGAATGCCGTGGCGACTGCCGAGAGGTGGGGAAAGCACCAGATAGCATAGTTCAAGATGGTCAGATCGCATCCCGTCTCTACGAGGTGGCGTGCTTCTTTTTGTGCGAGCTGTTGATTCCAGATGATCTCGCGCCCTGGTACGACTTCCACCTGGCCCGTGGCCTCCAGCGCTCGGGCAAGATTATCCTGGTATTTCTGATTGATCGGCAGGAGGTCCTTGTGGATATACTCCCGGCCGTCTGAAAACGTTAGGATGCCTACCTTCAACTTATTCATTTGACCCTCCTTTTAGGCCTAAGCGCCCTTTTGCGTGTGGCGACAGTACTTGGACTCCAGACCTTTGAGAAATTGCAGGCCTGTGGAAAGCAACTCATCACTCGAGGCGCTCAGTTTGCGCCAGATACAAGTGGCCGAGGCCATGGCGCCGGAAACCTCGCTGAAGGACTCCATCCCCACCATGCCACCGTACCCGGCTTCGGCCAGGGCCCGATAGATACCATCCCAATCAACGCGCCCGGTTCCCGGTGTTCCTCGATGGCTTTCGCTCAAGTGATAATGGCAGAGGTACGGCGCCGCCTTCTTGGTAGGCTCATAAAAATCCGCCTCCTCGATATTCATATGGTAGGCGTCTAGGTGAATGGCTACATTCGGCTCGCCGACCATCTCTTTTAGCCGGAACGCCTGATCGCAAGTGTTCACCAGGAAACTCTCATAACGGTTGATCGGTTCGATGCCCACCGTCACGCCGAGTTGGGCGGCATAACGCGCGGCCTTTTTGAGCGCGCTGGCAGCCCGCTCCCAGTATTCTTTGCCCGGCATGGAGTTGATCCGGCGGCCGATGGCGGAATAAGTGACCCCGGTGAATACCGTGGCGCCCATGTCCGCAGTAGCCTGCACGCACCCCTGCAAGTACTCGACTCCCCGCCGGCGCGTGGCTTCGTCATCGCCGGTGGGGTCATCAGCCTCCGAGCACGCCGTCGAGGTGCACAGGTTGATCCCAGCATCCGCCGCTCGCTTGCGAATCGCCTTGGCATCGACTAATCCTAGTTCCATCAACGGGATCTCGATAAAATCAAACCCGAGACGTCGAGCCCGATCGATCAGAGGCAGCGTCTGATTGCTCCAGCTTGACGTCCAGGCATATGCATGCACTGCATACTTGAGATTTTGCATAGTGAGCCCCTCTCAATGCGCGGCAACAGCCGCGGATTTAAGTTGATTAACAGCGGCAACCGCGTTTCGGCAGTTGTCCCGGATCTGGCTCCATCGCTTGGCGGCAATGTCGTCAGCGGTGGCAATCCATGTTCCGCCGACGGCGATAACCGCTTTCAGCGCGAAATACTCGCTGAGGTTCGCCGTGTTGACTCCTCCGGTGGGAATGAAGCGCACGCCCGTGTGCAGATACGGCGCCGCGATGCTCTTTAGCATCGCGGCGCCTCCGGCCGCCCCGGCAGGGAAGAACTTCAAGAACTTCACTCCCCGGCTGAGCGCGCTTTCGATGTCCGTGGGAGTCATCACACCGGGCGAAAACGGAAACTTCAACTCCAACGACCGGGCAACGATGGCAGGGTTAAAGCCTGGCGCGACGCCAAAGGATGCTCCGCATTCGACGGCACGCATCAAGTTATCGGTTGTTAGGATCGTTCCCGCACCTACCAGTATGTCGGGGCGCTCGCGGGCGATCCGTTCGATGACCGTCGCGGCCGCTTCGGTACGGAAGGTGATTTCCGCAGCCGGTAGCCCACCCTCAGCCAGCGCATCGGCGAGGGGCAGCGCCATCGCAACGTCCTCAATGGCTATGACTGGAATAACGCGCAACGCAGCGATTCGTTCGTACACTTTCTCCATGATTCAACTCCGAAATCTCTGGTTCTGTGATCTGGCGCCCAAGGCGCACAACGTACGAAAAACCCGAGTCTGTCATGCTGACTGGAGCAAAGCATTCTCAGCACGTCCTTGAAAACAAACCAATGCACATCCTTCGCTACGCCCAGGATGAGAGGCCCCGCTGATTCCTTCATACCCTTTCAGGCTTGGGATGCTGGCTCAGAAACCAATCCCCCCACCACACGCTGCGAGAGCGCCGGCGTGCAGACCCGTCCTGCGACCTCAGCCAGGCGTTTGAGCATGCGGTCGTCGATGTTCACTTTCAGGACCTGAGCGATTACCTGAGTCCAACCGTGCAGAAAATACAACCAGCCGTCCTCAACCGTAAGACGGCGGCTCTCGGCTTGCGCGAGTGCCTGGTGCAAAAAGCCCAGCTCACCTCGGTAGTTCAGTTCCCAGGCAACCCCCCTTTCCGGAAACAGCCCGCGCCCCGTGATCGGAGAACCAGGCAAGTCTTTGCCCATCCCGGTAGCATTGATCACTAGCGAAGCGGGCGGCACCTTGGCCATATATGAATCGTTAATTTCAGGGTCGTTATTGCAGTGGTATTCGAACTGAATGTCGGTATTCAGTCCCGCAATCATGGCCTTCAAATGCTCTAGGCGTCCTGGCGATCGATTTACGACCACAACACGCTCGGGGCGATCACGGCGGTTGGGCTTGTGCGCGAAATAGAGAATGATAGCCGTGGTCGAACCGCCGGCTCCGAAGCATAGAACATGGCCGCCGTTTAGATGGAAGTAGTTCTTGCCTAGCAACGAGTCCAGGCTCAGCCCGGCTGAGATGGGATCCTTCGCATGCCCTTCCAACGCGGATCCATTTTTAGAGATGCTGGAAACCTCGCCGCAAGTGACCGCGTAGGGATCCACATAGTCGAACATGTCACGCGCCGCTTCGAACAAGGTGATCTTGTGGCTGGTAACCAAGGCGCCGAGCGAAAGCGGGTCGTACTTGATCTGCGCTACGGCTGCCCGGTATCTCTCAGGATCATCATGAAGCTTGAAATTCATTCCTTCCAGGACCACCTCCGGCCGAGCCATTTCTCGCATCCATAATGGAAACACTTTCATAATGGACGACCTGGTAGTATCCACGCCGATGAAATACATGGTTGGAACGGTCTTTTTGCTGATCTTGTACGGGGGATTCGGCGTCTTAGGAAAAACGCGATGTTCCGGTTGGTCGCCGGACAGCACGGCGAGGCAAGCCCGTAATGCTCCCCAGCCCATCGCGTCCATGGCGTCGTCGGTATGGGAAGCACAATGTGGAGTGGTGATGATTTGGGGAAGTTCGAGACACGGATGCCCGCACGGCGGCGGTTCCTCAGCATAAACATCCAGGGCGGCTCCGGAGAGCCGGCCTGTTCGTACCGCCTCGGCCAGGGCTCCTTCGTCCACCAACTCCCCCCGCGCGGTGTTAATCAGATAAGAACCGCGCTTCACGCGCGCCAGAAAATCCGCATCGACCATGTGCCGCGTCTCTGGAAGCACCGGAACGTGCAACGAAAGGAAGTCCGATTGGGCCAAGACGTCCTCGAGAGTCCTCAATTCGACGCCCAAAGAGCGGGCCGCGTCCTCATTTGGAAATGGGTCGTATGCGATGATCCGGCAATCCCAGGTTTGCAAGCGCCGGGCAACTTCTTTGCCGATCGAGCCGAAACCGAGCAAGCCAACTGTTTTCCCTCGAAGGGTCAAGCCCCTCGTGCGCGGCCAACGGCCCCCCCGAACCTCATTGGCATTTTGCAAAACCGACCGGGCCAGCGAAAGCATGAGGGCAATCGTCAGTTCGGCAACGGAGACAGAGTTGGCCTCCGGGGTATTCGCAACCACGATCGAGCGCTCGTGTGCCGCGGTGAGATCGACCTTGTCAACCCCCACTCCATAGCGTGCGATAACCTTGAGCCGGTCGGCACGCTCGAGCGCCGCACGGTCGATGGTGTCCAGGCCTGCAATGTAACCGTCGATACCCGGTAGCACATCCCACAATTCCGCGGAGGTGAGCGGTCGGGCCACCGGGTTGTAAATCACCTCGCCGACGGCCGCCTCGAGTTCGGCCCGCAGGCGCGGGTCGCTTTTGCCGTAGGTGGTCGGCGTCACCAACACGCGGCAGGACTTCAAGTCTCGCATGGATTTTACCTCGCAACCGCCGACGACCAGCGCGGGTTGTCCACCACTTCAATGGAACCATTTCGTTGGACTACTATTTTTCGAAACCCGCGCTGTTCGATCGCGGCATAATCGTGCCCCGCATTACCTGGAAAGGCGAAGAAGAGAATGAGTTCCTCGCTCCCAGTGTTGATTGACCGGTGTGCCCAGCAGGGCGCAACGTATACCATGCGCCCGGGGGAGAATTCCTCGGCTGCCCAGTCGCCGGCGTCCGTTTCCATCAGCAGAAGCCCGCGGCCTTTTAGGCAATAGTAGATCTCTGCAGTCTCCCGCAAGGCATGGTAGTGACCCTTGGTCATGAAGAATTCGTTTCCGACCCGGCCAGGATAGAGGATCGTGATCCCGTGGGCTAATTCTCCCGCGACTTCCGGCCGCTGCTTTGTGTACACCTCGTACAGGAGCGGATCGGACGGTAGCATCCGGTCGTAGGCCTCTTGAGCACTGAATTGACCCTGCAAAGCGGACAACCGCCGGCGCACGTGGGTATCAAAACCTCTCAGTTGGTCAGGGCTGACGCCAATTTCAAGGGCAAACGGGCGTGAAACCTCGTGACCATCGCCGCTTTGGCCCTGCGTACCACACCTATTCGTCATCGGACTCGCTCTCTTTCCGCGCTTCAGATCGGGCAAGGGGCTCCAGCACGACCTTCAACCCATTTCGGTCTCGTGCCGCCTGGAAACCCGACGTAGCGTCGCGAAGTGCGAACCGCCCACTGATGAGTGGGGTCAAATCGATTTCACCGGAAGCCACCAGCTTGGCGGCCGAACGGCAATCCCCAGTGCTGCAAGCGGTCGTACCGGTCACCACCAGCTCCCTGTAGTGGACCAGGTTAGCGTCGAGTGCGATCAACGGCCGCTCCTTCGGCAGCCCGGCGAAGAAATTGACCCGCCCGCCCACCGCTGCCACACGCACAGCATCCTCCAGCGCTTTGGGGGCGGCAGTGGCGACAATGACTACGTCGGCGCCCGCCCAACTGCTCTCGCTCAGAACGGCATCGATCAGCTCCTCACGGCCAATGTCGATGACGCGGTCGGCGC
>Ga0187769_10002878_pt1 | contig 10189 bp, 8 predicted proteins | sample 0116_SJ02_MP02_1_FD_133140 | JGI IMG/M metagenome (GOLD analysis project Ga0187769, IMG submission 133140) | Tropical peat soil microbial communities from peatlands in Department of Meta, Colombia - 0116_SJ02_MP02_10_MG | ecosystem: Environmental > Terrestrial > Soil > Wetlands > Peat | place... | reverse complement strand
GTTGGTAAACCTTCTGCAGCACCAGGGCGGGCGTGAACTGGAGGACCGCTGCTGAAATCAAGTAGACTGCGCCGGCGCGCAGGGCTCGGGCTTCAATCGAAATAGGAAGATGGGTGAAATACAGCGACTCCCAAGTCGATGCGATTGTGTAACTGCCTAAAAATCCGGCCAGGTTAAGAAACATACCGGCGGTGACCTGGAGCTTGACCAGCGCCTTTATCTTTTGCTCGTCGGATGCGGCGTCGACGTAATAGCCAGTCTTGCGCGTCCCGCGCGGAAGAAAAATCAATCGCCCGCTGGCATCTTTTCTGAACAGGGCATCGGCCGCACGGTTGAACATACTGGAAAAGCTCCTCGGGCGGATACTAGCACGCAAAGGAGCGTGGCCCGAGGGCGAAAGGCGCACAGCAAGTTACCTTGGAGTAGTGAAAGGTAGCTGGCACTCCGGAGCTTGCCGGACAAGAGGGTCGGACCACACAAGCTAGCTTCCAGGCCATGCGAACGCCGCAATTTTGACAAAACCTTCGAAGCTACGTAACGTCTAACCGGATCAGCGGTCAGAGCGCGAAGGAAACGGCGTGTAGCCGCCTCGCGCTCATCAACCTGAGGAGGCTTTTCAATGAAACAGACAGCTGTGTTTTTGTTGCTGGGGTTGGTCACGCTTGTGGCGGCATCCGCACAGGACGCAAAAAGCGCGCCTCAAGGGCAACAGCTATCGGTAGCGGCAGTCGTCGACCGCGAGATCAGCAACGTGGAAAAACAGATTGTGGAAGTTGCGGAAGCCATGCCGGAAGAGAAGTTCAATTTCTCTCCGGAGGGCTTGAACATTCCGGGCAGCGACTATAAAGGAGTGCGTACGTTTGCCGGGCAGGTGAAGCACATTGCGGCTTCGAATTATTTCATATGGTCTCCGCTGACGGGGGATAAGCTGCCGGAAGGCTTAAAGGACGGCAACGGTCCTCAGAACGTCAAGGCCAAGGCCGAGATCATCAGCTTTCTGAAGGATTCTTTTGCGCTGGGTCATAAGGCTGCGGCTTCATTAACCGCGGAGAACATGTTGCAGAACCCAGGGAGTAGCAAATCGACTCGCCTGCGGCTGGCTGTATTTGGTGTCGAGCACGCATTCGATCACTACGGGCAAATGGTCGAGTATTTGCGCATGAACGGAATTGTGCCGCCGGCGAGCCGGCCAAAGTCGGATTAGGAGATTAGCGATGGAGAATCTTGCGAAGCGGTATTTACTGGCGTTGGTTGCGGTCACTTTGTTGGCAGTTGGAGCAGGTCAGGCGCAGATGCAGAATCAGACGCCGCAAGCTGCGCGTTCCCGAGCGGACGAGATGCTGGACAGGTGGAACGACATCGGGAACAAGCTTGTCGCGATGGCCCAGGATTTCCCCGAAGACAAGTACGATTTCAAGGTGCAGAAAGACGAGCGCACCTTTGCCCAGAATCTTCTCCACGCCGCCGCACTGGATTTCGTCCTGATACGGAGGATTTCCGGGTCAAACTTCGGGCCCGACTTCGGCGAGGGCGACAATCCTTCGCGTGACGTTTTCAAGACCAAGGCCGATGTCGTGAAGTTCGTGCAGGAGGCCGTTGCCGACGGAGCGCAGGTGATTCAGCAGCAGGGCGATGCGGGGCTGGATAATACATCGAAATTCTTTGGGAATCGGCTGGCCCACAACTCCTCCATCTGGATGTTGGCCATCGAGCACAGCGGCGAGCACTATGGCCAGCTTGTGGTGTACTATCGCGCGAACAATATGGTGCCGCCGGATTCGCGGCGATAAGGCCCTTGCCGTTCTGGGCAGCACGCCATACAGTGCGGGAACCGGTGTGTTTCGAACTAAGCGGAAAGGTAGGCGGATGAGAATCAAATTGTCGTTTGCTGTGACCGCTGTAGTTCTGCTTCCAGTCTTTTCCCTTGCCCAAGTACCGGCGGAATGGCGGGATAGTCTGGTTGATCACCTGGCTGGAGCATGGAAAGTGGAGGGCCAGGTGGTGGGGCGCGAGGCCCACCAAGAAGTGCAGGCTGAGTGGGTGCTAAATCACCAATTTCTCCGCCTGCACGAGGAAACGGCTGCCGACGCACCGAAGACCGAGCATCCTTACGAGGCGCTCTGGTTCCTCAGCTACGACCAAGTCAGCGAACGATATGTTTTGCACCTCATGGATATTTTTGGAGCGCGATATTCGGAGACCTTGGGCTACGGAACCCGCGAGGGCAACCAGATTCGCTTCGTTTTTGAGTATCCTGACGGACCTTTCCATACGACCTTTGTGTGGAATCCTGAGAAGGACACCTGGGAATGGTTGATGGAACAGAAAGACAAGAACGGCAAATGGACTCCGTTCGCGGATTTGAAGCTGATGCGAATAGCAGTTCATTAGAGGACGACGCGGTGTGCCCCACGCCCGTCATTCGGGACGAATGGGCAAGCGGATATGGAAAGTGGTGCCGCGGCCCACTTCGGTGTCAAACGTGATTGAGCCGCCGTGCCGTTCTACGATGGTGCGGGCGATGGCCAGACCCTGGCCAGTGCCGCGGCCCACTTCTTTGGTAGTGAAGAAGGGCTCGAAAATCTTGTCGTGAATGTTCGCAGGTATGCCGCAGCCAGTGTCGCGGATTGAGATGACCACGTGGTCGCCTTCGCGGCGCGTGCGAATGCCGATTACGCCTTTCTTACTCTCAGGCTCGCGACGATCTTTAATGGCGTGAGCGGCGTTAACCAGAAGGTTGAGAAAGACCTGGTTCATGTCTCCGCCGTTGCATTTCACCAGCGGCAATTCCTGGAAATCTGTCTCCACGTCGGCGACATACTTAATCTCGTTGCGAGCTACGATGAGTGTGCTCTGCAAATTCTTGTTCAAATCGGTGGCAATTTTTTCACCGCGGTCGGTATGAGCAAACTCTCGCATGGCCTTCACGATGGTGGTAACGCGGGTAACTCCATCCATTGATTGTTCGAGGGCGCTGGGTATCTCTTGCATAAGAAAATCCAGGTTGGCTGACTTCTCAGCTTTGGTAACCTCCTCGGCCAGTTCCCGCCCCGCTCCACCATTGGCTGCTGCCTGGTGAAGCTGCCTGTATTTCGCCAGCACCTTGGCGAGGTCGTCGAACGCACCCTGAAGGAAATGGGTGTTATCGCCGACAAACTGGATGGGCGTATTGATTTCGTGGGCGATGCCGGCGGCCAAGCCGCCGACGGCCTCGAGTTTCTGAGCGTGGCGCAGGTCCATTTCGAGCCGTTCGCGCGCGGTTACATCCTGCGCCACGACGAGCACGGCCAAGTGCCCTTCGTAGCGGAGCCTGTGGGAGCTGATCTCGACCTGAATGACGCGACCGTCCCGGGTACGATGTTTTGAACTCCCCGAGAACTGCTTGGCCCTCCGGATCTGCTGAACCCTGGCGGCCAGCCGTTCCAGTTCGTCGGGCGGCTGGATATCCGCAACTTTCATGCGCAGAAACTCATCCCGGCTGTATCCATAGTGTTCGATGGCGGCGGGGTTGACCTCCAGAAAGTCGAGCGTGCGGAGATCGCAGACCCAGACGGGAAGGGGGATGGTTCCGAATAGCATGCGGGCGCGCTCTTCGCTACGTTGCAGGGCGAGTTCCGCGCTCTTGCGTGCGGCGAGGTGAACGGTGAGCAGAGAAGTCAAGAGCAGTCCGGCAGCGAGCGCCGACCAACTGCTCCAATGAGAAGGCTGGAAGGCCGAGGGTAGAGGATAGGCGAAGATTTCCCAGGTTCGCCCGCCCACCTGAATGGTACGCATGGTGCGGAAATTCTTAGGGAGGTCTTCGGCGCTATCGAAGCGGGCACCCTTGGGATAGAGTAACCGCTCTCCCGGCTCGGCGTCGCGGTCGAAGATGGCGATCCTGAGGCCGGATGCGGGATTGGGGATGGCGCCGGTCTTTTCAACCATGTCCTGGATCCGGAATACCCCGAGCGCGAACCCGATGAGTGCGGCCCGGCGGCTCTCTTCGGTTTGGGGATCACGATCTCCCCAGTAAACCGGATGAAAGACGAGTGCGCCGTACTGGTCGGCGGTTTCCTGTACGAGGACGACCCGGCTGGTGGCGACCATCCGGCCGGACGCTGCTGAACGCCGGAGCGCGGCGCGGCGCACCGAGTTGGATGCCAGGTCGTAGCCCACAGCTTTTTCGTTGCCAGCGAATGGCTCGACGAAAAAGACGGGGAAATACTCTTCGCGGTCGCCGGCTCTGACCATCTCCCCGTGAGGAAGACGCTCGGTGAATTGGAAGGAGGGAAAACCGTCTTGTCGGGCGGAGCGTTCGTAATCTGACCGCAGGTTTTTCGGTACTCTGGGAATCCATTCCAATGCCTGGATGGCCTTATTCTGCGCGAGGAGCGCGGCGGCGAAGCGTGCAAAGGCCGCCCGGTCGAAGCGCTGCGAGGCGTCGAAAAACGCGTCAACGGAAATCAGGTTGTCGACGGTGAGAGCGACGTTGGTTTCCAAAGCGTCCAGCCGTTCCCGCGCCACGCTGTCGAAGGCTGCCCGGGCATTTTCTCCTTCGAGATTCCGGAGGGTGACGAAAATCCCGGCTGTTAGGAGAACGCCGACCACAACAACGACCAGTGAAGGAAGCAAGCGGCGCGCGAGTTTAACGAAAAGGCTCATGGATCAACGATCGCGGGCTTGAGCGCTTGGCATAGAGAGCAGTGCCGTGCCAACAGGACGCAGCACTCCGTTGTTTTCATCGGCAGAATGCGGGTGGAGGTTTAGGGGGCGCACTCCTGCGTGTGGCTCAGCCTTTGGCGTTTTGTGCGAAGGCGGGCATTTCGCTATTGAAAAGCAGGTGCTGCCCAGCACGATACATTTAGCTGATCGTGTACCTGCCGGTCTCGATTACCTTCTGCGCGATTTGCTGGCGGTAAGAGATCGTATTGAACGGCTCGTACTTGGCCAGCCGGCGGAGGATCGCAAGCTGAGTGCGGAGCATGTCGCCATCTGCAACGGCAGCGATGATCTTGCGCGCTGCGGCTTCGATCTTCTCCATGGCTTGCGAAAGGTAGACGCGGGTCATGGCGATGGGAAGGGCAGCAGCGGACTCACCATCGCGTTCGACGATCTTTTGAGCACGCAGCACAGCCGATTCCATCGCGTAGGTTTCGATTGTCATATCGGCGATGGCGCCCATGATCTCCTGCTGATCCTCGATGGCTTGCATGTATTTCTGTGTGGCGGATCCCGCGGCGAACAGACCAAGCTTCTTGGCCTGTGCCACCAGCTTGCGTTCTCCTGCGAGTGCGCCTTCAAGTTCCTCCCCTTGTGATGGGCCGGAGAGAACTTCGTCCATTAATTTCTTGATCGCCGGCATGAGCGGTAACTGGCCGGACATTGCGCGCTTGAGCAGGAATCCGGTGATGATAAGCCGGTTAATCTCGTTCGTGCCTTCGAAGATGCGGTTGATACGGGCGTCGCGGTAGGCGCGCTCGGCGGGATATTCCTCGACGAAGCCGTAGCCGCCGTAAATCTGCACGGTTTCGTCGACCACGTAGTCGATCATCTCGGAACCCCAAACTTTGATGATCGAGCACTCGACCGCGTATTCTTCGATTGCCTTGCGGATATTCTTGAGCGCGTCAGGGCCGGACTTGTCGACTTCTGCAAGGGCAACGTCCATCATTCCGACGGTACGGTAAACCAGGGATTCGCCGACGTAGATTAGCATTGCCATGTTGGCGAGTTTCTCGCGGACGAGGCCGAAATCGGCGATAACTTTTTTGAATGCCTTGCGCTGCTTGGCATACGCAATGGAGTTTTCGAGAGCTACCCGTGCCCCACCGACGCACATTGCTCCCAGCTTGAAGCGTCCGATGTTGAGGATGTTAAAGGCAGGAACATTGCCTTTGCCGATTTCTCCGAGCACATTTTCGACCGGGACTTTGCAGTCGTTGAGGATGATGGGGCAAGTGGACGATCCGCGAATGCCCATCTTGTGCTCTTCGGCGCCGATGGAGAAGCCAGGAAAAGTTTTTTCGACGAGAAACGCGGTAAACTTCTCACCATCCACCTTGGCAAATACGGTGAAGAGATCGGCGAAACCACCGTTAGTGATCCACATTTTTTCGCCGTTCAGGATGTAGTGCTTGCCGTCTTTAGAAAGCTCCGCACGGGCGCGGCAATTGAGGGCGTCGGAGCCGGAGGATGCTTCCGATAAAGCAAAGGCGCCGACCAGTTCTCCGGCGGCCAAGCGGGGCAGATATTTTTTCTTTTGTTCTTCGGTCCCGAAATACACGATGGGCAACGTGCCGATGCCGGTGTGTCCGCCCCAACTGGTAGCGAAGCCGGCGTACTTGGCGATGTGATCGGCGATCACGGCAGCGGTGACCTTGTCCATTTCCAGGCCGCCGTAGGCTTCGGGAATTTCTACTGAGCTGAGGCCGAGTTCGCCCGCTTTCTTCAGCAGGTCACGGGTGACGGAGAAATCCTTGTGCTCGATCTTCTCGATGTTGGGAACAATCTCGTTGACCGCAAACTCTTCTGCCGTCTGCCCGATGAGCTGGTGCTGCTCGGTGAAGTCTTCGGGGGTGAAGATTTCGTCGGGGCGGCGCTCTTCGAGTAAGAAGCTGCCGCCGGAGATTTTAGCCTTGAGAACTGCTGTCGTTGTAGCCATGCTAGCCCCTTTTTAAACCACGAAGGACACGAAGTTACACGAAGGGTCCATTCTTGGTAAGCTCCTTTGTGTGCCTTCGTGTCCTTGGTGGTTTCTCGCTTTTATTTCCATCCCGTACCGTTAACGAAGCGCCTGATTCCGTCCTTGAGATGTACCACATTGAAGTTTATAAGCAGTCCGATAGATTTGCCACTGAGCTTGAGGTACGAAAGGATTTGCGCCTGTTGGACGGGGATATTGCGTCCACCGATTTGACCTCCACAACCACAAGGTCTTCGACCAAGAGGTCCATACGGTATCCAAGTTCGAGCTTGACCTGCCGGTAAACAACCGGAAGGCCGACCTGGGCAGCTGATCGAAATCCGGCTTGCATGAGTTCGTACTGTAGACAAGCGGTGTAAGTGCTTTCCAACAGGCCGGGACCGAGTTCGGTGTGAACCTTCATCGCGGCAGTGATGATGGCGTGGCTGACCTGCTGAGCGCTGATTCTGGCTATGGGGGCGGTGGCCATAGCAGAAATGTGACCACGAATGGGATTAAAGCCAAGGTCGTTCGTCACAAAGGGCTAGTGGTTTTCCCTTCATGAAACTTCGTGTCCTTCGTGGTTGATCCGGATTTGAACCACAAAGGGCACGAAGGTACACTAAGACAACCGCGCGGGAGCGCTCAATTCAGGTTCTCAAAAATTCCCGCTGCTCCCATGCCTCCGCCGACACACATGGTCACTAATCCGTACTGAGCGTGGCGACGCTTAAGTTCACGCATGATTGTGGCGGTGAGCTTAGCGCCAGTGCAGCCCAGCGGGTGTCCGAGCGCGATCGCGCCACCGTTCGGGTTGACGCGGCCGGGATCAAGCCCGGCTTCTTTAATCACCGCCAGCGACTGGGCTGCGAAAGCTTCGTTCAACTCGATCACGTCGATATCGGGAAGTTTCAACCCGGCCAGCTTCAAGGCCTTTGGAATCGCGAACACGGGGCCGAGACCCATTTCTTCGGGTTTGTATCCGGCCGTGGCGAACGACACGTACCGCGCCAGCGGCTTGATGCCGAGCGCTTTGGCGCGTTCGGCGGACATGACAATGGCCGCGGCGGCGCCGTCGGACATCTGCGAAGAATTCCCTGCCGTTACGGTTCCCTTGGCGTGAAACGCCGGCTTGAGTGAAAGCAGCGCTTCCAGCGAAGTGTCGGCGCGCGGGCCTTCGTCGGTTTTGAAAATGATTTCGTGGCGCTTCGGCCTGGATCCGTTCGGGGTTGTGAAACTCACCGGGACGGGAACAGTTTCGTCGGCAAATTTTCCTGTCTGGATTGCGGCCACGGCATTCTTATGGCTACGCAGCGAGAATTCGTCGGCTTGCTCGCGCGTGATCCCGAAACGATGCGCCAGGCGTTCGGCGGTCAGCCCCATGGAAAGATAGGCGTCGGGGTAGTGATCGACGAGCCAGGGATTGGGGGAAATTTTGTTTCCGCCCATGGGAATCATCGACATGGATTCGGTGCCACCGGCAACGATGACGTCGGCGCCGCCGGCCATAATGCGCTCGGCCGCCAAGGCGATCGCTTGCAGACCGGAAGAACAGAAGCGATTGATGGTCAGCGCAGAGACTTCAACCGGCAGTCCGGCACGCAGGGATGCGATGCGCGCGACGTTCATGCCTTGCTCGGCCTCCGGCATGGCGCACCCGAGGATGACGTCTTCGATCTCTTTTGGATCAAGTTGAGGCACGCGTTCGAGCGCGCCTTTGATGGCGACGGCGGCTAATTCATCGGGGCGCGTGGCACGCAGCGTGCCCTTGAAAGCGCGGCCCACGGGTGTGCGGACGGATGAAACGATGACGGCTTCATGCATGATTTAGTTTCCAGTGGCTAGTGGCCAGTTTCCATTCCACGCGGCTCACGCCGCATACAATCCGTACTCATTGGATGCACGGACCAGAAAGCAGATTCCTCGCCGACTAAAGTCAGCTCGGAATGACAAATTCTGACGAGTAACGTCACGGCGGAAGCGCTGTTCTTCGATCTTAATTCCTCAGCGTCTTTCCCGTTTTCAGCGTGTGCTGAATCCGCTCTTGGGTCTTCTTTTCCCCGCACAATGACTTAAACGCTTCCCGCTCCAAATCCAGGATGTACTGCTCGCTGACCGGGATTCCCGGCGAGACGTGCCCGCCGCAGAGGACCTCGGCGACTTTGCCTCCGATCTTGACTTCATAATCGGTGATGTAGCCGCCCTGGTGCATCATGTGGACGCCCAACTTAAGCGCCGCGAGAATATTCTCGCCGGGTGCAGGAATATCCGTTCGCGGCTGCGGAGGCTCGTATTCAGCCCGGACCATTTCCAAAGCCCGTTCTTTGGCATCGCTCAGCAGACGTTCCCGATTCATTGTGATGCGGTCGGAATCGCGCAGGAAGCCCAGCGCGCGCGCTTCGTGCGCCGAAGTTGCGACCTTCGCGGTGCCGATGGTCTCGAACGTCTTCTTCATGGCCTCCAACAATTCGACCGATTCGCTGCGGCCACCGGGACGAATCGACTCTGCGCTGTCAACGGCCCTCAGCAGCATCTCTTTGCATCCGCCGCCGCCGGGCAACAGGCCGACACCAACTTCCACCAGGCCAGTATAAAGCTCAGCGTGGGGTTGCAAAGCAGGCGCGTGCAGCGAGATTTCCGTGCCGCCACCCAGAGTGAGCCCGAGGGCGCCACCACTACGGGCTTGGGCGAGAACTTGATGGCCTGCGTCATACCCTGAAATTGGCGGATGGCAAAGTCGATGTCATCCCACTCGTCTTCCTGAATGGACATGAGCAGTAGCATGAGATTCGCACCGACCGAAAAGTTCGTCGCGTCGTTGGTGATGACAAAGGCGTCGAAGCTGTCCCCCGGCCCGCCTGGTTTCAGAGTCTGCGAGATGAGTTGAATGATGTCCGCGCCCAGCGCATTCATCTTGGAATGAAATTCGATGCAAGCCACGCCGTCGCCCAAATCCACCAGAGAGGCGCCAGAGTTTTTCTTCACCACTCCACTCGATTTCTTTGCAACTTCGACCGACCATACGCCCAGGGGCACTTGAACCGCCTTCCAGTTCTCGTGGTCGAGGTCGCTGTACATGCGGCCCGAAGGGGTATGGGGATCGTCGAGATACCAGGACTTGCGGCCACAGGCGAGCAGTTTCTCGACATTGGCAGCGATGGGACGGCCTTCTCTCTTCATGCGGGCGACGGTAGCTTCGACGCCGGCGGCGTCCCACAACTCGAACGGTCCAAGCTCCCAGTTGAAGCCAAGGCGCATGGCGCGATCGATTTCAACCACTGAATCGGAAATTTCTGGAATTCGGTTGGCCGCATAGGTCCAAAGCTCCGACAGAGCCGCCCATAAAAACTGCCCAGCCTTGTCGGCTTTCTGAGGCGCGCCATCCATGCCCAATAACATGCGGATGCGCGCTCCAGTCTGCTCGATATTCTTCGCCATTTCGAGAACCGGAAACTTGGGCTTGTGGCGGGGATGGTATTCCAAAGTTTTCCAGTCGAGGGCCAAGCGCTGGTCCTCTTCGCCATCGTG
>Ga0187769_10002877_pt1 | contig 10189 bp, 9 predicted proteins | sample 0116_SJ02_MP02_1_FD_133140 | JGI IMG/M metagenome (GOLD analysis project Ga0187769, IMG submission 133140) | Tropical peat soil microbial communities from peatlands in Department of Meta, Colombia - 0116_SJ02_MP02_10_MG | ecosystem: Environmental > Terrestrial > Soil > Wetlands > Peat | place... | reverse complement strand
TCAGCCTCGTTCCGGTGCCGGGCGTGTTTCTTGGTGCGCTGGCGCGCACGACCAAAAGCATGCGCATCGGCCCGCTGGTTTATTTGCTGCCGGTCTACACGCCGCTGCGGCTCATCGAGGAAATCTCGATGCTCGATCATCTGAGCCATGGCCGGCTCGACGTCGGGGTCGGGCGCGGTGTGTCGCCGCACGAGCTTCGCTTCCACAAGGTCGAGTTCGACTATTCGCGCGAGATTTTCGCCGACGCCTTCAAATGCATCGGCGCTGGGTTGACCACGGACTGGCTCACCTACAAGAGCAAGCATTTCAGCTATGACAACGTGCCGATCGCGCTCCGCCCGCTGCAAGCGCCGCACCCGCCGTTCTGGTACGCCTCCACCAACGCCGAAGGGGCGACGTGGGCGGGCGAAAACGGCTGCCATTTTGTGACACTTGGTCCGGTCAAGATGGCGAAGGTCGCAATCGACGCCTATCGCACCGCGCTTGCCAAGCGCGGCGGTCCGGCGCAGCCGAAGCCGGAATTTTCCGGCGGCGCCGCGATCGGCATTTCGCGGATTATCGTGGTCGCCGAGACCGAAGCCGAGGCGCGGCGCTTCGCCAAGCCGGCGCTCGACCGCCACGTCGCGCATCTGACCTGGCTGCGCGACAAGCTCGGCAATGTTAAAGGCCTGAACTTGCCGTTCGGCGCCGATTATGACGCCTGGCTCGCCAACGGCACGGCGATCGCCGGCACACCGGACCAGGTTCGCGCGGCGATCGAACGGCAGATGACCGAACTCGGTGCCAATTATCTCCTGAGCTACATCTTTTTCGGCACCATGCCGCTTGCGGACGCGCTGCGCTCGCTTAAGCTTTTCTCCACCGAGGTCATGCCGCACCTCGAGAAGCTTTGATCCCGGCGGTCACTTCGCCGTTTCTTCCGTCGCCTGCCTTGCATCGGCCCGCAACGCGTCCGGGTGCGGCATGGCGATGGCGTTGTAGCCGGAATCGACGAAGTGGATTTCGCCGGTGACGCCGGTCGACAGGTCCGAGAGCAGATAAAGCGCCGCGCCGCCGAGTTCGTCGAGCGTCACGCCGCGATGCAGCGGCGAATGCCGCTGCTGGAACGCGAACATCGCCCGGGCGTCGCCGATGCCGGCGCCCGCGAGCGTGCGGATCGGTCCCGACGAAATGGCGTTGACGCGGATCGCGTTGCCGCCGAAATCGACGGCGAGGTAGCGCACCGAAGCCTCCAGCGCCGCTTTGGCAAGCCCCATGGCGTTGTAGTTCGGCATCGCGCGCTCGCCGCCGTTATAGGTCAGCGTGAGCATGGCGCCGCCGTTCGGCATCAGCGCCGCCGCGCGCTTGGCCGCCTCGACGAAAGCGAAGCAGGAGATCAGCATGGTGCGCAGAAAATTCTCGCGCGTCGTATCCGCAAAGCGGCCGGCGAGCTGCGTCTTGTCGGAAAACGCGATGGCGTGAACGAGGAAGTCCAGCGTGCCCCAGCTGCGAGCGATTTCGGCGAACACCGCGTCGACCGAGGCGATATCTTCCACGTCGCAGGGCAGCACCAGATCGGCGTTTACAGACTCCGCCAGCGGCTTGACGCGCTTGCCGAGCGCATCGCCCTGGTAGGTGAAGGCGAGCTTGGCACCGTGCGCGGCAAGCGTCCGCGCTATGCCCCAGGCAATCGAGTGATCGTTGGCGACCCCCATGATCAGGCCGCGCTTGCCGTTCATCAAGTCGGACATCGCGCCGTTCATACCCGCGGAAACATCATTTTCTGCATTTCGTCCGATGCAGCGACCGGCACGATCTCGAAATCCATCAGGTCCGCCCAGTTCGCGGTCCACTCTGCGAACAAGCGCTCATCGTCGCATTCCATGAGCTGAAAGCAACGGTCGAAGTTCTTTTCGATCCAGCTCCCCCGGTAGTGCAAACCTTCCGGCATCAAGCGCCCGCAATCGCGAAACCGGCGGTAAATCGGCGCGGCGTCGCGGTTGCGAAATCGCTCAATGACCATGAACAGCATAGCGCCTATGCATCCACGTGCTTGAACACGACGGAGGCGTTGGTGCCGCCGAAACCGAAGGAATTGGACAACACGCAGCCGAGCGTCACGTTATCGCGTCGTTCGCGCACGATCGGCATATCGGCAAAAGCCGGATCGAGCTTCTCGATATTGGCGCTTTCGCAGATAAAGGCCGAGTTCATCATCAACAGCGAATAAATCGCCTCCTGGGCCCCCGCGGCGCCGAGCGAGTGGCCGGTCAGGGACTTGGTCGCCGAGATCGGCGGGCATTTGGCGCCGAACACTTCGCGGATTGCCTCGATCTCCTTCAGATCGCCGATCGGCGTCGAAGTGGCGTGCGGATTGATGTAATCGACCGGCGGCTTGACCGAAGCGAGCGCCATTTTCATGCAGCGCACCGCACCTTCGCCCGACGGCTGCACCATGTCGGAGCCGTCGGAGGTGGCGCCGTAGCCGGCGACCTCGGCGTAGATTTTCGCGCCGCGCGCCTTGGCGTGATCGAGCTCTTCGAGCACCAGCACGCCGGCGCCTCCGGCAATGACGAAACCGTCGCGATCGGCGTCGTAAGCTCGCGAGGCCTTGTCCGGCGTCTGATTGAAGTTGGAGGACATGGCGCCCATGGCGTCGAACAGCACCGACAGCGTCCAGTCCAGTTCTTCGCAACCGCCGGCGAAGATCACGTCTTGCTTGCCGGCCTGGATGATCTCGAACGCATTGCCGATGCAATGGTTGGAGGTCGCGCACGCCGACGAGATCGAATAGTTGACGCCCTTGATCTTGAACCAGGTCGCCAGCGTCGCCGAGGCGGTCGACGACATCGCCTTGGGCACCGCGAAGGGGCCGACGCGCTTGGGTCCCTTGCTGCGCGTGATATCGGCGCTCTCGACGATGGCGCGCGTCGACGGCCCGCCGGAACCCATGATGATGCCGGTACGCTCGTGCGAGACGTCGGTCTCTTCGAGGCCGGCGTCGCGGATCGCCTGCTCCATGGCGACGTGGTTCCAGGCCGCACCGCCGCCGAGAAAGCGCATGGCACGGCGGTCGATGGTCTCGCTCGGATCGAGCGTCGGCGCGCCGTGCACCTGGCAGCGAAAGCCGAGCTCCGCGTATTTGTCGGCACGCACGACGCCGGACTTCGCCTCGCGCAGCGACGCCAGCACTTCCTGCGTGTTGTTGCCGATGGACGAAACGATGCCCATCCCGGTGACGACCACGCGTTTCATCTTTGCCTCGCCCGGCTTAAGTCTCTTGGGCACGATCTTTTACGAAAACCGGCGGCCGCTTTTCATGCCCTAGGCACCGTTCGGTTGCGGCTCCACGTCGCGGAACAGACCGACCTTGAGATCGAGCGCGCGATAAATGACCGAGCCGTCCGCCGACAGCCAGCCGTCCGCGATGCCGAGCACCAGTTTCGAGCGCATCACGCGCTTGATGTCGATGCCGTAGACGATGTTCTTCATCGTCGGCAGCACTTGACCGGAAAACTTGATCTCGCCCATGCCGAGCGCGCGACCCTTGCCGGGCGAGCCGATCCAGCCAAGGAAAAAACCGAGCAATTGCCACAGCGCGTCGAGCCCGAGGCATCCGGGCATCACCGGATCGCCCTTGAAGTGGCAGGGGAAGAACCAGAGGTCGGGCTTGAGATCGAGTACCGCGCGCACCAAGCCCTTGCCGTATTGGCCGCCGACCTCGGCGATTTCGGAAATGCGGTCGAACATCAGCATTGGCGGCAGCGGCAGTTGCGGACCCTCGACAAATAGCTCGCCCCGCCCGCAGGCCAGCAGGTCCTCATAGTCGAAAGTCGAGCGGCGCTCTTGCATCCGTCATCCAGCTCCGCCGTTTCCGGCCGCCGCCGAATCCCTAACACATTGGCAGAATGCAGCAAAGACACACCGATCCGGTCGCGCCGGCGCCGGCGGCAATCCGCCCGGCGGCCCGGCGGCGAGGGAGTTGCAGCAGACGCAGGGTGGCGTATAATAATTTCAGTTGCAACGATCTTGTCGGCCGTAACCGGCCGCGTGGTAGCCTTTATGACCGAATCGCGTTCCAATAATCCCGCGAATCCAATCGCTTTCAGGCCCGCTGCGATGCCCAATCAGACGTCGATTCAGCCCGGCCGCAGTGACCTGACCGGTTGCCCCTGGCATGACGTGAAGACAAAACTGCGCGACGTCGGTCTGCGGCCGACGCGGCAACGCATGGCGCTGGGCTGGATTCTGTTCGGCAAAGGCGATCGCCATGTGACGGCGGAAATGCTTTACGAGGAAGCGACCCGCGCCAAGGTGCCGGTGTCGCTCGCCACCGTCTACAACACGCTGCACCAGTTCACCGAGGTGGGCCTGTTGCGCCAGGTCGCGGTCGACGGGTCGAAGGCTTATTTCGACACCAACAATAGCGAACACCACCATTTTTTCATCGAGGACCAGAACGACCTTTTGGATATTCCATCGAGCGACGTGGTGGTCGGCAAGCCGCCGGTGCCGCCGGAAGGCTATGAGATTGCGCGGATCGACGTTGTGGTGCGGCTGCGGCGCAAGCGCCGCTGACGCGCGTCACTCGATCTTTTCGTCCGGATAAACGCCCCACAGCTCGGTTTGCGAAATCCAGCCGTCAAAGCCGTCGCCGGAGATTTGGCACCACGCGCCGGTGCAGTGCTTCACGGTGCCGAGCACGCCGACCTGCAATCGCGCCGTCACCGCGCTCTCGCCATCGGGTTTTTGATAAAGCGGCGCCAGATCCGTTTTCGCCTTCAGCTGCACGGCGGCCATGCGCTTGCCCGACAACAGCGAGTGATAGACCCAGCCTTCCGAGCCGTCGGAATCGCGAATGCGGCGCCAGTTCTCGAATTCGGCGGTGATTTCAACCGGCCAGCCAACGCGGGTATAGATCCAGGCGACATCGTGGTCCTTATCGGGGCCGCCGCGCACGGTGACGCGGTCGGCCTTGAGGCTGACGAAGCGGGGGACCGGCAAGCCGCTTGCCGTAAGATCGGCGCCGGCCTGCGCGGCAATGCCGGGCAGGACAACGAGGACTGCGACGATGCCGAGCAATGCCGGGATGAGTCCGGCGCGCTTTGTGGCAGCGCAGCCATCTGGTAGAGAGATTTTAATGGAAACCACCTCCCGCCCGCATAGTGTCGGCGAGCGGGGTTAAAGAGACCTGAACGGGCGGCGACGCCGGACGGCTATGCAACCGCCTGAATTTGCAGGCCGAATAACTCCCGCTCCGGGCGGAAGAGGAAACGATGGCGACGGGCAAGAAGCCGCTGGTCGTGGTTACCCGCAGGCTGCCGGACAGCGTCGAAATGCGCATGCGCGAATTATTCGACGCGCGCCTCAACTCGGACGACACGCCCATGAGCCAGGCGCAACTCGTCGAAGCCGTGAAAACCGCCGACGTTATCGTTCCCACCGTGACCGATCACATCGACCGGTCGGTGCTCAGCCACTCCGGTGAGCGCTTAAAACTGATCGCCAATTTCGGCAACGGCGTCGACAATATCGATGTCGCGACCGCGGTGCAGCGCGGCATCACCGTGACCAATACGCCCGGCGTGCTGACCGAGGATACCGCCGACATGACCATGGCGCTGATCCTCGCCGTGCCGCGGCGCCTCGCCGAGGGCGCGCAGGTGCTCACCAGCGAACGCGAATGGAGCGGCTGGAGTCCGACCTGGATGCTCGGCCATCGCATCTGGGGCAAGCGGCTCGGCATTGTCGGATTGGGACGTATCGGCCAAGCGGTGGCGCGGCGCGCGCATGCCTTCGGCTTGAAGATCCATTATTACGATCGCCGCCGTGTCACGCCGGAGATCGAGGAAGCGCTGCACGCGACCCATTGGGAGAGCCTCGATCAGATGCTCGCCCGCATGGATATCATCTCGATCAATTGTCCGCATACGCCGGCGACGTACCACCTGCTCTCGGCGCGCCGGCTCAAGCTGATCCGATCCGATGCCTACATCGTCAATACGGCGCGCGGCGAGGTGATCGACGAAAACGCGCTGGCGCGACTCATCGAGGCAGGCGAAATCGCCGGCGCCGGGCTCGACGTGTTCGAACACGAACCCGCCGTGAATCCCAAGCTGATCAAGCTCGCCAAGGCGGGCAAGGTGGTGCTGTTGCCGCATCTTGCATCCGCCACCCTCGAAGGCCGCATCGACATGGGGGACAAGGTCATCGTCAACATCAAGACCTTCCTCGACGGGCACCGGCCGCCGGACCGCGTGCTGCCGTCCATGCTGTAACAAGAAATGCGGTAATCCGAGCGATGCTGAACCGGTGCAGCCGTTGGTCGCGCGCCCTGGCGAGCGTCGCGCTCGCCGGCCTTATTGCGCTGCCGGTTTTGGCGCGCGCCCAGGAGCCCGGTGCGGCTGCTGCGGGGGCACCCGCCCAAGGAGTGGTCGCGCCAAACGGCATGGCGGTGGCTCAGGAGGCGCGTGCGGCGCGTATCGGCGCCGAGATTCTGCGCCAAGGAGGCAATGCCGTGGATGCCGCGGTCGCGACGGGCTTTGCGCTTGCGGTGAGCTATCCGCGCGCCGGCAATGTCGGCGGCGGCGGCTTTATGGTGATCCACCTCGCCAACGGGATCGATACCGCGATCGACTATCGCGAGACCGCGCCGGCCGCCATCAATGCCGGAAGCTTCCTCGACGCCCAAGGCAATGCCGACCCGCAGAAATCGCGCGATTCCGCGCTCGCGATCGGCGTGCCGGGCACGGTCGCCGGACTGGCGCTGGCGGAGCAGAAATACGGTTCCGGCCGGTTCACGCTGGCCGCTCTGCTGACGCCGGCGATCGCGATGGCGCGCGACGGCATCGCGCTGACTGACGACGACCTTGCGGATTTATCGCCCAATACACACGCCCGGCTGGCCCGCTGGGCGTCCACGGCAAGGATATTCCTCAAGCCGGACGGCAGCGCACCCGTCGCCGGCGACGCGCTGCTGCAAAGCGATCTCGCCGCCACGCTCGAAACCATCGCCCGCGACGGCCCGCAAGCGTTTTACGCGGGACCGATCGCGGCAAAACTTGCGAGCGCAGTGGCGGCCGCCGGCGGAGTGATGACCGTCGACGATCTCAAGGGTTACCGCGCCATCGAGCGCACGCCGGTGCGCGGCACCTATCGCGATTACGACGTCGTCGCCATGCCGCCGCCGTCATCCGGCGGCGTCGAGCTGATCGAGATGCTCAACATTCTCGAAGGCTACGATCTTGCCCGCGACGACGCGGTGCAGACGCTGTTCCTGATGACCGAGGCGATGAAGCGCGCTTATGCCGATCGCGCGCTGTTCCTCGGCGATCCCGACAGCGTCAAAGTCCCGGTGGCGCGACTGATCGCGAAAGATTATGCCGCGGCCTGGCGGGCCACCATCGATCCCGCCCATGCCACGCCGGGAAGCGCCATCCGCCCCGGCGGTAACGCGCGGCCTGAAGGCCGCAACACCACCCACTTCTCCGTCGTCGACCGGTTCGGCAATGCCGTCGCCAATACCTATACGCTCAATTTCAGCTTCGGCGTCGGGCTCGTAGCGGAGGGAACCGGCGTTCTGCTCAACAACGAACTCGACGATTTTGCCGCCAAGCCGGAGGCGCCGAATGCCTACGGCCTGATCGGCTATGACGCCAACGCGCCGGGTCCCGGCAAGCGGCCGCTGTCGTCGATGTCGCCGACCATCGTGCTCAAGGGCGGCAAACCATTCCTTGTCACCGGCTCGCCCGGCGGCAGCCGCATCATTACCGCCGTGTTGCAGGTGATCGTCAATGTGATCGACCGCGGCATGGATCTGGCGAGCGCAGTGGCGGCGCCGCGCGTGCACAATCAATGGGTGCCCGATCAAGTCTTCGCCGAACCGGCGCTGTCGCCCGATATCGTGGCCGCGCTGCAGGCGCGCGGCGACAAAGTCGTCACGCAGCGGCCGTTCACGTCGGCCAATTCGATCATGATCCTGCCCGGCAGTTTTGTCGGCGCCGCCGACCCGCGCAGCCGCGGCGCGCTCGCGGTCGGCTATTGATCAGGCTTCCGGCCGCTCCGCCTCGCGGACCGTTGGCGCCAGTGTGGCAATCAGAAGCCCGCAGGCGGCGATCGGGGCGAAGCCGGCAAGCGGCGTACGCGTCACGTCCCACAGCCAGCCGCCGACGATCGCGAGCGCCATCGCCAGGCTGTAGCTGATGGTGAACATGCCGGCGGAGGTGCGGTGCACGTCGTCGGGGTCGCTCAGAATCGACGGCAAGGCGAGCACGAGAATGAGCGTCACCGCGCCGGTGAAGCCAAGCGCTCCGGCCCAGAACACGATCCAGCCGCCGCGCGTCGCCAGCATGCCGGCAACGCAGACGAAGGCGATCAGGCCGGTTGCCGCATAGGCCGCCGGCCGCCGCACCAGCCGGCCGGCAAAGCCGAGCATCAGAAAGGCCGCCGGCAATTGCCCGATATTGAGCGCGGTCAGCGCCGCGCTGATGAGGTCCGGCCGGCCACGGGCGATCATGTAGTCGGGCAATAGCGCATTGGTCACGAAATAAGTCGCGTTGACGCATCCAAGCATGAGACCGAGCTTCCAGATCAACGGCCGACGCCAGTCCGGCCACCACACGCGTTTGGCGGGCACGGCGTTGCGCGTTCCGGCAAGCCAAAACGCCCCGGCGGCGACGATCAGCGCCGTCAGCAACACCGGAGCCGACCACACGGCGAGACTGAGACGCCAGCTGCCGCCGACCAGCGGCAGGATGAGTGGGATGGTGAGCGCAACGGCGACAGTCTCGCCGAGCAAAAGTCCGTTGGTATAAACCGCGGTCGCAAAGCCAATGCGGTGGGGAAACCAGGCGCGCACCAGGGGCGGCAGCGTCGGTTGCATGATCGACACGCCGGCTGCCATCACGGTCGTCGAGGCATAGAGGAAGGCCGCATCGGGGATCGCGCCGCGCGCGGCGCCGCCGATCGCGTTGAGCAAAAGTCCCACCAGCAATGCCGGTATGAGACCGAACCGGGCGATGATGAGCGAGCCGGGCACCGCTGCGATGGCAAAGAGCATCGGCGGCAGGCTCGATAACCAGCCGACTTCCGTTTCGGAAAGATGCAGCTCGGCGTGCAACAGCGGAATAACCGGCGGGATGGCCAGCACGGTCAACCGCAGGCAGACGCCGGCGAGCCAGAGCACGATAAGCGCGGTCACGCGCTGGCCGGCGGACAGGGAAGCTTGGTGTTTCACGATAATCCCGGCGCAAGAAACCGCAATGTTAACCTAAACGGCCGTTTCCGCCGCGCTTTCCATTGTCGCCTCGCGGGCGGCATGTAAACACCGTCGCTCCTGCCTCTGTCTGGCGTTGTCGCGGGGCGTCCGTTTATGGAAAGCAAAGCCATCGAGCACCGCGTTCCCGCCGTCGTCGTCCGCGGTGAAGTGAACGGGCTCGGGGTCATCCGCAGTCTGGCCAAAGGCGGCGTGCCCGCCATCGTCGCCGATACGACTTTGCGGCATGCCGCGATGTGGTCGCGTTATTGCCAGCGCCATTTGGTCGAGCAACTGTCGGGTAAGCCTTTCGTCGACAGTCTGTTGCGCCTGCAAACGGGCCTTGGCGTCCGGCCGGTTCTGATCGTCACCGATGAAATGTCCGTCCATACGGTTTCCGAATACCGTGACGATCTCAATCCGTACTATCACTTTCGACTGCCGGCGCCGGATATGGTGTCGACGCTGTGCAACAAGGCATCGTTTCAGAAATTTGCGCAAACGCACGACCTGCCGGTGCCGTGCACGGTCATCCTCGAACGCGAAAGCGATATCGCCGCAGTGGCCGATCTCGGTATGCCGGTGATCGTCAAACCGGCGGACAAACGGCCGGTTCACTTGGGCCAGGTCGAGCGCATCAATTGGGTCGACAGGTTCGACGACGCGGCGTTAGCCTGCCGGCGCATGTTGAAAGCAGCAGGCCCGCTGGTCGTGCAGGAATGGATCGAGGGACCGGACAGCAGCATTTATTTCGCGCTGTTCCATTGCGGCGCGGCGGCGGCATCGCGGACGATCTTCTTCGGCCGCAAGATCGCCGCCCATCCGCCCGGTCTCGGCAGCACCGCGGTCTGCGTACCCGCGGCCGAAGCAACCGATCTGTTGCGGCCGTTGACTGAGAAATTCCTCGACGTCGCGCAATACCAGGGCTTGGGCAGCCTCGAATTCAAATGGGACTCG
>Ga0187769_10002876_pt1 | contig 10189 bp, 8 predicted proteins | sample 0116_SJ02_MP02_1_FD_133140 | JGI IMG/M metagenome (GOLD analysis project Ga0187769, IMG submission 133140) | Tropical peat soil microbial communities from peatlands in Department of Meta, Colombia - 0116_SJ02_MP02_10_MG | ecosystem: Environmental > Terrestrial > Soil > Wetlands > Peat | place... | reverse complement strand
GGATTCCTCTATGGATTTAAATCCTCGCACGGATGACCCGTCGAAGCCAACTCCATCTGTGAATGCTGAGCCGCTCACGTATTCTCGGGCGGGTAAAACCATGTCTTGAAGAATGCCTCTTACATCGACGAATGCCGAGTGCACCCATCGAACTTTATTTGATTTGAGGGTTTCAATTGCTTTCTTAACCTGTTCACTCATGCTTTTCACCATGACAAATCATATGTATTGGAATTCCTTTAAAACATAAACGTATATAAGTTTATCTCTAAAATGTTTGAATGAATGTTCACGCACCAAGCCTAAATTCGAAACCAAATCTGTGCTGACTCGACTCATGAAAGCGATCATAAACAAGAAACTGACCGAAGCTATTCTTTGCTTCTTGTTTCTCTATGCAAAAAGTCACCTATGTCGAGAACGTTTTTGATCGCAACCTTTTCCGTGGATCCCCCTAAATCATCAGCTATCCAACCAAATCCTAGGCACTCGCGGAATTCGTTTAGCACCAAGGTAGCGTCACCCTTATGTCTGGAACCCATGATTTTGACTATTCCTGAACCGAAGACGTCCCTGCCACAGATATAAAGCCAAGAAGCCTTGCTGTCTACGACGACCTTATTCGCAACCTCATCTACAAGCATGTTGAGCAGGTTAAAGCTTGGAAAGAAAATTCCATCCTTCATCTTACCAAGGTATAAACCTGCATAATAAAAATTGCTTTGCATCCTTTTCAGGCGGGGACTTAGCAGGTAGAATCGTCGACTCTTCTCAATTATGAATTCAGGGTTAAACGCGAAGTGGCCGCCGAACCGCGAGGAAAAAGTCTCGTAAGGCTTCATGAGCAAGGCTCCTTTATTAATTTGCAAACAAAGAAGCCCTGCGTCCTGTCAGGCCAAATTCGCCTGGAGAAAGCCACTTGGGCATCAAGTTTCTTTCCGGCTACCTCGGTTAACCCGTCTGAGCCTATGCAATCGATCTTCTGGATTTTGAGCCCCAAGTTCTTCACTGCCCAATCCATGTTTAACTCGTCTTCTTCAGGCTCAAGAGAGCACGTCGAGTAGACGATTTCACCTCCCTCAGCCAAGCACGTGGCTGCTTCAGCGAAGATCACCTTTTGAATATCTGCGTTTCGTTCAACGTCGGTGAGGGTTCTTCTGTTGAACCATCCGCGGTCCCCTGCAAAGTTGCCTGAACATGGAACATCCAATAATATACGATCGAACTTTCGGTTCAGCAACTTGGCTTGTCGAGCATCAACGTTGTAAATGATTGTGTTGCTTATGTGGCAGCGTTCCAGATGGTTCGCCATTGCACTGAGCCGTTGCTTGTTTATGTCTAAGCCAGTTATGGTGCCGCTGTTTCCCATGAGGTCAGCAAGCTGAACCGTCTTGCCTCCAGGCGCAGCGCAAGCGTCAAGCACGTTTTTTCCGGGTAAAGCGTGGAAGAGCGTAGCTGGAATTTGAGCGGCCGTTTCCTGTATTGAGTAGAGCCCGAGCAAGTATTCAGCTGTGGCGCCGACGGAAACCTTGGTTGAGTTAACCCAGTATCCCGCGCTCAAAAACGGTACTTTTTCAATTTCAACACCTAAGCTGCGAAGCCTCTCAGGAAGCTTTTTCCCCATTGCGCTCACTTGGTTTATTCTGATTGCCTGTCTAACCTGGGGCTCCTTGTATGTCCAGCCTAGCTTTGCGTATCGATCTATGAAAAACTGTTTTGCCGACATCAACTCTACATTGCACGTAGCGCATAAAAACCTTTCAACGATCATTTGTTCGGGGTCTCTTGGGAGCAGAATGTGTACGCAGTTGCTTGAACAAGTCTTTGTTGCCAAATTGTTTAGAGAATCGTTGCCATAAGGTTAATAGGCTACATTTTCACTTTTCATGTCAGCTTATCAATTTCGAGAGTTTACTAAAAATGCCGCAAATAAATGAAAATCGCACTTCACAGTTATCTAATTCAGTTAAAATGGGGACTGAATAGTTATGGCGCGTTATAGGCAAACGGAAGAAATCGTTAAACTGATGGATAACCCAACGATCATACGGAATACCAGCATCATTGCACATGTTGACCATGGTAAGACAACGCTGTCAGACAGCCTTTTGGCTGCGGCAGGCATCATCAGCACACAAACCGCCGGGCAAAAGCTGTTCTTGGACTCATGGGATCTTGAGCAGAAACGTCAAATGACCGTTTTCGCCTCAAACGTTAGCTTAGTCCATACTTATCAAGGGCAAGATTACCTGATCAATTTGATTGATACGCCTGGACACATTGACTTTTCAGGTGCCGTCACAAGAAGCCTCAGAGCCGTCGACGGTGCACTTGTCGTTGTGGACGCCGTTGAGGGACCCATGACTCAGACAGAAACCGTTCTCATGCAAGCCCTAAGGGAACGGGTTAAACCGATTCTTTTCATAAATAAAGTTGACCGATTAATTAAAGAAATCAAGTTGACTCCTCAGGAGATTCAACGCAAATTTGCGAAGATTCTTCTACGGGTTAACAACCTTATCGAAAAGTTTGCGCCGGCTGAACACAAAAAGGACTGGCAAGTTACAGTAGAAGATGGTCGGGTAGCCTTCGGCTCCGCTCTTCACAAGTGGGGCTTAAACATTGACCACATGAAAATGAAGAAAGTCAATTTCCAAGACATTATAGACGCCTATACGGGCGACCCGATAGATGTAGGCCGAAAAGTTGATGAACTAAGCAAAAAAGCACCATTACCCGAACCAATACTGGACATGTTCTGCAAACATCTGCCTAACCCATACATAGCCCAACCTTACAGGCAGCCGCAGATTTGGCCAGGAGACGTGAACAGCCCAACTGGTATCGGCATGGCAAGAGTTGACCCTAAGGCCCCTTTGCTTATGTGCATATCCACGATTGAAGTTGACCCTCACAGCGGTACAGTCGCAATCGGCAGAATCTTCAGCGGCTCGATTGAGCGAGGCAAAACGGTTCAGCTTGTAAGCAGCAGCCAGAAAGGCACTATTCAACAGGTTTTCATGAGTATGGCAACAGACAGAGTTATAATTGACCGTGTTCCAGCCGGAAACATTGGAGCAATCGCAGGGTTACCCTCGATTCACGTAGGCGAAACTATCGCTGAGGAAGGCGCGGAAGTGCACTCTTTCGAAGGCTTAAGGTACGTTTCAGACCCAGTAGTAACTGTTGCTGTTGAACCCGAAGACATTAAGGACCTGCCTTTATTCGACAAGGTCATGCACAAGTTGACGACGGAAGATCCTAACCTTCACTTTATCATGAATAAGGAAAGCGGCGAGTTCCTCCTCTCGGGCATGGGAGAGCTTCACCTTGAAATCACTGCGTACCGAATGCAGGAAGCAGGCTTGAAAGTGAAGCTTAGCAAGCCAATCGTCATTTACAGAGAAACCATTAGCCACGATTACAATGGACCAGCAATCATGGGTAAAAGCCCTAACAAGCACAACAAACTCTGGATAACAATCGAGAAACTGTCCGAAGAAGTTATAGAAGCAATAAAGTCTGATAAAATCAATGACATGCAAAGCAAGGATGAACGAACCAAGATTTTGCGTTCAATGGGTTGGGAACCAGATGATGCGAAAGGCGCTGTGGCAGTTGAAGAAAACAACATCCTTTGCAACCGCATTAGAGGGAGACAATACGTGGAGGAGGTTTTAGACCACATCAAGTCAGGATTCCGCGAAGCAGTACACACCTCACCACTAGCCAAGGAACCAGCTTACGGTCTGAAGATTAACCTTGAAGACATCGTTCTGCACGAAGACCCAGTTCACCGTGGACCCGCGCAAGCTATCCCGATGACTTGGCGGCCCATCTACTGCGCGATACTGCTCAGTGACCCTAAACTGCTTGAGCCGCTGCTGAGTTTCGAATGCAAAGTGCCAAGTGAATTCGTCAGCGCCGTAATCACACTGCTTAACAAGCGACGCGGAAAAATCCTCGACATGCCCTCAGAAGAAGACATGATCACGGTTAAAGCTGAAATGCCTGTTTCCGAGAGCTTCGGAATCGCCGATGAACTGCGCGGCAGTACTTCGGGAAGAGCTTTCTGGGCGACACAATTCAGCCGCTGGTCATTCGTCCCGGAGCAGATGCAGGCGGAAACCATCAAGAAAATCCGCGAACGAAGAGGACTACCGCCGACGCCGCCAAAACCAGAAGAATACTTCGAATCGGAGTAAAATCCTGCCTTTTTTTCTTTTTTGCGTTCCAATATCGTCATTTTTTATATTGTGGTTAGAAGTGGGCCTTTCCAGCTCAAGCTGTTTAACCAGATCGCCGCATTTGCTGCAAAGCCCCAAACCAGAGATTCCGCGATGCACAGAAACTGAAGATTTGAGCGCAATTTATAAGTAGAAAGCGTTGTCTTTCAAAATGGAGCGTGAGCCAGCATGGCTTTAGTGGTCGCCGCCGTCGGCGTGAGTGGTTCAGGAAAAACAGTTACGTTAGAGTACTTGATTTCTCACCTGTCAGCTGAAGGCTACCGTATCGGCTCAATCAAGCATGTTCACCATAAAGGTTTCACCATGGATAAGGAGGGCACGAACACTTGGCGCTACGCCAAGGCAGGCTCCAAAGTCATCGTAGCTATCTCGCCTGAAGAAATAGACATCATTAAGAAAAACCATCTGGCGCTAAACGATTTAAACGACATAATTGCGCTCCTTGAACATGAGAAGCTGGATGTCGTGTTCATCGAAGGTTTCCACAGCCTAATCGCCAAAAGGCATGACGTGCCCAAAATCATAACGGCCAAAGACGAACAAGGACTTGAGCAGACCTTAGAGGGTACCATTGAACCAATCATTGCAATCGCTGGGGTAGTGGCTAAAAACTCAACCAGCCCAACATACCGCAATATACCCATAATTAAGGTTCCCGAAGACGGGCAAAAACTCATTGAAATAGTTAAAAAAATGGTTAGCTCAAAGCAAACCCAGCAAGAAACGATTAACTGAGGAATACTGCATGACTAAACGCGCCGCGCTCATATTGGCAGGTGGAAAAGCCCGCAGGTTCCAGTCTAAAGGTGAAAAATGGAAAGACAAAGCCCTCGCCACTCTTTCGGGCAAACCTCTTTTGATTCATGCGGTTGAAAACGTCACAGGCGTCGTCGACGAGATTGTTGTAAGTGTAAATGATGAGGAGCGCAAGGCAACCTATGCTCAGGTCCTCAAGCAACATGCTTTGCTCGACATCAAAGTAGTTGTCGATGAGCATGTTGAACATATTAGTGGTCCAACGGTTGCAATTATGTCTGGACTAAAACAGCTTCAAGCGCCTTACTGCCTTACCTTGCCCTGCGACATGCCTTTCTTAAACCCAAAGGTCGCGGAACACCTGTTCGATCAGGCGGGCAACGCTCAGGTGGTTGTTCCAATGTGGCCTAATGGTAGGCTTGAGACCCTCCTCACTGTGCTTGAACGTCAGAGCGGGTTAGAAATGACCGAAACACTATGCAAGCTTAAGCGTCCACGCTCAGACGACATCCAAAGAGGCGCCAATAAAATCCTGCTTGTTTCTGCAGTTAGCCAGGTTAAAATGTTTGACCCAGAACTCAAAAGCTTCATCAACATCAACTCCAAAGAAGACCTAAGTCAGCCTCAAACCCGGTGCGCCTATGGTTCAGTAACACAAAACCTCAGATTACAGTTGGGCGCGTCCTCGATTTCTGATTTGCACTACCTTCGAGAAGGCGCCAGAATGGTTCAAGAAGATAATCTTTCGGATGCAGCGAGCATTTTTGCTTCGTGCGCCCGAAACTTTGAAAGCTGCGGGTCGTTTTTCTGGGCAGCCGTAAGCTGGGAAAACCAAGGAGAAGCTTCGCTGAAGCTTTCGAACGGGCAAGTTGATGCTAAAATGCCCGGCGAGAAAGACTTTGACGATAAAGAAGCGTTTGTGAAGGCTGCAAACAATTATCAATTGGAGGCTGAAAGGCATGAGGAGAACCATTGTATGTTGCTTGCTGAACGCGCGTTGGCCGATAAAGCGTGGTGTGAGTCATGGGCTATGGGAAAGCACAGCCATGTTCATCGCTACACGTCAAAAGTATCTTAAGATTGAAGTGCCAAGAATTCCAGTTTGCCAAAAAGGTTGACTTCCACTTTGCTATTCGCAGCCAACTTGACGTGGGATGGAATAATGATGTAACCGTTTGATTTTACGATGGTTGTCAAGGCGCTTGCACCACCCTCAACAGGCTTAGCAAAAAGTTTACCCTCAACCTGTTTCAGGTGAAGCAGCCGAAACCTAAATTGCGGGTCAGATTCCACCTCCGCTGTTAACTCAGCGGTCAAACGTGGAAGCGTCCCTGCGTCTCCCAATCCGACGAAGCGGCTGATTAGGGGCGCAGCAAAAAGGTAGAAGCCAGCAATGCATGACCCGATGTGACCAGGTAACATGACAACGGGTTTGGCATTGACCACGCCAAAGCCTGAAACCGCCCCGGGACGTAGCGAAACCCCATGCACGACAACGCCTGGTTTCCCGAGCGAGTTGACGGCGTCTGGAACAAAATCTTTCACGCCGACAGAGGAGCCGCCGATGGTGATAACTATATCCGCCGATGCGAGGGCTTCAACGATTTTAGCCTGTACGTCCTCCGGGGAATCAGGCATGATTCCCATCAGCGAAGCTGAAGCTCCCAACTCGGAAGCTAAACCCGCAACGACAACGGCGTAGTTGTTGGCGATTCCTTCAGGGTTTTGTTTGCGTTGCCTGATCAACTCGTCGCCTCCAGACAAAATGGCGATCACTGGCTTTCTGAAAACGTCAGCCTTCACTAGCCGTAATGATGCGAGCAACCCCAAGTCCTGCGGTCTTAGCACCTGTCCCTTCCTCAAGACTAAAGCACCTTTCTGCACATCGTCCCCCCGAGGAATTATTCCCTCACCTGTTTTGATTTCACGCATAACTTGAATTTGGTTGCCGCTTAGCCTGGTCTCTTCAACTTTCACGGTTGCTGATGTACCTTTAGGGATCGGGGCTCCGCATGCAACGTAAACGGCTTCTTCCTCCAGCACTTTTATGTTTGTTGGGTAGTCGACGGGGAACAGTTTGCCGACCACTCTAAAGTTCACTGGCGAGCTGACTCGGGCGTCCTTTGTCCTTTGAGGGTTGATTGCGTAGCCGTCAATGAAAGTTTTGTCGTAATCTGGGATGTCAAAGTCGGAGAAAACGTCTTTCGCGAGGACCCTCCCCAACGCATCCGGCAAAGGCACGGACTCAATTTGCAGCTTGGTTGCGCAGACTGCCGCTAGGAGCTGTTTTCGAGCTTCAAGAGGGTTCATCCGCTTCGGCAGTCTCTTAATGTCAGGTCTATCCAACTTCGCCGCCTACAGGATTATTCTTTCGGCTCCAGTGTAGACGTTCATGCGGGTTCCGCGGACGAAGCCTACAAGGGCGATGTTTGCTTTCTCCGCTGAGGAGATGCCTGAACTGAGAACAGCAGCCACTGATGCAACTATGGGTAAACCGACTTTCGCCGCCTTGTAAATCATGTCGCCCGGTACCCGCCCTGTAATAATCATGAAGCATTGGCTGAAGTCCACACTGCTCAGCGACGCCTCACCTATAACCTTGTCAACCGTGTTGTGCCTGCCAACATCTTCTGAGAAGGCGACCATTGTACCGTCTGCTTTGAAGATTCCCGAATCATGGAGCCCTCCTGTTTGCTTGAAGCCTTTGGCGAGGCCGTTCATCTGATTTATGCAATTGAGGATAACCTGCGCTTTTACCTTCAGGGCTGACTTCACGATGGGTAGGCGTTCGTCATGCTGGTAAGATGAAGTGCTGGCTTTAATGAGCGGGATGATTCTTGTGCTCCGCCGTGAATGCTTCATGCGCTCATCCAAATTCACGTTTTCTTTTAGCCTGATCTCGCATGAGTTTGCTTTTTCGGTTGCACTCAAAGATTCGATTTCATCAACTGATCGTAAAATGTTTTCTGCGAGAAGATAGCCCACCGCCAGTTCCTTGAATTGGCTGGGTGAACACCAAATCACAAATGTGTAAGTCCCGTTGAGCGAGATTTGCAGCGGGACCTCTTCGGCGACGCAGTCTACCATTTTCTCCGCTTTTCCCGTTGCCAAGTCAAGCCTCAACATTTCAACTTGATTCATGATTGTGATCCTCAGTAACCTTGTGTTTTGAACTCAGTCAAGTTGATAAGGCATTCGGCTTTTGAGAATAGCCAATTAGCTTAAGAAATCTAGTTTGCGAAAAGAGTTAGGCTCAGTCAGATTTACGGCGGGAGGCAAAATTTTAAAACGCTGAATTTACATAAAGTTTCTAGGTGGAGCGGAAAAAGAATAACTTCGCTGAATCAAAAAACTAAAGACCGCTTAATCGTCACAGGCGTTTTAGCTCTAGAAGCATTTTTTATTTTTGGTGCTGTGAGTAATTTTTACGGGTACATATTCTCAAAAATTTCTATCGACATATTCCTCGCTGTTTTCTCAACTAGCCTAACCGCAATTTTAACCGTATTTCTTGTCCTGCTTCTAGCAAACTATTTAGACAAAAGAAAGTTTTTGAAGACTTTTCAAAAATAGGAAAGAAATAAACTTAAAAGCCAGAAGGCGTTGCCAAAGCGTTGCCTAACCCAAATGATTATAGGTATTTTTCGTAGAATTTCATTTGTGGGTTGTTGGCTTTGTTGACGAAAATTTTGCCTGTGCCGTGTTCTGATAGATCACCGAGAAACACGTAGAATGGTCCAGCTACGCTTTGGGTGTCGTCGACTTTGACTTTGGGTTTTATGCTGTCGATAGTGAATGTGGGCATTACTTCTTCGATTGTCCCCGTAATGACTATTTTGCCGCCCGTCATACAAGCGCCAGCCCTTGTATCGCTTTGCTTGTCAACCAAGATCGTGCCTTCGCTCATGTGGTATCCGAGGAATCTGCCTGCCCCGCCTTTGATTTTAAGTACGCCTCCGTGAAGGTAGCAGCCTACGTCGCTACCGACTCTGCCGTCAACAGTAATCAAGCCGCCTTTCATGCCGGTGTTAGTGCCACGATATGGGGAAGCCAAATAGTCGCCTGCGTCTCCGTGAACTTCGATTAAGCCACCCTTCATGTCGTCGCCTGACCATCCTCCAATGCTCCCGTTAATCGTGATTTTGCCGCCAGCCATTTTTTCGCCTGTATGCATTCCGCAGTCGCCGTTGACGAGGATTTCGCCGGTTTTCATGGCTTGACCGATTCGTTTGACTTTGCTTACGTCACCATTTATGGTTATATAAGGTGCTTCAAGGTTGTCTTCTTTTATTTCGAACAGGTCGCCTAGCTTCAGGTTGCGGTTTCCTTCGGTGACTGGGAGGTTGGCTATTTCAGCGGTGGTTTTGCCTTTGAAGACATCGGGGCTGATGCTTGCTGCTTGGACAGGTACCTCGAATTTTCTTTTGGGAATTAAGACTATCATCTAGACACTTGCCGTTACAGTTAATTTTTCGGGGACCCTCAGGTAATGTTCGAACACTGGGTAATTGTCGTATTCGATAGTCCAATACTGTCTGAATTTGCGTTTCATTTCCTCGTCGATGATGCAAGGGTCTTTTGTCTGGACGTCAAGCCACATGGTTCTGCCGGTTGTGGTGTTGTCTACGACTTCGCCGTTCTTAACAACAATTTTGCCATCCTTGATCGTGTATGCTGCGTGTTTGAAGGCTTTGCGTGCGATCTTAAACTTTTGGGCTATGTCGAGTTTCTCTGGGTTCATGTTGTATATTGCAACGTCTGCATCTGCGCCTACGCCAAGTTGACCCTTGTTCTTGAGTCCCAAAGCCTTAGCCTGCCCAGCCCTGGTCATAATTGCTATTTCGTAAAGGGTCATTTCACGATCGATTGTTGGCAGCAGACTCTTTTTCTGTGCTTTCTTATGGCAGTGTTTCAGTGTTGCTTCACGCGCTTTTTTGCTGTAAAGCCAAGCAAGAACTCGCGGATAAGCGAAGAAAGGCCCACCGTTGGGGTGGTCGGTTGATAAGAACATTTTCCAGGGATCTTTGATAAGCAAAGCCAATTCAAGTGCAATGGACCATTGTAGTGCGTTTACTGGGCTGTTCTTTTTGTAATGGAAAGGTATGATTCCGCCGCTGGTTTCGGTCTCAATATCGCTGTTTACCCATTTGTTATGGCCGCCTAATTCGTAGAGAGAGAATTCGAAT
>Ga0187769_10002875_pt1 | contig 10190 bp, 6 predicted proteins | sample 0116_SJ02_MP02_1_FD_133140 | JGI IMG/M metagenome (GOLD analysis project Ga0187769, IMG submission 133140) | Tropical peat soil microbial communities from peatlands in Department of Meta, Colombia - 0116_SJ02_MP02_10_MG | ecosystem: Environmental > Terrestrial > Soil > Wetlands > Peat | place... | reverse complement strand
TGCCGGGACCGTGCCTTGCTGGCCGCGGACTGTCATCGTCCAGATGGTGCGGATGCGCCCAAAGATCATGAAAGTCGCTGTATACCGAAAAGCCAATCAAGAGGATCGCAGCAATCGCGCAAAGGAGCATTAACTCGAGCATTGGGTCACCCCCAAACCTGTCGTCGTGGCAGGTGACTACTGGTAGCTAAGGCTAGTCTCCTTGATCACCGGCGTCAGTGACGCAGGTCACTGACGGAGAACCGTATTTTCCCATTCCGAATTGGCTTTGCGTTGATGTGGTGTACCCTGCTGCGGCTGTCGTCATTGTTTGGTTTACAATGGTCGGTATTTCGCGCACTCATCTCGTCCGTACTCAGGAGGATTCTCATGAAGCTCACTCCCGGAAAACTCGCCGGACTGAAAAAAGTATCGAACGACCACGGAGTCATTGCGGCCGCGGCCATGGATCAGCGCGGCTCGCTGCAGAAATCTCTGTCCAAAGAAAAAGGCGGAGGCGAAGTCACCGACGCCATGATGGAAGAATTCAAGTCGCTGGTCACAGAAGTCCTTACGCCGCATGCTTCGGCCATCCTGCTCGATCCCGAGTGGGGACTGCCGGCCTCGAAGAAGCGCGCCAAGAATGCGGGCCTGCTCCTTGCCTACGAAAAAACCGGATACGACAAGACCGGTCCCGGCCGCTTGCCTGATTTGCTCGATCACTGGTCGGCCCGGCGCCTGAAGGAAGCGGGCGCCGACTGCGTCAAGATTCTGCTTTACTACTCCCCAGACGATCCCAAGCAGGTGAATGAGACGAAGCACGCCTGGGTCGAGCGTATTGGCGACGAATGCCGCGCCAACGACATCCCCTTCTTCCTGGAATTCGTGGGCTACGAGGAAGGCGCCGACGAGAAAGGCCTCGAGTACGCCAAGAAGAAACCGCGCATCGTCACAGAGAGCATGCGCGAGTTCTCGAAGGATCGCTATGGCGTGGACGTGCTGAAAGTGGAAGTGCCCGTGAACATGAAGTTCGTCGAAGGGACGAAGTCTTTCGCCGGAACGAAGGCCTACACGAAGAAGGAAGCTATCGATCAATTCCACAAAGCGGCGGCAGCGGCGACCAAACCCTTCATCTACCTTTCCGCCGGGGTCAGCAACTCCGAATTCAGCGAGACCCTTGAACTCGCCGGAGAATCTGGTGTGAAGTTCAACGGAGTGCTCTGCGGCCGTGCAACCTGGAAGGACGGCATTCCGGTCTATGCCAAGCAAGGTGCGGCGGCTTTCCGCAAGTGGCTTGAGACCGAAGGCGTGAAGAACATCAACAACGTGAACAGCAAGCTGAAGGCCGCGACCAGCTGGCATACGATCTACGGTGTGGAATTGGTGCACGCATAAGGCTTGTGTAGGGGCGGAGGCATTCCTCCGCCCCGCTGAGTGCAGCGAGCGTGTACCTGGTGTGGCGCGGGGGCTCTCGCCGGGCGCCCTTCTTTTCTGAGTTAGACTATTCCGCACGTCGTCGGTCGAGGAGAATCCAGTGCCCCCTCTGCCTCTCTCGCTTTTGCTTGCCATGCTAGCCAATGCGTCTAGTCAATCCAGTTTGGTAGTCCCCAACTTCCGTGATCTCACGATCAAAACTCGCATGACCGTGGGCGAGAATCTCACAACTGTGATGACTTGGTATTTCAGGGGCACACGCCAGCGCCTGGAGATCAAGCCTGTCGGTGATCGAGGCGGCCCACAAATTATCCAATGCGACCAGGGCGTCCGGCTCGTTCTGAACGAGAGCGCAAAGACGTACTACTCTGTTCCTGTCGATCTCTTGGAACTGCGCAAGACTGCCAAGCCGGCGCGCCAACTGAAAATGAGCGGAGGCGAGGTCATAGTCACTACCGATTCCGTGGATACCGGCGAACGACGCCAACTCGGCAGCTACGAGGCTCGCCACATCAAGTCAACGATCACAGCCGAGCCCTCCCCAGGCGCCGTTAGCAGAGCCAGCAAAACCGAAATCGATGGCTGGTACATCGACCTCCCGGGAATGTACTGCCGCGACGACAACATGCATGCGATGGGGTGGTCCACCACTTGGTCCGATCGTCAGGATCGCGTCATCTTCAAGCGACTCGGGACCGCTCGTCGCGGCCTCGCCATCGAAGAGACGTCCACCAAGACCGAAGCAGGGCACGTTTATGTCAATAAAACCGCACTAATCGAGATTTCAGAGCAGCCGCTCGATCAATCACTGTTCGAGGTGCCAGCCGATTATTCTCATTCCCACTAGAATGTCTCCATGTCTACCGCTCTGATCACTGGCGCTTCCGGCGGCCTTGGATACGAATTCGCCAAACTTTTTGCCCGCGACCATCACGACCTAGTTCTGGTTGCGCGCAGCAGCGACAAACTCACGCAGGTCGCTGCGGAGCTCAAAACTCACGAGGTAACGATCAAAACGGTCAGCCTTGATCTCGCCGCTCCTCCCGCGCCGAAATTTCTCTTCGACCAACTGCAGCGCGAAGGCATCGCCGTCGACGTCCTGATCAACAATGCCGGCTTCGGCGCATTCGGCGAATTCGCACAGATGCCAGAGGAAGAAATTCTCGGCCAGATCAGCCTCAACATCACCGCGCTGACCGAACTCACCCGGTTCTTTCTCCCGCCGATGATCGCCCGGCGCAGCGGCCGCATTATGAATGTCGCGTCCACCGCCGGATTCCAGGCCGGTCCGCTCATGGCCGTCTACTATGCCACCAAGGCGTACGTGATCTCGTTCACCGAGGCCATCGCCAACGAGTTGCGCAACTCGGCCGTGACCGTAACTTGCTTCTGCCCGGGAGCCACGCACACCGGCTTCGCCCGGCGTGCCGGCACAGAGAAATCGCGGCTATTCAAACAGCTGGGCGCGATGAATGCGGAAAAGGTCGCGCGCGATGGCTATCGCGCCGTGATGCAGGGCCGCGGCCTCGTGATCAGCGGCCTGCACAATTGGACCCTCGTCGAATCCACTCGCTTCGCTCCGCGCACAGTCGTGACCGCGATTTCGAGATGGGTCGCCGAAAAGGCGGAGCCGTAAGGAAGCGCGGACAACTTTTCAGCCGCGCTGTTTTTCTGCGTGCCTGATGCGAATTTCATCAGCTGCGCACCGTGTTTACAAACCTGTACATAACTTTTGCAAACTTTTACCTGCGCAGCAGATACCTTTTTCGAAACCGCGCGAGTCCAATCGGCAGACAGCGGGTTTCTTATGAGTGAATCCGCAGCGAATCGAAAGCGCGCCACTCAGAGCTTTCGATAAGAGGTGCCCAATGACGTGCCCTCGTTCCTGTCGCCGGAGCTTTTCGTCAATTCCAACCAATTCCACAACCCACCGGAGAATGCTCCGATTGATCGTGGTCGTCGGTCTCACCGTTCTTTTTTCCAGCTCCATCTGCCTCGCTGACGACCAGACGGCATCAACGCAAAGTGCAGAGCAGAACTCCGCGCAGACTCCAGTGCAAGGCAACGATCAGCCGCAAAGCGTTGATGCAGCAGCCTCCCAGCAGAGCAACACACAGGCCGACGACCGCAAGGCAACGATCACCATTCCTGCCGGAACGCATATGGCGCTCGTTCTCACGCAGCCGGTTCAGAGCCGAAATGTCCGTCGCGGTGATGACATCTACGCGCAAGTCACTTCGCCGGTCGATTCCGGCAACCAGGTCGTCATCCCGCCCGGAACATTCGTGCAGGGCAAGGTGGACAAGCTCGACAGCCACGGCGCGCGCGGCGAGTTGTACCTGCAGGCGATGGCGATTACCTTTCCCGACGGTTATGTCGCGCCCATCGACGGGCCGATCACGCTTGAGACGCCGCAAGGCTACGCGCTGAAAGATCCGGGGTCGAAACGTTTCGGCGGAGCGCTCGCTTTTGCGCTGGGAGGAGCGGGCCTCGGCGCGCTGATCGGCCACTCCGTCGGGAGTTCGAGTGGCACTTTGACCACAACTCTGCCGCCCGGCTGCAGCGGCCCTCCGCCGGGCTGCCTGACATCGAGCGTACCCACAGCCGGGCGCAAGGGAATTGATACGGGGATTGGCGCGGTAGTTGGTGGAGGGATCGGGGGTATCGCCGCGGTCGCCCTGCTCGCAACCTCGCATCATTTTTTTCTCGACGTCGGGGCACCGGTCGAAATGACCTTGCAGCAACCGATCACGCTGCAGCAGAACGAAGTGGCCAAAGCAGTCCGGCAAAGCGTGGAGCATCCCGTGGCAGAGCAGCCCGTCGCGCCACGGCCCGTGCCGCCTCCTCCGCCGCCGACACCCACCGACACCGGCACTTGCTGGACACCCGGTACGCCGGGCACACCTCCAACAGTAATCCCAGGAGCACCCGGCCCAGACGGCATCCCTGGGCCCCCGACGATCATTCCCGGTACCCCGGGGACACCGCCGACGCCGCATCCGTGCCCGTAGCGAGATCAGTCAAAGCCGGGGATCGGAGCTCAACTGAAATTTCGCTGGTCTCCGGCTTCTGCTTTGAACCGTTGATATGAAGTCGGTTTGAGTTCTGCGATTTTCAAACCCAGCCGAAAATCCGGTAGCCTGAATCACGCCCACTCTCATTTCGCAGCCCAGGCGAATTCAAGCCGCAGAGAATAAGCCCAAACTGTTCAGAACGAGTTCACAGAGGGCCGACGGCTGGTAGCTGAGGGGCGGCCCTATTCCCACTCAATCGTTCCCGGCGGCTTCGACGTGACGTCGTAAACCACGCGGTTCACGCCCTTCACTTCATTCACAATTCTCGTAGACATGGTCTTTAGCACTTCGTGCGGCAGGGGCACCCAGTCGGCGGTCATACCGTCCTCGGAATGCACAGCGCGGATCGCGCATGTGTAGGCGTAGGTGCGCTGATCGCCCATTACGCCGACCGACATCACCGGCAGCAGCACCGCGAACGACTGCCAGACTTTCGTGTAGAGGCCCGCGTTCTTGATTTCGCTGACCACGATGTCATCGCACTCGCGCAGCAACTCCAGTCGTTCGGCCGTGACTTCGCCCAGTACGCGCACGGCGAGACCGGGACCCGGAAAGGGCTGACGCTGCAGAATTTCTTCCGGCATGCCGAGGTCGCGGCCAATCTTGCGGACTTCGTCTTTGAACAGGTCTTTCAGTGGTTCGATGAGCTTGAGTTTCATCTTCTCGGGCAGGCCGCCGACATTGTGATGCGACTTGATCACCTGCGACGGCCCGCGCACCGAGCGCGATTCGATCACATCCGGGTACAGCGTGCCCTGCACCAGCCACTTGACCTTGCCTTCGATTTTTTCGATGCGGTGCGCTTCTCGTTCGAAGACCTTGATGAATTCGTTGCCGATGATCTTGCGCTTTTTCTCGGGGTCACTCACGCCCGCGAGCTTGCCGAGAAACCGATCCGTCGCATCGACCGCATCAAGGTGTAGTCCCAGCTTGTCCCGGAGCGTCTTCTGAACCTTCTCGAATTCGTTCTTGCGCAGGACGCCATTGTTCACGAACACGCAGGTCAGGCTCGATTTCGCTCCCTGCTCACGCAAAGCGCGGTCGACGAGCACCGCTGCCACTGACGAATCTACTCCGCCCGAGAGTGCGCAAATGGCCCGTCCCGCGCCGACTTGCTGCCGGATCTGCTCGACCGTCGAATCAATAAAGTGCTGCGCGGTCCAGGTGGGTTTGGCGCCGCAGATTTCGAAGACAAAGTTCCTCAGAATCTGTGTGCCCTGCGGCGTATGGTGCACCTCAGGATGAAACTGCACGGCGAACCATTTATTCGCCACGTTTTGGATGGCGGCCACAGCGTTCGCAGTCTTCGCGGTCAACTCAAAGCCGGGGGGCAATTCCAGCGCCTCGTCGCCGTGCGACATCCAGACCGCAAGTTTTCGCGCCATGCCCTGAAACAGTACGGACGCCGAAATCACATCGATTTCCGCGTGTCCATACTCGCGCTTCGCCGCCGGCCGCACTTTTCCGCCCAGTGTATGCACCATGAACTGCAGCCCGTAGCAGATGCCGAGCACCGGCAGTCCCATCTCGAAAAGGTGCGCATCGGCCGGTGGCGCATCCTTGTCGTAAACCGACCACGGCGCGCCTGACAGCACGAGGCCGACCGGAGCGTAGCTCTTGACCTCGTCGAGCGAGGCCGTGCACGGCAGCACAACGGAGAACACATTTTGTTCGCGGATGCGGCGCGCGATCAGCTGCGTGTATTGCGCGCCGAAGTCGAGGATGACGATGCTCTGGTCGTGGAAAGTCTGGACGGGTGCAGGCTTTTTACTGCGCGCTTGGGTCGCCACGGATGAGTCTCTCAGATTCAGGCCAAGAGTGTAAAGCTAGTGGAATTCGGTAGTGGGACGAAGACGTCGCGGTCTAGGACTCCGGAGACGAGCTTGGTCCATCGCTCAGGATCAACTCGTCGCGGTCGATTGTCGTCTGCAGCGCGGTTGTCTCAACCGGCGACGCAGGCGCGGCCTCTAAGATCGCGGGCGTAGGAAACGGCATGGGCATGGGTGGCGGCAACGGCTTGAGCAACGCTTCCGGCGTTTCTGCGATGCAGACGTATCCCGCAAGTCGCGCCATATAGAGCCAGTCGGCGACGGCGAAGTACGCGACGGTCGCGACCAACATGGCGAGTACGATCAGCCGCCACGGTAGCACTCCGGAAAATCCCAGCGGCATAGAGACCGCCGTGGTCGCGGCCACGAAGGCAGCCACGTGCGCCAGACCGGTCCATGTGCTGACAGCAAACACCGGGCCCGCGCGCTCGCGGCAGAAGTTTGCCGCCAGCGAGATCGCGGTCATCGTGTCCGCTCCGTCACGCACCGCAAACATCCCCGCCAGCGACAACAGCCAGTTCAACGCAGACGCCGCCAGGCAGACGAGTACCGCGAGCGGCAGAAACAGCAGGAATGCCAGTCCCGGCCGGGGATCGGAATCAGGGGAAGCGAAACCGGCAAGGATGGCCGCACCGACGAATCCGAACAGAGCAGCCAGCGCCACGCCCGCCCGCAGGAAGTTCAGCCGGACCAGAGCCGGGAAGGAATGCGATTGAGTCTGCCCCGCGGCTGCGCCTTCCGCCGCGTTCTCGCGGCGAAAATAATCCAATAGAAAACGAACTGTAGCGATGCGTCCCAGCGAAGCGGCAACAATCCACAGCAGGCCGAGCATGAGAGCCGCCACAAGAAAGGCCATCACCGCCCGGCCCAGACTGCCACGGAAGATGTGTGCGATCGCTTGCGCGACGAAATAAGGTTGGCGCGTCCGCAGAAACAGCAACTCACCGTTGGTGACGGGCAGCATGTTGAGGAACTCGACGATGCCGAAGAAAAGCACTGCCGTCGCCGTCGCCCCAGTGACCCAGCGCCACGCGATTTCTCCCAGCGTCAGTGATGGTCGGCGAAACGCGGCACGAAAGCCTTCGGCGGTGGGAGAGATAGGCACAAAAAGTGGTAGCGCTGACTCGCCACTCTATGCAACATCATATACCGCAGCGGGAAGCCGTTCTGAGCGGAGCATCCATTCACGAAGTGAAGGGATGCGGAGTCGAAGAATCCCTACCCTGTTTGGTGGGCAAGAACGAGACTTGACACGGGCAGGCGCAGAGGCTGGGTAGAAATCCTTCGACTACCTGTCCGCTTCGCATTCGCGAAGCCGACACTCCGCTCAGGATGACACCGTAGTGAGGATCGCCACGGCACAGGCGAATTACTTCACCACCAGATTCACCATCTTGCCCGGCACGTAGATCTTCTTGACTACCTGCTTGCCGGCGATTGCGGCGCGCACCTTCTCATCGGCGAGCGCGCGCTCGATCACAAACTCTTCCGTCGAATCCGCCGGAACGACTACCCGGCTGCGCAGCTTGCCGTTGATCTGCACTGGAATTTCGATTTCTTCTTCTTTCGCCAAAGCCGCATCGTATTTCGGCCACGGCGCGCGGAGCAGGCTCTCCTTTTCTCCCAGCATCTCCCACAACTCATGCGCGAGATAAGGCGCGAACGGCGCGAGGAGCAAAACCATGCTGCGCTGGACTTCCGCCATGAGCGCTACGGGGACGGCGTTCCGCGCGATCGCGTCCTCCGTTCCGTAAAGAACGTTCACCAATTCCATGATCGCCGAAATGCAGGTGTTGAAGTGCCAGCGCCCTTGGAAGTCGTCGGTGACCCGCTTGATTGTCTGGTGCAACTTACGCTGGATGGCGCGCGCTTCGGGCGCCAATCCCTGCGGCACCGGCTTCCGCCAATCCGGCCGATCCGGGCGCGCGTTGCGCACCACGAACCTGTACACGCGCCCCAGAAATCTCTGAATGCCTTCAATGCCCGAGTCCTGCCAGTCGAGATCGCGGTCGGGCGGTGCGGCGAACAGACTATAGAGCCGCGCGGCATCAGCGCCGTAACGCGCGACCATTTCGTCGGGCGAGACGACGTTGCCCAGGCTCTTCGACATCTTCGCGCCGTCTTTGATCACCATGCCTTGCGTGAACAGGCGCTCCGCCGGTTCGTCGTTGGTGATCATGCCCAGGTCTCGCATGAACTTGGTCCAGAAGCGCGAGTAAATCAGGTGCAGGATGGCGTGCTCGACCCCGCCAATGTACTGATCGATCGGAAACCAATATTGCGCAATCTTCCCGTCAAATGGAGCGCGGTCGTTGCGCGCGTCAGTGTAGCGATAGAAATACCAGGACGAATCCACGAACGTGTCCATCGTGTCGGTTTCGCGGCGCGCTGGGCCACCGCACTTCGGACACGTGACATTCGCAAACTCCGGCACTCGCCCCAACGGCGAACCGCCGGTCAGAGTGATCTCGACTTTGTCCGGCAAAATTACGGGCAAATCTCTCTCGGGCACCGGGACAATGCCGTCTCTCTCGCAATACAGCATCGGGATCGGCGTGCCCCAATAGCGCTGGCGCGAGATGCCCCAGTCCTTCAGGCGATAAGTAACGGCGGCCTTGCCGAACCCTTTTTTCTCGGCGTACTCCGACATCATCTTGATCGCTGCATCGCAACTCAAGCCGCTATACGGGCCCGAGTTGATCAACATGCCGCGTTCGGCAGTGAACGGTAGCGCCGGCTCGGTCATGGTTTCTTCCGGATCGTCTGACACCGGAAGAATGACCAGCCGAATCTCGAGTTTGTATTTCGTGGCGAACTCGTAGTCGCGCTCATCGTGCGCGGGCACGCTCATGATCGCGCCTGTACCGTAGTCCATCAGGATGTAGTTCGCCACCCAGACCGGCACTCGCTCGTTGTTGTACGGATTGATGGCGTAGCGGCCGGTGGGCACGCCGTGCTTTTCGATCTCGCCGATGTCGCCGGTTTCCTTCGCCTTGCGCTGCTCCGCGATCAGTTGCTCCACCTTTGCTCGTAAGGCCGGATTTGCGGCCGCCAGATCGTTCACGATCGGGTGTTCGGGCGCGAGCTGTACCGACGTCGCTCCGAAAATAGTGTCCACGCGCGTGGTGAAAACGGTAATCGTCGAACCTGCGGGCCCGAAGCCTTTGTGGTTCTCGCCGTAGTCGAGTTTGAAGTCCACCAGCGTGCCTTCGCTGCGGCCGATCCAGTTGCGCTGCATGGTGCGGACTTTTTCCGGCCAGCCTTCGAGCTGGTCCAGATCGCGGAGCAATTCGTCCGCGTATTTCGTGATGCGCAGGAACCACTGCTCCAGTTCGCGCTGCTCGACCGGAGTATCTTCATGGCGCCAGCAGCAGCCGTTCGAAAGCACCTGCTCGTTCGCGAGAACCGTGCAGCACTTGGGGCACCAGTTCACTTTGCTCTTCTTGCGATACGCCAAGCCGCGCTCGTAGAGCTTGAGGAAGAACCACTGGTTCCAACGGTAGAACTCGGGAAAGCAGGTAGTAACTTCGCGCGACCAGTCATAGGCGAAGCCGAGGCGCTTCATCTGCGCCTTCATATTGGCGATGTTGCGCAGAGTCCATTCGCGCGGCGGCACGTTGGCCGAGATGGCCGCATTCTCCGCGGGCAAGCCGAACGAATCCCAGCCCATGGGGTGCAGCACGTTGTATCCGTTCATCCACATGTAGCGGGCGAGCGCGTCGCCGATCGAATAGTTCCGCACATGGCCCATGTGCAGCGCGCCGGAGGGATAGGGCAGCATCTCGAGCACATAAAATTTCTTCTTGGACGAGTCGCGTTCGGCGGCGTAGAGCTCGGCGTCCTGTTGCCAGCGCTGGGACCATTTCATTTCGAC
>Ga0187769_10002874_pt1 | contig 10191 bp, 7 predicted proteins | sample 0116_SJ02_MP02_1_FD_133140 | JGI IMG/M metagenome (GOLD analysis project Ga0187769, IMG submission 133140) | Tropical peat soil microbial communities from peatlands in Department of Meta, Colombia - 0116_SJ02_MP02_10_MG | ecosystem: Environmental > Terrestrial > Soil > Wetlands > Peat | place... | reverse complement strand
TTCACAGGTTTCGATTTCTGGAGTTTGTCGTCCTGAGGTTTACCAGTTAGAATCAACTAACGCGGCCCTGCATCGCAAACAACGAGCTGAACATGCCATCAGTGGATTCTTCCGAGCAGCCTCTTCCCGAGAAAGACTTTGATCCAAATAAATTGCACTTGCTTTTGCGGGTAACTCTTCCGGCAGATCGCAATGCGGTGGATCCCGTGGTACAGGAAGTGATGACTGTCGTCCGTCAGATGAAGGACATAAACGGCAAGGAAGATGCGATTGAGCTGTCGCTGTACGAGGCGCTAGCCAACGCGGTGATACACGGCGCCAAAGAAGATCCCGCCAAGACGGTGGAATGCCTGGTGAGCAGGGACGAAGATCGTAGCCTGCTGATTGTGGTGCGGGATCCAGGAACGGGTTTTACGCCCGAGGCCATCCCCAGTTGCACGGTTGGGGAAAATGTCTACTCCAATCATGGCCGCGGCATTTTTCTCATCAACCAGCTCATGGATAAAGTGGAGTTCAGAAAGAACGGCACTGAAATCCACATGGTGAAGCGCTAGCCCAGCTTTACACTCGCTTTGTTTCATTGCACTGTCGTCCCCAGCGAAGCCAGGGATCTGGTGTCTGCTTGGGGCGCGACGGGGGTGGTGCACCCGAAAACCTGGGCTCCTTGCCTGGCTCGGGATGACAACTGTTTCAGCGCAACCTACTCCTTTGCGCTTATGCCCAGCGTTTTCATCTTGCGATAGAGGTGACTGCGCTCCAGACCCAGCACTTCAGCGGCTCGGGTGATGTTGCCGTGGTTCTCATCGAGCTTCTTCAGAATGAAATCGCGCTCGTAGGCGTCGCGGGCCTGGTGCAGCGTAGAGAACTCGCTGTGCACTGCGCGCCGGTGGCCGTCACGGTAGACGAGCGGCGGCAAATGCTTGCGGTCGAAGCGTGTGGTCATGGGATTCATGATCACAATCCGCTCAATCACATTGCGCAGTTCGCGCACGTTGCCCGGCCACGAATAACGCATCAAAGCCTCAACCGCGTCGTCGCTGATCTCGCGTGGCCGGCGCCCGTAGGTCGCCGCCAGGTCCTTTAAAAAGTGCCGTGCAAACAGCGGAATATCTTCTTTGCGGTCGCGCAGCGGAGGCACAAAGAAAGGGATCACGTTCAGCCGGTAAAACAGATCTTCGCGAAAATTTCCTTTGGAAATTTCCACTTCCAGATCCTTGTTGGTGGAGGCGATGATGCGAGCATCCACCGTGATCGTTTCGTCGCTGCCGAGGGGAGCAACTCGCTGCTCCTCAAGAGTGCGCAATACTTTCGATTGCGTCTTCAGGCTCATGTCGCCTACTTCATCGAGAAACAGCGTTCCTCCGTTGGCCTTCTGAAATTTACCTTCCTTGTCGGTCGTCGCTCCTGCGAACGAGCCTTTGTAATGGCCGAACAATTCACTCTCGATAAGGTCTTCCGGAATCGCCGCGCAGTTGACCTCGACGAAAGTCTCGTCTTTGCGCAGGCTCTGCGCGTGGATCGCGTGGGCGACCAGTTCCTTGCCTGTGCCGGACTCGCCATAAATCAGAACGCGGCCGTTGGTGGGCGCCATCAGGCCAATCTGCTGGCGCAGCGCTTTCATAGGAATGCTGTCGCCCACGATCACGCTCTTGGCGTAAAGCTGTTTCTTCAGGTCCACATTCTCGTGCCGCAGTTTCTTGGATTCGATCGCGTTCTTGACCAGGATCAGCGTCTTGTCGATGGAGAGCGGCTTCTCCAGGAAGTCGTACGCGCCCAGCTTGGTGGCGCGCACCGCAGTTTCAATCGTGCCGTGGCCCGAGATCATGATCACTTCGGGAGGATTATCCATTTCGTGGATTCGTTCCAGCGTTTCCAGGCCATCGATACCGGGCAGCCAGATATCCAGCAGCACCACGTCATAGGTGTGCTCGCGGCGGAGCAGTTTGAGGCATTCCTCGCCGCTCTCGACCGAAGCAGTTTCGTAGCCTTCGTCGGCCAGCACTGCCTGCAGGGATTCACGAATGCCGGTTTCGTCGTCAACGATGAGAATCTTATGCATGCTGCGCCGTCACGTTCAGCGCGGGCTCGGGAACGACTGGGAGCTCCACGATGAAGCGCGCTCCAACCGGTTCGTTTTCCTCAACCCGAATCGACCCGTGATGCTCTTCCACAACCCGGCTTACGATGGCCAGGCCCAGGCCGGTCCCGCGCTTTCTGGTGGAGAAATAAGGCAGAAAGAGTTTTTCCTTCAGCTCGCGGGTCACGCCATGGCCGGTATCGGCGACCGTAATTTCCACCGCGTCGCGGCTGGCCACCAGCGCGGTTGAGATTTGAATCTCACGCACCAGCGAATTCTGCATCGCCTCGGCGGCGTTATCCACCAGATTGGCGACCGCCCGCTTCATCGCCTCCGCGTCGGCCATAACTTTCGGCAGGTCTGGAGCAAGCGACTTGTGCAGGCGAATGCCGTCTAGTCTGCCATTGAACATGGAAAGCGCACTCTCGATGACCTGGTTGATATCAGCTGGGTGCGGATTCGACGCGGGGAACCGCGCCAGCGTGGAGAATTCGTCAACCAACCGGCGAACGGTTTCGACTGCGCCGGCAATGGTTTGAGCGCAGGCGCGGATCACCTCCAGCGACGCTGGGTCGGAGGGTGTGGCCCGCTCTAGATGGCGCTGAATGCGTTCCGCGGAAAGCGCGATGGGCGTAAGCGGATTCTTGATCTCATGCGCCACCCGGCGCGCCACTTCGCGCCAGGCTGCCTGCTTCTGCGCCTTCAGCAGATCCGAGAGATCTTCGAACACCAGCACGTATCCCGAGCCCTCGCCTTGATGTCGCAGAGTGGCAACCGTAACCGCCACGTTGAGAGATGTGCGCAGCAGCGGCATTTCCATTTGGCTGGTGGTCATGCCCATGCGGTCGGCGCGACGCAGCAGGGGTTCCAGATCCTGCAGCACTTCCGCCGGAAATACCTCCGACAGACGCGCCCCGCGCAGCATGTGTTCTCTCTCGGCAAAGCTTTCGGGGTGAAACATGCGCAGCAGAGCCTGGTTCGCGTGCGTAACCCTCCGCGAGGCGTCCAGGGAGAGAACCCCGGTGGGAATGCTCTCGAGGATGGTTTCCATTTGGCGGCGGCGCTGGTCCAGTTCAGCATTGGCCGTACTGGCGTCGCGGCTGGACGCTTCGATCTGCCTCCGCCCGGTCTCCAGTTCCTCGGCCATGCGGTTGAAGGAACGGACGACATCCCCAATTTCATCGGCGGAGTTCACGTCGATCCTGTAATCGAGGCGTCCGCGCGAGATTTCCTGCGTCGCCTCGGCCAGTGCAGACAAGGGTCGGGTCACCAGCTTGGAAAGAAATAGCGCCAGCCAGGTGCTGACAAAAAGCACCATCATTGTCAGTAAAAGCAGCAGGCCCATATAGGTCTGCCGCACGTGCTTGCGCTCCCGGCTCAACTGCAGATAACGCTGCTGACTGGCCTGTATCTGGTTGACCGTCCTGGAGAACTCTGCCGGCAGAGGCATGGCCACTAGAATCAGGCCACTCTGTCCGATTGGGGCGCTGCCCACGGTGTATTCCGTTTGCTCCCAGGTGAAATGTGCAGATTGGCCGTCGGCAACCTGCGCCAGCGGGAGCTTCTCTTTCAACACCGGCCAGGGCGCGGGAAGACCGAAGCTTGCTTCCGCAACCCCGTTTTCCAGGGCCACGACAAATCCACCCTGCAGAGTGGGTTCGTGCCTGCGAAATACCTCTACTGCGGCCGAAAACCCATGACCTTCAAAAGCCCGCTCTGTCTCCGGCGAAGCGGCGATGGTAGCGGCTTGCGAGTGCGCATTCTGTGCCGCGTAGGTGGCCAGTAACGAAGCCATGGCATCGGTATCGGCGCGAACTTCTTCCACCGGCGTGGAGAACCATTTGTCGATCGAGCGGTTCATCAGTCCATAGGCGAACCAATACATCACCATGACCGGAACGAATGAGAGCAGCAGCGCTCCCACCACCATGCGCGTGCGGAACTTCGAGCCCAGCACGCCCAGGCGGCGTTCGGCCAGCAGCTTTAACAGATTGCGCGCCAGCACGAAGGTGAGCGCAACGAACAGAAGGGAAATCAGCAGCGACAGGGCGTAGAAAACTACGGTCTGCTGGTTGGTGCCGGGGCTCAGTATGGTTTCGTTAAACGCAGTTTGGGAAACCAGGATTGCGAGCAGCAGAAAAACCGCCACCGTCAGCAGAATAATGACCTGCTTGCGGTTGGGAGTTTTGGGAGGTCGAGTTGGAACGCTCTGCACCACGCGAATTCGGCGGTCCAGCCGCTGCCGGTCAGTCGCAGCCTGCCGGCAGTGAGCCGACCGAATTCATTATAGATTGAGATGCAGGCCCTGCAGAGCCTCAAGTCGCACGAATAAAGTTAGTGAGCAGGCGAGCGCCCCGCCCAAAGCTCTTCCAGCATCGCGCCGTAAGCGGGCTTGGGCTGGTAGGCTCGATCGAAAGGCAGCGCCTGCCCGCGAACGCCGTGCGAATGGGATCCAATCCATGAGTATTTGTCAGTGAAGCCCCAGGTCTGGATTGCGGTGCACCCAGAATTGTTCAAGCAAGCTCTGACAATGCCGCGATAGACGTCGGCTTGGCGAGTCAAGTCTTCGGGCCGAGGCTGGCCTGTAGAAGTCAGAGGCAGGGAGACGTCAAGCTCGGTAATGTGAACTTGCACGCCGAGCCCCGTGAGCCGGGCGATGTTAGCGGCGATGGCCGGAATGTCCAAATCGAGCGTGGGTATGTGCAGCTGCAATCCCACGCCGTCGATGGGAACGCCCCGGCGCTTGAAATCTTGCACCATGGCGTAGATCGCATCCGACTTGCGGTTCAATCCTTCCCCCTCGGCCTCGTTATAAAACAACAACGCCGACGGATCTGCCTCATGCGCCCAGCGAAAAAGCTGCTCGATGTAGGCTGTTCCCTTCTGCGACCATCCAATACCGGGCTGGTTGTACCAGAGGGCATCGCGCACGTTGCCGTTCTCATCCAGGGCTTCGTTGACCACGTCCCACGCGAAGACCTGGCCCGCATAGTGCTTCATCACCCGCGTGATGTGCTCGTGCAAAAGCTGCGACAGTTGCTCGGTTGTAAAGTGACCCTGCGTCAGCCAATCGGGGTTGTAGCGCCCCCAGACCAGGCAATGGCCGCGGACCTTCATTTGATGCGCCTGCGCGAAGCGAACCACTTCGTCGCCCTGGCGAAAGTCGTAGGTGGCTGCGCCGGGCCGCAGCACCCACCACTTCATCGCGTCCTCCGCTTCCACCATATTGAACTCGCGAGCCAGGGTGGAGAAGTAGGCGGTCTCCGAAAGTTGTGCAGGGCGGATGGCCGTGCCGATAAGCACTCCGTCGCGGTCTGCTGCTTGGCGCAAAGATTGAGCGCAGCAGACAGAGATAATCGCAAGCGTGAAAATCGCCAAGAGCCAGGATTGTCTGAACAATGAAACGCCCTCGCAGTGCCTACTGATACCTACTATCTTCATTTAGGCCGGGGCAGGAACTTCTGTAAAGGGCATTCGTCACATCGCGCCTGTGATTTTCTGCAGTAATTCTTTCCCACTCCAACGATAAGGCCGTGCATCTCGTTGTACACCTGCGCCAGAGCCGTGCGCTTCGCGGTGCTCATCGCCGACGGAGGATGCGCCGCGCCGCCAAATCCTGCCGCCAGATGTTGATCGCCAGCGTCGGCACAGTGGGCAACCGAGTCTGCTACGGGCGCCAGGGCGAGCTCAAACAGTTTTCGAATTTCATCATAAGCAGCCTTTTCGGGAAGAATTTCGTGACGGGCGAGAATCCGCCGCGTGTAGGCGTCCACCACGAATACCGGATGATTGCCGGCGTACAGCAATATAGAATCGGCAGTTTCCGGTCCGACTCCATGCAGATTCAGAAGTTCTTCCCGAAGCTCTTGCGTGGGCCTCGCCAACAATTTCGTCAGAGAGCCCTGGTACCGTTGGTCTAGAAACGCAACAAAACGTTTGAGTCGCTTGGCCTTCTGACGAAAATAGCCGGCGGGGCGAATCAGGCGCTCAAGCTCGGCTAGAGACGCCCGGCGGATTCCTCTCACACTGAGCAGGTGAGCCGAGCGCAGATTCGCCAAAGCTTTTTCTACGTTCGTCCACGCTGTGTTCTGCGTCAGGTAAGCACCCAAGATCACCTCAAAGCGCGACTGCGCGGGCCACCAATGCTGCGGTCCCCACGCCTGAAATAAAGTGTGGTAGTAGGTCCGAATCTGGCTTTGTCTGGCATCCAATCGCAAAGTTAAGCCCCTCTACTGCCCGAGTCTACGCCGCTGGTGAGTCACGCGCTCCCCGCTGCGGAACAAACTGCCTTTCCTTACCGAAGTGCATGTACCCCAGCGAAGATTTCGGTTCTCGTCTTCGAAAAAGGTTCGTTTGGCGTGGGTTCTAAGGCTCATCCCCTAAACCGTTTGTTGCCACTCTCAGTGCAAGTACTACGGTAACTGGTACGGTAATCGACTTGCGGTGACAATTTATGTCATCACAAAGACACTGCTCTTCTCCCACTGCAAAAGCAGCAGCGCTTTGTATAAATACCGGCGACTTTGCCGGCGTCGTTCCACTACGTGGATAGGAGATCGAAGGTATGTCTCAACGGCTGGGTGACCTTCTCGTTAAAGAGAAGATCATAACCCCAGAGCAGTTGGAACAAGCGAACAAGGCCCAGAAGGAGCAGAACTGCCGCCTGGGGTCTGCATTGGTGAAGCTCGGCTTCCTCACCGATGAGGACGTCACGAATTTTCTCTCCCGCCAGTATGGCGTTCCGGCCATCAACCTTTCGTATTTTGAAATTGATCCCGCCGTGGTCAAGCTGATTCCGTTTGAAACCGCGAAACGCTACCAGATTCTTCCGCTCAGCCGCGTGGGCGCATCGCTCACCATCGCCATGGTCGATCCCACCAACGTCTTCGCCATGGACGACATCAAGTTCATGACCGGCTTCAACATTGAGCCGGTGGTTGCTTCCGAGAGTTCCATTCTGGCCGGCATTGATAAAGCCTACGGAGGCAAGACGGAGGAAGATCTAGAAACCGTAATGCAGTCGATGTCGGAGATGAGTGAGAGCGACATCGAAGTGCAGGCGGAAGAGCAGGAGATGGAGCTCTCGCAGCTGGAAAAAGCGGCAGACGAGGCTCCGGTCGTCAAACTGGTGAATCTGGTCCTTACCGATGCAGTAAAGCGGGGCGCCAGCGACATTCACATCGAGCCTTATGAAAAAGAATTTCGTGTGCGCTTCCGTATTGACGGCGTGCTGCAGTCAATCATGTCGCCGCCCATGAAGTTAAAAGACGCCATCACATCCCGCCTGAAAATCATGGCCAAGCTCGACATCAGCGAAAAGCGGCTGCCCCAGGACGGCCGCATCATGCTGAAAATGAATATCGGCGGACGCAAGAAGCAACTCGACTTCCGCGTCAGCACACTGCCTACCTTGTGGGGCGAGAAAATCGTGCTGCGCTTGCTCGATAAGGAAAATCTGCGGCTCGACATGACCAAGCTCGGTTTCGAGCCGGAATCTCTCGTCAAGTTCGAGAAAGCCATTCTCAAGCCTTACGGCATGGTGCTGGTCACCGGTCCCACGGGATCAGGAAAAACCAACACTCTCTATTCCTCCATCTCGCGCCTGAACCAGCCCGACACCAATATCATGACCGCCGAAGATCCGGTCGAATTTCAGCTGGGGGGCGTCAACCAGGTGCAGATGAAGGAGCAGATCGGATTGAACTTTGCCGCCGCCCTGCGTTCTTTCCTGCGGCAGGACCCCAACATCATTCTGGTCGGCGAAATCCGCGACTTCGAAACCGCCGAAATCGCCATCAAGGCTGCTCTTACCGGCCACCTTGTGCTTTCCACTCTGCACACCAATGGTGCGCCCGAGACCATTACGCGCTTGATGAACATGGGCATCGAGCCCTTCCTCGTGGCAACCTCGGTTCACCTGATCTGCGCCCAGCGCCTGATTCGGCGCATTTGCAAGGAATGTGCGGAAACTGTCGAAGTTCCGGTTCAAACCTTGATCGAAGAAGGATTTACTCCTGAAGAAGCCAAGACGATTCAGATCCAGAAAGGCAAGGGATGCGGTGTTTGCAACAACACGGGCTACAAAGGCCGCGCTGGTTTGTACGAAGTGATGGAAGTGGACGATGAAATCAAGGAACTGGTGCTGGTAGGCGCTTCCGCAGTCGAATTGAAAAAGAAAGCCATCGAGCGGGGGATGATCACGCTCCGGCGCAGCGGTCTGATCAAGGTGGCGGCGGGCATCACCACGCTGGAAGAGGTTGCCCGCGAAACGATTCACTAATTCGTTGCATGTTCACAGATAAGGAAGGATTGCGCTTATGGGTCTGTCGTTAAGTGATTTGCTAAAACGCATGCTGGAGATGAATGGCAGCGATCTCCACATCACCACCAATTCGCCGCCCCAGATTCGCGTCCACGGGCATCTGGTGCCGCTGGATCTTCCGCAGATGACGCCGGCCGAGACCAAGCAACTGGCCTACAGCGTCATGACGGACTCCCAGAAGCACCGCTTCGAGGAAAGTCTGGAACTCGACTTCTCCTTCGGATTGAAAGGGCTGGCCCGCTTCCGCGCCAACGTGTTCAACCAGCGCGGCGCCACGGCGGCCGTGTTCCGTCTGATTCCTTTCGAGATCAAGTCCTTCAATCAGCTCGGCCTGCCCCCGGTTGTCAGCAAGCTCTGCGACAAGCCGCGCGGTCTGGTGCTGGTGACGGGGCCAACCGGCTCCGGCAAGTCCACCACCCTCGCCGCCATGATCGACAAGATCAACAGCGAGCGGCACGACCACATCCTCACCATCGAGGATCCCATCGAGTTCGTGCACATGAACAAGAACTGCGTGGTCAACCAGCGCGAACTGCACGCCGACACCAAGAGCTTTTCCGACGCCTTGCGAGCTGCGCTTCGTGAAGATCCTGACGTTGTGCTGATCGGCGAAATGCGCGATCTGGAAACCATCGAGTCGGCCCTGCGCATCGCCGAAACTGGTCACTTGACTTTCGGCACGTTGCACACCAACTCGGCCACTTCCACCATCAACCGCATCATCGACGTGTTCCCCGCGCACCAGCAGCCGCAGATTCGTGCCCAGCTTTCGCTGGTGCTCGAAGGCATCATGTGCCAAAGCCTGCTGCAGACCGTAAGCGGCAAGGGCCGCTGCATGGTCATGGAAATCCTTATCCCCAACCCTGCAGTGCGCAACCTTATCCGCGAAGACAAGATTCACCAGGTTTATTCGGCCATGCAGTCCGGACAGGACAAGTTCGGCATGCAAACCTTCAACCAGGCCTTGGCCACTGCTTACTTCCAAAAGCAGATTCCGTTGGAAACCGCCCTGCAGCGCTCCAGCAATCCAGATGAGCTTCAGGAAATGATTAACCGCGGCGCCGGCTTGACCAACCGAAGCACGGCGGGATCGAGCTTGGCCCGCGGCGCAACGCCGACGAAACACTAGGTTATTTAACCGCTCATCGCGCGCGGCGGCTGGGCGCGATGGGCAGGGCAGCACAAATTTGAGCCGCAACAGATTCGGGAATCAGCGACGACACTGAGGAGCTTAAACCATGCCAGTCTTCACATTTTCCGGCAAGGATGCCTCCGGACAGAAAGTCTCCGGGGAGCGCGTGGCGCCCAACAAACAGGCGCTGGGACAGCAATTGCGGCGCGAGCGCATTACGCCGGGCGCAATCCGGGAAAAGGGCAAAGAATTTGCCATGCCCACATTCGGATCGGGCAAAGTCAAGGTCAAGGACATCGCCATTTTCTTCCGCCAGTTCTCGGTCATGATCGATGCCGGTCTGCCCTTGGTGCAATGTCTGGAAATCCTGGCCGCCAACCAGGAAAACCAGTCTTTTCAGAAGACGCTGACCGGAGTCCGCACCACGGTGGAAGGCGGCGCGACCCTGGCCAACGCCATGCGGCAGTATCCCAACGTCTTCGACGACCTCACCACCAACATGATTGAAGCGGGCGAGACCGGCGGTATTCTCGACCTCATCCTGCAGCGGCTCGCGGTTTACGTCGAGAAAGCCGTCCGGCTTAAGGCTGCCGTGAAATCGGCGTTGATCTATCCCATCGCCGTCGTTAGCATTGCTACCCTGATTGTCGGAGCGTTGCT
>Ga0187769_10002873_pt1 | contig 10191 bp, 9 predicted proteins | sample 0116_SJ02_MP02_1_FD_133140 | JGI IMG/M metagenome (GOLD analysis project Ga0187769, IMG submission 133140) | Tropical peat soil microbial communities from peatlands in Department of Meta, Colombia - 0116_SJ02_MP02_10_MG | ecosystem: Environmental > Terrestrial > Soil > Wetlands > Peat | place... | reverse complement strand
CTGGGCGTGCTGCCCCTGGCCGCCGCCGGATTCCTCGGCTGGATCATCGTGAAGTCGATGCTGCAGGCGCCCGCGAACCAGAACTGGTCGATCCTCGGCATTGTCGTCGTGGGCCTGATCCTGATGGTCGTGGTGCGGCTCCTCCTGCGCTCGGACTTCTGGGGTATCCAGCGCGAGAGCGGCGACGCCTAGCCGCCGCCGGGTCAGGCAGCCGCCTCGGACATGGTGTCACCGGATACTGAGGGCGGGCTTGGCTTCCCAGGTCCTCCACAGCGGCCGGTACCCCTGCCGGCTCCCGTCTTACAGGTGAGCCGCGAGCCAGTCCGCCATCTTCGACCTGGACTCGAAGGCGTGGTTGGTCAGGCCGTGGGTCCCGTCGGGATCCAGCATCAGCTCCGCGCCGGGTGCCTCCCGGGCCAGGCGTTCGGCCTGGTACGCAGGGACCAGGCGGTCCCGGCCGCCGGCCGCGACCAGCAGCGGGCAGGTGATGCGGGCGGCGGCGTGCTCCAGGGTCAGCGCCGCCATCCGTTCGCGCGCCTCGGCCTCGGTCGCCGCGCCCGAGCGGCGCTGGAAGGTGGCCCGGGTCTGCGGCGGCAAGATGTCCCAGTCCAGGGCCCAGCAGTACGGCCCGGCCAGCGATACCGCGGCCCGCACCCGCGGCTCGAAGGCCGCCGACCTGGCCGCGTAGTAGCCGCCCAGGCTGACGCCGAACGCGCCGATCCGGTCCGGGTCGACCTCATCCCGCCCTTCCAGGTAGTCGGCGACCGCCGAGGCCACCCGCTCGTAGGCGGGCTCGATCGGCAGCTCGTACTCGGTCTCCCCCTGGCCGGGCCCGTCGACCGCGATGATCGCGAGGCCACGGTTCAGCATGTACTCGGCCGTCGCCTGCAGCTCCTCCTTCACCGAGTCCAGCCCGGGCATCATGATCACTACGGGGTACCGGCCGCCCGGGCCGGGCACCCTCAGGTACGCCGCCAGCGTCGTCGGGTTGGTGCCGCCGTAGGGAACGCGTACCGGCTCGGCGGGCGGGCTCAGCGTGGCGGCACCGCGCCGGAAGCAGGCCACGGTGCGCTCGTGCGCCGCCCGCTGCTCGTCCGGGTGATCGACGAAGACGAACTTTCCCCAGTGCCAGCACAGCGCGGCACGCCGCCAGGCCTCCCCGGCGGTGACCGCTCGCCCGGCTTCCTCGGCGGTCTCGGCGAGCTGCTCGTAGTGCCGGGCGGTACGGCCCCACTCGCGGCACCACTCGTCCCAGACCCTGATGCGGGCCATGGTTTCCGCGAAGTCGGAGTGGCTGGTGCCGTTCGCGATGAAGCGTGCCGCCCAGTGGGTGTTCGCCGCCCGTACGCGTTCGTCGGCCGCGGTCGCGGCACGCTCGGGTGCCGGCGTGTACAGCGCGGGGCGGCGATCGGCCAGCAGGTCGTTGTCGCCGGCCAGGCCCTTGTCGCGCGCCCGCGGCAGGTCGCATGCCGCGGTCAGCACGGCTGGACGGTCCTCGAGCACGGGCCCGGCCAGCGGGTAGCCGTCCGGGCCGGCGATCAGCGAGCCGCTGATCCAGGACACGCCGCGCTCGTCCTGGCAGCGGTCGGCCACCGCCACGAAGACCCCGTTGGTGGCCGCGGCGGCCTGCGCCTTGATCACCTCGGCGGGCCGCTCCCCCGCCGGGTGGGCCGCGGCCGGCCAGTTCACCGGGGCGGCGACGAGGTCGGCGCCGGCCAGCGCGGGCAGCCGGACCCATTCGGGGAATTCCAGGTCGTAGCAGATCATCACGCCGACCCGGCCGAAACCCACGTCCACCACGGGGGGCGGCGCGTCGCCCGGGGTGAAGACCAGCTTCTCCTTGTCCCACAGGTGGGCCTTGCGGTAGACCGCCCTGGTCCCGGACCCATCCACCACCGCCGCGCTGTTGAACAGGCGGCCGCCGGCGCCGCGCTCGCAGAAGCCGCCGACGATCACCAGCCGGTGCGCGGCGGCCAGGGCGCGCCACTGGCGCAGGGTGGCGCTGTCGTCCGCGGCCGAGGCGAGGGCACCGGCCTCGGCGGACGCTCGGCCGGCATCGTCGCCGAACACGTAGCCGGAATCGCACAGCTCGGGCAGGACCACGAGCCGCGCGCCGGCCGCCGCCGCCTCGGCCACCGCGGCGGCGGCGGCCTTGCGGTTGGCGTCCGGCTCGCCGATGGCGATGGCCAGCTGGGCGACGGCGATGACGGTCTTGTCCACCGGCTGCGCTCCGTTCGTCGTAGGCGGATTGGGCCTGCGAAGCCATGTAAGCACCCTCCGCGGCGGGGCGGCCCGGCGGGATCCCGTACCGTCAGCGGGAGACGGTCTGCGGAAAGAAGGGCTGGCGGTGACGGGACACGCGGATGCCGTGGTGGTGGGCGGCGGGCACAACGGACTGGTCGCCGCGGCGTACCTGGCCCGCGCCGGACTGCAGACGGTGGTGTGCGAGCGGCGCGACGTGATCGGCGGCGCGGCGGTCAGCGAGCACCCGTTCGGGCCGGACTTCACGGTCACGTCACTGTCCTACGTGGTTTCCCTGCTGCCGCCGGACCTGGTGCGGGACCTGCGGCTGGAGCAGCACGGCTACCACGTGTACCCGCAGGGACCCTACTTCGCGCCGCGGCGGGACGGGCGGTACCTGCGGCTGCCGGACAACCCGATCCAGCGGCGCGCCGAGATCGCCAGGTTCTCGGCGCGGGACGCCGATGCATACGCCGGCTACACCGAGCACCTGGCCGGCCTCGGGCGGGTGCTCGGGCCGCTGCTGCACCAGATACCGCCGCGGCTCGGGTCCCGGCGCCCGCAGGACCTGCTGCGGCAGGCGCGGCTGCTGGCCCAGCTGCGGGCCGTCGACGAGCGCGGAGCGGTGGACGTGACCCGGCTGCTCACCGAGAGCATCGCGGACCTGGTCGAGGGATACTTCGAAAGCGACGCGATGCGGGGCCTGCTGTCGGTCTCCGGGGTGATCGGGACCTGGGCCGGGCCGCGTTCGGCCGGGACGGCGTACGTGATGCTGCACCATCACGTCGGCGAGGCTGGCGGGCAGGCCGGCGCCTGGGGTTTCCCTCGCGGCGGGATGGGCGCGGTGTCCGGGGCGCTGGCGCGGGCGGCGCGGATGTACGGGGCCCAGGTCAGGACCGGCGCCGAGGTGGCTCGCATCCGGGTCCGCGGCGGCCGGGTCACCGGGGTGACGCTGGCCGGCGGGGAGGCCATCGACACGCCGGTGATCGTCACCACCGCGCATCCGCAGATCTCGTTCCTGCGCCTGCTGGAGACGTCCGAGCTGCCCGACGGGTTCGTGGCCGACATCCGCCGCTGGCGCAGCCGCAGCGGCACGGTGAAGATCAACCTGGCGCTGGACCGGCTGCCGGTCTTCGCCAGCCATCCCGAGCCCGACCCGTCGGTCTACGGCGGCACGATCGTGCTCGCCGAATCGCTCGACGACATCGAGACCGCGTTCCAGCAGGCCGTGTCGGGGGCGCCCGCCGACCTCCCGTTCGCCGACATCTGCATCCCGAGCGTGTTCGACGACTCGCTGGCGCCGACCGGGAAGCACGTCATGTCGCTGTTCACGCAGTGGGTGCCGCACACCTACGCCGACTCGCCCGACGAGGCCGCCCTGGCGGCGTACGCCGACCGGGTCCTGGCCCGGGTGGAGGCCGTCGCGCCCGGGTTCACCGACTCGGTGCTGCACCGGCAGGTGATCGGGCCGCGCCAGATGCAGCAGGAGTACGGGCTGATCGGCGGGAACATCTTCCACGGGGAGCTGTCGCTGGGGCAGATGTTCCACGCCAGGCCCGCAGCCGGGTACGCCGACCTGCGCACCCCGGTCCGCGGCCTGTACCAGGCCGGCTCGGCCACCCACGGGGGCGGCGGCGTCACCGGCATCCCCGGCCGCAACGTGGTCAGGCAGATCCTGGCCGACCGGCGCGCCGAACGCTGGCGGCGCCGGTTGCGGACGGGACCGGTGGTACGTGCGGGGAAAGCGCCAACCACGTCGTTGTGACAACCACGTGGTCTGGTGCACGTGATTGTGACAACCACGTGGTTAGGGCTGGATGTGGTGGCCGACGCGGCGACGGCGAACCTGCGTCACGGGGCGTCCAGCGGCTGGGGAGCGGCGGCCAGGGCGGCGACCAGCTCGAAGGAGCGCAGGCGGTCGGCGGGGTCGAAGACCATGGTGGTAAGCATCAGCTCGTCGGCCGCGGTCGCCTCGAGCAGGCCGGCCAGGCCACGGCGGACGGTCCCGGGCGAGCCGATGATCTGGGTGGCCTGCCGGTCCCGGACGAACGCGCGCTCCGGCTCGGTGTAGGGGTAGGCGGCCGCCTCCTGCGGTGAGGGCAGCGGACCGGGCCGGCCGGCCCGCAGCCGCAGGAACGACAGCGCGCCCGGGCCGGCCAGCCAGCGGGCCCGCTCATCGGTGTCCGCGCAGACCACCGCGGCCGCGACCATGGCGCGGGGGCGTTCGAGCGTCTCGGACGGGCGGAAGTGCGAGCGGTACACAGCCAGCGCCGGGAGCGTGTTGGCCGGGCTGAAGTGGTGCGCGAACGCGAACGGCAGGCCGAGCAGGCCGGCCACCTGTGCGCTGTAGCCGCTCGAACCGAGCAGCCACAGGGCGGGCTGGTGGCCCTGGCCGGGCACCGCGGTGATCCGCGCGAACGGGTGATCCTCGGGCCAGCGGCCGGTGAAGAACCCGAGCAGGTCCATGAGCTGATCGGGGAAATCCTCCGCGGACAGCGCCTCAGGAGAGCGGCGCAGCGCCGCGGCCGTGACCTGGTCCGTGCCCGGCGCCCGGCCGATGCCCAGGTCGATACGGCCGGGATGCAGCGCCTCGAGCATGCCGAACTGCTCGGCGACCACCAGCGAGGCATGGTTCGGCAGCATCACCCCGCCGGAGCCGACCCGGATGGCGCCGGTCGCGTCGGCGATGTGGCCGATCAGCACCGCGGGGGCCGAACTGGCGATGCCGGGCATGTTGTGATGCTCGGCGACCCAGAACCGCAGGAAGCCCAGCCGCTCGGCGTGCCGGGCCAGCTCGATGGTGGCGCGCAGCGCGTCGCCGGCGTTCCCGCCGTCCGGCACCGGGGCCAGGTCCAGCACCGAGAGCGGCACGGGCCGGGGACCGAAGGCCAGGGCGGTGGTGGCGTCCATGTCGTCCACGACTTGTCCGAACAGCGCGCGCTGTCGTGTTCTTCCGCCAGGTCCCTGGGGTTACCGCCTGCGGCGGCGCTGCCTGATCTTGATGTAGCCGAACAGGGGGTGGCCGGTCACCACCACGGTCGGCGCGCCAGGGTCCGCGATTTCCGCGGCCCTGTTGCTGATGTGCCCGGTGTAGGTGCTCAGCGGACCGACGTGAGCCGCCCAGCCTTCGGGCAGGATGAGCTGGATCCACCCGGTCTGGGTCATCACCTCGACGGTGACCTCGCCGTATACGCAGGAGGCCTGGGTGAAGTCGATGGTGATCCAGCCGGTGGTGGACTCGGCGGTAATCCGCCGCGGCACGATCCAGCGGCCGGCCTGCCGGATATTGGGCGTCGTGGTCCGCAGGACCAGCGTGTCAGGCTCCGCGCCGATGCCGGGGAACGAGGTGAAGGGCGGCTGACCGGGCAGGTCCGCCACCAGGGCCGCAAGCTGGCCGTACGTCCGGGCGGCGTAGGCCTGGCTGAGCCGCTCATCCAGCTCCCATGGTTCGATCCGGCCCTCACCCGCCGCGACCCGGAGCCGCTCGGCCACGGCGTCCCGGTCCGCATCCGAGGCACGCTGGAACGCGATGTCGATCGGCTCCGGTACCGGCACCGGCTGATCCGCATCGGTCATAGCGCGACTGTAGGACATGCCCGCCGCCGCATGCCGCCGCAGGCTGGTCATCGCATCACTCGTGGTGGACGCCGGCGAGCAGGGCGGCGTAGGAGCGCACCAGGGCGGCGTGTTCCAGCGGCAGCAGCGGGCTGCCGGGCTGGCAGCCTTCCCGGACCCATTGGTCGGACAGGTCCATGGCCCGGGCCCGCTCTACGGCGGCGAGCCGCATCGCGGCCTCGGGCTCGCCGTAGAGGTAGCAGTACAGCCGGGTTACCGACTCGACCAGCTCCTCGGCGGGCGCGGCCGAGGCGGGCGAATGCTGGGCCTCCCGGTGCGCGCGCCACCAGTCGACCTCGAGCTCGGCCGCCTTGGCCGGGTTGGCGGGCTCGCCGTAACTGAGCCTGACCAGCGCGTAGAACCGCCGCATGCAGGCCCGGGCTCGCTCGGCGTCGTTGTCGGGGAACGGAGCCCACAGCTGGTTGGCGCGGAGCACCAGCCAGGCACCGTGCAGAGTCCGGGTCCAGTCCATGCCGAACCCGGCCCGGACCAGGCCCACGGAAGCCGCCAGAACCTGGGGCCAGCGCCGCAGGTAGTAGCCGACCCAGGCGCGGTACTCCAGGTCGGCGATCCGGACCGGATCGAAGGACCGCAGCCGGCTCGGCGATCCCGCACCGGTCGTCTCGCTGCCCATGAGCCTGCCTCCTCGCTTCTGCTATCAAGGCTGTTCCCCTCGCACCCCGGCCCCATGCGTCGGCACGAGCTTGCCATTATTGACATATTTATGTCATAATGACATGATCGTGTCATGACATCCGGGACCAGCCTCCGCGAACGGCAGGCCGCCGTCATCAGGGAAGCGATCCTGGACGGCCTCGTCGCCCTGCTGGACCGCCACGACCCGGACGACATCGCGATGTCTGCGGTCGCGGCGGACGCGGGCATCTCGCTGCGCACCCTGTACCGCTACTTCCCGACCCGGGAGGCGATGTTCGACGCGGTGGGAGACCACGTGGTCGCGCGGCTCGGGCTGCCGCGCCAGATCGAGGGCGCCGACGACATCTCCCGGGTGTTCCTGGAGTCGGCCAGCTGCGGGGCGCAGAGCCCGCAGCTGGTCCGGGTGATGCTGTGGACCCGCCTGGGCCGACGGGCCCGCTCGTCGCACCGGGGGCGGCGAGTGGAATCCATCACCGGGGCGCTGGCCGAGGTGACCTCGCACCTGCCGCCCGCTGAGGCGCGCCGGCGCGAGGGGGCGATCGTCTACCTGGCCAGCCTGCCAGCCTGGATCACGGTCAGCGAGGAATGCGGGCTCAGCGCGGAAGATGCCCGGCTCGGCATCGCCTGGGCCATCCGCACCCTGATAGGCGAGCTCAGGCGGGAAAACCAGAGGGCGGGCGAGCCGCCATCTCAACCCAAGGGGAGGACACCGTGACTGACACGCAGGCGGCGAGCGCTCGGCGCACCACGACCGCAACGGGCGAGGCCTACTGGTTCTTCGATTCGCTCATGGTCATCCGGGCGGACCAGCCGGGCCAGCCGGTGATCATCGAGGCGACGGTCGCCCCCGGCGGCGGTGCCCCGCTGCATGTTCACGCCGATCTGGACGACAGTTTCTACCTGGTCTCGGGACAGCTGGCCATGCGCTGCGGCGAGCAGGCCTTCGCGGTCGGCCCGGGCGATTACGTCGCCCTGCCGCACGGCGTCCCGCACACCTTCCGCGTCACGGGCGACGAACCCGCGGTCATGCTCCAGGTCCACGCCGACGACTCATTCCTGCGTTTCATCAGGGCGGTGGGCAAGCCCGCGCCCGGCCGTACCCTGCCGCCGGGGCTGATCCTGGCCACCGACATGGATGCGGCGATCGAGGCCGCGGCCCGTACCGGCCAGCCGGTCATCGGTCCCCCGATGAGCGCGGAGGAGGCCGCCCTCATCGCGACCTGACGAAGGGCCGGCGGGTGCCCGCCGGCCGCCGTCACAGGACGGTGGGCAGGGGAAGGCGGAGCCAGCGGAGCAGTTCGGCGAAGTCCTCGTCGATGACGAGCTGGTCGTGCTGGCGGAACCGGCCCGCCGCCTCGCTGGCGGCAAAGCCAAGGACGGCCGTGCTCATCAGCCGTTCCGCGCGGGCGACCTCGCCCTCGGGCAGGCCGCCCTCGCGAAGCGCGGCCCGGATCGCGTCCCGCACCGCGCGGGCGCCCGGGGTGATGGCTGGCCGGGTCAGCAGCAGCTGGAAGACGGCGGGATGCCTGCGGGCGGAGTCCCTGGTCGCAGCGGCCAGCGCGACGAGCCGCTGATCCCACCTGTCAGCGGCCGGGGGCAGCGGGTGCTCGGTCAGCAGCCGCTCGACCAGGCCGTCGAACAGCGCGTTCTTGCCGTCCACGTGCCGGTACAGTGCCATCGGCGTGACACGCAGGCGCCTGGCGACCGCGTGCATGGTCACCGCCTCCAGCCCCTGCTCGTCGGCCAGCCGGAGCGCCGCGGCCAGCACCGCGTCCCGGCTGATCTGCGGAGCCCTTCCCACGGGGCCAGCCTCCCTGTCGGCCGACAAAAGTATACGACGTATACTTAAAGCATACGGTCTGGGAGATGGCCATGCTGATCCTGCTCAGCGACGGCGCCGGGCTGACCGCCCGGCAGTGCGCGACCCTGCTGGCCCGGGCCGGCCACCAGGTGGAAGCGCTATCACCGGACCCGCTGTGCCTGTGCCGCCTGACCCGGCATGTGCGCACGGTGCACCGGGTGCCGGCCTTCGGCGCAGACCCATTCGGCTGGCTGGATGCCGCCCTGGACATCGCCGCGCGACGCGGCGCCGAGCTGCTCCTGCCGGTCCAAGAGCAGGTCAGCGTCATGGCGCTGGCCCGAGACCGGATCGTGGCCGCGGGACTGCTGACCGCGGTCCCGGACTTCGGCGCGCTCGCCCAGGTGCAGGACAAGCTGTCCGCGTATCGCACGCTGGCCCGGGCGGGCCTGCCGCAGCCGTCCGCCTGCGTCGCGAGGAGCCGGGCCGAGCTCGAGGCGTGGGGGCGGCCGGCGTTCGTGAAGACCCCGATCGGCACCGCATCGTCCGGCGTGCGCCGGGTCGGTTCCGCCGCCGGGCTTCGCCGGCTCGCGGCGCAGTTGGAACGTGATGGGGTCTTCGAAGCGAGCGGCGTCCTGGTGCAGGAGCCGGTCAGCGGGCCGCTCGTCATGATCCAGTCGGTCTTCGCCCACGGCGAGCTGCTCGCGTTCCATGCCTGCGAGCGGGTCCGCGAGGGCGCCGGCGGCGGGGCCAGCCACAAGCTCGGCCTGCGGCTGCCCGGGGCCCGGGAGCAGATCGCGAGGCTGGGCACGGTGCTCGGCTGGCACGGCGCGCTCTCGGCGGACATCATCCTGACCCCGCAGGGCCCGCAGCTCATCGACATCAACCCGCGCCTGGTCGAACCGGTCAACGCATACCTGTCTGGCACTGACCTGGTGGGGACGCTGATCGAGGTCGCGCGCTGCGGTACCGCACGGCATCCGGCGGCCGGGGCGCGGGACCGGCAGCGCATCCGGACGCACCAGCTGCTGCTAGCCGTGCTCGGCGCCTCCCGGGAGGAGGGACGGCTCGCGGTCGCCCGCCAGCTATGGGACGCGCTGAGGAGGGGCGGCGACTACCGGGACAGCGCTGAGGAGCTGACGCCGCTCCGGGGGGACCCGCTGGCCGCGGTTCCGGTCACGGTCGCCGCGCTGGCCACCCTGATCCGGCCGGCGATGTGGCGATACTTCGCCGGCGGGGCCGTCGGCGCCTACTCGCTCACCCCGGGCGGCTGGCACCAGCTCACCTCGGCGTGGCGGGAGGCCGGGGGCGCCTACCCCCGGCACGACGAGGGTGCGGCGGGCTGAGGCCACGGCCCGTTCGGAATGAAAGAGAGGCCGTGCTGACAACAGCCCGCGCGGTCATTCGTCCAGGGCGCCGGCGTCCGCGGGGACGTCCACGGAATACTGCCTGAGCACGTCCAGCGGGACGATCTCCAGTGCGCGCTCGTGAGTCGAGGCCAGGACGACCGGGGCGGCGGCGCCGTCGCGATGCGCGCGCAGCCAGTTCAGCGCGGTCACGCACCACCGGTCCCCCGGCACCAGCCCGGGAAAGCTGAACTGGGGCATGGGCGTGGACAGGTCGTTGCCGATGCCGCGCTGGTGCGCGAGGAATTCCGCGGTCACCACGGCGCAAATCGTGTGACTGCCGAGGTCTTCGGGTCCGGTGGTGCAGCAGCCGTCCCGGTAAAACCCGGTGAGAGGATCGGATCCACATGGCTCGAGTTCGCCGCCGAGCACATTTCGGTCGCCCATGCTTGCAGTATCGGTATCCGGGCAGCGGGTCCGCAAGGTCGGCGGATAAGAGGCCACCGGGTGCGCAATAACAGCGAAATAAGCAGG
>Ga0187769_10002872_pt1 | contig 10191 bp, 6 predicted proteins | sample 0116_SJ02_MP02_1_FD_133140 | JGI IMG/M metagenome (GOLD analysis project Ga0187769, IMG submission 133140) | Tropical peat soil microbial communities from peatlands in Department of Meta, Colombia - 0116_SJ02_MP02_10_MG | ecosystem: Environmental > Terrestrial > Soil > Wetlands > Peat | place... | reverse complement strand
GACATACCCGAGCAGCCCTGGTTGCAACCTGACAGTAACTGGACCGGCGCCGTCAACCACTCAGGTTGGTTCCGGAAATTGCAACACCACAACAGGAAGTGTCGCACTCGGTACGTTATCGCCAGGCACATACAACATTTTGGTTGCTCCGCAATATGCGAGCACAGGCGGGATGAGCATATACGTTACGACACCTTAAAGGCTTGAGGGGACAGAATGAATATGGCTGCGCACTTCAAAACTCTGTGTTTGGTCACTGTGTGGCTGCTTGTTGGGCCCAGCTCATCGGCGCACGCGGGAACGCCTCCCCATTTTTTCAGAGCCCATTCGTTTGAAGTCCCTGCTGTGCCAGCCGGCAGCAGCATCGAAACTCTCCTTCCTGACGGCAGCGTGCTCATTGCAGGCGGACAGAACAGTCAGGGAGTGCCACAAGCTACTCTGGAAACGAGAAACCCAACTACGGGTGAAATAACTCCGATCAGTGCCCACTTGCTCGTGGCGCGCGCGGCGCACACCGCGACGGTTCTTCCGGATGGGACCGTCCTAATTCTTGGCGGTGTCGGCCAAGACGGCAAAGTTGTTTCGAGTGCGGAGATATTCGATCCGATTTCGGTTTCCGTGCATCTCTTGACGCAGCCGGCACCGACGCCCAGGGCATTCCATACCGCAACTCTTCTGACCGACGGGCGCGTATTGGTCGCAGGAGGAATTCTTGATAGCGGCTTGATGGCGCAACCGGTGGAATTGTGGGACTTCAGAGGCCAGAACAGCACAACGTTGACTTCGAAGGCAGCTTCGCTCATCCGCCGGAACCACACTGCGGCACTTCTGTCCGATGGGCGCGTACTCTTTACCGGTGGAGTTGACGCGAACGGAAACTCCGCCGCCCAGCCACAAGTTTTCGATCCGCAAACTCAAACTGTCTCATACATCGCTGACCTCGCATCTCTGCAAGAGCCCGCCGGGTCGCTCACTGAAATGCGCGCCTCCTCGCCGCAGGATGGCGCGGAAAACGTGCCTTTGAACACTCTGGTTTCGGTGCGATTTTCCAGACCAGTGCAGATGACGAGCGTCAGCAGCACAACAGTCACATTGCAGGAACCGGACGGTCCTGTTGCAGGCAAGATTGTCGCCGCGGAAGGCGGGATGCTGGCGTTCATCACGCCTGCCACTGCGCTCCTTCCGTCAACAACTTACACCGTGCAGGTGTCTGGAGTCGTCGACGCCGCAGGTCAGAGCACTGCTTCTGCAGAATTTGAGTTCTCTACGCTCGGCAGTACGCCCAGTCAGTTCGGGGACGAAACATGGTCCCCCACCTCTGATTGGCAGACCCACCGCCCGCCATCGAAGTACGAGTCTCTTCCAGATTTGCAGGGGCCACGAGGTACGACCGCTCTGGCCGGGCAAGTGCTCAAATTGAATGGCGAGCCCTTAGAGCACGTGACCCTTGAAATCGGAAATCAGCGGGCGCAATCTGACAGCACCGGCCGATTCCTGCTCACCGATATCCCGTCGGGACACCAAGTATTCATCATCGAGGGAGCGACAGCGAATTCCCCCGGCAAGACATACGGACGCTTCGAATTCGGCGACGAAATCAAATCCGGCGTGACGAACAAGCTGGACTTCAAAATCTGGATGTCCTTGCTGGACATGGCGCATGAAGTCACCATTCCGTCACCGACGGTCAAGGAGACAACTGTCACCACACCGACGATGCCTGGACTTTCGCTCCATCTGCCTCCGGGCACAGTTATCACGGACTCGAACGGCAGGCCAGTAACGAAAATTACGATCACTCCGATCCCGATTGATCGTCCTCCTTTCCCACTCCCGTTCGTCAGTATCCCGATCTACTTCACGATTCAGCCAGGCGGTGCCTACATCTCGGTGAACGGCAGGGGACCACGAGGAGCCAGCCTCTTCTATCCAAACAACGAGCATAAGAAGCCTGGGGTGCCTTACGCTTTCTGGAACTACAATCCCGACCATAACGGTTGGGTTGTTTACGGAAATGGCCATGTGAATCGCACGGGCACAACGGTTGTGCCCGATCCGGGTGTCTACATCTATGGCTTTTCCGGCGCTATGGTGGGCTCGGGGACTGGACCCCTCACGCAGAACACCGCGGGCGACCATTCTGCTGATGGCGAACCGGTGTATCTGTCTAGCGGCCTTTTCGTTTATCGAAAAACCGACCTTTACCTGCCAGATGTCATTCCGATATCTCTACAGCGCACCTATCGCCCGAACGATAGCTGGTCACGACCCTTTGGCATCGGTGCAACCCATCCTTACGAAATGTTTATCGGAGGCGACGGGAGTGATTTTGGACAAACAGCATACGTCGATCTGATCCTTCCGAACGGCACGCGTATTCACTTTACTGGCGTCGGTTCGGGGTCTTACGGGACCTATCTGAATTCCTCCGCCGGAACTCCGTGGTACGGAGCAATCGTCACTGCAACTCCTAGCAATCCCAACAATTACACTTTGCCGGGGGCGATCCAGCTGGTAACGAAAGATGGCACAATCTACAGCTTTCCCGACGCGGCGGGATTGGACAATCCGGGCTGCCAGGGATTGCTCGCGATCACCGACCGGCACGGCAACCAGCTCAAGATCACGCGCAGTACAAACACCAACTGTACGATTTCGCAAATCACGTCCCCAAGCGGACGGTACATTCAATTCACTTACGATAGTTCGTACCGCGTCAAAACCGCCACGGACAACACAGGTCGCGTGGTTCAGTACAACTACGACACGAGCGGACGCCTTCAAACCGTCATCGACGCCAATAATGGAACCTGGACGTACGGCTACGACACGTTAAACCGGATGACAACGATTGAAGACCCGCGATTGATCACCTACCTGACGAACAGCTACACGAGTGCTGGAATGGTCTATCAACAGCTTCTGGCTGATCAGGTGAGCTACTACCAGTTCAATTGGACCACCACTTCCAACACACAGAACGTCACTTTTACCGCGAATAGCGGATCAGGTGGCCCTCCGCCTTATGACGTTTTGACTTTTCGCGCCTGCGGCACGTGCAATGAAGGCTACGCACCCCTTGTGAGCCAGGTTTCGGTCATCGATCCGCGAGGATACACTCGGCAGGTTTCGTTCAACCAAAATGGCTACACGTCCAGCGACACTCGGGCCCTTGGGCAGCCCGAGCAGGAAACGACCCAATATTCGTACTACGCCGACAATCTGATCAGTTCCACTACAGATCAGCTCAATAGGGTGACGAGCTACAACTACGACGTGATGGGCAACGTGACTTCCCGCACGCAGCTGAGCGGAACCTCGAACGCGGTCACAACATCAGTTGAATACGACGGCATATTCAGCCAGCCCGTGTTGATCACCGACCCGCTCGGCAATACGACGATCATCGGCTACGACAACTATGGCAACGCCATTTCTGTCACCGACCCCCTGGGCCACGAATCCACATTCGGCTACAACGGCATGGGCCTGATAACTTCCGCATCCGACGCGCTGTCCAACACGACGCAGTTCGGATACGACCTTGCGAACCTCGTCAGCGTTACCGATCCCCTGCAGAACACTACGGCAATCTTCAACGATCAGGCTGGCCGTCCCGCTCAAGTGACCGATCCTCTCGGCCACATAACGAAATATCAATACAACAACCTCAACCAACTTACGCAGGTAACGGACCCCCTCCAGGGAATCACTACCTTGACCTATGATCCGAACGGGAACCTCCAGACCGTTCTGGACGCCCGCCAACAAGGGACAAACAACAAGACTGTCTACACCTACGACAGTTTCGATCATCTCCAGACCCGCACCGATCCCCTGAACCGGCAAGAGAGCTACGTTTTCGATCAGCTCGGGAATCTCACCAAGTTCACAGATCGGCGAGGGCAGGTCGCAACCTTCCAGTACGACGGAATTAATCGGCGGAAGTTTGCTGGCTATGGAACACAGCCGGGGCCAACGTACCAGAGCACAATTAACTACAGCTACGACGGTGGGAACAGGCTAACGCAGGTGGTCGATTCGACTTCCGGGACAATCACACCCGGTTTCGATCTCCTGGATCGTCTGACCTCCGAGACAACGCCCCAGGGCAGCGTCAGCTACCAGTACGACAACGACAGCCGACTCACGAGCGCCACAGTATCGGGCCAATCCAGTGTTTGCTATTCGTATGACAACGCCAGCCGTCTCACGGGTGTTGGCCAGGGAACCTGCCCAACCTCAACAAATATCGTCGCCATCACTTATGACATCGCAAACCGTCGCTACACATTGACTCTGCCCAACAGCATTGTGCTGACGTACGGCTTCGACCACGACTCTCGAATCAGCACCCTGAGCTATCAGTTGGGCACAAGTACAGCAATCGGCAGCTTGAGCTATCAGTACGACGCGGACAGCCGACGAACCGGGCTGAGTGGGAGTCTGGCGGCGACCGGCTTCCCGCAGGCTGTCACGTCGGCAACCTACGACGTTGCGAATGAGCTGACGAATTGGAATGGTACGACCATCACCCCTGACGCCAACGGGAATGTTCTGAACGATGGGGTCGCGGCCTATACCTGGAATGCCCGCAACCAACTCATCACGCGGGGAAGCACCAACTTTGAATATGACTCCTTCGGAAGACGGATTCTCAACCCCGCAGGGGACAATTTGCTGTACGAGGGCTGGAACCCTGCGCAGCAACTCTCCGGCAGCACGCCGGTGGAGAATCGAGTCCTCGGCGGAATTGACGAGTTCTTCAACCGGACCGATACGGCGGGGAGCTACACGCCGATTACTGACGCTTTGGGGAGCGTCTTGGGGCTGACCAACTCATCGGGGGCATTCACAACGCAGTACGGGTACGATCCATTCGGCAACACCACAAGCAGCGGAAGTACTAGCACGAACGTGTTCCAGTATACCGGACGCGAGAACGACAACAACGGCTTATACTTCTATCGCGCCAGATACTACAGCCCGCAATTCGGTCGGTTTACGTCGGAAGATCCGATAGGCTTCGCAGGTGGCATTAATCTATATGCTTACGTCGGTGACAACCCAATGAATCTGGTCGATCCCCTAGGTCTTACGGATTGCGTCGTCACCATTGTGGATACTGTTTGCACAAATTGGCGTCCCGGCCTGAACTGGATAGAGCCTAAATCGCCTCCTCCACCACCAGTGCCTGACATGGCTCACGTGTCTCTTTTTCCGCCCACTCCGCCGCCCACTGCTGGAAGAAAAAATAGGTCCGACAGGTCCGGTTGTGGTGCGGCGGTCACTGAGACAGTAACTGGTGGGGTGTTCATACTTGGAGAAATTGCACTTGTACCTGTAATTACTGAGTATGTCGCAACAACTGGCTGGAGCCAGGGAATTGAAGGTGCTCTTGAAGCAGGCCATGCTTACCCAGCTCTCATCCCATTGACAATTCCGGTTGTTCTCTATTGGAACGGAATTATGGATATGACAGCGGATTGCGAGTAAGCTGAGGCAGTATCGAAAGCTAAAGGAGGAAAATGACCTGTCGGTCGTGCAGAACTGTCGGCACGTTGCTGGGGGCTGGCATTTTCGCGTTAGTCCTGATTTCTAGAGACTTTCGGTTGCTCGGTGGTGGTGCCACATACCTATGTGATGCCGCGTTCTTAGGAGTGCTCCTATTCAGCCCAGTAAAGGCAGCTGCAAGGACACAAGGGGGATTGACGGTGGGTCAGTTGTACCTGGTGAAGGCTCTAGCCATCGAGTTCGCCATCCTGGGCATGCTGGCACTTGTCTGCCATGGCGCAACGTTTCGTTTCGAAAACATTCTTTCGTTCGTAGTGACAATTGTTTCGGTTACCATTCTGTACGTCTTGATGGCTAGAACTAGTGTAGAGAGCCGCCGTACCATTTCCATGAAAGGATATTTCAGAAGAGCTTTGTCCCCTAAGTTGGTGTTTCTCATTGTTGCCTATCTCGTAGGACTCTTGTACCTCTTGTTTTTTCTGAAGGCAATCGAAAGCCGCGTGGACAGTGTGGAAATAGCCAAAGTGGGTATGGCGATTATAACCGTCTTTACACTTATAACTACTAGGCTAACGTTCGACTCGTCCGCAATAAAATCTGTTCAGAAAGAGGTGCTTGCTGGTGCTGCCGTTTTCTTGGGAATAACCGCCATCTTGGTCGTTCTTACGGAACTGATTACCTCGAACGGATGGTACTTTATGTGCTCATCCCTGATCATCGCAAGCGGGCTCACGTCATCCGCCATGTCTATATGGCCGCTGCAAGAGAACGAGCAACGGGTCACGCCTTAAAGGGGGAAAATACGGGGACAGACGGGAAATTCCCGAATTTCGGGCCCAGGGGTAATTGGGGAATATTCCGTCTGTCCCCAGATTCCCACCTTGGATGCTTTGCCGCCTGCGGCGTAGTTTATACGGGTCCAGTGGGGCCATAGTTGTGTGTCGGTGCCGTTTCCGGCTACCGCCTTACAAATTTACCGGATGGGATTGGTAATGAACCGTCGGCGGCTTCTCAAGGTTTTATGGGTCGCGGAATTCATCATCGGGCTGCTGCCAGCATTCACGCTTGTCTGCGCGAGCTTGGTATCCTATGTGTTCCTTATCCCAGTTTTCCCCAATTTGCTTGCGGGGCCATCAAATTCTGCTGCACTGCATAGCTTTATATTAGTTAGCGGCATGGTGATAGGGGGGCTCTTGGGCCTGATTGGAATAGGCCTGGCATTCCGTCCGGAGCGCCTGCATCAGAATCGGAAACTGAAAAGCACCGCCGTTTTTCTCGGCTGTGCTGGGATCCTTGCGGAGGGCATCTACGTTGCCCATGAAGGCCTTAGCGCCGTAGCGTCCAATTGCTTTTCGCTTTGGGTCGTCGCCGGCCCCTTACTTGTAGGCGCACACTGTGTGTACCGAGTCTTCTTGTCGCCGACGGTAACAGTAGAATAAGGACGGGGAATTCGGGGACAGACGGGAAATTCCCCAATTTCGGACTAGGGTAATTGGGGAATTTCCCGTCTGTCCCCGAATTCCCAAGGATAGAGACTACTTTACCGAAGCAGCGCAGCTGGGGGAAGTGTTGAGATGACGCAAGGGATCGGCCGGATTTTTGCCTCGGTGTGGACGCTCATTCGAGCAGTTTCGACATCCGCTGTAGTAGGTGCAGGAATCGGTTTTCTGGAAGGTCAAACAGTTGGTCGGGGTTGGGCGCGCGGGGAGCAAATGGCGCTTGCGGAGGGGGCCGCGTCGGTCGGCATAGTCATTGCGGCCATAGCAGGTACGACAGCGTATTATCTTTTCAGAAATAAAATCTCACTTAACGTTTTCTTCGGAGTCGTGACCTCAGTGCTTGCTACAGGATCCGCAATTGCCTTTTGGACTCGCAATGAGATGGCGACTGCGCTTTCAAACGTATTAATGATACTTGCCGCCATCGTTTATCTGTCTATCAGCGGGCCAAGAGATCGACCGAGCGGGGAATGATTTTACAAACTGGTTAAAAGAACATCAGACCCAAGGCGCGACCGTTACGATCACTGGCGCATTCAGCTGACCTGCTCCCCTGTTTCCGGACAGCTCCGGCTAGGATTTTGAACAATTGAAGGGAGTCGCAGGTGTCGCGGTGGTGCATAAGGCTATTGGGAGCATGGCTGCCGGTCCTGTATGGACCTTCGATTTTGGCTCACGGTCAAGCCCAATCTTATCCGCACAACGCTGTAGCCTGCGAGCGCTGTCACACCGAGCCCGTAAAATTCGGCGCCAGTGCCATGACGGTAGTAAGGAAGGGGTTTTCCTTCCAGGGAGCGTTCAGTCCTTCCCCAGAAGGAGGGATTCACCACCGCAACGGCGAATCAGCCCAAACCTCAACTACCGGGAAGGAAATTGCTGGCGAGCGAGTCTCTCTGAGCCTGCTCGGGGATGGCTACATCGAAGCGATTGATCATCAGGACATCGAGCGGAATCGCGAGCAGCAGCGCCGATTGGACCTAGGAATCGTCGGAGCGATTGTCGAAGCTCCCGTCCTTGAAGCGCATGCGGATTCACCCGTCTTGCAGGTGGGAAAGTTTGGCTGGAAGAGCCAGCACAGCAGCCTGCTATCCTCCTGCGCCGATTCGCTGCGCAACGAACTGGGCATCCGCAATGCCCTCTACCCCGACGAGTATCCGACGCACTCGCCAGACGACGGCCCAACGCCCCTCGACACACCAGATCCGAAAACGGGAAAGACGGAACTGCAGCGTCTGGTAGAAGAAATCCGCCGTACGGAGCCCCCAGCCCGCGACTCAAACCTGGCTGCCAGCGCAGACGGCTTGGCGGGAGAGAAGCTCTTCTCAGAAATCGGATGCGCGGTTTGTCACGTGGCCACGTACAAAACCCTGCCACCAGGAACGCGCATAAACGGAGGAGCCTACAAGGTGCCGAAGTTCGTCGGCAACAAAGTCATCCATCCCTATAGCGATTTCCTGCTTCACGATGTCGGAACCGGAGACGGCATACCCCAAGCCGCCAAGCCGGGATTCCTCGACCAGTCCACGGCCAACAAGTTCCGTACTCCGCCTCTGTGGGGCCTGCGCTTTCGCTCCGGCCTGATGCACGACGGGAACTCGCCTGGCACAGCCGCAGCCATCGCCCGTCACGCCGGCGAAGCCACCAAAGTCCGGCAGCAATACGATCGCTTGACGGCTGACGAGAAGCGTCAGGTCGAAACCTTCCTGAAATCCCTATAAGCAGCGTAAAATGAGCCTGTCACGCTTTTGTCAATCCTTCGGATACCACCCTTCGCGGATAGGTCCTCTGAAGCGCCCTGTAATCCGCAACTAACCAAACTTGAAAGATTCAGACATGATTGTTATCATACACTAGCGTACGCGAAGCGCTGAAACGCCCCGTTTTCGACAAGAACTTCGCTTTCACAATGTTTTCATTGTTGTTCTTAACCATGACGAAAGCACAAGTCTTGATGGTCTTTGCAAAGAGCGGAAGGCTTCTTAAGCCGGATGATGTCCTTCTCCAGCTCAATCCAAGGCCGGATCGCCGCTCGCTTTACAGCTACCTCGCAAGACTTGAAAGGCAAGGATTGCTTTTTCGTCGGGCCATCTCTAGTAGGGGCAACTTGGCCTATATCGTGACCGCCCGAGGACTGGCAAGGCTGGAATACTTCAAAAAGAACGCGCCCCGATAGCCGGTCTGCGTCCGGCTGAGGGCCTCACAGGCCGCCTCTAACGTTACGTACATACGTAACGTTAGACGCCGCAATCGCCGCCGATTACGGGTTGCCCTACCTTGCGTACTGCGAGCGAGATTTGCTTCCCACGATTTTCAGCGATTGTTGAAGATCGCATAATGGCGTCGGATCATCCGTTTTCGATGTCGTTCACCTTCAGTTCCCACGACAATTCCCCGGTGCCGCATTCGCGGCAGGCACCGTCGAGGGCTGGCCCTTTGTAGCCGCAAGAGCATTCGATGTAATACTCCCGCCGCACGATGACGTTTCTTACTTTGGCTCTTTCTTTCGCGCATATCTCGCGGGAGCGGCGGGGCGTCACGAAGCCCTGACCCCCGAGAGAATCGGCCAAGAAGTGAATCTGCGATTCTGTCCGGGCACGAGGAAATCTCCGGTCGTGCACGACAGCTAGGATCAACGCGGAGTGGTGCATTAGGCTCCCGCCGATCGTGGGTGCATCTTCCTTGATGGCCTTTTCTATGTCTTCGCAGGACTTTGCCCGCAGGAAGCGTGGCCCGAGCTTCGCCCAGAACTGATGGAACCAGGCGCGGAAGGCATCGGCTGAGCCGACCACTATGTTCGGGTCAATCCGAGCGGGCCTTCCTTTGACTCGTCTTCCCTCAGCCTTTTTCAATCACTTCTCCGGCAGTGTAGATTTTGCATTCTGGGGAGGTATTCTCAAGTTCCCCATAATTATACGGATAATATACTGCACTTGTCACCTTCCATCGGGACAAGAACCGCACAGACTACGTATAACTATATTGTACAACGCATCATAACGCAGTTTTCTATTGCCTAGCAGCATTTCCCTAGCGTATCACATTAGTAGGAGAAATACGATGTCTAATAGGGATGAACAGTGGTTCCCGTGTCCGATTTGCCTCAAACCGCTTGATGTTCGCCAGAGCATACGAAAGAAGCCCTACGTCATTTGTTCGCCTTGCGGTGTGCAGATGTTTG
>Ga0187769_10002871_pt1 | contig 10192 bp, 11 predicted proteins | sample 0116_SJ02_MP02_1_FD_133140 | JGI IMG/M metagenome (GOLD analysis project Ga0187769, IMG submission 133140) | Tropical peat soil microbial communities from peatlands in Department of Meta, Colombia - 0116_SJ02_MP02_10_MG | ecosystem: Environmental > Terrestrial > Soil > Wetlands > Peat | place... | reverse complement strand
CGGTGCGCATCCCTGAATGGCAAACTGAACTACTACCCAATTTCCATCCTGGCATGGAAGATTGTCTGATACTTTTCTACCTTGGCAAACAAGACACATGTCGCAGTAATTGGCGCGGGAGCGTTCGGCGGATGGACCGCTCTTAACCTGCTGCGGCGTGGCGCACAGGTCACACTGCTCGATGCCTGGGGACCCGGCAACTCGCGCTCGTCCTCAGGCGGCGAAAGCCGCATTATCCGCGGCACATACGGCCCGAATCAGCCGTACACGAAGATGTCAGCGCGCGCCATGCAATTGTGGAAGGATCACGAGCAACGCTGGGGCGTTCAGCTCCTGCATCGCAACGGCGTGTTGTGGATGGCAGCGACCGAGGATGACCAATTCGAGCGCAGTTCTCTGCCGTTGCTGCGGGAAGCTGGCATTTCCTACGAAGAGCTGTCGGTCGGAGAAATGGCCCGGCGCTGGCCGCAGATTAATTTCGAAGGTGTGCGCTGGGGAATTTTTGAGCCGGAGGGCGGTTTTCTTCGAGCACGCTTCGCCTGCCAGATGGTGATGAACGGATTCCTGGCAGAAGGCGGAGAATTCAAACAAACGGCAGTGCTTCCTGATGGCTTGGAAAACGGTTGCCGCGACGGCCTGACGCTCTCGAACGGGTCGAAGCTGACTGCTGACAAATATGTCTTCGCCTGCGGACCATGGCTCGGGAAACTTTTTCCCGAAACCATCGGCAATCTGGTCCGAGCCACCAAGCAAGAGGTATTTTTCTTCGGCCCACCCGCGGGAGATGACCGGTTCTCCGAAGCAAACTTGCCGGTGTGGGCGGACCATCGTGAGCGCTTCATCTATGGCATGCCCACGAGCGATGGCCGCGGCTTCAAAGTTGCCGACGACACGCGTGGCCCGGAGTTCCATCCGACCTCCGGCGACCGCACAGTCAGCCCTGACGGCGCGAAACTTGCGCGCGAGTATCTCGGCTTCCGATTTCCAGGCATGAAGAACGCTCCGCTGATCGAAGCGCGAGTCTGTCAGTATGAGAACACTCCCGATGATCACTTCATTATCGACCGACATCCCCAGACTGAGAATGTGTGGATCGTGGGCGGCGGCTCAGGTCACGGATTCAAGCACGGCCCAGCGCTGGGTGAGATGGTGGCGGAACTGGTGATGGAAGAAAAAGATCCTGATCCGTTGTTTCGGCTGAACCGGTTCGCAAAGACTTAAGAATCTCTGCAAGCAATAGTTACTGAATCTGGATCACGCCTTCCGATGCGCTGGATTTGATCTCATCCACGCGTGCTATCACTTTGCGTGCAAAATCGTAAAGCGACTTCGCATGGGGTGAACTCTCGCCCTCGAGCACGGCTGGTTTGCCGGTATCGCCCGCTTTGCGGATGTCGGGATCGAGCTGAATGCTGCCCAGGAATGCGATGCTAAATTCCCGCGCAGTCTTCTCCGCGCCGCCGCGGGAAAAAATATCAATCTCGTGCTGGCAATGCGGGCACACGAAGTAGCTCATGTTTTCGACCATCCCTACCACGTCCACCTTCATCTGGCGGAACATTTCGATGGCCTTGCGCCCGTCCTGCAAGGAAACGTCCGATGGCGTCGAAACCACGATTGCGCCGGTGAGCGGCACCGTCTGAATAAGCGATAGGGAAACGTCGCCGGTACCGGGAGGAAGATCGACGATGAGGTAGTCCAGCAAGCCCCATTCGACCGAGCCGAGAAACTGCCGGATGATGGAATGCAGCATCGGCCCGCGCCAGATCAGCGGCTTGTCGCCCGGATTCAGAAAACCAACGGAGATGACTTTAAGCCCATGGATTTCCAAGGGCTCAATTCGTTGGTCGGCGAGGACCCTTGGCTGGCCGTTGGTGCCAAGCATGAGGGGTACGTTGGGACCGTAGACGTCGGCATCGAGTAAACCGACTTTATGCCCCAGCTTCGTGAGCGCAATGGCCAAGTTGACTGCAAGTGTGGTCTTTCCCACGCCGCCCTTACCGGAGCCAACGGCGACGATGGCTTCGACGCCGGGAAGCGGCTGCGGCCCCTGTGGTGGTTGTCCGGGTCGAGGAGGCATGTGAGCGCTCAAGAATTCGCCTTCCAGTTGAACTTAATCTTCGATTATACAGGTGTCACAAGGGGATGTGACGGGCAGCTGTCCCCGGTCTTATTTAGGGTAACAACTTACTTGACTCGCCCCGCCATCACGGGGTCATCCCGAAACTCGGCGCACTTCAGCCGAGTGAGGGATCTCGCGCGGAGCTACGTCGGATTCAAAGGGACTCCACGCCAGATCCCTCGGCCTGTTGGAAAAAACGCAGGCCCCGGGATGACCGCAGTCGTGGGTGAGTCAGATATGTTAACGCCAGAATTGTTGCCATTTGGCTGAATGCTGATTGCTGAGTGCTGCGCTCACACCGCCAAGTATCCTCCGTCCACAGGGAACGTCGCCCCGGTCACCCACGACGACTCATCGCTGGCGAGATAGACAGCAAGCCCGGCAATATCTTCCGCCTTCCCCAGGCGGCCGATGGGATGCACTTTGATGCGCTCGGCGCGGACAGCTTCCGGGTCGGGAGCACGGTTGATCACGGCAGCCGTCAGATCTGTTTCGACAAATCCCGGACAGATTGCGTTCACGCGAATCTTGTCGGGCGCATGATCAATCGCCATGCACTTGGTGAGCAGAACGACAGCTCCCTTTGACGGCGCATACGACGCCCGGTTGGGAGCGCCGTTGATCCCGAGCACTGATGCCATGTTGATGATTGAACCGCCCCCGGCCTTTCCCATAGCGGGCAGCACGGCGCGAGAAAGCAGCCAAAGGCCGCGGACGTTGATGTTGAAGGTCTCGTCCCATTGCGCTTCGGTGATCTGCTCGGCGGTTCCGATGTGGAGGACGCCGGCGTTGTTCAGCAGGACATTGAGGCTGCCGAAACGGGAGATCGTCCGCTCAACTATCCGGCCGACGTCATCTGATTTGGAGACGTCGGCGGGAAGTACCAACGCAGACTCGCCAATCTTACGGGCCACTGCGTCGAGACGGTCTCGCCGCCTTCCGACCAACGCAACGCGGGCGCCTTCGCGCGCGAAGGCAAGGGCGCAAGCGCGCCCGATGCCGCTCCCTGCACCGGTAACGATGACAACTTTATCTTTCAGGCGAGAAGTCATGGGAACAACAGTTTAGACGAGGAATGGGCTAGTCGGATCGCTACGTCGTCAGGCGATGTGAACGCGGGCAACCGACAGACAGTCTCAGTATCCTCCACCCTCGAGGCTGACTTTGCCCCGGAACATGCGGAAGATGAAAACAAAATATCCGAGCGCCAACACAATCCCGATGCACCACCAGGCGAGGCCCACTGCGAGCCCATGGTGTCCGGCGGCCGAGTTGTAGATAGTCAGGCTGTAGCCGGGGTCAGTGCTGGCGGGAAGAACAACCGGATAAAGCGCAAACGCCGCGCCGACCAGCATGGCGGCGATGTAGAAGCTCGAAGCCAGAAACGCGAGCTTTTCCTTCTGACCGGTGATTCCCCGGATCATGCCAGCCAGGCTGCCCAGCACCACGACAGGAACAAGCAGGCCAATGGGATGCGCGCGGTAATTATCCATAACCTGCGGCTTTGTCAGATAGGTTGCGATTAGGCTCACAATCGTCAGCAAAAGCTGGATTGGCCACACTACGAGCGCCACTCTGCGAGCGCGAAGATTCACATCACCTTCGGTCTTGGTCACGACATAGAGCGCACCGTGCGCCGTCAATGTCACCAGCGCAACCACTCCCGCCATGACTGTGTACCAGTCGAGAATGCCGGGATGGGGGCCGACTCTCCAGTTAGTCCAAAGGGGCTCAAAGAAATAGCCGTCTGGCCCAAGCGGCACTCCTCGGATGACGTTGCCCAAAGCGGCGCCAAAGAAAATCGCCAGCAGCGTGCTTGATAGGAAAAACGCGACATCGAAGAAACCTTGCCACACCGGATTCTCTATATGCGAACGGAACTCGATGCCGACTGCACGCAGCATCAGCAGCCACAACACCATCATGAGCGGCAAATAGAAACCACTGAAGCTCGAAGCGTAAAGTTGAGGGAAAGCAAAGTAAAGCGTACCGCCCGCCGCCAGCAACCAGACTTCGTTCCCGTCCCACACCGGTCCGATGGCGCGCAGGATGGTCCGCCGTTCCGGAGAATTCCTGGCAGCGTAGAGGTAGATCACCCCAGCGCCGAGGTCGAATCCATCAAGAATCACGTAAGCCACCAGCATTACGGCTACAACGATGAACCAAAGCGTTTCCATAAATCCTCTAGTGAACAGCGGCCGGAGTCGTGGCCGGTCCGCGATCAATCTCGCGATGCACCAGGAACAGAAAGAGAATTCCCAGGACCATGTACATTCCCATGAATCCGAGCAGAGTAAACATGCCGTTTCCTGCCGAGACGGTTTTGGAATAACCATCCGCGGTGCGCATCAGGCCATAGACTAGCCATGGTTGCCGGCCCAGTTCCGCGGTGATCCAGCCAGCCGTATTCGCAATGTAGGGGAACGGCAGACTCAGAAGCAGAATCCAGAGCAACCAGCGCGCGTCAAAGAGGTTGCCGCGCCACAGCAAGAAAACGGCGATCACCAGAATCGCGATGAAGATCGTGCCCAGCCCGACCATGATGTGGTAGCTGTAATAGAGCAGCGGGATGTTCTGTGGCCAGAGTTGCTGCGGAAATTCATCCAGCCCTTGAACACGCGCCGACCAGCGCCGATAGGTCACGAAGCTCAGCGCCTTCGGCACGATCACAGGATTGTCGATCTTTCGCGCATCCACATCCGGCTGACCGATGATGACCAGCGGCGCGCCGGGCTGGCTTTGATATAAGGCTTCTATCGCAGCCAGAGTCACGGGCTGATAGCGCGCCAGCATGCGGCCTTGGCCATCTCCGGTCGGGAACAGTTGCAGGATGCTGAAAATGCAACCCGCCAAGACGCCGGTGCGGACAAAAATCCTCCCGTGCTCCGCGTATTTGCCCCACAGCAAGTAAAACGCTCCCAGGGAAGCCATCACGAAAGCGCCAGTAATGACCGCCCCGCTCATGTTGTGGGCGTATTGCCACCACGCCCAGGGATTCAGCACCAGCTCCCAGAAGCTGGTGAGTTGAACTGAGCCATCGGCGGCGCGCTCGTAGCCGACTGGATTCTGCATCCAGGCATCGGTGGCGACGATGAAGTAACCAGAGAGCCACGAGCCCAGAAACACCGCCACGGCTGACCACCAATGGGCGCGCGGGCTTAGCCGCTTCTCGCCATACAAGAAGAGCCCAAGGAAGGCCGATTCGAGGAAGAACGCGAACATGCCTTCCATGGCAAGGGTTTGGCCGATAACCCCTCCCGCAAAGCGCGAGAAGTGCGACCAGTTGGTGCCGAACTGAAATTCCATCGGGATCCCGGTCACGACCCCCAGCACGAAGTTAATGCCAAAGATGCGGGCCCAGAACCGTGCCGCCTGGTTGTACGTTTCGTCATTGCCACGAAGGCCGAGCCACTTGAGCACCACGATCAGGGGTGCCAGCCCCATCGTGAGCTGAGGGAATAAGTAATGAAAGGTTACTGTGAAAGCAAAGTGCAGGCGATGGACCAGCAGGGCACTATCCATGGTGGCGCCTCGTTCCAGTTGTAAAGAAAAAGCACATTATCGCGGAAGGGAAGATCGTCCCGATGTGACGCATGTCACAGACGTTACAGAATGTGACAGTCAGCGGGTATTAAGCCGGCGGCGTTCCAAATGTTCCCGGCGCATGGCGCGGCGCTTGCCCGCGTCTTCATAGCGGCGGCGCTGCTCCTCGGTCTCGGGGACGACCGCCGGAACCTCGACATGCCGGCCACCGCCATCCACAGCCACGAAGGTCAGATAGGCGGAGCTGACGTGTTGGCAATCGTCATGGAGATAGTTTTCCACCCACACCTTCACGCCAACTTCCATGGAAGTGTGAAAGACGCGATTGACCGAAGACCGCAGGATGACCAGGTCGCCGATGTGCACCGGAACCAGGAAATCGAGATGATCGATAGAAGCGGTCACGACATAATTTCGCGAATGACGATGCGCGGCCAACGCTCCAGCCATGTCAATCCAGTGCATGAGTCGTCCGCCCAGCAAGGCGCCGAGCGGATTAGCATCGTTGGGCAGGACAATTTCCGCCATTTCGGACTGGGAATCGCGGACGGGTCGCGGCATTAGGTGATCATCGTTCATGAATCTGTGCTCACAATAGAGCCCGCGGAGACGGGCCGAATTCTACGGCTTAGGTAAGATTGCAAGTAACACTCGGCCATACGCTGGATACATGGGTCGGCGTGGGGAAACATCCACTTGCCAAAGGACCGATCATATTCGAGCGCCCCATGGTCTGCGGGGCGATGACCAAGCTCGCGGACGAAGCAAACTGCCAACTGATCGCCGCGGTCACGCGTGACGGAAAATCTTACGGCATCGACAGTTCGTTGTTTAGGCAGGCGCAAACAGCGCGAGGCGTAGCCAAGATTACAAAACTCGCGGACTTCTTCGCTGCTCGGCTGGGTACCTTCATGCCCGGGAGCGCAGCAGGAGCCGTGCCAGCCAGCGCCGAGCGGAAGCCGGGTGGGATGAATCCATCCTCCATCCTCGCATTTTTCAGTAGGCATGAAGAATGGACAGGCCATGAGTTCTCTCAGAGATGCGGCCATTGTACTGAGAGCGTGAGTGAATCGCTAGTGTTTACTCAAGTGCCCGCCGTGAAGTCGAGTCGTTGGCTTTGTTAACCTGAGAGCGTAGGGGCTGACGCTCTCGTCCGCCCCGCCCGGACGAGGCGTCCGGGGCTACATGTCGAGGTGAGGCCGCCTTATGGATCGGATTGCACTGCTGACGGAGGTTCTCGCGCAGAATCCCAACGACGCCTTTGCGCGTTATGGCCTGGCCATGGAGTATTCAAAGGCAGGTGACTTGGACCGTGGGTTGGAAGAGTTCGGAAAGCTGCTGACGGCCCATCCCGACTACACCGCCGGCTACTTCATGGCCGCGCAAACCTTAGTCAGTGCCAACCGCACCGACGAAGCCAAGAAAATGCTGGTGGATGGAATCGCCTCAGCCCGCCGCACCGGCAATCAACACGCGCAATCGGAAATGACCGCGATGCTGGACGAGCTGAAATCGTAAAGGAAACGACGGGGACACTGGGAAAAGGTGGTGCTATCCCCGTAGCATCTTAACCGGTGCCCGGGCTGCTAAAATCTGAATCAGGTTCCCGATGATGGAGCGCTCCTAATGCCACGCCGTACTAACCCACCCCCCAAACCCGCCGATTGGACGCCTGAGAAAACCCTGGCTGCGTTGAAAAAGCAACTGGCTGGGCTGGATAATCTTCGCGGGAGAAATTATGAAGAAGCAGAACACGATGAGCAGGGATGGATGAACTTAACCCTGAATGTCCTCACGCACGGATTCGGCGATGGCAGTAATAACGTCGGCCAGTTCCACAGTGCTAAGTGGGCCGGTGACCATTACATGGGCCGGATGAGCCCGGCATTGCTTCAGAGTAACTTCAACAAACGTATCGAGGCATTCGAGGCCATGATTGAAAGCAGCATTGCCGAATTGGAAATGATGCTGCCTGAGCCGGAGCTTGCGGGAACCTATGAAACTGGGGACGATTATATTTTCTACAAAGACCTCAAGACGATTGTCGCCTTAGCTGGCAGGGAATTGTTTGTTATCGACAACTATCTCGACACGCAACTGTTCGACGTCTACATGGAAATTGTAGGTGCGCTCGTACGGGTTCGAGTTCTGACGCAGCAGATTCCAGCTTCACTGAAAGCTGTAGCCGAAAAGTTCGCGAAGCGGGGTGCCTTTGAACTGAGGGTGAGCAATAGTGTTCATGACAGGGTTGTTTTTGCAGACGATAGATGTTTCGTGATTGGTCAGTCGATCAAAGATGCAGCCGTAAAAAAACCTACCTACATCGTGGAGCACTCCGGTGCAGACACAATGCGGGGAATCTACGAAACCCTCTGGAACAGCGGGACGCCCGTCGTCAAAGGCTGGGGCGGCGTGCAGTAATGCCCTTCATTCCCGCCGCCCGAGCATCCTCACCATCCCCAACTCGACTACTCCCGGGAAATTCTGATAGAGGTTCATGAACGCCCGCATGTACCAGGGCACCACGACCTCCCGCTTACCTTGCAGGTAGCCCCGCAAAACAGCGCGGGCAACGCGCTCCGGTGGGATACCGCGCACCGAGGACGGACGTACCTGTTTATACTCGCCACGGCGGACGGCGTTGACGCTGAAATCGGTCCGCACGAAGCCCGGACACACAGTCAGCACATTGATCCCATGCTTTTTCAATTCGATTCGGGCGCCTTTGCCTATCGCATTCAGGGCAAACTTGGTCCCGCTGTAGACCGCATGAAATGGCAGCGGAATATGTCCAGCGACGCTGGAAATATTGATGATCGTCCCGCTGCCTTGCTGCTTCATCACCGGAATTACAGCCTGCATGGCGCCAACTGCGCCAAAAAGATTGGTCTCGAATGTTTCGCGCACGGCGGCCATTTCCACGTTGGCGATCGAACCCAGATGACCGCGCCCCGCATTATTGACCCAAACGTCGATGCGATTGAAATGATGCATCGTCAGACCGACCACGCGATCAATCTCCTCACGATTGCGCACATCGCATGCCAGCGCGACGGTGCGCTCAGTGTGGCCGATGCGTTGGCGAGCAGCTTCGGCCCGGGCAGCATCTCGCGATAACAGAACCACGTTGGCGCCATAATCGGCGAAGATCCTGGCGATCGCTTCGCCGATCCCCATCGACGCCCCGGTTACCACCACGACCTTTCCCGACAATTCCTTGGAACCCATGCCGTGCTTTTAGTCTTCCAAACGCGACGAGTCAAGAGCGACGTGTTATTGGCGTACAATCCAAGGATGTTTTTGCAATTCCCATCGAATCGGGCCGGAGGCCGTACTTGAGCTCGCTGCTGCCTCTGTTTCCGCTGGACGTGGTCTTGCTGCCCGGCGCCCCTCTGCCCCTGCACATTTTTGAGCCTCGCTACAAGGAAATGATCGCAGAGTGCCTCGATCGGAGCCAGGTTTTCGGAGTGGTGCGGGCTAAAGAAGGAGCCGTGGCTGAGATCGGCTGCACAGCCGAAATCGTCACCGTGACTAAGAAGTATGAGGATGGCCGCATGGATATCGTTACTCAGGGACGGGAGCGCTTCGAAGTCCTGCATGTCAGCCACGAAAGATCCTTCTTGCAGGCCGAAGTTCTGTATCTGCGCGACGAACCGGGTACAGCGTCATCAACAGAAATCAATCGTGCCATGGAACTCCACGGTGAGATTATGACGCTGGCTGGAGCGGAGCCGGAGAAAGCGTCGGAGATCGACCAGCAGCAGCTCTCGTTTCATTTGGCCGGATCATTGCCGCTCGATCTCGACTTCAAGCAGGCGTTGCTCGGGATGAGATCCGAGCCCGAGAGACTACGGGCTGTCATTTCCTTTTTTGAAGCCCTCTTACCTTCAATGCGCCGGACCATGCACGTGCGCCGCAAAGCCGGAGGAAACGGGCATGCGGGCTAGCAGAACGGGGTTATAATCGAAGCACGAAGCAGTTCTCCCTGGGGGTTTTCTGATCATGAGTCTTCCGCGGACGCTTGGTGAACTACGCGACAGTCCATTCTCCAAAGAAATTCTGCGAAGTCGGCGGGTCAAGGACGAGTTGCGCGACAACCTGGTCGTAAGACTGCGCCAGGGCTGCCCCATTTTCCCGGGCATTGTCGGCTACGACGATACCGTCGTGCCGCAGATCGTCAATGCCCTCCTTTCGCGCCATAACTTCATCCTGCTGGGACTTCGTGGCCAGGCCAAGAGCCGCATATTGCGGGCGCTAACTTCCTTACTGGATCCTCAGATGCCGTACATCGCTGGGTGCGAGATTCACGACAACCCCTACGCTCCGATTTGCCGCCGCTGCCGCGAGTACATGGCCGAGCACGGCGATAACACTCCCATCGCCTACCTCGCGCCGGACCAACGTTACGTGGAGAAGCTGGCCACGCCGGATGTGACCATCGCTGATCTGATCGGAGACATCGACCCGATCAAAGCCGCGCGTGGTGGCCACGAGCTCAGCAGCGAGATGACCGTTCACTATGGCTTG
>Ga0187769_10002870_pt1 | contig 10193 bp, 9 predicted proteins | sample 0116_SJ02_MP02_1_FD_133140 | JGI IMG/M metagenome (GOLD analysis project Ga0187769, IMG submission 133140) | Tropical peat soil microbial communities from peatlands in Department of Meta, Colombia - 0116_SJ02_MP02_10_MG | ecosystem: Environmental > Terrestrial > Soil > Wetlands > Peat | place... | reverse complement strand
CCCTTTTCTCTAGCGGACGGCAGCTCCCGCCCTCTGTATCAACCGGGACTCGATCTTGCTACGATCGCATATTCTACGGTCCCTGCTGGACTAAGTGTGCGCTTCGGTATTCCCCCAACGCGCAGGCTGTTCCTTTGGAGATAACTATGGCTTCGTGGGCTGAGTTGGCTGCACTGGTTCAGTGGCAGCCTTCTTGGTGGCGGCTCTGTCTTTCCAGGTCCACCAGGCGACTCCTATGACGAGCAAGACTAGGCCGAGTATGGCTCCGATCAATCCGATGGTGCGGTGGTAGCCGGCTTCGTACATCCCCCCGCCGACTATGATTCCTAGGATTCCGATTATCGTGACCCAGATTCCTATCTTCATGCTCCTTTGCTTCTGTATCGTTGGTATATAGCCCTAAGCGGCCTATCTAAACACGATTCGCCGTTTAATCCTACCACGGGCTTCGATTGGGTTCAGAAATTAGCTAAGAAGCCGCATCCAGGGAGTCTCCGGGCCGGTCAATCCGGCCCTTGTTCCAAGTCCTCCGCATACGGAGGCTTTACAGACCGCATCACCGAATCCCGAAGCCATGGGCCAGAATCCCACTTCAGGACTTTCAAAGCCAGCCCTAGTCATCTGGGACATGCAGCACGGAATCGCGAACCGCGCGTTCAATCTGAACGAAATCGTCCCGAAAATCAAGACGTTGAGGGAGGCTTTCCACGCGGCGGGAACCCCTGTGGTTTACAGCCAGCACACCGGGCTTCCCTATGAATACATGAGCTCGACGAGCATCGCCTCGCTCAAGCGCAGGGGCCTCGACCCGAAGGCAGGGTTCATGCGTGAGGGTTCCAAGGAATGGGAGATAGTCGAGGAACTTCTTCCGTCCAGTGAGGATCTCGTTCTGAGGAAGCATACAGCGAGCTTCTTCTTCGGTACGATGCTGGACCAGATGCTACGCAACCGGGGCATCGACACGCTTGTGCTCACGGGGGTCAGTACCGAAGCGGGGATAGAGGGGACGGCGAGGAACGCCTCTTACCTCGGATACCTTCCCGTCATAGTAGAAGACGCTGTCGGGAGTTCGGACAGGGAGGCAAACGACAAGGCGCTCTGGCTGATGAGGAGGATGTTCGACGTGAAATCCACGGAAGCAGTGCTTTCGGCCATCAAGCAATCCCGCTAGACCACGCTCGGTTCTGCACTTCTATCACAGGCTTCGTCGGGGCGTCCGACAATGAAGGAAAGGCTCCGAGAGCATTGGTATCACTCATGCGTCGCCTCAACACCACGCCTGAGTCGCGAATTTTGGCTGAAATCCTCTGTCCTTCCGCTGGATTCCAGGGGCGAAGACGCAAAGAAGTATTACGGCCCTCGCTAAGCGTGGTCTTGGCTTGGCGAAGTGCTACTGTGGCTTCACCTGCGAAACCGAAGACGAGCTGAAGTCACACATAATCAAGGTTCACGGGGCCAGAGATGGGGACTGGAAAGGCTGGGTTAGCCGCTGATTACCCGCCTTTCTTGGAGACCCGAGGCCGGGAGGGCTGCGGGTGGGTTTACAAGCCCCCCCGGCTCGGCGCCAACTTTACCGATGGAGAGGAGCATTGCCGGGCAGGTCATAACAGTCGAGAATCTCAGGCACACCTATGACGGGAAGCACCTCGCCCTCGACGGCGTGACCTTCGGAGTGAGTAAAGGGGAGGTCTTCGGCCTCCTTGGGAAGAACGGCGCTGGCAAGACCACCCTCATCAAGGCGCTTACCACCCTGATCACCCCCACCTCCGGGACGTTGAGAATCCTCGGATTGGACCCACTCCATCACGGGCAGGATATCAGGAGAAGAATAGGGGTCGTCCAGCAGGGCGAATCCTTCGACTTCGCAACGGTCGAAGGGAACTTCAACATCTACGGTGTCCTGTGGGGGGTCCCGAGGAAAGTGAGGATGCAACGCCGGGAGGAGCTCATCAAGGCCTTCGGCCTGCAGGAGGTGAGGAGACAGCGTGCCTTCGACCTGTCCGGTGGACAGAAGAGGAGGGTTCAGGTCGCCCGCGAGATGATGCATGACATGGATATCCTGTTCCTGGACGAGCCGACGACGGGGTTGGACGTAATCATGAGGAGGGAGCTCCTGGATTCGGTGAAGGTGCAGGCGCATCGGGGGCTCACGGTCGTCTTCACGACCCACAATCTCGAGGAGGCGGACTACGTCTGCGACAGAGTTGCGGTCATAGACGAGGGTAAGATCCTGGCGATGGACACGGTCGAGAACCTGAAGCGGCTGTACCGGGGCAAGAAGACGGTAGAAGTCACCCTTTCAGGCGGAGACGCGGCGGCGTTCTACGACAGCCTGAGAGCGGGACTCGTTGGAAGCGACGTCAAGGCCGACGGAAACTCGGCGGTCATCCTGACCGACGACCCGAAGGAGGTTATTCAACGGATAATCGAGCTGTCACAGGCGAAGGGTGTCCAGATGGACTGGCTGAACGTCAGGAAGAACACCTTGGAGGACGTGTTCATCGGCTCGGTGACAAAGAAGGAGCAGGGGTGAAGTGGAGGTCCCCGGCATCGTGAAACTGATGTACCGGAACGTCATGGTGAACGTTGACCCTGGCACCCTGATTATCCTGATCGGGCTCCCTGCCATGTACTTGGTCTTCTTCGGCTTTGGCTTCGGTGCGATGATTCCCCTTCCTGGAGGGACTGCAGCTTATCTGACTTTCCTGACGCCAGGAATCATGTCGGTCCAGTGCCTGATGGCGGGGACGGTCGGAGGAAGCATGCTCTGGGCCGACAGGCGCTGGGGGATGCTCGCACAACTCCTAGTCGGGCCGTTCACCAGGCTCCAATACCTCCTCGGAATCATGTTCACCTCATTACTTTTCGGCTTGGTCGGGGCCCTCGTCATGCTCATGGGCGCTTTCCTCATAATCGGCTCGCTGCAGATAACACTCTGGGGGGCGCTGACGGCTTTCGCTGTCATAGCGCTTGGCTCAATCTTCTTCGGGTCACTTATGCTGCTCATCGCTGGCCTGGTAAAGTCGAACAATGCCTACAACAGCATACAGATCCTCATACTCTTCGTCGTGAACTTCGCGAGCACCGTTTTCTATTCGTTCAGCGGTGGCCTACCGCTTCCGATACAGGTGCTCTTTCAGGTGAACCCCTTGACATACGTGGCAAACGTGGCACGGGGAGGGTTCGAGGGTGTCCTACCTGCCGACGTGACCTGGCAACTCCCCCTCCTCGTGGCAGAAACTATCGTGGTGCTGGCTTTGGCTACAAGAGTATACGTGAAGTCCGACATCACTTTCGTCTGATTCTCCGGGCGGACGCCCTATGGTCTGCAGGGTTATGTCGGAAACAGGGACACCAGCCCAATGTTCAGGGCGCAGGCAAGGTGGTACCTCCTGTGGCTTCCCATGTGGTCCTTCTTGTAGCTGTTCTTTGTAATGAACGGATAGTCAGTGATTATCTTATTGCAGGCATCGCACGACACGGGAAGATGCGCTGAGCGCCCGCCAGGATTCTTGACAAGGGCTACCTGGCGGCTCGGGAGCGACAAGCCGAAGTAGGCAGCTCTCTCATAACTGATCCCTCGGTCTTCAGCATAGTCTCTCGACTTGGGCATTTTTGCAAAGAGGCGGTTCATGAGTCTAAATACGTTTTGCTACCACACCAGTAATCATGCCGCGCTTTGATACAGCGCGCCCATGATACTTGTGAGGTCCGCTTCCAAGTCGGCGAAGGATATCGCTGATACGAGATGGACTTGGAGGAACACGTTGCCTTTTGTGCAGACCCCGTTGACCACGGCTATACTGTCGACATCCTCACCATAGCCGTAACACCTCCCATATTGCTGGAACGAATCCAGGTCTGACGTGATGTTAGAATAGCCCGGAAGGCCCTTGACCCCGGCGACGACCCGGCTGAAGTGCCCCTGCGAGGCAGTGGTTGAGGAGTACACCACCACAGTCACATTCGCGTCCGAACCGTCAGATTGCTGTAGCGTAGCCCAGTCGCTACTGGCAGAGACGGGCCGCTCTGAAGATTGAAAGACGAATCCCGCCGGATTGGCCTGCAGCGCTGACGCGATTATGCTGCTGGCCCCCTCAGATATCGAGGTGCTCCCCTGTGAGGTCGCCGTCCCCGGCGGGGGCGAGGTCGTTGCAACATACCAAACCGCGCCGGCGACAATCAGGACTGCCACTGCGATGCCCAGCCACACTCGGCCCCTGGTCCGTGTAGCTTCAGACTTGGGCGGGGACCCCCCGGAGATGGCGGGCGCCTCGGCTCGGCGTTTGGTCATGGTTTCCGAGCGCGTGCTGAGTCGTATCCAATTAAGAGTATCTGGCACGTTATCAGAGAAGTCTGTTCAAGCGTGAGACGCAAACCAGGTGGCCGCTGTCTTCCTGAGCCCGCAATTGCCGCTTGGCAGGGATTGCGAAACTAAATAGGCACCCCCGTATCGCCCGCGTCGAATGGAATCCGAGGCGGGGGACGGCTCCGTCAGGCTCTACCGGCGGCTGGCTTGGCTCCTCTTGGCCATCATTGCGGCCACAGTATTGCTGGCGATAGCTTGGGTCATCCTCCAATGGTCCATCGCCGAGGCGGTCTATTCCGTGAAGGCTGGCCTCGATTGGTTCGGCATCACCTTCTACCACGAGTACGCCTTCTTGCTGGCTGGAATCTTTGCCCTCTTGCTTGTCTACCCTCGGCCCGGAGGGAGCGACCTTTGGAGACTCGGGACCGTAGCCTACAAGCTTCTCACCCCTTACCAAGCAGAACCCGAGGGCAGGCGGGTCAACGACAGGATGAACGTCTGGCTGTGGGCGCTCTGGCAGACCTTGAAGTGGGCGATAGGATTCTACGCTTTCGCTACGTCAGGAGGCTTTCCACTCCTGGGTCCGGTGATGAACCCAGTCTATATGATGATCACGGGTCTGGGCAACTGGGCCGACATTCCACGGATTCTCGCGTTGCCCTTAGCACCGGCCTCCGGAACGGGCTTCGTTGGGCTGATGGCGTCGATGTCTATCCAGTACGAAGTCCTTTCCTATGTCCTCTCGGCAGTGCTGCTCGTCTTCGCCGTCAGGATGTTCCTGCGACTTCTGGCCAATCTGGCGACTCGCAGGAGTGACGTATGGCTCAGAAACCTCCTCGCCCTCCTCGCCGCAGTTCTGCTCGAAACAATAGTCGGTGCCCCCTACTGGCTGATGAACATAGCAACACCGTACATCTACGGGATTGTTTGGTGCCTCTTCCTGTTGGCCGCAGTGGGGATGGCCTACCTTTCGAGGAGGAGCTCAGATGTGCCAAAGGTCGGTCTCTTCAAGGGGCTGGCAGTCCTAGTCACACTGCTGCTGCTCGTCCAGGTGGCGGCGGGCGCCTTCTACTATTTCAACTGGAACAACAACTATCTGTCGTATGAATGGTACCCGCAGACCCAAAAGCAGATCGTCGTCACAAGGTGGGCCGCGGGCCTCGATGGAATTCACGTCAACAACATCACCGACCTCCCTACGAGCAACCCTTCTACCACGTTGGACCTCGTCCGCCAATGGGATCAGCAGGCGGCGACGGTCACAAACACGAAAGAGATCGGTGCCTACAACTGGATGGGCCTGGCCAGCTCCGAAATCGTCTTCTACAATGGGACCGAATACTGGGTTTCACCAACCACCCCCGTCTTCCCGTCCACTGACTGGATAAGCGAGCACATCATCTACACTCATGCCGCGAAGGTCCTCGTGATCAACACTCACAACGGGTCCGTTGTGCCTACGACAAGTGCGTACGGAATCCCTTCAGAGCCTCTAATCTACTACGGCGAGGGCGACGGTTTCAGTCAGAGTGTATACGTGCACATTCCTGGATATGACGAGGTCCAAAACGTCTCCTACGGCGGGACCCCGGACTACGTGCTTAGCGGCTGGCAGAAGTCCCTGTGGTTCACCTTCGCAGAGGGACAGCTCGGCTTCGCGTTCTCAGGGAAGCCGATCGACATGTTGTGGAACAGGAACATCTTCGACCGGGTCGGTGATGTGCTCATCAGCGGGCTGACAATGGACCCGTCCGCATACATCGTGTCCGATGGCAGGAACCTTTACTATGCGGTCCAGGTCTACATCGACTACCCGCTGCAATCGGGGTTCGCCGCGAGCCCGTATCTCAGGTTCTTCGGGGTCGTCCTGGTAAACATCCAAGACGGCTCCATGCAAGGGTACACCGTTTCCAACCTCCTTTCTCCCCAAGGGCTCAACAGCACCGACTTCATTACGAAGTTTTACCAAGACTACTACAGCTCCTGGAAGGCTCCGCCTGCATGGCTCGTCCCCCAGCTGAGGTATCCCGAACAGCTTCTCGGCTCGCTGACGGTCCCCGGACAACTCGACTACGATTTCATTTATCACGTAAGCGATCCGTTCGTGTTTAGGTCCGGGACCCAGTTCTACGAGCGAGCAGGGAACAGCACGGTCCAGTACATTCCGTTCGCAAACGGAGACAAGACCTACTTCGTGGGCCTACAACTTGTCCAATACGAAGGCACGGTCAGCAAGAACCTTGGAGCCCTGTACATTGCCTACGGCGGGAACAAGCTGGGGCAAATCTATCTTTACCAGAACCCGTCCCAATCGTCGTTGATCATTGGCCCGACTGCGGCCGAGAATGCTCTGACGACCAATCAGCAGGTAAGGACGCAGTTGACGCTGCTACCGAACTACCGGTTTGGCTCATACCTGCTGTATTCCGTTGGGGGGCACCTCACGTACTTCGTCGCAGTCTACACAAACCCGGGCTCGTCGGGAGTGGTTACCCAGCTTCCATTCATGACTGCGGTCAACCCATCTACAGGGACCGTCGCTGTCGGTGCCGATGCCGCCGCTGCATTCGGGAACCTCGCTGCCACCAACTCCACCGCGGTCGTGACCCTGACAAGGGACGCCCTCGTCCACCAGATTGACAGACTGCTTGCCTCGAAGGGTTACAGTCTAGTCAACGCCACCGCGGTCAGCCCTACGGTCTACGTCAACGTCGCCAGCCCATCCCTAAGTGCCTCAGGGGGAAACGGGACGTTAGCACAGGTCGCTGCTCTGCTCCAGACGCACGGACCTGCGAGTGTCGCGAACACAGTCTACTCTTGGACCGACAGTTCAGGGAACCTCAACTTCGGACTGCTGGTCGTCCCCGTCCAGGGAGTGACGTACATGTACTATGTCACGATAAGACCGTAGGCTGACTCCTATCTCCTGGCAAGGAGAATGACTACCACTACTATGACTGCTATCAGGCCCAAGACGACGAGCCTAAGGATCCCGTTGCGCTCGGCGATGGTTATGCCAGCGCCAAGCTGCTCAAACGGGTTCCTCGAGTTGAGCTGCTTGACCAGTTCCAGGGCTTCCTCGTAAAGGAACTTGCCCCCGTCTACCGCAATGACGTTGTCGGCCTTGTAGACAAAGGTGTGGCCCCTCACGGCCAGAGGCAGGTGAGACCTTCTGTTGGCCCACTCCCTGAACTGCTCTTCGCTCAAAGCAACACCGACTCCGCCCAACGGAAGCTTTTCTCTTCCCCTTTCTTCCTTTCGCTCAGCGGTTGCCGTGGGTCATTCCCTTGGGGGCCACTCCAAGTGAGGCGTAGACGAACGCGAGCTTGTCCGCTTCTTCCCTCATCCTCATTTCCGGAGTAGTCCCGATGTGGCCCGACTCGGCTTCCACTCTGAGCGCTACCACGGCCCCCGCGTCCCTGAGCCTGGAGGCGAACTTGAAGGCATGCGCCGGGTGAACTCTGTCGTCTTTCAACCCCGTGTAGATGAAGACGGGGGGATACTTCTTCCCAGACGAGATGTTGTGGTAGGGGGAGTACTTCATGAGGAACTTTACGTCTCTTGGGCTGTCAGGGTCACCGTACTCCGGGACCCAGGCCCGCCCTATGAGCAGCCTGTGGAACGCCATCATGTCCAGCACCGGGTATCCGATCAGGACCCCGGCGAAGAGGTCAGGCCTGGCGTTCATGGTCGCCCCCATCAGGAGGCCGCCGTTGCTTCTCCCGAACCCGACAACGGCTCTCCCTTCCCGTTTCAGCTTCGCCAGGACAGCGATGTAATCGTCGAAGACGTTGAACTTGTTTTCCCTCCTGCCCGCTTTATGCCAGTCCTCTCCATGCTCAAGCCCTCCCCGCAGGTTAGCGTACCCAAGCGCGACCCCGTCTTCCAGCAGAGGAAGGTAGGCGGGGTTGTAGGTGGGGGTGAGGGAGAGTCTGAAGCCGCCATAACCGAAGAGAAGGACCTTCTTGGGGGAAGTCCCTCTTTTGGCCGTGAAGAAGTAGTGAATCTTCGTGCCGTCTGCGGACTTCGCAAGACCGTCTCCGACCGTGTACTGCCCAGGAAGTTCCTCTGACAGTAGAGTCTCCAGCTTGCCGTCCCTAACCCTGATTACCCTGTACGGAAGCGCGAAAGAGCTGAACGACACGACTGCCTCCTCCCCCAACACACTGATTGCGGGTTCGCCGGTAATCGAGCCAGGAATGTCGAACTTGAAACGGCTCTTCAGCCTCCCGTCCATGTCGTACAACCAAAGTTCCGAGCGGGCTTCGACTAGGTAGTGGCAGAGCAGGCCGTCGCCCATGAAGGCTGCCTCCTGGAGGGGCCATTTCGACTCGCGCACCAGTCTTCTCACACTCCTCCCGCCCAGGGAAAGCACTTCACCCATGCCGCTCTCGAAGGATAGCAGGAAATGTGTCCCGTCAACATAGTCCACATTGGTCACAACGGAGTCCGTTTCGGGATAGAGCTGAATCCAGGACTCGGGGCTCTCCAGCCTTCCGCCGTACGGCGTGCTTCTTTCGAAGCCATGGAATGCGTCTAAGAGGGCTCTCGAGCCGTCGTGGGAGGAGGCTATGCTGACGAAGGTGTTTGTGGGGAGTCCCTTGCCGAAGACGACCTCCTCCCTCTCACCCTTTCTGAAAATCACCCTGTCCGAAGGAGGCGCCACACCGTCCGGGGTCTTCTCCTTGCGGTAGGTTCTCGAGTAGTAGTATGAACCGTCATTCATCCAAATTATGCTCCCTACGAACCCGCGCAGGGTGTCTACTCGCTGGTGGCTGGCTGGGTCGAGCATCGTGACTGTCCCCTCATCGCTCCCCCCTATGGAGTGGTGGATCGCGACGATCGAGCCGTCTTCCCGTGCTTGGACGGCCTGAATGACAACGTCCTTCCCGAGCTTCGCCGAATCTACAATCAGCTCTCGCCGGCCATCCGGGCGCAGCAGCTCGACCTTGTACGACCTGTCGTCGGAAAGGAAGAGGACGACGCCCGCCTTCGTGACCTTGACTGACCGCATGATTGGCTTCCGGTAGAAGGGAGCAAGACGTCTGAACAAGACACCGGAATACCTGCTGACAGATGCACGGGCGGCCCGGTCCTCCTTGCGCACCCATTCAACGACACGGGGGTCGTCCGTGTTCTCCAGCCAGGCGTATTCGTCATTCGATCGCCGGTTTCCGGCGCGCCCGTGGGTCTGGCCAGTCACTTCTTCGTCACGAGTTGCGGCCAGCCCACCTCATGTATAAAACACACGCATGGAACAAACGTCCAAGGGCACCCACAACCCCTAGCAGAATTCTCATAAGTGGCTCCGGGAGGAACGGCGTACATATGATTCAGGGAAAACAGGTTTACATGAGAGGGCTTGAGAGAGAGGACATCAAGCTCCTCCACAGGATGATGAACGACGAAGAAGTGATGATGTGGGCCCGGTCGAGGCCCGACAACACCGTCAGCATGGAGGAGCTGGAGAAGGAGTACGACGCTGAGCTGAAGGGGGACATCTCTCGCAGACGGACCTTCGTCATTGTCCACAAGGCAACTCAGAAACCCATTGGGTGGGCCACAATCCGATGGTGGCGCCCTGGCTCTACCACTGCCGACATCGGTATCGCTCTCAGCGCCAGGGAACTCAGAGGGAAGGGCATCGGTACCGAAGTCAATCTCCTGCTGACACGGCTCGCGTTCGATCAGTACAACGTACACAAGGTCGAACTGTGGACCAGGGGGGACAACCCCGCCGCCATCGGGTCTGCCGAGAAGAACGGCTACAAGATAGAAGGGAGGCTGAGAGACACCGTATACTTCGACGGCAAGTTCCACGAAGGGGTGATGATGGGGATTCTCAGAGACGAGTACGAGAAGGCGAAGGCCAAGTCTTCTCGCT
>Ga0187769_10002869_pt1 | contig 10193 bp, 7 predicted proteins | sample 0116_SJ02_MP02_1_FD_133140 | JGI IMG/M metagenome (GOLD analysis project Ga0187769, IMG submission 133140) | Tropical peat soil microbial communities from peatlands in Department of Meta, Colombia - 0116_SJ02_MP02_10_MG | ecosystem: Environmental > Terrestrial > Soil > Wetlands > Peat | place... | reverse complement strand
CGCCGCTCTGGCGCTCTGCCGGGCATTGCGCCGGCTCGGCCGGTTCGGCGACGATGGTGATCGTGTCGGCAGCGACGTTGGCCTGGCCGCGCACGCTCCCGCACCACAGGTCGATCGAAGCGGCGCCATTCTCGGCGATCTCGAGGATCGGCACGCGCTTCGAGCCGCGCATCGGCGCCGTGTCGAGCATCAGCTCGCGGTCGAACGGGAACGCGTTGTCGCTGGCCTCGGCAATCGAGATCGCGCTTGCGACAAGCACGCAGACGAGACCGCAGGCGAAGCGCCGGCGCAGGCTAGACATTCGTCATCTCCGAAGCGGACCGCGGAAGGAGCGCGGCCGCAAGGCCGCGCCGGTTGAAAAGCCGCACCCCGAGCGGCGGCGTCAAGCGGTTTGACGCGCGAATAGGAAATGGCGAAGTGGTGAATGGAGAGCCATCCTCCGCCATTCGCCACTCACTATTCGCCGTTCGCTAGGGCAATCCTCGCCGCGTCACGTCTTCGTCAGGACCGCGATACCGGGGAAAAACAGATAGCAGGCGACGCCGATGAGCACGAGATAGATCAAGAGCACGATCGTCCAGCCGAAATTGTGCCGTATCACCTCGCCCTCGTTGCGCACGAATTTGCTGGTCGACACGCCGACGCTTGCCGTTTGCGGCGCAATCGGCTTGCCAATCTCAGCGCCGACCGAGTTGAGCGTCGGGAGGAGCATCAGCGGGAAACCGAGCAATTGGCCGACCAGGGCCTGGAATTTCCCGAACATGGCGTTTGTCGAGGTGTTGCTGCCCGACAGCGCCACGCCGATGAAGCCGAGGATCGGTGCGACGATGATGAACGCGACTCCGATCTTGGAGAAAGCGCTCGCGAGCGAGCCGGCCATGCCCGAGAAATTGAAGACATAGGCCAGGCCGAAAATGAACACGCCGACGAGACACGCGCCCCACATTTGCGACCAGGTTTTGGCGAAGATGCCGCCGATCTGGCCGAGCTTAAGGCTCCCGGTCAGCAGCATCAGGATCGCCACGACCAGCCACGATGCAAGGATCGCGCTGCCACCGACGAACGGCTTGAAGTCGAACGCCGCTGCAATCGTGGTGTTGGGGGTCAAGGAGGAGTTGGCAGTGACCGCGAGGTGCAGCCAGTTCTTCGCCGGCAGCGCCGACCACGGTCCGGTCCAGGCGACCACGATGCCGACGAGGACGATGATCGGGAGCCAGCCTTGGAACACCTCTGCGGCCGAGAGGCCATGACCTTGCGCTTCAGCCTGCTGCGCCGCGGTGACCGGGGCGCCGCCATAACCAAGTGTACGCGCCGGCTGCCAGACCTTGAGCAGGATCAACAGGCAAGCGAAGCACACGATTGCGCCGATCACATCGGGCAGATACGGCCCCAGATAGACCGCGGTCGGCAGCTGGCCGGCGATGTAGCCAAGCGAGCCGACGATGGCAAGCGGCCAGGCTTCCTTCATGCCCTGCCGGCCGCTGACGAGGTAGAGCAGAATCCACGGCGGCAGGAGCGCGAGGATCGCCACAATCTTGCCGACCGAGCCGGACAGGGCGAGGAGCGGCATGCTGGTGACGGCCGCGAGCGCGATGATCGGCGCGCCGAGCGCGCCGTAGGACACCGGCGCGTTGTTGGCGATGGCGGCGACGCGGATGGCGTCGATATCGGGAATGCCGAGCGTGATCAGGATCGGTGCGACGAATGCCCACGGGTAACCGAAGCCGACGAGCCCTTCGAGCAGCGCGCCGAACGCCCAGGCAAACAGGATGGTCTGCACTCTGACGTCGCGGGTTCCCTGCTGCACCAACCAGCGGCGCAATTTGTCGAAGGCGCCGGTGGTAACCAGGGTGTTAAACAGCATCACTCCCCAAAACGTGATCCAGTCGACGTTCCATACGCCCGTGGCAGAGCCGTAAAGGTAAGCGCGGATGCCGTCGTTAACCGGCATCTTCCAAACCAGGAGGCCGAGCAGGAAGGTGACGATCGAGCCGATCAGCACGGCGAGCCAGGCCGACATCCGTAAGCCGGCCAAAAGGAACAGCAGGAGGACGACCGGTACGAGCGCGATCACCCAGGTTACGAACAGATTCCCGGTCGGATCGAGTATTTGCGTGAACATCGCGAGTTCCCCCAGCAGACGCCTGCAGGCGGCGTCCTTCCCTTGGACTGCGTCCGCTTCGAGGACCGAGAGCCGGGTTGCTAAAGGCGCTCTCGTGACATCAAGCGAACGAGATTTTTTTTCACGTCCGGCAGACTAGGCGACTCCCGCGGCAATCGCTATTGGAGCCATCGTCGCAGGAGCGCCATTTCTAACACCGAGCAATGGACCAACTCATCATAATAAGCATAGTGCAGTGCACCATCGACGTTTCGTCGATCGAACCGGCGGCGACGGTGTCGCTTAAAGCACGAGCGAAAGCCGTTGATCGCTTGGCGCTGCGGCGCGCGCCCTGCCCCGAAACCGGAGGTCATCCGTGAGAAACTTCGCCTCGACGATCGTCACGATCTGGCGGCTGTCCATCCCCTACTTCCGTTCGGACGACCGCTGGCCGGGCCGCATCCTGCTCGCGGGCGTGATCGCGATCGAGCTGTCGCTGGTGGCGCTCCAGGTGGTGCTGAACCAGTGGTACAATCGGTTCTACAATACGCTGCAAGACCGCAATTGGGACGCCTTCATCAGCGCGATCCTGTTTTTCTGCGTCCTCGCGGCGATCTACACCGTGCTCGTCGTCTATCAGACCTACATCAATCAATGGCTGCAGATCCGGTGGCGGCGGTGGATGACGGAAGACTATCTGCGGCAATGGCTCGACGCCGCCAACCACTACCGCATGCAGCTTCTCGGCGACGCGGCGGATAACCCGGACCAGCGTATCGCCGACGACCTGCAAATGTTCGTGCAATATACGCTCTCGATCGCCACCGGCTTGCTCAACTCGGTGGTCACGCTCTGCTCGTTCATCGTCATCCTGTGGGTTCTTTCCGAGCAAGCGCCGCTGCATCTGTTCGGCGCCAGCTTCGCGATTCCCGGTTATCTGGTGTGGACGGCTTTGCTCTACGCCGCGATCGGAACCGTGTTCACTCATTTGCTCGGCTGGCAACTCATCCCGCTCAACTTCCGCCAGCAACGCTTCGAGGCCGATTTCCGCTTCAACCTGGTACGCAGCCGCGAGAATTCCGAGCAGATCGCCGCTCTCGGCGGCGAGACCGCCGAACGCGAGCGTCACCTTTCCCGCTTCGGCTTCGTGGTCGGCAACTGGCTGGCGCTGATGCAGCGGCAGAAGAAGCTGATGTTCTTCACGCAGAGCTTTACCCAGGCCTCGGTGATCTTTCCCTATGTGATCGTCAGTCCGGTTTATTTCTCGGGCGCGATGCAGCTCGGCGGCCTGATGCAGACCGCCTCCGCCTTCAAGAGCGTGCAGGATGCGCTGATGTATTTCATCACCGCCTACCGCAGCATCGCCGAATGGCGTGCCATCGTCGAGCGCTTGTCGGGATTCGAGGCCGCGATCGCAACCGGCCGCGCCGCCGCGGTGACGCCGCCGGTGATCGAGGTCGTGCCGCGGGAAGCGGCTGCGTCATTTGCGGTCGACGATCTTCGTGTGCGCCTGCCGAGCGGCGAGCCGGTCGTCGCCGCCGAGCGCCTGACGTTCCCCCTCGGCGAGCGGGTTCTCGTCACCGGGCCTTCGGGTGCGGGCAAATCGACGCTGTTCCGCGCTATTGCCGGCATCTGGCCGTTCGGTTCGGGCCGGGTGACAGTGCCCAAGGGCGCCACGATGATGCTGCTGCCGCAGCGGCCCTATTTCCCGGTGGCGACGCTGGCGTTGGCGGTCGGCTATCCGGCGCCGGCGGGCACGTTCGAGGATGCCCGCGTCGGCGAGGCGCTGGCGGCGGTCGGCCTGCCGCAGCTCATCGGCCGGCTCGGCGAGGAGGCGCACTGGAACCGCATGCTTTCGCTCGGCGAGCAGCAGCGGCTCGCTATTGCGCGCGCGCTGTTGCACGCGCCGCAATACCTCTTTCTCGATGAAGCGACCGCTTCGCTCGACGAAGCGGCGGAAGCCGCGCTCTACCGCCTGCTGCAGGAGCGCTTCAAGGGCGCGACCATCGTCTCGATCGGCCATCGCTCGACGCTCGGGGCGTTCCATCGCCGGCGCGTCGAGATCGTGCCGGATGGCGGTTTCTATCAGGCCCGCGATGCGGCGCTGGTCTCGGCGGCGGAGTAGCGCGGCGCCCGACGCCGTCGCCACAGAGCGAGGCCACGGCGCTTTCGCGCGCGGCGCAAAATGAAGCGGCCGGCAGCTTTCGCTGCCGGCCGCAACTCCCCCACTCCCCGCGCTATTTGAGCGCGCTGATTGCGGTCGCGACCGAGAGCTTGACCACGAAGTCGGCGCCGCACCAGTTGGATGCGAGACCGGCCGGGTTCTGCGCCGTCACCGAGCCCGGCGAGAACGACGCCGTATGATCGCTGGTGAAGACGTTGCATTCAGCCTTGGTCAGGTTGCTTTGGTAGTAGCGGAAGTCGAGGGTGAAGATCTTCCAGGTGAACGACAGGCCAGCGTCCCAGTTCAGGTAACTGGTGTAGGGCACGCCGGTCGGAAACGCCGGAGGCGCCGCGTAGAATGCGTCGGAGGTGCCGAGCTGCCACCAGCCGACATCAGCTGAAAACAGGACGCCGATGCCGTTCGGCAGCACATTCGACGGCGCGGTAAAGGTGACGTTGCCGGTGTAGTAGATGCCGGGCGCGCCGGAGTTGAGCACCGAGGGCGAGCCCCAGATGCTGCCGCCGAAATTGAAGTTGTCGTTCACGGTGTAGGTGGCTTTGCCGTATCCCTCGACGAAGCTGACGTCTTGCTTGACCACGTTGCCGTTCGGCAGGGTGAGCGCGACCGAAGGGCCGCCGCCGACGGCGTTACACGATCCGGGGCCAACGACCGGCCCGAAGCACTGGCCGTCCGGGTAGAAGTAGTACCAGCCGCCAAAATCGAGCGCGAGCTTGTCGAAGGTCGGGCGAATGCCGCCGTAGAAATCGATCTCGGCGGCGGCGCGGTTGGGAAAGTCGATGCTTTCGCCGGACACCCCGATATAGCCCTGCAGGTCTTTGGTGAAGTTGTAGCGCGACTCCACTCCGAATTGCAGCGATGGCTGGTGATTCGACTGAGTGATGCCGCGGAAATTGTAGTCCGACATTAGAGCGCCGGTGATCGCGATATCCCACGGCGACGGTGCGGGCGCCGGCGGCGGCGCCTTGACCGCCATGTCGGCCGCGATCGCCGCGGATGAAGCCAAAGTGGCGGCGACAACGAGCGAAACGGCAACCCTCTTCATAGTCTGCCCCTCTTAATCCCCTGTCCGGGCACGGTGACAGCAACACCGAACTCCCGAACCCAATTCCCGCAGAGACCAGTACTCGGCACCAATTCGCGCCGTGCGGGTGCAATCGGCGTTCAGCAATTTTCGACGACGAAATCACGCAACCAAAGCGGAAACAATGAGCAAATGCGGGCTTTTTGTGCGTCTTTCATAGATTCGTAACGAGTGTGGCGCGCGGGCGACACTCCGGCTTTGTGGCTGCCGCAACCCGCCAAGATTGCCGCGCTGCGGCGGGTCGAATGGGCGTTCAAGATTGCCATGCGTGGCAGGCGCATCGGGTGCGTCCGTAGCCGGCCTCATCGGGCTGCGCCCCGGTTCACTATATTAGGGAGCACTGGCTCGAATGGTTGGGATCACAGCATGAAGGCAAGCATTGGCGCCCGCGTCGTCGCACAGAGTAACGACATCGTGGCGTGTGGCGGCTACCAATATTTTCCGCCCTCCGCGGTACGGATGGACTGGCTGGAAAAAACCGAAAAGACCGAGGCGGACTGGGCCTGTCCCCACGGTGTCCAGTTCTACGACGTGGTCGTCGACGGCACGCGCCATAAGCGCGCGGCTTGGTCATACGAAGCGCCGCAACCGGCGATGGCGCAGGTCGCGGGCCGGTTCGGCTTCTGGAAGGACGTCGAGGTCAACTAGCTCGCGCGCGCTTTGAGCCTGCCGGAGGCGCCGCCGGGGAGCGCGAGCCCGCGGTTATTGCAGCCGTGCGCTCACTCCCAAATAAGCCGGCGCGGCCGGCTTGCGCCGCCCGCGCCAGGTTCGTCCAATCAGCCGCGAACGCGAGGCCTAGAGGTCGTCACCGCCGCCGTGGCCGCCGCCATGCCCGCCGCTATGGCCGCCGCCCAGGCCGGAGCCTATCGGGGACGGTGTCCAAGCCGGAGCCGCCGGCTCGGGCGCGGGCGCCGCAGGGGCGGGTTTTCTTGCCGGCGCCTTGCGCTTCGGCGCAGCCTTCTTCGGCGCGGCTTTCTTCGCGGCCTTGCGGGTTGACTTCCTCGCGGCCGTCTTTGTCGTCTTTTTCCTCTTGCGCGCCGGAGCCGCCTTCTTTTTCGCGGACTTTTTCTTCGCCTTCGACTTCTTCGCCATAATCGTCCTCCCGATCTATGCTCGAATATCAAATCCCGTCGGTCCCGATAGGAGACCAGGTTTACACCCGCACGACACCCGCCGAGCTCCACTCGGCCCGCGGCCCTCGCCTAGCCCCTCGCCGCGGGCGGCCGGTGCTTTCGAACGGCGGGCGGACTTGGCCCCCCAGTAGCCCAATCGATCAGCTCGACCGTATGGACGGTTGGCAGGTCCGTGCCCGCTGCGATCTGCGTGATGCAGCCGAGATTGCCGGCTGCGATCACATCAGGTCGCAACCCCTCGATAGTCCCGACTTTGCGGTCGCGCAACCTCCTTGCGATGTCGGGCTGCAGAATATTGTAGGTGCCGGCGGAGCCGCAGCACAGATGGCCGTCGGGAATGTCGCGCACCACGAAGCCGAGCTTGGCCAGGAGGTCGCGCGGTTGCCGCACGATACGCTGCCCATGCTGCAGCGAGCAGGCGGCGTGGTAGGCGACGACCGGGCCGGGAACCTTCGCGACGACGGCAAGCGGCAGCGCGGCGAGGTATTCGACGACATCCTTGGCGAGATCGGCGACGCGCGCAGCGCGCTCGGCATAGGCCTCATCGGTGCGCAGCATGAAGCCGTAATCCTTCACCGTGGTGCCACAACCCGAGGCGGTGATCAGGATCGCGTCGAGCGGCCCTGCCGCCGTCCAGGCGTCGATATTGGCGCGCGCCTGGGCGAGGGCCTGCTGCTTGCGGCCCATATGGTGGACCAGCGAGCCGCAGCAGGCGGCGCCCGGCGCCACCACGACTTCGATGCCGTGCCGGGTCAGGACGCGAATCGCGGCGGCGTTGATTTGCGGCGCCATGATGTCGTTGACGCAGCCGGCGAGCAGGGCGACGCGGCCTTTGCGCGTACCCTGAGCCGGGAGCGTTTGCGCGACTGGGGCGCGGCGCGGCCAGCGCCACGGGGAGAGATCGAGCATGGCGGCGAGGCGCTTGAGCCCGGCGGCCTTGGCGAGCGGCGCCAGCGGCTTGGCGAGGAGCGCCGCCGCGAGCGCGAGCCGGAAGCGGCGCGGATAGGGCATCAGCCCGGCGAGGACCGCCCGCAGCGCCCGCTCGACGACCGGACGGCGGTAGGTCGCCTCGATATGAACGCGGGCGTGATCGACGAGGTGCATGTAATGCACCCCCGATGGGCAAGTGGTCATGCAGGCGAGGCAGGACAGGCAGCGATCGATATGCTGCACTACCTCAGCCGTCGCCGGCCGCTCGTGCTCGAGCATGTCCTTGATCAGGTAGATGCGTCCGCGCGGCGAATCGAGCTCGTTGCCATCGAGCACGTAGGTCGGGCATGTCGCGGTGCAGAAGCCGCAATGCACGCAGGCGCGCAGGATCTTCTCCGATTGGGCGAGATCCGGATCAGCAAGCTGGGCCAGCGTGAACGCGGTCTGCATGATTGATGCGCCCGATGATCTACACGCCCGCCCACATGCGCCCGGCATTGAGCACGCCCTGCGGATCGAAGCTCTCGCGCACGCGCTTCGTCAACGCCGCGAGCCCGGACGGCTGCGGCGCAAACACTTCGACGCTGGCGCGGACCGCGGCCGGCGCGCGCACCAGCGTGGCGTGGCCGCCGGAGGCGGCGACAAGCGCACGCACGAGGCCGGCGCCGGCATCGTCGGCGGCCGGCAAGCCGGCCCAGATGAGCCCGCCGGCCCAGTCATAGAGGACCTCGGCCCCTGCCCTGGCGACGAGCGCGCGCCCGATTTCGGGACCGCTTACCGGCGCCGTCGAGATGCGCCACACGTAGCGGCGGCCGGCGGGGCCCGCAGCGGCGAACGGCGCGGCGTCACGGATCGCGCGCCAGAGCGCCCGCGAAGGCGCCTCCCCGATCGTCTCCGCCGCACCGAACGGAGCGGCGAGCTCTCCCAGCACGGCCTTGCGATGTGCGATCGAGGGGGCGACGCCCTCGAGGCGGAATGCGGTGACTGCGGCTCCCTCGCGCGCGACTTCGCCGATCCGCGCTGCCACGACTGCCGGCAGATGTGCGGCCGCGGAAGCATCCGCGAAAGAGCCCATCACCGCCGCCATGAGCTTGCCTGCCGTCAGATCGTCGAGGCCGGGCACCAGGACGGTCTCCTCGGTCTCGGCGCGCGGCAGCGTCTTGACCGTCACCTCGGTCATCGCCGCGAGCGTCCCCCAGGACCCGGCGATGAGCTTGCAGAGATCGTAGCCGGTGACGTTCTTGACCACGCGGCCGCCGGACTTGAAGGTGTCGCCGCGACCGGAGACGGCGCTGACACCGAGGAAATGATCGCGCGCCGCGCCGGCCTTGATCCGCCGCGGCCCGGAGAGATTGGCAGCGAGCGCCCCGCCAATCGTGCCGGCGCCCGCCGGCGCGCCGAGGAGCGCGCCATAGTCCATCGGCTCGAAGGCGAGCTGTTGTCCGCTCGCCGCCAGGAGCGCCTCGATCTCGCCGAGCGGCGTTGCGGCTTTCGCCGACAGCACCAGCTCGGCCGGCTCGTAAAGGGTGACGCCGGAGAGCGCCGAGAGATCGAGTGTGGCGTCCCATTGCGCGGCGCGGCCGATCGCGCGCTTGCTGCCACGGCCGACAAGCTCGAGGGTCTTGCCACTCGCAAGCGCCCACCGGATCGCCTGTTCCACCTCGGCGGCATCGCGCGGCTTGAGATTGTCGGCGTTCATCTGGCAAGCGCACGGCGGCGCGGTAATGACGGCGGCGGTCAAAAGCGGGGAATGTCGGGAAAGGCGACACGGCCGGCATGCACATGCATGCGGCCGAGCTCGGCGCAGCGATGCAAGGTCGGAAACACCTTTCCCGGATTGAGCAGGCCCTTGTCGTCGAACGCGCATTTGACGCGCTGCTGCTGATCGAGATCGGTTTGCGAGAACATCGCCGGCATCAGATCGCGCTTCTCGACGCCGACGCCATGCTCGCCGGTGAGCACGCCGCCGACCTCGACGCAGAGGCGCAGAATGTCGGCGCCGAAGGCTTCGGCTCGGTCAAGCTCGCCCGGCTTGTTGGCGTCGTAGAGAATGAGCGGATGGAGATTGCCGTCGCCGGCATGAAACACGTTGGCGACCCGCAGGTCGTATTTGGCCGACAATTCCTGCATGCGTTTGAGCACCAGCGGCAGCTGGGCGCGCGGGATAGTGCCGTCCATGCAATAGTAGTCCGGCGAGATGCGCCCGACCGCGGGGAAGGCCGCCTTGCGGCCGGCCCAGAACAGCAGCCGCTCCGCTTCGGAGTTCGAGACGCGGCAGGTCACCGCGCGGCATTCGCGCGCGATCGCCTCGACGCGCGCGAGCAGATGATCGACTTCGGCGCGCGGACCGTCGAGCTCGACGATCAACAGTGCCTCGACATCGAGCGGATAGCCGGCATGGACGAATTCCTCGGCGGCGTGAATCGCCGGACGGTCCATCATCTCCATGCCGCCGGGGATGATGCCGGCGCCGATGATGCGTGCGACGCATTCGCCGCCATCCTCGGAGGCGGCGAAGCCGATCAGCGCGGCGCGCGCGGATTCCGGCTTCTTGAGGATGCGCACCGTCACCTCGGTTACGACGCCGAGCAATCCCTCCGACCCGTTGATGATGCCGAGGAGGTCGTAGCCGCCGGGATCGAGATGCTTGCCGCCGATCCGCACAACTTCCCCGCTCATCAGCACCATCTCGCAGCCGAGCACGTTATTCGATGTCATGCCGTATTTGAGGCAATGCACGCCGCCCGAATTCTCCGCCACATT
>Ga0187769_10002868_pt1 | contig 10195 bp, 11 predicted proteins | sample 0116_SJ02_MP02_1_FD_133140 | JGI IMG/M metagenome (GOLD analysis project Ga0187769, IMG submission 133140) | Tropical peat soil microbial communities from peatlands in Department of Meta, Colombia - 0116_SJ02_MP02_10_MG | ecosystem: Environmental > Terrestrial > Soil > Wetlands > Peat | place... | reverse complement strand
GTGGGGCTGGTAGTTTCGGTCACCTGGCTCGACTTCCGGCAAACGCGGCGCGAACTCGTCATCCCCGATTGGGCCAAAGGGACGGCGCTCGCCGGCGTCATCGCCATCTCGCTCACCGCAGCAACCTCGTTCGCCTCTGTTTGGATTCAGGATCAAACCGGCCAATGGAACGCAGGCTTCGGTTCGCGCTTGTTCTGGCTGGAGCTGTTGTTCCTCGTCTGCATGATGGGTCTGATTGTCTGGGGCACGCGCACGAAGCGCCTGCGTCTTGCGATCGTGCTCGCGGGAATCGCCGCCGCAGTGGCCTTCTGGCTTGGGACCTCGCTGTGATCTCAGCCACCCGCGCGGGCGCCATCCGCACGATGCCAACACACTAGGGGACTAGATCAAATGAAGAGGCGCACTGCCCTCGCAATCCTGTTCTTGTGCTTTTCAGTCGCGACAACTCATGCTCAATCTCTCGCAAACGCGCAGCCCGCATCCGACTCGTCAGCGGCGAGCCATCCCGATCTGACCAAGGCTCATCGCAAAATCTTCGATCGCAAGTTTTTCGCTTTCGCCGGGCTTCAGCTCGCGGCAACCGTCGGCGATATCGAAACCACGCAATGGGCGCTGCATACGCACCCGAATGCCTATGAAGAAAACCCAATCTTCGGCAATCGCCCGGGCCGCCCGCGAGCCTACGGCATCGGCCTGCCTCTCACCGGACTTCAGCTCTTCCTCCAATACCGCATGAAAAAGCGGGCACAACAGGACGGGAAGCGTGAGAATTTGTGGATTGCGCCGGCCACGCTCGATATCGGCCTTCAAACGGCCCTCGCCCTCCACAACGCGAAAATGGCCGGTGAGCCGGTCTGTCCCGCAGCGGGCGCGGGCTGCCGGTAGCCCCTTGGCGCTCAGTCCCTGCCTCTACTAGGATTCCTTGCTGGCCATCGTACGGTAGCTGCCGCCCCTCGCCGCCACTCTCCTGGCGATCGCTCGGATCACCCACGGCGCGAATCGCTCCAGCGCGACGAAGACCTTCGCGTGGCCCGTTATGATCGCTTCGCGCTTCCCGCGCGCCACGGCTCGAAGGATCTGCCGAACTGCTTTTTCCGTGCTCATAACCAGCCACGCCGGAACCGGGTCTTTCGTCTCGGAATGGACTCGGCCCTGGTTGTCAGTGCGCCGGATGTCGCTCGCGACGAATCCAGGGCTGATAAGCGTCACCTTCACTCCCGCAAGCGCCAGCTCCGGAGTAATCGCATTCGCGAGCGCGCGCACCGCGAACTTGCTCATCGAATACGCCGAAGCTCCCGGCGAGGCCACCCATCCCGAAACGCTTCCCACGATCACCACGTTCCCTTTCGCCTTTTCCACTTGAGGCAGCGCCGCCTTGATCGTCCTCAAAACGCCGAACACATTCGTCTCGAACTGCCTCCTGTAGTCGTCGACCGACAGCTTCTCGAACGGTCCAACGACGCCGAACCCGGCATTTGCGATTACCACGTCGAGCTTTCCCCACTGCCGCACGGTTTCTTCGACTGCGCGTTCCAGATCGCCGTCACGCGACACGTCACAGGCGACCACCAATGGCTTCGCGCACCCGGCCCCCGCGATTCTCTGTGCCAGGGTTTCGAGCAGCTCCCTGCGGCGCGCCGCAAGCGTCAATTGCGCCCCTGCGCTGCCCAACTTGCGCGCCAGCTCCTCACCAATCCCTGAGGAAGCTCCGGTAATCAGCACCACCTTGCCTTGAAAGTATCTGTCCATCGTGTCAGAGCGCGTCATTCCGAGGGCCGCGTTTTGGCCCGAGGAATCTCTCTTCCCTTCCTGCGAAAAGTCGCCCAATCATACGAAAGCCCGCGCCCCCGCGTCCCGGAAATCTCGCAATGGGAGAAAACCTCCCGTCCGAACGGCCGTTCGCCGGTAACCAGCCGCCATTCGCCGAAAAGCCCGCGACACCCTCGGCCTCACGCCCTATTCTCCCGCCATGAACAACGGCCAACTTCAAGCCGGAGGCGGGAAAATGACAAAATCAAACCAGCGCTCTCATTTCGAGGCTTCCGTACGGACCAAAGCCGTCGTCTTCACTGCCGGCCTTCTGATTTCGCTGGGAATTGTGATTGAATTGGGCGAGCTGGCCTACGCGCGTATTTGCGCGGCGAATGCATGGTTCATTTCCATGGTCGCGGGAAACCTTTGGAATGCCCTTGCCACGTTCATTCATGAGGCGGGTGGCCCGGACGTGGTTCGGTACCTGCCTCTGCTCTTGGTGATTGCGGGAATCGTCCTGCTGACGTCCGTAAGGCGGAGCCGGGTTCCCGCTGCGGTGGCTGTACCTGGCAATGAAAAGGAACATGACTGACGAACGCAAAGACGATCCGGGCAAGAGCATTGGCGATGAGATTCGCGATGAAGTTCGCCAGAACATCCGGGATGGTATCCGGCGGGCTCGAGAAGCGCGCAGGCGCCGCCGCATGATGCGGCACGGCGGGCCGCCGGGCGTCTTCATCGGGCTGGTGCTCCTCTGCATCGGCGTGATCTTCCTTCTCGACCAGCAGGGCATCTTTCCCGCGCGCGAGATTTTTCGCTTCTTCTGGCCCGGAGTCCTAATCTTCTTCGGCATGATGAGTCTTCTTTCGGGAAGACATACGCACAGCTGGTTTTGGGGCTCGCTCCTCCTCGTTGTCGGAGCGATTCTTCTGGGAGATGACCTTGGCTATCTCCACATCCCCATCGGCACGCTCTGGCCGCTCATCCTGATCGCGTTTGGCCTCTGGCTGCTGCTGCTTGCTACTGGAACGATCTCCTCCCGCCGCGACGCACACCGTTGGGAGGAGTGGCACGACCCGGACGATTGGAAGGACTGGGGCGATTGGCACAAATGGCAGAATTGGCAAGCAAAGTCCGGCGCCTGGTTCAATGCGGCGGGCAGCCCCGGCATGACGGGGACGTCCCCCTCTGGCTCTGGAGCCGCTTCGACTCCCCCTCCCGGCACGGCCTACGTGGATGACTCCGATTCAGAATTCAGCCGCACTGTCATCTTCAGCGGCTTCAAGATGCGAGTCCTCTCCCAGCATTTCAAGTATGGAAAAGCAGGCGTGGTCCTGGGCGGCTTCCACATTGACCTCACCCGTGCGGATATGGACGACACGGCGATCATCCACATAGAGGCCGTGTTCGGCGGCGGCGAAATCCGGATCCCGGAGAATTGGAAAGTGGTGATCGAAGGCGGCGCCATTGGCGGTGCCTTTGTGGACGAGACTTTCTACCATCCCGCCGACCCTTCCGTGCCCGTCAAGAGGCTGATCGTGCGCGGCACCGTCGCTTTCGGAGGCGTGGTCATCAAGAACTGAATCCGCCATGCACCCCATTTTCGGCCATCTTCGACGGCTCGCGTTCTACCTGGCTGCATGGATCCCCCTCGCCGCCCTCCTCTCTTATCTGCTCTCGATCACGCGCCAGATCACTTTCGTGGAAGCGATTGTGCTGGCCGTCCCCCTGTGCCTTGTGTATGCCTTTGTCTGCATCTCGGCCTGGTATCCGTGCCGCGTCACCCCGATCGATCGCACGCCGCTCGATAGGCTGATTCTGACGCACCTGACCTCCTCCGTGATTCGCGCGGGTCTGTGGGTCCTAGTTGCCTGGATGCTGGCGTGGCTCCTCGCAACGAACTTCGCCGAATTTGGCGGCCTGACCACCCGCCTCAAGCCGGAGCTGCCGCTGATTTTCGGAACCGGCGTGCTGCTCTACATTCTGTCCGTATTCTTCTTCTACGTCTTGATCGGATTGGAGGCGTCGCGCGAGGCCGAGGCGCGCGTCATGCAGGCGAGCATTCTGGCGCGCGATGCAGAGTTGCGCGCGCTTAAAGCCCAGGTCAATCCGCACTTCCTGTTCAACAGCCTGAACTCCATCAGCGCGCTCACGGCTTCCGACGCGCCGAAAGCGCGTGAAATGTGCATTCTTCTGGGCGACTTTCTGCGCCGCACACTGGGCCTAGGCGAAAAATCCTCGATCTCGCTCGACGAAGAGATGTCGCTGATCCACGCCTTCCTTGCCGTCGAGAAGATTCGCTTCGGCGCGCGCCTCCGAATGGAAGAGCACGTTGAGCCGGACACGCTGCAACTCGAGGTGCCGCCGCTGCTTCTTCAGCCGCTCGTCGAAAACGCCGTCGCGCACGGCATCGCGAATCTCGTCGAAGGGGGCTGGATACGCCTCGACGCACGCCGCCAGGACGGCCGTCTCGCCATCGTGATCGAGAACAGCTTCGATCCGGACGCTCCGCCCCGGCGCAGGTCGGGTGTCGGCCTTGCGAACGTCCGCCATCGGCTCGAAGCGCGCTACGGAAAATGGGCCAGCTTCGCCGCGGGCGCCGAGGGAGACTGCTTCCGCGTTGCGATTACGCTCCCCCCGGGGAATGTGGAGATGCCACAGTGAACGCTCAAGCCGGAAAAAAGATCCGCGCCGTGATCGTGGACGACGAGGAACTCGCGCGCCAGGTGCTCCGCGAATATCTTTCCGCGCACCCGGAAATCGAACTTGTCGCCGAATGTGCCAACGGCTTCGAGGCCGTGAAGGCCGTCGCCGAATCGAAACCCGACCTGCTTTTCCTCGACATCCAGATGCCGAAACTCGATGGATTCGAAGTCCTCGAGCTGATCGGCGACGACTTGGCCGTTGTCTTCGTCACCGCCTACGACAGCCACGCTATCCGCGCGTTCGAAGTCCACGCGGTTGATTACCTCTTGAAGCCCATATCCGCGGATCGGTTTGAAGCCGCGCTCGAACGCGCCGAACAGCGCCTCGGCGGCAAAGGAAAGCCTGCGGCGCTTCCGGCGACAGAACTCGCCGCCGCTGCACGCCCGCCCGCGCAATACCTCGATCGCATTCCGGTTCGCGACGGCACGCGCGTTTCCATCATCCCGATCGCGAAACTCGACTACGCCGAAGCGCAGGACGATTACGTCGCGCTCGCCTCCGAAGGAAAGAAGCACCTGAAGCAGCAGACGATTTCGAGCCTCGAAGCTGCGCTCGATCCCTCGCGCTTCCTGCGCGTCCACCGCTCCTACATCGTGAACCTTGAACGCGTCTCGCGCGTCGAGCCTTACGGCAAGGACAGCTACGTCGCCGTCCTGTCGAACGGGACACAGATTCCCGTCAGCCGCGCAGGCTACAGCCGCCTCCGCGCCTTCCTCGACCGCTGATCAACAGCACCTATTAATTTACGTCGTCATTCTGAGGGCCGATTCCATCGGCCCGAAGAATCCCTCTTCATGCTGAGAAAATGGGGCACGGTCCGTCTTCGGACACCTTTCGCAGCGCTCTACTGACTAACCCAACACTCGCGCGTCGCGCCTGCTTGCCGCGCGGTCGCCCCAGGGCCATACTCCAATCATGAGGCGGGGGAATCCACTACTTGGCGTTTCGGCGGTAGCGCTCGCGTGCGCGGCCTTCCCGGCAGCACGACCAGCGCACGCCGACGACTTCAAGCTCAAGGACGGCACCAAAATCTCCGGCACCATCGTTGGCTTCGACGACAACTCTTTCAAAGTGAAAACGAGCTACGGGTACGCACTCGTTGAGAAAGATCAGGTCGTCTCGATCAGCATCTCGAGCCCAACGAGCGCTCCTGCGCCAGAAAAGAAACCCGAGCCAGCCGCTGAAAAGCCTGCGCCGCCTGCAAAATCCAAGACCGAGGTCGTGAACTCGGCTCCGCCGGCCCTGCCCTCAGAGCCAACAGCCGAGTCTGCTCCGGGGTCCTCTCCGAAGTCTGAGCCCGACGCCGAGGCCGCGCCAAAGAAGGTTGCTGAGACTCCGGCTCCAGCGGCGCCTGCGAAGTCCACTATGCCAGCAAAGCCATCGGCGCCCGTGGCTAAGCCCGCGCCTGCCCCGAAATCCGTCGCAGCCAAGACAACGCCTCCAACTCCCGCTGCTCCACCGGCGCCAACACCGGTAGCTTCGGCGCCGGCCCAAACTGCGCCTACAGCGCCTTCACCCATGGCCGCAAACGTTGCGCCTGCGAGCGTCGAGCCGCCAAAGCCGCCCGCGCCCGAACCGATCCGCGAGCATGTGGACGGCAACCTCTACACAAACGATACTTACCGCTTCCACATGTACAAGCCGCCCAGCTGGGAAGTGATTGAAGGCGCGCGTTCCCTGCTCCCCGGCGCCGTCGCCGCGATGGGCACGAGCGATGAGACAACCTACCTGCTGATCGGACAGGAGCCGGCGGGCAAGACGCTCGCCTCCGACATGGATGCGGCTGAAAAGCGCCTGCGCGACGTGATGGACCACTTCCGCCCGCTCGGCGAGGATCACCTGACCGTCTCCGGCACGCAGGCGGTCGAGCAACGGTTCCGCGGTAACGTGGATGAACACGACTGGTCCGGCATCGTCGTCTTCGTCCCGCGCGGCCAGAAGCTCTACACGATTTTCGGAATGACCCGTGCCGATAGCGACCTCGTGCAGATTCAGGAAAACGTCATCGCCCGCACGATCTCCAGCCTTCAGTTCACCGAATAGGCTCCCGCCTTCGTGCACAGAGCAACACCTGTGCGAAAATCTGCAACGAACTCTGTCATGCGATTGCGAATTCGATCATTGTCGCTTTGCGCCGCTATGGCACTCGCGCTTCTAGCGGGCGCTTCCGCGCATTGGCGAGCGCAAGCTTCGCGCCCGGCGCAATCAGCGGCAGCTCCCACCTTCTATCGCGACGTTTTGCCGATCCTTCAGCAGCATTGCCAGGGATGCCATCGGACCGGCGAAATTGCGCCGATGCCCTTCGTCACCTACGCCGAGACGCGCGCCTTCGCACCGGCCACCGTCGCGACCGCGAAGGCCCGCACGATGCCTCCGTGGTTCGCCGATCCGGGCGTCGGGCATTTCTCGAACGATCCTTCGCTTACCGCAGCGGAACTCGACACGCTCGCGCAATGGCTCGCTGCGGATTGTCCGGAAGGAAATCCCGCGGATGCCCCACCGCCGCCGCACTTCGCAGAAGGCTGGAACATCCCGCAGCCCGACCTCGTCGTCCGCATGCCGAAGCCCGTCGCGATTCCCGCCGATGGCGATGTCGAGTACACCTATGAAATCGTTCCGACCGGTTTTCAGCAGGATCGCTGGGTGCAGATGTCGGAAATCCGTCCGTCGAGCCGCCAGAACGTGCATCACGCCGTCGTGTACATTCGCCCGCCCGATTCTCCCTGGCTGCGCCATGCGCCCGTCGGCATTCCCTTCACCGCGTCCGACATGACCAACGAGCAGGACCGCCACGACACGCACACGACCAAAGCGGACATCCTGCTCGTGTACGCGCCGGGAAGCTCGCCCGACAACTGGCAGGATGGAATGGCCAAGTTCATTCCGGCGGGCTCGGACCTCATCTTCCAGATGCACTACACGACCCACGGGCGCGCAACCACCGACCAGACAGCGATCGGGATCGTGTTCGCCAAGCAGCCGCCTCCGAAGCGCGTGCTGACGCTGCAACTGACGAACAGCAGCTTCGTGATTCCCCCGGGCGTGGAAAACTATCGCGTGGAAGTCCACGGCTCGCTGCCGAATGACGCGCTGCTGCTCAGCTTCTTCCCCCACATGCACCTGCGCGGCAAGACGTTCGCCTACAACATCCTGCACGCCGATGGCTCGGTCGAGCCGCTGCTGCGCGTCCATTACAACTTCTACTGGCAACTGAGCTATCGCCTCGCGCAACCTCTGCCGCTCGAAGCCGGAACCGTCCTCCAGGCCGTCGCGACGTTCGACAATTCCAAAAACAATCCGCATAATCCCGATCCGAATGCGGCCGTTTACTGGGGCGATCAGACCTACGACGAAATGATGGTGGGATTCTTCGACGTGGCCGTTCCTGCGGGCGTGGACAAGACGCAGTTCTTCATCCGCGACAACGCCCCGCACGAACACCAGCACGGATCGGGCCGCTAGAACTTCGTGACTTCGCCGAAATGGAAGTCGCGAATTTCAGCCGTTCCGCAGGGCGCCCTCCGGTCATTGCTAGGAGGCGCGCCCTTGAAGCGTCTTGTTCTAAATTGACGGCGGAACAGGTTGCGCGGCGGGCGCTGCGCTCTGGTTTCGTGTGGACACGGCTGTGCCGCAATGAGGGCAGTGCGACCAGTTGCTCTCGATGGCGTGTCCGCATTGCGAGCACGTTGGCCGCAGACCCGTGGCGCAATGCGGGCAGAATGTGAAGCTCGACTTCACCAAAACGCCGCAAGTGGGGCAGGCAGTAGGCAACGGGTCGCGCAAGATGAAATAGAGAATGATCCCCACGGCATTGGGAATGAAGATAGCCAGCAAAGTCCACATCACATAGCGCATGCCGCGCCGCTTCGCATCCCGACAGATGTAGATAATCAGAAAAACATAGAGAGCAAAGAGTGCGAGAGTGGCTGGGACGCAAATGCTGAAAGCAATCTTTGCCACTGTAGATTCCGCCGACAATTGCGGATCTCTGGGAACCCAGAACAGAAAAACCGCAAGCGAACCCAAAACGAACAAAACGATGCCAATCGGCCAGGCGGACTTGGGAATTATGCGCAGCTTATTGGGTGTCTGGTTCATACAGGCCTCCGTTCAAGCTGGTGGTGCAGCGAAAGCAGGACAGCGGCGCTGCTGCCCGCCAGCCATGTAAGCGCAGAAAAAATCGCGAAGAGCAACCACATCTGGTGAAACCGGACGTCTAGCAGAGGTAGCAGCCCGCCGGTTGCGAATCGAAAAATCGGCCAGCCCAACAACGTCAGCGCCCATGAAAAGAACAACAACAGGATCAGCGTGGTGCGATTCTGCCGCTGTTCGGTTTGCGCGGCCAATTGCGCGGCAACCATTGCGCGAGTGCGTTCAAAAAGAGCGGGAGAAGGTTGCGGGGTGGGCAACCGGCGCAGTCCCCTGGAAATCAGCTCCCAGCGTTCGAGTTCAGCGGCGCAATCAGCGCATGTTGACGTGTGGCGCGCGATGCGCACTTTGATTTCGTCATCGAGCGCGCCCGCAACCAGCAACGCGAGCTGCTTGCGGATCTCCGCGTGTTCATCGGGGCGATTCATGCCCGCGCCTCCCCCTGATCGCCTGCCTCCATGATTTGCCGGACCTGCTCGAGCGAGCGGCGAAGACGCGACTTCACCGTCGAAAGCGGCGTCCCCATCACGGCGGCGATTTCTTCGATCTTCATCTCTTCCTCGAAGCGGAGTGAAAGCACTTCACGGTAGACCAGCGGCAAACGGTCGAGCGCCGCAGCAAGCCGGCTCGAAAGCTCGCGGGCCAGCAACTGGTCGAGCGGCGCAGGCCCGCCCGAGGCCATTCGCGAAATAATCGTCTCGCCGGCCTCGTCGTTTCCAGCCGGCGCATCGAGGCTGCTCGGCCGGATCCGGCGAAGATGATCGAGCGCCAGATTCCGCGCGAGCGTGAAAAGCCACGCATCGAAATTGCGCGAGGCGTCGAAGCTTCGAATCTTTTCGGCGACTCGCAGCCAGGTCTGCTGGAACAGATCCTCGGCCTCGCCCGGCTGCCTGACCATCCGCAACAGGTAGCGGTAGAGGCGATTCTGATAGCGCGGGATCAAAGCGGAAAGCGCGTTCAGATCCCCGCGCCGAAGCTGCTCTAGGGCCCCTTCAAACTGCACTCGCCCCTCCCAGAGGCTTGCGACCGCGCCGGCCATGTCCGTAATACGGATGGACGCGCCAAAAAGACGCATGGTATCGCGCCGCCCTCCGTACTACGGAAGCCCTTATTTTGCAACCGATTGCAAGCAGGCAGACAGCGGCTAGAACTTGGTGACTTCGCTGAAATGGAAGTCGCGCACCTTCATCGCCGGCACGACCATTTCGAACGACTCTTCTCCGGCGGCGCGCACAGAGGGGCCGAGCATCTCCACGTTCGACAGCATCTCGACGATGCTCTCGTTGAAGCGGAAGTTGCGGATGCCGCCCGCGATGCGCCCGTCTTCAATCAGGAACGTGCCGTCGCGCGTCATTCCGGTGAGGATCTTTTCGTAGGGGTCAACTTCGCGGATGTACCACAGCCGCGTCACCAGAATGCCGCGATCTGTCGAGCGCACCATTTCCTCGATGGACTTATCGCCGCCAGCAAACACGAGGTTCATCGGCGCTTCGCCGTATTCGTTCGGCAGAGAAAAGCCGTGGCCGGTTGGCTTCGCTCTCATCTTCTTCGCCGTGGTGCGCGAATAGACCAGATTCTTCGGCACGCC
>Ga0187769_10002867_pt1 | contig 10195 bp, 13 predicted proteins | sample 0116_SJ02_MP02_1_FD_133140 | JGI IMG/M metagenome (GOLD analysis project Ga0187769, IMG submission 133140) | Tropical peat soil microbial communities from peatlands in Department of Meta, Colombia - 0116_SJ02_MP02_10_MG | ecosystem: Environmental > Terrestrial > Soil > Wetlands > Peat | place... | reverse complement strand
TCAAATAAAAAGCGCCTAGTTAAAGTATGAACAAAGTCAGTTACAGTTTTCCTCTCAATAGCACACCGATCAGATATTATATAGTCCCCTTTCTGGAGAACATCTATTTTAACTTGAGCGCCAAGTTCAGCTAGACCTTTAATTACCTTAGGCGCTGAACCAGCTTCACGGCTGTCGGCAATCACTGTAGGTTCATTTTCCTTTTTTTCCTTCAAATATGGGAGTAACGTCTCAATTCTAGACATAGTTAACACCTAGTCAAACTTGTTAGGGATAAACAGATAATTAACTTTCCAACTTACGGCATTTCCGCTCATTTCTTATTCAAAAACCGCAATGCAACTTTCAAAATATCAGCATCAACTTTATCTAAATCCCCAGTAGCATCAATTAAAGTTAATTCGCCTCTTTCAACAAATTTAAGGTAAATTCTTCGAACCTTTCGCTGAAGTTCGAAATTCTCAAAAACAGTCCTATCTTTTAGCTTTCTACGCAGTCCAACTTTAGGAGGTACATCAAGATAAATTCCCAAATCTGGTTTTAACGTAAACACATTTATTTTCCTTAACCAATCTAAATTAGCCATTCGTGCCCCTTGATAAGCAAGTGAAGAGTGAACATACCGATCTGAAATCACAATTTTGCCATGCCGTAAAGCTGGTTCAACCACAGTTTTTATATGCTCAAACCGGTCAGCAGCGAAGAGTAACGCCTCAACCTCAACCGGTATCTGTTTTTTAGCCCTACTTACGTTCAGCCTTATAAATTTGCCAACTTTACTCAAGCTAGGTTCTGTAGTATAAGCCGCATTAAACCCGTATCTCACTAAACTATCTCTTAAACGGCGAGAATGGGTAGTTTTACCCGCCCCATCACATCCCTCAATGCTTATTAGAATTCCTCTTTTCACGTACACGCCTTCTATTGTCTCTTCTAATGTTACCATTGTATAAATAAAGCATGACTCAAGATAAACATGCTAAGCAAGGCTGAGTAAATATGGCAATTAGAAAACGCGTTGGAGAAATCCGCGATCCTATTCATGGCTACATATTCATGACCGACGTAGAAAAGGAACTAATCGACTCACGTCCTTTGCAGAGATTAAGAAGACTGAAGCAACTTGCTGGAGCACATTTATCCTACCCTGGAGCTGAACACTCACGTTTTGTCCACTCATTAGGCGTAATGCATCTTGCAGGCATCTTGGCAAACCGTCTCATGCAAATGGGCTACATATCAGAGGACGAAGTCCAAAAAATGCGAGTTGCTGGGCTTCTTCACGATATTGGTCATGGGCCGTTCTCTCACATATATGAAGAAGTTTTAGACAAACACCGCAAAATGACGCATGAAGACGTTTCTCAGTGGCTTATCAAAGAGAGCGAAGTAAAAGACGTATTAAACAGGTATGGCTACTCGGCTGAGGAATTATCTAAACTATCTGTAGGTCTTCTAGAAAAAACAAGTAAACCGTTTATGAACCAAATAATCGCAAGTCAATTTGATGTGGACATAATGGACTTTCTTGTCCGCGACTCATATTTCACTGGGGTAGAATACGGGAAAGTTGACATATATCGTCTAATCGATTCCGTAGACGTCATAAACGACGCTTTAGTGATTGACGTCGCAGCTTCTTACGCGCTTGAAGCCTTCATAATTGCCAGATATGAAATGTTCAAAGCAGTTTACTTCCACCGTACCGTAAGAGCCGCTGAGATAATGGCGATTAGAGCTATGGAGTACGCTAACGATAAGCTTGGACTTACAAGGTTTAAAGTTCCAGACGACTATCTGCAGCTTGACGACTCCAGTGTTCTCCTCGGATTGTTGTCGCTAAAGAACGAAAAAGATAGAAAACTAAAAGTGGCTTATAATCTAGCAAGAATGTTCAACGATAGACAACTTTTCAAATGTGCCTACGAAATGATAATTCATAGACGTGATGAATTCTTTACAAGCATATTAAGCAGAGAAGAAATTCGAAATCAAATAGCGAAGGAAATGAGCGAAAAAACGGGTGTAGATCCAGACTATTTAGTTATAGACGTACCCACTGTGCCCTCCGTCCCTTATTATCCAATGTCGAGGCGACAAGTTGATATTCCAATTTTCCACAAGCAGCCTGACGGATCAAAAACTGTGCAGAGTCTCTCCGAAGTTTCACATCTTGTTGATACGTTAAAAGGCTACATGGATGTCATTAGGGTTTATACAACATCACAATATAGAGATAAAGTTAGAAAAATTGCTGACGAAACCTTCGGTAAGAAGCCTTATTCAACAAGAGTTTCTTATTAGCTCAACTAACACCTGTCCATAACTTCAACTAGGCCCTTGTAAGCTAAAACCCTGACAGTGTCTCCATTCTTTATGCTCTGGACGGGGTTCTTATCCAGCTTATCAACAAGCGGAATATCTGCCAAACAGCATCCTACAACGATTATCGGCTCAGTAATAACGTTAATTACGGCAGCTGGTGCCACTTTATTCTTGGCCATCGCATAAAGAATGTAAGAGCCTACAGTACTTCCCTTACCATGCGGAAAAATCAATACCTTTCCAGCTACACAAACACCTTCAAGGGCATGCCCCCTCTCAATTATCTTTCCAGTTTTAGGATTAACTCCTCCGAAAAATGAAATAGGTTCCTTAGACACCACTGCCACGCCTTCCGCCACACCACCAACAACTCCTCGTCCTTTAAGTCTAATCATTTGATAGCCTCATTAATGCAATCTTCAAAGTTCCGTAAATTCACTTTCAATCGACAGGTCGACGGGACATAATGTGCCGCCTTACAGGAGTTAATCACTACTCCATTAATTCCAAGTTCATTAAGCGGAGAGACAACCATACATGTATCGTCAATAATCTCCGCTCCGGCTTTTTCAATCGCCTTAGAGAACCCACGTTTAACCGCCTCTTTATGAATCATTTTTGAAGTGAAAATCCAGAAGCGCTTTCTCACCTTTTTACCGGAAAGCATATCTGCCGCCCTCTTAATTTCTGAAAGGCTGCAGTGAGGGCAGCCGATACATACAAAGTTGAAATCATCTTCAACTGACAGTCGACTAAGGGTTTCACTAAGATCTCTATTTTCGACCGTGATTTTTTCACAGCTGCCTACATCGTTATGCGTCATCAAACGGCTTTCCGGCGTTATATTTGCAATGTGATAAATTGCAATAGATCCTGACGCCGCCAGACCCGCTCCTAACGCTTTCAGCTCTTCTTGGTCAGGTGTTCCTAATCCCTCAAAGAAAGGGACCCCCTGCCCCAGCATCCGCCCAACAGCGTATCCAAGGATACTAAACCCCAACTCATCCCCTACATCAGCTTCAACTCTGATGATATGCGTCGGCTTCCTTTCACCGTCAAGATGATAACCATAAAATGGAGTAAGCCCTGTTAGTGCGCTGGCGAGTGCAGACGGTCCCCCTTCCCTATTTGTTCTTGCACCTAGCACCGAATTAGCAAAAACAACTGCTGACGACTCTGCCCACGCGACATGTTCACCAATACCTGGTCTATTGCCAATAAGATAAGGTGTACATGTGCAGGTTGGCTCTATCCTCATTCTATTAAACGCGTTTATTATTCGCAACTGTTTTTCAGCAAATACTTCATTTATCCCCATCTCTTTCCATTTTTTAAGATCCATCCCGGCAGGGTTCAATGAAGAATAAACTTTAGCCTTTGCCTTCATCTTCGATAAATCTTCAATAAATCTAAGCCCAGGATCACCTATATTTTGATATGAAATGCCTGAAACCTGTGCGCTTCCAACCTTGATCATCTTCTTAGCTTCAAAGACATCGCCCAAGGTTACAAGGAGCTTCATAGCCAAAGCTACAGCTGATCCATAATCACCCCTTAACATCTTTTCCTCTTCAGTAGTCAAAAACAACTATGAAACCAACTTTCGGGCGTTTTTCTTCAAAATCCTCTTAACATTCTTGTTTTCAAGGACTCTAGCCCTCTCAAAATTCTTAGAAGACTTATACAAGGGCCTTGTAGCATCAACACCTATTTTCGTTATTAACTCATGCTCCTGATCACTTGCTGGATCCATGCTGGATCCACGAACATTCCTAATGACCAGTAAGTCTTCATCACCGTGAAAACGGGTCGCAATCGCCCACTCGACCTCATAAGGATTGAAAACATCAATATCAGTATCAACAACTACAGCATGTTTCAAGCTTGTGTGAGCTGCAAAAGCCGCCATCAAGGCGTTTTTTCCATCACCCTCATTCTGCTTCTCAATCGAAATAACGGCGTGAAGCCAACCACATCCGCCAGGAGTTAGATTAACGCCTTTAACAAAAGGTGTAACATTCCTTACAGCATCCCAAATCTTAACCTCTCTTCCAAGCCCCATTAGCAACATATGTTCCGAACCAGCAGGCAAAAGCGCTTGATATATGTACCTATTTCGCCGCATGACTCCAACAACTTCAACTATAGGCTGTTTCCTTTCAATATCATACACTCCTAACAAATCGGTGAATGGGCCTTCAACAGCTTCATCCTCCTCACTAATTCGTCCTTCAAGGACAATCTCAGCGTCAGCAGGCGCATAGGCATTTACATGTTCACATTTTGTGAGCTTTAATCCTCCATTTTGGAGCGTGTTTGCAAGATCATATTCGCTTACGCCAAACGGTGCCTGTAAAGCAGCAGCCAAAGAGACAGTCGGGTGTAATCCGATAGCAATTGCAACATCTAATGGTTTCCCACACTTCTTCGACATCTGATACAATTTATAGAGATGTCTAGGTACAATCCTAATCGCCAGATGATTGTCATCCAATACAAGTAGTCTATGGATTGAGACATTTTCTATCTTCCCATCCGGGCTTCTGGCTGAAACGGCTGCAGAAGTTATGTACGGTCCAGCATCTTTTTCATAGTGAGATAAAATCGGCATCTTAGTTAACTTAGGTTCCTCAACAACCTCTTTTACTGGACAGTCCTTAACAACAACTGGACGAAGCGGATGCATCGGCGAATCCATAATCTTCTGATAAAGTCCATCTCCGCCAACTCCTAATGATCTGCAAATCCTTGCTCTTGTTCCACAAATGTTGGCAACAATAGGAGTATCGCTTTCCTTTATCTTCTCAAAAAAAATGGCGGGCCCACAGTCGAACCCCTTCATAATAGCTGCCGCTTCAAACCTAATTGAAACTGGATCCTTTATTTTAATGATGTCTCTCGTCTGCTCCAATTCTTTTAGAAAACTTCTTAGATCAGGCAACGTCCTTCCACCTTTTGTATAAATTATGTTTAATTCCAACTCTATCCAAAATTTTCCCAACCACAAAATCTACTACATCATTAACCGACTTAGGCTTATGGTAAAATGCAGGCATAGCCGGCAATATTATTGCACCACACTCCGCAGCTGTCATAAGATTTCTTAAATGTATTACGTTAAGCGGGGTTTCCCTGATAACTAAAATTAGGGGTTTTCCCTCCTTCAATGCACAGTCAGCAGATCTACTGATCAGGTTATCAGCGTAACCGTTAGCTATTGCAGCCAATGTTTTCATGCTGCAAGGAACAATTATAACCGCATCTACTAGGAAAGATCCGCTTGAAATAGGGGACTCCAAATCATCAAGCCCATAGGAGTAGTTAGCAAGACGCTCTATTTGTTTTCGCGTTAAATCAAGTTCATTTTTTGCAATCTTCTCAGCATTGTTTGAGAGTACAAGATGTGTTTCAATACCTTTGGCCTTTAATACCTCAAGTAAACGTACACCGTATACGATTCCACTAGCGCCCGTTATTCCTACGACGACCCTCATTTTTTTTCTCTCTTTACAAGAAATTTTTTGGTTAGTTTCATTAAAACCAGTCCAGCTTCAGCCTCATCAACTGTCCTAATAGAGGTGGAAACTAGCGCCATCTTTCCATACGATTTAGCTAACATTTCCGCAAGTATACGCGTTGTTGCAGTATTTTTGTCCCCTAATAGTATTGAAGATATGATCGGCGGCTCACCTTCAATTGAAGGCATTGCTACGGAAAGGGTGCCCATCCGCATAACATCCTCCTCATTAAAAAAGGCTAACGTAGCGTTTTCAACTTCAAATAGAGTTAAGGAGAACTTTTTATCCCCCTCTTTAACTTCTTCGATGTATATTTTAGTGCGTTTCAAGCGGCATACCCACTGTTTAATGCCTTAAATTCACTAATGCATACATAAATCTAGTTTTTTCCAAAGTTTACTACGCTAATAACTTGGATAAAGGAAATTCGACAAATAACGAAATACCCTCACGATTCGAAGCTGAAAACTATAACCTATAAAGATACAGAGCGCGCAAACAGTTCATAGTATTTTTTGATTTACAAAAAACCCAAGTTATCCAACTCATGTTTAAATGATGCGTGAATCAATTGAAAATAGCTGTGATTTCAGACATACACGCTAATCTTGAAGCATTCAACTCGGTTATTACTGCAATAGGCAAGGTAGATAAAATACTGGCTCTGGGCGATTTCGTAGGTTACGGCGCAAAACCAAACGAAGTAATCAAAACAGCTGATGAACTAAAAATGATTTCAGTCATGGGAAACCATGACTATGCTTCACTAACCGATAATACGTCAGGCCTTAATCCATACGCTGCAGTTGCTGTGCATTGGACGCATAAACATCTATCAGATGAGAATAAAAAATTCTTAAATAAACTCCCGTTAACCGCCAATTTTCGAGTCGATAAAAATACATTCCTCCTTGTTCATGGAAGCCCATTAGACCCCCTCAACGATTACATTTTTCCAAATACTGACGAGAATTTTCTTATTGAACTTCTTAAGAGGACAAGTTCAAATGTACTACTTTTAGGACATACGCACATTCCAATGTTATTTAAATCTAAACTTAGAGGCAGATACATTCTCAATCCGGGCGGAGTCGGACAACCTAGAGACCTGGATCCCGGCGCAAGCTACGCAATAATTTCAGAAAAAAATGGAATTCTTCATTTCGAACATTATCGAGTTAAATACAATATAGACAAAACTGCTGACGAAATACTTGCTGCCGGTTTGCCTTCAATACTTGCTGAAAGACTTTACTATGGTCAGTAGGCTACCTAATTCTACGTCCACTTCTTGAGGCTATACCGATTGCTGAAGCCGCATCCAGTAACGTTTTACGGCGGGGCATAAACCCTTTTGCAATTCTGGTTGTCTCTTTCTCACTTACAGTTTCCAACGATACCTCCGTTGGCAACTTTTTACTAAGTGCCTGTATCAATCTAAGCCTATAAGGATCCGCGCCATCTCCCACTCTAACTATCTTTTTTGTAGCATGTAAATCTTCTAAAGCCTCTAGTACACCAACAACCGTATCTGGAACAGTCGTGTAACTTGACATTTTCAAAACTCTTTCATCAGCCAGCAGCGCAAATCCAAATGTTTTTCCTGGGTCGATTCCTATAACCACCCTTTTGTAAGCAGCTTTTCCAGAGATAATTTGCAGAGCCTTATCAATAATTTTTTCCACATTCTTATTTGCATCACAAGTTAGAATACGTGGATATTTTATTTCACTCTCTTCAGCCGCCGTTGTAATAATTACCTTAACGTGCACCGGAACGGTATCGCCAGGCTTTAAACTGAGAAATGGGATCTTCCTTTTCTTTAACTCGTTAACAATAGCATAATACGCTTTCCCAGACAAAGTGGCAACAGCAATCTGTGCACTCATAGATAACAATCTCTTAGAATCGTAGTGAAACTATTAATCAAGGAACGTATATTGGCTTTTTTTGGTCGATGTTAATTGAGCGCCCAATCAATCGAAGCTATATCTACTGGTTGCTATTCATTTGATCGAATGCTAAGAACAGGCTTTCCAACTGGAAATATTTCACTGATATATGGCGAGGCAGACACTGGGAAAACAACAATTGCAATTCAATGCGCAGTAAACGTCGCAAAAAAGGGATTTAAGGCGATATTCATTGATTCAGATAATGCGTTCACTTCAATACGGCTGTCTCAAATAGCGCATCAATATACCGAAAAAATCTCACCAAATATTGTAATTTTTTCTCCCAAAAATTTTAAGGAACAAATCCATCTAATCGAAAATCTTGATAATTATTTTACACCAAATGTTGTTGTGGTTATTATCGATACGATTTCATCTTTATACCGAGTTGAATTAGGTTCAATGGAAGAAACATTTGCATTGAATAGAGAGTTAAATCGTCAACTAGCCTATCTTGCTCAAATCGTCGGTGAAAAAAAAATTGCAGTAATACTGACTAGCCAGGTTTACAATGTCTTTGGTAAAGATCAAAAGCCAGATATTGAACCTGTAGCTGAACGTGTTCTTAAATTCTGGTCGAAAGTAATTGTGCACTTGGAAAAAACTCAAAGAACAGATGTTCGGGAAGCTGCACTCGAAAAATTTTTAGGAATGAATCATCCGCGCGCTCGATGTTACTTCAAATTAACTGAAACTGGAATTAATGATCTGGGATAATAAACATAAAATCTAAGGTGTAAAAAGTGGACCTAAGTCTACTCGCCTTTGCAAATGCTATCTACTACATTTTGCCAGCATACTTTGCAAATGCAGCGCCAACTGTCTTTAGAGGAAAAAAGCCTATTGACTTCAATCGTAACTTTATTGACGGAAAACCAATATTTGGAGCCCATAAAACAATACGCGGCTTCGTTTCAGGTATTATAGTTGGACTTATTGTAACTATTATTCAAAAAATAATATCACTACCAACAGCAGGCACTTCTTTGACAATCGGCCTACTTCTAACATTAGGTGCATTAATCGGCGATTTAACTGGGGCTTTTATCAAAAGACGACTAAACATTGCCCCTGGCGCCCCCCTCCCACCCCTTGATCAACTTGACTTTGTAGTCGGTGCCTTTCTTTTTGCATCAATAATAATGTCGCCAAAAATTGAAACAGTTATTTTTATAGTTATTATTACGCCATTTCTTCACGTATTAACCAACATTCTCGCATTTCTACTGAAAATAAAGGATAAACCTTGGTAATCTAGCCCATCTTCAGATTAAAAAGTATTTGAAAGCCGAAGTAAGCCATCACTATCATAGTTATTCCTAAAGAGAGCAAAATCCAAGCTTGTCTACGTCTATACGCATATCTTGTGCTCAAAAAAGCAACATAACACCCGACCATTCCAACCCCGTAAAATAACATCGCCAGCAAGCTTTCTCCAAGAAGTTGTGCAGAAATGTCTTTTGGGTAATAAAATACCGATTGGTTACCATACTGCGTAACAAAGAAAAGCATGCCCGCAGTAAATTCAACATAGTTATAAATTCCACCGCTCAAAAAGAAGATCGCTATCACAACTAAAGCCAAAAAAACGATAATTGTAGGCGCCTTTACTCCACGTACATGTGGAAGACGGATTAGCTTTAATTTTCTATAAATTTCTCTACGCCTGATCCAATCCGCGAAATTCATTTATGGCTCGTCTCCTTCTTTTGGAGATACTCCGCTACCTCCTTTACCCACAGGCCAGTACTTGGGTTTTTCGCAACATCACTCAAATAATTCTCCCAAGGAATCTCCATCGCATTTACCCAGCTCTCATATCCACGGATAAGATTCTCATGCGCTTTCTTATGTAATCCACAAAATTCATTATCGTCACTGTTTCGATTGCATATTTTGCACTGCATTAGCTGCTCGCTCCTTCCTTGATGGACAGTTAGGATTAAAACATAAATTCCAAGGTCGGCGTCCCCCAAAGATTCTGACATGAACCATAGGCCACTGGCATGACGAACAATTTCTCCTTAGAGGTTTCACAGTAGCTCTTTGCGGTAATGGAAATCCTGCTTTACACAGTTTATTGAAATAATTAGAGCAACCGATGAACTGTTTTCCAGTTTTTCGCGAACGCAAGATGATCAGATTTCCTGTTCCACATATAGGGCAGGGTCCAACAGTCCTCTCTTGAGCACGCGCCTTTCTAATAGCTTCACTTAACTCTTTACCTATCTCCTTCTCCTTCAGCTTAAATTCACCAAGAATAGGCTTTAACCTAGTAATAGCGTCGTCTAACACAACATCACGAAACTCTTTTCCAACCTCTATTTTTTCCATCCTCTCTTCAAGCTCACGAGTAAGCTCGACAGAAACTACATCTGGGCAATACCTCTCTAGAGT
>Ga0187769_10002866_pt1 | contig 10195 bp, 12 predicted proteins | sample 0116_SJ02_MP02_1_FD_133140 | JGI IMG/M metagenome (GOLD analysis project Ga0187769, IMG submission 133140) | Tropical peat soil microbial communities from peatlands in Department of Meta, Colombia - 0116_SJ02_MP02_10_MG | ecosystem: Environmental > Terrestrial > Soil > Wetlands > Peat | place... | reverse complement strand
TAACTCTATCGCCGGGATTATTTTTTCCCAAGAGAGCCGCTACATTTCCGGGCATGCGACGAGACGCTGCGCCCCGCGACCAACCCGAAGGAGGCCTCGATGTGCCGGAACATCCGCACGCTCTTTAATTTTGAGCCGCCAGCGACGGAGGACGAAATTCACGCTTCGGCGTTGCAGTTCGTGCGCAAGCTCAGCGGATATGCGCACCCGTCGCGCGCCAACGAGGCGGCGTTCAACCGCGCGGTCGAGGAGGTCGCCGGCGCCGCCCGCCGCCTGCTCGGCTCGCTCGAGACGGCAAGCCCGGCGCGCAACCGCGAAGTCGAAGCGATGAAGGCGCGGGCACGGACGAAAGAGCGATTCGCTTAAGGGGTATCGATCCGATGGACCGCGATAAAGTCAAAGCTTTTGCCGACAAGGTGTTTGCCGACATGGCGGGCACGATGACCGCCGGCATGGCGTATGTCGGGGTCAAGACCGGATTGTTTCGCGCCATGGCCGGCAAGGGATCGATGCGGCTTGACGACGTGGTGCGGGAATCGGGCCTCACAGCGCGTTACGTCGAGGAGTGGCTCAAAGGCATGACCTGCGCCCAATATCTCGACTACGACGCTGCCAGCGAGACCTACCGCCTGCCGGACGAGCATGCCTTTCTGCTCGCGTCCGATGACACCGACCATTTCATGGGCGGCTTGTTCGTCATGGCTCCAGTCCTGTTGCGGGTGGCGCCGGAGGTCGCCGCGGCGTTTGCGCGCGGCGGCGGCGTGGCGTTCGAGAAATTCGGCGCTGATGGCGTCATCGGCCTCGACCTGATGAATCGCGGCCAATACGAGCAGCGCCTCGCCGGCTATTGGCTCAAGGCATTGCCGGACGTCGGCGCCCGCCTTGAAGCCGGCGGTCGCGCGCTCGACGTCGGCTGCGGCGCCGGCCGGGTCTGCGTCGCGCTGGCCAAGAATTTTCCGACGGCGACCGTCATCGGCCTCGATCTCGACCCGGAATCAATCCGCCAGGCGGAGGCGGCCGCATTCGAGGCCGGGCTTTCCGGCCGCGTCTCCTTCATCGCCGCGACGACCGGCGATCTCGAAGCCGGCGACGGCTTCGACCTCATCACCGCCTGCGACTGTATCCACGATTTCGCCGCGCCCGAGCGCACGCTCGCCGAGATCCGCGGCCTGCTCAAGCCGCAGGGAACGCTGTTTATTATCGAGCCCAAGGCCGCCGACCGGCTCGAAGACAATGTCAATCCGATCGGCGCCATGTTCTACGGGTTCAGCATCTTCCATTGCATGACGCAGTCGCTGGCGCGTGGCGGACCGGGCCTGGGCACCTGCCTCGGCCCGGCGCGCACCGAAGCGCTGATCCGCTCGGCCGGCTTTGAGAATTTCGAGCGACTCGACATCAAGAGCCCGACGAACCTGTTCTACGCGGCACGCCGGTGAGCTGCGATCCGCGCAGCGCTGGCCGCGGGGCGGTGCGGACGCGATGCTATTCGTCGCCGCGCGCCGCCACTCGGGCGACGCCGCGCCATTGCTTGTGCGCTTCGGACAACGGAAAGCTGTCGGCGGCGATGACGCGATTGCGGCCGGCGCGCTTGGCCTCGTAGAGTGCGGAGTCGGCGCGGCGCAACAGCGTGTCGAGGGTGTCGCCCGGCTCCCACTCCGCCGCGCCGATGCTGCAGGTGACCCCGATTGTGGCGCCGTTGGCGCGAACAGGAAGATTGCCGACCGATTCGCGAAACCGCTCGGCGAGATCGACGGCATCGTCGAGATGCCCCTCGATCAGCACCGCGAGCTCTTCGCCGCCGAGCCGGCCGGCCGGCACTCCCAGAGAGCGCAATTCCTCGCTCACTGTCTTCAGCACGAGGTCGCCGGCTTCGTGGCCGTGGGTGTCGTTGATGGCTTTGAACTTGTCGAGGTCGCAGATGAACACCGAGAAGTGCCGACCCGCCTGCGCACGCTGCAGCATGCGTTCCGCGGCCGCCACAAAGGCGCGGCGGGTGAGCAATCCGGTCAGGGAGTCGACGGTCGCCAGCGCGATCAGTTCGGACTGCATCGAGGTGATGCGCTCGCCGGCGCGCAGCCTGGCGCGCAGCTCCTCCGGCGCCGGCGGCTTGGAAATGTAGTCATCGGCACCGTTTTCGAGCGCCAGGATCATGGTGGATCGCTGGTCACTCGAGGACATCAGGAGGATATAGAGCGGCCGCTGCGCGCCGGCGAGCGCCCGCGCGTCGCCCACCAGCTGGATGCCGGAGGTCGAGGGAAGTTCGGCGCTGGTAATCAGGACGCTGACGTTGCGGTCCGCCCGCAGGCAAGCGACCGCTTCCGGGGCGTCCATGAAGGTGCGAACTTCATGTCCCCAGGGCTCGATGATGCCGGTGACGATCCGTTGGACCGTCCGGCTTGGTTCGACCAAAGCGATACGCATGATTGCCCGGCGGCAGCGCGAATTTACCGCGTCCGAAGTTAACGGGGCCCTTACGAATCGCGGCGGCGCGAATCGCGGCCGCGGTTCAGCGGCGATTCGAGCAACGTCAGCGCGAAGCCCGGCGCTCGACCCACGCTATGCGTGTTGTTTGAATCGGCCGCGATCGTGGGGCGCTGAGAAGTTCAATTCCGGCCCGAGCGGCACAACGCGGGTCGGATTGATGGCGGTCATGCTCATGTAGTAGTGCCGCTTGATGTGATCCATGTTCACGGTGTCGGCGACGCCGGGCACCTGATAGAGATCGCGCAGATAATTCGACAAGTTGGGATAGTCGACGATCCGCCGCAGATTGCATTTGAAGTGACCATAATAGACCGCGTCGAAGCGCAGCAGCGTCGTGAACAGGCGCCAATCCGCCTCGGTCAGCCGCGCGCCGACGAGATAACGCTGGCGCGATAACAGGTCTTCAATCCAGTCGAGTGCCGCGAACACGGCGCGGCAGCCTTCCTCGTAAGCCGCCTGGGTGGTTGCAAACCCGGCGCGATAGACGCCGATGTTCACGTCGCCATAGACGCGCGCATTGACTCGATCGATGTCGGCGCGCAGCTCCGCCGGATAATAATCGGTATGATCGTTGGTAAAGGCCGCGAACGCCGCATTGAGCATGCGGATGATCTCTGGTGATTCATTGTTGACGATAGTGTGCCGCTCCTTGTCCCAGAGCACCGGCACCGAGACGCGGCCGCTATAGCGCGGATCGGCGAGCAGATAGATCTCGCCGAGGCGACGCTTGCCATTGACGGTGTCGGGAGTCGTGCCCGGACCAGTGCCGAACTCCCAGCCCTGGTCGCCCATGACCGGATCGACGATCGACATCGAGATCACGCTCTCGAGCTCTTTCAGCTTGCGGAAAATCACGGTGCGATGCGCGAACGGACAGGCGAGCGAGACGTAGAGGTGATAGCGTCCGCGCGCGGCGGTGAAGCCGGCCGTTCCCGACGGCCCGGCGCTGCCGTCCGGCGTGACCCAGTTGCGGAATACCGGCTCGGTCGGCACGAACCGGCCGGCGGTCGCCGCGGTGTCGTACCACTGGCTGTGCCACACGCCGTCGACGAACAATCCATGCGCCATTGCGATGCTTCCCGCAGGTGGAGGATATCAGCGGCCTCAAGCCGCCTGCCAATTCAATCGGAATATTTGGTCTCGGAAAAGAAGCTGGCGGCGATCGACGGCGCGCCTGACAATACCGCGGCACGCGCCGCCAGCGTGCGTCCGCTCTCCAGCAGCCGATTGACGAGGATGCTCGCGGCCAAGCTCAACGTCACCGTGACGGCGAAGACGATCAGCCCCTTGCCGATCGCCGGCACCGCGAGATCGAGCAGCAGGAATTGCAGCCACAGCGCGAACAGATAGTGGAAGAAATAGATGCCGTAGGCGTTCTCGGATACCGCGTCGGCGATCGGCGCCCAACGCACGGCGGCAAAACGCAGGAACACTGCCGTGATGCCAAGGCACGCGGCGCCGGCGAAGATCACAAGACCGAGATCGCCGGTGACCTGAAGCACGGCAACCGGCGCGCCCGGCGCCTTGACGATCAACGCCATCGGGATGACCCACAGGGAAAACGCCAGGAACGTGCCGGCAACCCATGCCGGCCAGCGCCGCACCAGCATGCCATGCGGGTCAAGGAGGCCGTGCTCGTAGCCGCCGGCGCCGACCGCGAGGCCGAACAGGAAGTAGAGCGCATATTGTGGAGCAAAAGCCGCCTGCACCTCGAACGGACCGACGCCGACCCATTTCCAGGGCGTATAGATCGCCGACAGCGGCAGGTAGGCGGCCGCGGTCACGCAGACGACGACAAATAGGAATCTGCCGGGTCGCGCCGCGGCGCCGGCCACGGGCCGCGCCAGGACGGCGCCGAGACCCGGCACCCACCGGTAGAGCAAGGCCGCCATGACGTTGAGCGCAATCAAAAACCACAGAAACCACATCGGGCCGCTCGGCGTGATCGGCAGCGCGTCCCAGTGCAGCCAAAACGCGGACCAGCTCGGATCGATCGCGGTGACGCGATAAACCGGATAAAAGGCGACCGGCATCACCAGATAGACACCGACGATGAACGGCACGCCGAGACGAACGAGGCGATGACCGATGAATTTGCCGGGACCGCGGCGCTGCAGGCTCGGCCAGACAAACAGCCCGGACAGAAAGAACATCAGCTGCATCAGATAGAGAAATTGGAACGCGCAAAAAAGATCAAAGCCGAGCCATCGCGCGCTGTCGATGATCGGCATCGCCCGCCACTCGTAGGGGGCAAGATCGAAAGGCGGCGCCTGCGTGGGCTGATTGACGATGTAGGCTGAAAAACAATGGAACGCCAAGATCAGGAGGATGGCCACCCCCCGCAGATTTCGGAGCGCCAAGCTGACGGCGGACATCGATCCAAATCCCGGGTCTACATCGCGAACGCCGGAGGAGCGAAGCGCATTGAAATCGCGGCTGCGCTGGTAGTTCATTCTACTCGCAACAAACGAATCTCTTCTGCCGCCAACGAACGAATGTCAAGTTGAGTTCCGGGCATCCGCAATGTTTCGCCAGGTAGCATTAAGGCCGACAACGCCGCGGGGTGGGTCGGCGGTAGCGGGATGCGCGGTGAGGCGGAGCTTATCGTTTGCCCAAGCGAGAAAGCCGATCGGCCGGAGAGCCGTTGCCTGACGGCGCACGATCGCCTACGACAGAATGGCAACCGCAAAGGATCGACTGCCATGCCGTTTTCGCTGTCGGAGGCCTCGCTGCCGGTTTTTGAAATCCACCTTAATGCGCTCGCTGCGATCTTAAGCAAAGCCGAAACCTATGCGGCCGCCAAGAAGATCGACCCCGCGGTGCTGCTGCACACGCGGCTCGCGCCGGACATGTTCGACCTCACGCGCCAAGTGCAGGTCGCGACCGATCAGGCCCGACGCGGCGCGGCGCGTCTCGCCGGCGTCGAGCCGCCGAGCTACGAAGACAATGAGACGACGATCGATCAGCTCAAAGCGCGCATCGCCAGGACGATCGCCTATTTCAAGACACTCGATACCAAACAGATCGACGCCTCAGGCGATCGCGAGATCACGTTTCCGCTCGGCGCGACCGACCGCGGCCACATGAAGGGCGCCGACTATCTCAACCACTCGGTACTGCCGAATTTCTATTTCCACGTCACCACCGCCTACGACATTCTGCGCCATTGCGGCCTCGACATCGGCAAGCGCGACTTTCTCGGCGCGATCCCGATCCGCAGGAGCCAGGCGGCGTAGCCGCCGCAGATCGACGGCAAGCAGGCCGACGACGACGATCGGCGTCGCCCGGGCTGGCCGCCCTAGCGGGCTGGCGGCTCACGCCAGCGGTGCTTATCTGCGCGAGACGCGCGTTCGGAGTAACCCATATCTAGAGTGACCCATGTCTCCGGTATCCGTCCTGCTTAACCTGCTATGGATCGTCTTTGGCGGCCTGTGGATGGCGATCGGCTGGATGATCGCTGCGGCGATCATGGCGATCACCATTATCGGCCTGCCGTGGGCGCGGGCCGCATTCAACATCGCCGCCTACACGCTGCTGCCGTTCGGCCGCAAGGCGGTGTCACGCGCCGAATATCTCGGCAGCGAGGACATCGGCACCGGGCCGTTCGGTGTTCTCGGCAATATCATCTGGCTCATTCTCGCCGGCTGGTGGCTGGCGCTCGGCCACCTGATCGCGGCGATCCTTCTCGCCGTGACCATCATCGGCCTCCCGTTCGCCTGGGCGCACCTCAAGCTCGCCGGCATTGCGCTGTGGCCGATCGGCAAGATGATTGTCGATATCGAGGCCATGCCGCTCCATTATCGGCAGACGCAGGGCAGCCGGTAACGCGGTCATTGCTTTACAGGATGACGGGCTCGGCGGCGTCAGCGTCGCCGGCACACCATGGATTTCAGTGGTGGTTGGCGAGCGTCTCCTGGACGCATTTTTTCACCATCTTGTGCCGCGCAAGCCAGGAGATGTCCTGATACTTCGCCTTCTCTTTGACTTCCGCCTTGCAATCCGCAGTGGCTTTCTTCATCGCCGCGGCGTCGGCGTCCGACATCGCCGCGCTTGCCGGAGCCGACAGGAACGCCGAACCGGTAATGACGGCAAAGGCCAGCGTGCCGGCTGACAGCATCGTAATGAATCGAGACATTTGTTGCGCTCTTTCCGACCGATTTGTCTTCTGCTAGCCGCTTGCTATATGCCGGCATCGACGTCGCCCGGACAAAATATCCGAATACTTCGTTTGATCGTCAAGCACGCTCCTTCAGCCGCGGATTTCCCGCCCGCAACAAATCCTTCACAAAAATGTCGCAATAAGCTTTATCGCCGCGGTGGCAAGCAGACAAAAGGCGGATCCGGCGCGCGGCCCGGGGCTACGCTTATTTTGTCTGGTCTGGGATAATAGCAGCCCCATGAAACAACGATTCAGCGACCACGCCGCCAACGAGCGTACATTTCTTGCCTGGGTGCGCACCGCCATTGCCGTCATGGCCTTTGGCTTCCTGGTGGAAAGGTTCGATCTCTTCCTGCAAATCGCGGGGCAAAACCTCGGCCGTCATCCGATTTCCGCGCATGGGCAATTGGTCGGCAACGTCGCCGGCTTGATACTCATCGGCCTCGGCGCCGCCATCATCGCTCTGGCGCTGCTGCGCTTCCGCAGGACGGCAATCGAGATCGACAGTGCGGAGCTCGTTCCGGGCTGGGGCGACCGCTTAGATTTGGCGCTAGCGGGACTGCTGGTGACGCTCGGCGTCGCCCTGTTCGTGTATCTTTCCTACACCGTGATTAGCAACCTCTGAAATGCCGATGTTGAAAATCCCGCCGCCGGTCTGGGCGCTTGCCTATGTGCTGATCGCCACCGCGATCAGCTACCTCGCCGGCTGGCCGCCGGTTCCGGGGCTGCCGTCCGTGCCGCTCGCAATCGCCCTCATCATTGTCGGGGTTGCTTCGTCGACCTCGGCGGTCACGCTGTTTCGACGGACCGGCGCGACCCTCAATCCCGCCGCGGAGACAAACTCCAGGCTGGTCACCGCCGGACCTTACCGGCTCACGCGAAATCCGATGTATCTCGGCTTGGTGCTCGTTACGCTGGGGATCGCAGTGTGGGTGGGTGCATGGCCGATGTTCCTCGCGCCGCTCGCGACCTTCGCGACGGCGAATTGGGTGCACATCCCGTTCGAAGAGCAGCGGATGCGGGCGCAGTTTGGCGCCGAGTTCGACGCCTTTGCCGCCAAGGTTAGGCGGTGGCTGTGACGGCGGCGGCCGAAGCGGCTGGCACTTCGCTGCCCCTCGATTCGACTGCCGTTTTGCTGCGGAGAGCGAGCCAGTGGATCCCGAATTCATCCGCGACCTGTTCGCGCCGTTCGGCCCGGTGACGCTCAAGCGCATGTTCGGCGGCGCCGGCCTTTACTCCCAGGGCCTGATGTTCGCCCTTCTCTTCGACGGCGCGATCTTTCTCAAGGTCGACGAAGCCAGCATTCCCGATTTCGAGCGCGAAGGCAGCCGGCCCTTCGTCTACACGCGGGCCAAAAGCCGCGGCCGGGTTGGGCGCCATTCGCTGTCATATTGGCGTCTGCCCGAGCGGCTTTATGACGACCCCGACGAGCTCGCGCTCTGGGCCGCCCGCGCGCTTGCGATCGCGCAACGCAAGAGATTCGCGCCGCGGCCGCGCAGCAGGCGCAAGATGACGTCGAGACCGATCAAGAGGGCACGCTAGCCAGGTGATCCCATGCCCGACGAGCCGACCGCGGACGAGATTCGCAAGCTCCTTGCGCTTGAGCCAAACGCCACCTGTGGCTTCGTGCGGCTGACCTATGTGAGCAAACAATCGATCGCGCCGGCCGGATTGGCGGCACCATTCGCCGACGGCCGGCCCTTGGGGTCCGCGCTCTACTTCATGGTCACGCCCGGCGCGCCGGTGCGGCTGCACCGCATCCGCAACGACCAGCTTTATCACTACTATCTCGGCGATCCGATCGAGCTCTTCCTCCTCCATGCCGACGGCAGCGCCGAACGGATCATCGTCGGGCCGGACTTGCGCGCCGGGCAGCGCGTGCAGCAATTGATCGTCGGGGATACGTTCCACACCGCGCGGGTGATCGGCCGCCGCCGCTGGTTCCTCGGCGCCAGCACCGAGTGGCCGGGCGTGATCCCGGCCGACGTCGAAATCGGCGATCCCGCCGCGCTCGCCGCAAAATACCCCACCGTTGCCGCCGATCTGCGCGCTATCGCTGCCTCGGTTCGGGAGATCGCTACATAGGGACCCGGTGTAGATCCGGGATTAGCTCATCCATCCGAGCGGGCCTCACAAAAAACTCTGCGGATCGACGTCGATGTCGAGCTTGATCGAGCCTTTCGGCTTCGGCGCGCAAGCGAGCCATGTCCGCAGATAGCCGGAGAGGTCGAAGCTGCGCGGGGCCTTGACCAGCAACCGCAGCCGGTGGCGGCCGCGCACCAGCGCCAGCGGAGCGTCGGCAGGCCCGAGGACGCGCACCGCTTCCTGCGGCGGCGCCGCGCGCGCGACCGCGCGGGCGAAAGCCTGCGCGTCGTGCCGGTCCTCGCCGGAGACGACGAGGCTGGCAAGGCGGCCGAACGGCGGATAGTGGGTGCGCTCGCGGGCCTCGATCTCGGCCTCGTAGAAGGCGTCGCGGTCCTGCGCGATCAGGGCGCGCATCACCGGATGTTCGGGCTGGTGCGTCTGCAGCAGCCCAAGGCCGACCCCGGCATCGCGGCCGGCGCGGCCAACCACCTGATGCAGGAGCTGAAAGGTGCGCTCGGCGGCGCGTGGGTCGCCATTGTTGAGGCCGAGATCGGCATCGACGATGCCGACGAGATTGAGCTTTGGGAAGTGGTGGCCCTTGGCGACGAGCTGCGTGCCGATGACGATATCGAAGCGGCCGGCAGCAACGTCGTCGAGCTCGGCGCGCAGCCGCTCGACGGTGGCGACGAGATCACTCGAAAGCACCAGCACCCGCGCCGGCGGAAACAGCGCGCGCACTTCCTCGTCCAGGCGCTCGACGCCCGGCCCGACGGCGACGAATGAATTCGCCGCCTGACATTTCGGGCACGCCGCCGGATGCGGCATGGCGAAGCCGCAATGGTGGCAGACCAATTGCCTGCGGAAACGGTGATCGACCAGCCAAGCGTCGCATTGCGGGCAGGCGAAGCGAAAGCCGCAGGCGCGGCACAGCGTCAGCGGCGCATAGCCACGACGATTGAGGAAGAACAGCGCCTGCTCGCCGCGCTCGAGCGCGGTCCTGACTGCGCCGGCGAGCGGTGGCGAGATGAAGCGGCCGGGCGGCGGCCGCTCATGGCGCAGATCGATCGCCTCGACCGCGGGCATCAACTGGCCGCCGAAGCGTTCGGGCAGCGCGAGGCGCTGATAACGCCCGCGCCGGGCGTTGACCTCGGTCTCGAGCGAAGGCGTTGCCGAGGACAGCACCACCGGGATGCGGGCGATATGGCCGCGCACCACCGCCATGTCGCGGGCGTGGTAGCGCACGCCATCCTCCTGCTTGTAGGCCTGATCGTGCTCCTCATCGACGACGATGAGGCCGAGATCGGCATAGGGCAGGAATAGCGCCGAGCGCGCGCCGACGACGACCGCGACGTCGCCATCGGCGACCGCGCGCCACGTGCGCGCCCGCCGCCGCGGCGACAGCTCGGAGTGCCATTCCGCCGGGCGCACGCCGAAGCGCGCGGCGAAGCGGTCGAGGAACTGCGCCGT
>Ga0187769_10002865_pt1 | contig 10195 bp, 10 predicted proteins | sample 0116_SJ02_MP02_1_FD_133140 | JGI IMG/M metagenome (GOLD analysis project Ga0187769, IMG submission 133140) | Tropical peat soil microbial communities from peatlands in Department of Meta, Colombia - 0116_SJ02_MP02_10_MG | ecosystem: Environmental > Terrestrial > Soil > Wetlands > Peat | place... | reverse complement strand
TGAACGGCGTGCGCGCCGCCATGGGAATGTCGCTTGCCTACGAGCCGCCCGCCGCGAACGGGAAGTAGAAACGATGGGAAGCAGCATGAAGGAAAACGTCGTACGATCTTCGGAGAACGTGCCGGAGGCCCTCACTCCGATGCTCGTTGCGACTGCTCCCGTGCACGAGAAACCCGCCGGCGAAAAAGAAGAGAGCGATTCCCCCTTTGCAGTTTCTGTGACCGACGTTTACGAAGGCCCGCTCGACCTGCTGCTCGATCTGATTCGCAAGCAGGACATCGACATCTACGACATTCCCATCGCGCGTATCACCGCGCAATACCTGGCTTACGTGGAAAAGATTCGCGAGCTGGACGTGAACGTTGCGGCCGACTTCATCTACATGGCCGCCGTGCTGATTCACATCAAGTCGAAGATGCTGCTGCCCCGCGATCCCTCGGCTAAAGCGGAGGAACTGGAAGATCCGCGGACCGAGTTGGTGAACCGGCTGCTCGAGCACGAAAAGTTCAAGTCGGCGGCGCAGATGCTCTTGCAGAAGCAGCAGATCGAAGATGCGGTTCTGACCAATCCGGCGCTGAAGGAATTCATCGACGCCGAGGGCGCCGAGCCCGAAATCGCCGCGGACGTAATCGATCTGGTCAAGACCTTCCAACAGGTTCTGGAACGCGTTCGCACCCGGCCTGTGATCAATGTGGATGAGGACACGGTGACGGTGGGCCAGATGATCGATTATCTGCGGCGGCGGCTGTCGCTGGAGTCGCGGCCCATCCGGCTGAAGCAGTTGCTCATGCGCGTGCCCTCACGGCAAGCGCTGGTGTGCATGTTTCTAGCCTTGCTCGAGATGGTGCGGCTGCAGGCGATTCAAGTTCGACAGGACCAACTGTTCGGTGAAATCGCCGTACGTAAACACGTGGGCTTCGACGCGATTATGGCCGAGCAAAACGCCGTGCGCGACGATTGGAGATGAAAACAGTTGCCGGCAGCCAGTTGTCGGTTGCCTGTTACAGCCTTTGTTTTTAGCTGAGAACCGATCATGAGCCTGAGAGCACAACTCGAAGCCATCATTTACGCGGCGGAGGCGCCGGTCACGCTGGAGCAGATCACGCTGCTCGTCAGGGAATCGGTGCTTGCCGAAGGTGCGGCGGACGATGCCGAGGTGAAATCCCGCGTCCGCTTCTCGCTGGAGGAACTTGTCCGCGAATATGGCGGGCCCGGCCACGGCATCGAGATTCGCCAGGTGGCGGGCGGGTATCGCATGTCGACCAAGCCCGAGCAGCACGAAATGGTGCGCAGCTTTGCCAGGAGTTTGAAGCCGCCGGTGCGGCTGTCGCTGCCGGCCTTGGAAACGCTGGCTGTGATCGCCTACAAGCAGCCGGCCACGGCGCCGGAAATCAACGAGATTCGCGGCGTGGATTCCGGCGGCGTCATCGCGACATTGCTCGATCGCAAGCTGATTACCACCGCTGGACGCAAGCAGGTGATCGGGCGGCCCATTCTCTACAAGACCACCAAAGAATTCCTGATGCGCTTCGGCTTGCAGGACGTCAACGAACTGCCCAGCATGGAGGAGTTTGAAAAGCTGGTGGCAGAATCGTTTCAAGCAGAGTTGATTCCGGCGGAAGACGCGGCCCAGGCGCAACCCTCGGATTCTCCGCAGGCCGAAGAGATCGCGGAACCCGCCGCTCGGAAAGAATAGCTTACAAACATGCCTGCTGAACGCCTGCAAAAAATCATCGCCGCCGCTGGGATTACCTCCCGTCGCAAAGCCGAAGAGTTGATAAGCGCCGGCCACGTAAAGATCAACGGAACTGTGGTGACCGCACTCGGCAGCAAAGCCGACCCCGCAATTGATCACATTCGCGTAAGTGGCAAGCTGTTGCAAGGCGCGGAACACCATGTATACCTGCTGTTGAACAAGCCCAAGGGCTACGTCACCACAGTGAGTGACCCGGAGAACCGGCCCACCGTGATGCAACTGATTCGCGGCGTCAAAAAGCGCATCTATCCGGTGGGACGGCTGGACTACGCCAGCGAGGGCTTGCTGCTTTTGACCAATGACGGCGCTTTGGCAAACAAGCTGATGAAAGCAGGGTCGCAGGTTCCGAAAACCTATGTTGTCAAGGTTGCGGGGACTCCAACCAACGATGCGCTGGAGAAATTGCGTGGTGGAGTTTCCATCGCCGCCGAAGATGGCCGCCGCGTGCGCACCGCGCCCGCCGGCATTCGGCTGGTGAAGGAAGCCAACAATCCCTGGTATGAGGTCACGTTGATCGAAGGGCGCAATCGCGAGATTCGCCGCATGTTCGAAAAAGTTGGTCACCACGTGGAGAAGATCAAGCGCGTCCGCTACGGGCCGCTCACGCTCGACGTTCCCCCCGGACAATTTCGCGCGCTGACCTTGCAGGAAGTCGACCGCCTGCGCACCGCCTGCAACAAACCGATGGCGCGAACCAAGCCTTCCGTGGCATGATGAGCGGCAAGCCCGAAGGCCACAAGCATGAGCCGCTTCTTCGATCTGGTTTCGAAACCCGCCCGCGACCTGGGCACAGGCAATGCTCGCAGCGCAACCCCGGCGGCGCTCGAGCGCCGCTCGCAGCTCATCAAACTCGATTCGAACGAGAGTCCTTTTGGTCCTTCACCGCGCGCCCTCGATGCCATGCGGAGCGCGATTACGTCGGCGAACTCCTATCCTGACGACGATTGCAGTCATCTGCGCCGCAGGCTGGCCGCTCACCATGGCGTGCCGGAAGAGCAGGTAATGGTCACCGCAGGCTCAACCGCGTTGCTCAGCCTGCTCTGCCAGACTCTGCTGGCGCCGGGGCTGAATGCTGTGACCAGTGAGCGGTCGTTCATTGTGTATTCGATGGCGGTGCAGGCGGCGGGCGCGCGCCTGACCGAAACGCCCATGCGCGAACACACCTTCGATCTCGACGCAATTCTCGCCGCCATCGACTCGAGCACGCGCATCGTGTTTCTGGCCAACCCCAACAATCCCACTGGCACCATGCTGGAGTCCGGCCGAGTGGAGCGATTTCTCGCGCAACTTCCCGCTCATGTGGTCGTCGTCCTGGATGAGGCTTATTATGAATTTGCGTCGCACTTCGCCGCCCTGCGGCGGGTCAATTATTCCAACTCTCTCGATTTTGTCCGCCAGGGCGCAAGCGTGGTGGTGCTGCGGACGTTTTCCAAGGCTCATGGCCTCGCCGGTCTGCGCGTGGGCTACGGCCTGGGCCCCGCGGAGTTGCTGGGCTATTGCGCGCGCATGCGCAACACATTTTCCGTCTCGTCCGTGGCCCAGGCAGCTGCCTTGGCTTCGATCGACGACCACCAGCATATTCAGCGCGTGGTCGAGAATAACACCATCCAGTCGCGCGATCTCACGCAGGGCTTGTCCGCGCTGGGATATCGCATGGTCCCAACCTTTGCGAATTTTCTGTTCTGCGATCTCGGAGAAGACGCCGCCGAGGTCGCCAGCCGCTTGCAGGATGAAGGCGTGGCAGTGCGTCCGCTGGAATCATGGGGCGCTCCGAATTGCATTCGGGTGACGATTGGGACGTCTGAGCAGAACAAGGCCCTCCTGCAGGCGGTAAGGCGCGTGGGCGCGCGGAGTTCTCTTGCGGTTAAGCCGGTGGGATAGAGAGTGCCGGGCGCCGGCAGCAGCCGTTGAGCTTTGCTCGCCATGGACGGACGAGGGTGCCCGTCCCCACACAGGCTTTCAACACCCAACCTTCAGGATTTCGTCGCCAGCATCTCGCATACCCGCCGCATGGTGTCGCGCTGGGCATCGCTGAGGGTAAGGAACTCGAAGCCGTAGCGCAGGCCCTGGCGGTAGCGCACAATGGCGCGGACCTTCATCGGATACGGACTTAGAGGAAGAGGAATCTCGAGCGAAACGATTTCGCCCCTTTCCAGTTCTCCGGTCAAAGTGGCGCCAATGCCATCCTGGCCCAGTTCGATGGAGCGTCCCCAGCAACTGTGGAATTCGCCGTTCTGAAACATGCGGACCTGCATGCGGACGTCGATGGCGAAGCGCGGATAACGGCGAACGTGGGCCCCAGCCGGCGTCGGCGCCGCTGCTTCGCGAGCGAGTTTCTTCTTACCCGGAGCTGCCATAAAAATCAGTGGCCAGTGGTCTGTGTCAGTGAAGCCCGGTTTTGCTGCCTAATTCCCATGCAGCAGGTAACCGGGTTCAAGCGGGAGTTTGCCCGCGATCTTCACCACCGCCACGCTGCTGTTAATAGAGTACACATCCACCACCCCAACCGCTCCCGGCGTCGAGGCCACGGTGTTGACCAGTTCTTCGTCCGAACTGGCGATCAGAATAGCCGGATGCGTTGGGCGTCCCTGATTGGAGGCAACGATAAGGCTGCTGACCTCTCTTTCAGACATGCCGTAAATTTTTTCCAGCACCGTCTTCATTTCGGGCGCGGCGGGGGAGCGCATGACGAACGTGACCGGCTTGCCGTCAGGCCAGCGCTCGGTCTGAGCTTTGCAAAGTTTCACCAGGTCGGCCACCGTGACGGCGCCCACCGTGTTCGCTTTATTGGCTACCAGAGCCAGGTCCCGCGCCTGCGCCAGCGACGTGACGAGAAGCACGAAAATCAAAACCCGAAGAAGGCGTTGGCTGAGCAATTCTTGTTCCCTCGCTATCCGAACTAAGACTTACAGTGATTGTGCTTGAGGAACAATCATTTCTTAAAGTAACCAAGGTCACAAAAGGGCTGGGGCGACAGGTTAAGTGTGCCAAGGCAAAAAAAGGGCGCGGCCTGAAGCCGCGCCCGTTTGCGCTTACGAGATGGTTGGTTTATTTCTGCTTTAGCACCTGCTTCCGCTTGGCGGCGTTTGCCCGGACCGGCGGCCGGGGCACAAACATGCTGTGCGGCTTCGCCAGCGAGGGAGAAGTCGCGGAGGCGTCCTGCAGTACGAATACTCCCGCCGCGACCTGGCCGTTATCCGTCTCTATGAACGGGAAGGTTGTGCCATCCACACTGTAAAAGGTCAGGGCAAAGCCGCCGTTCAGGGTGCAGTTCGAGCCGCTACAAGCCGTGGCTGAGGGGACCTGGCCACGACCGTTTGAGTCTGGAACCACATAGGTGCCGCTGAGCCCAATCCCGGGGAACGGGGCGCCGAAGCCCGCGTTGCCCTCCGGATCGGCGTTTTCATCAATCACGCCGGTGATCGTCATTCCGCTGCTGTTGGCGGTAAACTCGGCGATGTCATCCACTTCGATCGGGAACTGCGCTTCCTCACTCGCCCCTAGATTGATGCCCGTAAGGTTTAACCCATAACCCTGCGAGGCAGCGAGAGTGGGAACCGGCTGGTCCTGCGGGTAGGCCGCGCCCGTCGTGATTCCCGAAGTGTCGATCTCCAGTAAGAGCAAGCCGCCGCTGGAGGGATAGGCGGCATAACTCGAGCCTCCGACAAAGGTGGTGGTGCCCAGCGTATATCGCCCAGTGCCGCCGCCAGCCCAAGCACCACTGAAGGTTCCCGGCGCTGGCGAAACGTTTCCATTAGCGTTGTAGTCTTCCGTGGACGTGGGGTCAATGGTGCCGCCGCTATCAATAACCATGAATCCCCCGGCTGCAAACGGGCCGCCCGTGAGATCCCCCATCAGAGTAAAGGCCATGGGACCAATGGGCATGGCAGTGCTGGTTTGAGAGTATGCGTCCCCGGAAAGGATCGCGAACGTGTCCGTCTCAATAAACTTGAAATGTGTGGAGTCAATCGGGTACACATCGAAAGTCAGCGAGCCAAACTGCTCGGTGTCTAGCGTCGTGAAGGTAGTTGTAGACGGTCCGAGAACCAGAATCCCTGAGAGTGTCTCCCGGGGATAGGCGATAAGACCGCTATTGTTAAAGTCCTCCAGGCCTGAAAGCGATCCACCATCGCCAACGCTAAAGTTGCCGGCCGTGGCGAACGGCTCGCCGCTGCTCACGGAACTTCCTGAAAGGCTGAAGGCGTAAGAGCCGCTGGCCACGGGCGTAGGCGTTACCACGTCAATGGTACCGCTGCCGGTGGCGTTGTCGTCGAATTCGGTCACGAGCCCGTGGAAGCTGTTTTGCAGGACAAAATCAAGGGTGATTGATCCGCCGAATGGGTTGGCGGGAACGATGAGCGTGGCAGTCCCTCGTCCGTCTTTTCCCACGATGTAGGTGCTATTGCTACTGATTGCAGAGTCGACCAATGGGGCCACAACAGGCGTCGATGTGGCGAACCCTCCATCATTCATATCGATGGAGCCGCCGGTAATCCCGCCTTTTCCGTTGCCGCCCTGGCCATTAGCCGTGAACGTGCCGACAATCGCGTAAGCAAATCCATTGAAGTCGGTTCCCGAGACGGAAAAGACGTATGTGCCGTCGAGATTGCTGTTGCTGAAGGCGCCGCTGGGCGGCGCTACGCCTATGGTAAGACCGCTGCCGCTGCTGCCGCAGCCGGCTAGAAACACCAGCGCGGAGAGCAAAAGGAGCAGGACGAATCCTTTGCGTGCTGACATAAACTTCCCCCTGGGAGAAACTCTGTAAATGGACCTGGCCACCGTTACTGTGAGAGTAGCACAGGTGAATTCACCTGCATTAAACCCGAACCAAAAAAATAAGTAGCGCGGGAAAGGAAAAAATGTTGTGTGAGCGCAAGATATACGCATCTTTACATTCTGCACTAGAAGCCATCTAAACCATCTCAAATGGGTTCGGGAAGGGCACGACCGGGGAGAATTCCGGTAGCATGGCTTAGCAAGGCTCACAAGGCGGGGTTGATGCCACTGGCAGTAACACGTCGGGAACGAGCATGTTGGGTCGCGATGACCCAGGTTGCCATTGCGATGACCTCCGCGCTGGCCTTCACGATGGGCGTGACCCTTTTTGCGCACGCGAGGCCGAGCCAGAGGACTCCGCCGGCGGCCGGGGCGCCGCAGAGTGGAATTGTGCAGGAAAAAGACGCGGACGGTGGTTTGCTGATCTTACCGACGGAGTTGCCGAATACGTATCCCGGCGGCCAGTATCAGGTGCAGTTCCATGGGCGCGGCAACTACGTACCGGCGCTGCACTGGCGGGTGGAGAGTGGAGCTTTGCCTCCGGGCATCAAGCTTGAGGACACCGGAGTGCTGCACGGCGAGGCCGAACGGGCCGGAGAATTTCACTTCATCATCTCGGCAAGGGATAGTGCCCAGCCGCAGCAAGCGGTGCAGAAGGAATTCTCCATCAAAGTGGTGGAGGCGATCACGCTGGTGTGGAAGGTTCCCGCACACGTGTCCGCAAACCGGATCGACGGCAGCGTCGAGGTCTCAAACACCACCACGTACGACATGGATTTCACCTTTGACGTGAAGGCGGTAGCCGAGAACGGTCGCGCCACCGAGATCGGCTATCAGCACTTTGTCTTGAGAAGAGGAACGCTCGCAATGACCTTGCCCTTTGGCGAGACCTTGCCCCACGGGGAGTACATGGTGTATGTGGACGTGAACGGCGAAGTGGCGAAGCGAAACACAATCTACAAACAAGAAATGAAGACGCCGGCCCCGCTGCAGGTGCTGGCGGAACCGTAAAGGCAGTGCTCAGTTGCTGGAAGAAACCGCATGAATATTTTTGGTGGGGCACGGCTTTGAGTTCTTAGGCCCCTGTGCAAGCGAAGCGCGCCGAAGGGTACCCTTCAGGCGTACAAAAGAACCGGGCTTTAGCCCTGAGGGATCGCTCAGCCCACTGGCTCGGCTCATTTATTTGGATAGGTAGCCTTTAGTCTCCTTCCCTGCGCACTGCCGGACGCCCCAACTGGAAGCTAAAAATCGAACCCACAAGCTGAGAACTCAGAACCAAGAACCGAGAACTGGGTCATTGACTTGAGTTTGCCGTTTCTGAAAAACTAGCTTACGCATACGGCTCTGGCTGGTCTTGATCGCGCGTTATGGAACTGCTGCTCAATCTCGCGTGGCTGTTGTTGGCGCTGCCGGCTTACTGGCTATGGCGGCGGGGTACGGAAGCGCGAGTGCCACGGCGAGTAAGTTCCCTTCAGTGTTTGCTGGCTTTGGGATGTGTGCTCGTCCTGCTGTTTCCGGTGATCTCCGCTTCGGACGATTTGCACGCCATGCGCGCTGAGATGGAAGAGTCATCCCCCAGCAAGCGCACCGTGCGGCAGGCCGGCGGCGAAAAGCATTGCGCCTGGGTAAACCGCCTGCAAGGGCCCCCGGCGTTGCTGGCGAGTGCGGTGTGGCTGCCTTTGCCGGAAAGCCGCCTTCTGCAAGTTTCGGTTCCATCTCTGGCGGCGTCGGCCAGGCTTCGCGTTTGGCATGCCGGGCGCGCCCCTCCTGCTTTCCTTTTCGGCTAGTTGGCCGAATCCTCTATCGCTCATCATCGCTATCGTTGCGGAATCGCTGATCGGAAGCAGCAATATTTCCGCAACGAAAGCTCCTCGTCTTTAGGAAATTCTTACGAGGAAGCCCTCATACTTGTAGTGGGCGCGTGCGGTGATTGTGCCGTTGAGAACGCAGCCAGCCGGGCTTCCCGATCGTGTTTCCAGGCGCTCATCCGGATCTTATTCAAGACCATTATGTGAACCTGAGGAATATTTCCCAGGCATTTGTGGAGTGATTGATGCGAAGAAAACTCTGGCGAGGTTGCGGCGTGCTGATGTGGCTGGGCGCGGCCACGGGCCTGGTTGCGGCCCAAGCACCGCCGCCCCACACGCAGCCACCGCCTCAGGCCTGGACGTGGGAGCAGGTGAAGGACCGGCTGGAATTGAATAATCCCACGCTGCTGGCGGGAAAGTTGAACATCAGCGAGTTGCAGGCGCAGGAGATCACGGCGCATCTGCGGCCGAATCCCAGCCTGACGCTCCTGGGGGACCAGATCGATCCGTTCCAGGGCGGGCCGTCGCACGGCCCGTTCGCCTACTTTCTGCCCTCCGCCACCGTCAGTTATTTGCATGAACGCGCGCACAAGCGGGAGTTGCGGACCGAGGCCGCCAAGGAAGGAACGGCAATTGGAATTTCGCAGCAGAACGACCTGGAACGCGGCTTGTTGTTCAACCTGCGCAGCGCCTTCGTGCAGACCTTGCAGGCCAAGTCCGTGCTGCAGTTCGCCAAGGATAATCTCGACTACTACGACCATGTGCTGAAGATCAGCCGCGATCGGTATCTGGCAGGCGACATTGCGCAGATTGACCTCGACCGGCTCGAGTTGCAGCGCGTGCAGTATGAGAGCGACGTGCAGACGGCGGAAGTGAACCTGCGCACAGAGAAGATCCAGATGCTCATGCTGCTGAATGACCGCACCCCGGTAGAACAGTTCGACGTTGCGGGAGTGTTCGATTTCAGCGATCAGATTGATGCGCTTCCCGCTTACCGGCAAATCGCGCTGGACAATCGTCCCGACTTAAAGGCGGCCATACAGACGGTGCAGCAGGCGCAGACCAATTACAAACTCGCGATGGCAAATGGGTCGACCGATCCGACCCTCAGCTTCGATGTCGGCCGGAATCCTCCCATCGATCTTTATTTTGGCGTGGATGTGAGTATCCCGTTGCGTATTTTTGACCGCAATCAGGGCGAGAAGCTGCGCACGAAGCTGGACATTACTCGCAACGAAAGGCTGCGGGATGCGGCTGAGGCGCAGGTATTTAGCGACGTCGATTCAGCCTACGCCACATTGAACAGCAATCTGATCCTGCTGCGGCCTTACAAACAGAAGTATCTCGCGCAAGCGGTGCGGGTGCGCGACACGATTTTCTTTTCTTATCAACACGGCGGCGCTTCTCTGCTCGATTTTCTGAATGCGGAAAGCGACTACCGCAGCGTGCAATTGAACTACGTGAATCTGGTGGGTTCGTACTTGACGGCTGCGGCGCAGTTAAACCAGGCCGTAGGCAAAGAGGTAATGCAATGAACAACCACTCCAATAACTTTGTCATCCCCACCCCCGAGCGAACGCGAGGGGAGGAGGAATCTGGGCGGTCGGTACTAGGTTCTAGGTGCCCGCGCGTCCACCGCTTCGAGCATCTCGCCGGCCCCGTTCTTTATTTGGTGCTCTGCCTGGCCCTGGTTTCTTTCCTGTCCGGATGCAATGAAGGCAAAGCGGACCCCAAGGCCGAGGCTCCGCCTCCGGCAACCGTCGAGCCTGATCTGGACGCCAATAATTTCAAGGTCGACCACCCGGACCAGTTCCCGTTAGTGACGGCGGTCGAGCATAAGGCCGCGCCTGCTCTG
>Ga0187769_10002864_pt1 | contig 10198 bp, 11 predicted proteins | sample 0116_SJ02_MP02_1_FD_133140 | JGI IMG/M metagenome (GOLD analysis project Ga0187769, IMG submission 133140) | Tropical peat soil microbial communities from peatlands in Department of Meta, Colombia - 0116_SJ02_MP02_10_MG | ecosystem: Environmental > Terrestrial > Soil > Wetlands > Peat | place... | reverse complement strand
GCCGCCGCCCGCGCCGGTGTGCGTGCGTTGGCGGTACGCGTACGTGCCGAGGCGGCGGCGCACGAGGCGAGCGCCGCGCAGATGCGGGATGCCGCGGCGCCAGACGCCGGTGCTGACGGCGACGCGTTTGCGCGGGACGCGCTCGCTGTTGCGGGCGCACTCGAGCGCCTGCAAGGCGATCGCGACGTGCTCGTCGCCTACGTCGGCAAGCTGATCGTCAGCAAGGGGGTGGATCTGCTGCTGGCGTCCTGGCCGTTGGTGCTCGAGCGCGTGCCGCGGGCGCGGCTCGCGGTGGTTGGGTTCGGCGCCTATCGGGATACGCTGGAGCGTCTGTGCTGGGCACTGGCGGCAGGCGAGCTGGGGGAGGTGCGCGAGATCGCGCTGGCGGGCAGGGCGCTCGAGGGTGAGCTCGGGGGAGACGGCGAGCGCGGGCGGCCGCTGCGTCACCTGCTGGCGTTTCTGGATGGCTTGAGCGCACAGGAGCGCGAGCGCTACCTGATCGCGGCGCGTGCGCTCCACGCGCAGGTCGTCTTCTGTGGACGCCTGCAGCACGATGAGCTGGCCGAGCTGTTGCCGGCCTGCGCGGCGGTGGTCGTGCCGAGCACGTTTCCGGAGGCATTCGGCATGGTGGCCGCCGAGGCGGCCGCCTGTGGAGCGCTGCCGATCAGCGCCGCCCACTCCGGCCTGGCGGAGGTCAGCGCCGCGCTGGCGGGCGCCGTGCCGGAGCCGGCGGCCGCTTGGCTGTCGTTCGCCGTCGACGATCAAGCTGTGCGTGCGCTGGCGAGGAACGTCGTCGGCTGGCTTGGTGCGGACGCGGCGCTGCGCGCACGCACCCGCACGGGACTGGTCGCCACCGCGCGTGAACGCTGGTCCTGGGAGGGGGTCGCGCGCGGCGTGATCGCGGCCGCCTGTGGCGAGCTGGACGAGCTGGCGCGGCCGTGAGCGTGATTTCCAAAGGGGTTTCCAGACGCCCGCCGCTTGAGATAGTGTTGAACGTCATGAGGGTTGGGGATGGCAGTGCGCCCGCGCGCGCCCGTCGTGTGGGCGGCATGCATGGCCTGCCGCGTGCCTGCGCTGGCGCCGTAGTGGCTGCCGTGGCGATCAGTGCGAGCGGCTGCGCCGCCGTGAAGGGCGCCGACAACGCCAACCTGATCCTCGGCAAGCAGGCGTTCGTCGCCAAATGCGGCGCCTGCCATACGCTCGCCCGGGCCGACACGAAGGGCAGCGTCGGGCCGAACCTCGACGCGATACTCAAAACCAGCGTCGCCGAAGGACTCGGGCGCAACGCGGTGCGCACGGTCGTCGAAGGGCAGGTGCAGAACCCGAACCCCGGTGGCGTGATGCCCAAGGGCCTCGCGCACGGCGCGACGCTCACCGACATCGCCGCCTACATCGCCCAGTCAGTGGATGCGCCCGGGTCCGACACCGGCCTGCTGGCGAGCGCCGTGGAAGCGCCCGGCGCGGGCAAGCCCGCGGTGGAGAAGGCCGGCAAACTGGAAATCGCCGCCAACGCCGCCGGCCAGCTCGCGTACACCGCCACCAAGGCCGAAGCAACCGCGGGCACGGTCACCATCACCATGGCCAACATGTCCGGCGTCATGCACAACATCGCCATCGAAGAAGGCGAAAACGGCGCCACCCAGAAGCAGGCGGCGATCGGCGCCAGCAGCTTCATCACCAAGGGCAGCACCTCGCTGACGGTCAAACTGAAACCCGGCAAGTACACGTTCTTCTGCCAGGCCCCCGGTCACCGCGCGGCGGGGATGTGGGGCACGCTCACCGTCAAATAGCCTGAGAGCCGTGGGCACGACTCTCAGGCCGGGTATTGCGTCGCCTATGCGATCGCGCGCACGATCAAGATCACGGCGATGATCACCGCGAACACCGCGATCACCCGCAGCAGCAGGCGAAACGCCTGATCCTCGGTGCGCGGCAGGTTCACCACCGCGCGGCGCTCAAAGTATGTAGACGGTGGTGTAGACGACGATCCACATGATGTCGACGAAGTGCCAGTAGATGCCGGGGATCTCGACGCCTTTGTGGGAGTCCGGGCTGTAGTGGCCGCGGAAGGCGCGGATGGTGACGAACAGGAGCAGGCACAGGCCGATGAACACGTGCGCGCCGTGCAGGCCGGTGAGTGAGTAGAAGATCGTCTGTTGGGCGTGGTCCTGCGGCGCGAAGCCGATGTTGGCGTACTCGTTGATCTGGATGAACTCGAATGTGCAGCCGAGCAGGAAGGTCGTGAGCATGCCGGCCTTGAAGCCGAAGCGGTTGCCTTCCTTGATGCACTTCTCGGCCCAGTGCAGTGTGAACGAGGAGGAGATGAGGATGCCGGCGTTGACGCCGGCCACCGGCACCGGCAGATGCATGCCCGGCGCGGGCCACGGCTCACCTTCGGCGATGCGGATGAAGAAGTAGGCGGTGAAGAACGCGCCGAAGATCATCACCTCAGAGATGATGAAAAGCAGCATCCCCAGCAGCGGAGCCTCCACGCGCGAGCTCTTGTTGGCCGGCGGCGGGCCGTGGTGCTCGAGCGCCCCGTGGGCGATGCTGGCGGCCTCCACGGACGCTAGGCGGCGGTCGCCGCGATTGTGGTGTCGACGACCACGTGCTCCACCGGTATCGAGGTGGCGCCGCGGACGCGCTCGATCAGGTGCGAGCGCAGCCAGCCGGAGCGCTCGCCCGGCAGCGTGGAGATGACCACGTCATCGACGTGGAACAGCTCGAGCGCGGCCATCGTCGCGGTGTATGGATCGGGGTCCCCGATCATCCCCGAGCTGAGCAGCCCGGCGGCGACCGCGTCAACCGGGTTGTGCAGGCGGTCGAGCATGCTCGCCAGCCGTGCGCGCGCCTCGCGCGGCGCATGGCCGCTGCCGTCCAGCTGCGGCACGACCGCGATGAACACGCGCGGCTCTGCGCCTGCGGCCTTCTCGCGCAGATGGGCCAGCAGCTCCTCGCCGCTGGAGGTCTTGTGGGCGACGACCAGCGTCACCTTGAACGACAGCCCCTCCTGCTCGACGTCCGAGACGATGTGCTCGACGGGCAGCGCACTGGCGTTGCGGATGCGCTCGATCAGATCGCGTCGCAGCCAGCCCGAGTGCTGGACGGGGTAGGTGGAGAGGATGATCTCATCGGGCCTGTGCAGCGCCACCGCGTCCATGGTCGCCATGAACGGATCGGGATCGCCGACTTCGCCGGTCGCCTCGATTCCCTCGGCGGCGACCGCCGAGAGCGCCAGGTCGACGCGCACCTGCGCGGCTTCGCGCACGGCCTCGTCGTAGACGACCAGGCCTGCGGAGGGCTTGGTCTGGGGCACGATCAGACGGAAGCGCACGTCGCCGGCGGCCGCGCGCGTGCGCACGGCCTCGAGCAGCTTCGCGCCTCCGAGCGTTCGGTTTGCGACCACCAGTACTTCCTTCACCGCTCCTCCCTTCGGGTCGGGGTTCGTGCTGTGGCGCGAACCGTCATTGGCTTGGTGTCGGCGCGAGGCCCGTCGGCAAGGACCCGGTCGCGCCGGCTCCCACGGTCGCGGGCGTCGGCGGCGCGATCACGGCGTGGACCGCGCCGGGGACGCCGTACTCGTAAGGACCGCCCACGACCGTGGGCACACGGTCGAAGTTGAATACCGGCGGCGGCGAGGACACCAGCCACTCGAGCGTCATGCCACGCCAGGGGTTGCTCACCGTGCGTGGCCCGCCGCGCCAGCTGTTGACCATGTTGTAGATGAAGATCAGCGTGCTCAGGCCGAGCGCGAAGCTGGCGATGGAGATGAACAGGTTGAGATCGGCGAACTTGGCCGCGTACGTCGCCACCCGCCGCGGCATGCCCTGCAGGCCGAGGATGTGCATGGGGCCGAACGTGAGGTTCATGAAGATGAACGTCACCCAGAAGTGCCATTTACCCAGGCGCTCGTCGTACATGCGCCCGGTCATCTTCGGGAACCAGTAGTACACGCCGGCGAAGATCGTCATCAGCGAGCCGCCGAACAGCACGTAGTGGATGTGCGCGACGATGAAGTAGCTGGAGCTGACGTGGATGTCGAAGGGGATCATCGCCAGCATCACGCCGCTGATGCCCCCGAGCGTGAACGTGGTCAGGAAGCCCAGCGCGAACAGCATCGGCGTATCCAGTCGCAGCACCCCCCGCCACAGCGTCGCCAGCCAGCTGAACACCTTGATGCCGGTGGGCACGGCGATGATCGAGGTGGTGATCGCCATCGGGATGCGGATCCAGGAAGCCATGCCGGAGGTGAACATGTGGTGTGCCCACACGGTGAAGCCGAGCCCCACGATCGCCAGCAGCGAGAAGGCCATCATGCGGTAGCCGAAGATCGGCTTGCGCGCCTTCACCGCGAGCACTTCGCTGATGATGCCGAAGCCGGGCAGCATCATGATGTACACGGCCGGGTGCGAGTAGAACCAGAAGACGTGCTGGTACATGAGCACGTCGCCGCCCTTGGCCGCGTCGAAGAAGTTGAAGCCCAGCGCGCGGTCCAGCAGCACGAAGAACTGCGAGGCGGCGATGAACGGCGTCGCGATCACGACCAGCAGCGAGGTCGCGAAGTTCGCCCACACCAGCAGCGGCAGGCGGAAGAAGCTCATCCCCGGCGCGCGCATGGTGATGATGGTCACCAGGAAGTTGAGGGCGGTCATGATCGAGGAGGCGCCCGCGAACTGCACGCCGATCGAGAAGAACGTCTGTCCCATCGGCATCTGGTCGGACAGCGGCGCGTATGCCGTCCAGCCGTCGGCGAACGCCCCGCCCGGGGCCAGGAAGCTGCCGAGCATGATCAGGCCGGCCACCGGCAAAAGCCAGAAGGACAGCGCGTTCAGGCGCGGGAAGGCCATGTCCGGGGCGCCGATCATCAGCGGGATCACGAAGTTGGCCAGGCCCGCGAACACGGGGATGACGAACAGGAAGATCAGCAGGGTCGCGTGGACGGAGAACAGGCCGTTGTAGGTGTTGGCGCTCACGAAGTGCGACCCCGGCTGCGCCAGCTGAGCGCGCATCAGCATCGCCAGCAGGCCGCCGATCAGCAGGAACACGAAGGAGTTGACCGTGTACTGGATGCCGATCACCTTGTGATCGGTGTTCACGCGGAAGTAGTCCTTCCACGTGTACGCGCCGTGACCGGAGTGGTCCTCCGGGCGCGTGGGGCGGCCCGAGGCCCAGTAGAACCAGTAGTCGAAGCCGCCGATCCCCACCAGGAACGCAAGCGGCGCGGCGATCAGCGACACCGTCAGGATGGCGTCGCCGGAGATGTAGTGCGCGTAGGTGCTGTGCCCCGTGGACATACGCACGAGCCACGTCAAGAGCAGCGAGAAGCCGACGCCCAGCACCATCATCCAGCCGGCTCGGTAGAAGCCCGGCGCGCGCAGCCTGGCGGCCATCAGCGGACCGCCCGCGATCGCTTCATTGGTGTCTCCCCAGCACCAACCATGCTTGTATCGAACATTACCCGCTCGCCTGACCTCTCGAAGGGAGCGCCACTCCGGCAGTTGCGCCGCCGGTGGCGCTGGCGGCGCTCGCGGCACCGCCGGCGGAGCCGGCGCTCAGCTGGCTCTTGATCCATTCGCGGAACTTGGCCTGTGTGACCACGTGCACGGTCGTGCGCATCAGCGAGTGCCCCACGCCGCATAGCAGGTTGCAGACGGCCGGGTAGTCGCCGAGCCGGTCGGGAGTCGCGCGGTAGTGGGTGGTGATGCCAGGCACGACATCCTCCTGCAGGCGGAAGGCGGGGATCCAGAAGGCGTGGATGACGTCCTTGGATCTCATGTTGAAGTGGACCGTTTCGTTCACCGGCAGGTACAGCTGGTAGCTGTTGATTTCCGCGCCGCCGGTCACCGACGGCGGGTACTGGAAGGACCAGAAGAACTGCTGGCCGGTGACGCCGATCTGCAGTTCGTGCGCGTGTTTCTTTTCGTTGTGCGCGAGCACCACGAAGGAGTAGCCCACCATGCTCAGCAGCAGGACCGTCGGCAGCGCCGTCCAGAACACCTCCAGGCGTGTGTTTCCGTGTAGCGGCGGCCCGTCCTTGAACTCCTCGCCGGGGCGCATGCGGAACTGCCAGACGCAGTAAAGGATCACGCCGACGACCAGCACGAAGATGGGGATCGTCGCGATCACCAGCACGTGGTAGAGGCGATCGGTGTTCTTCGCCTGCGTGGAGGCCTCGACGGGAAACCAGTGGATTTCGTAGCTGATCCAGATGCCGATCGCGATTGCGATCAGCCCCAGGATCATCGCCACCGTCAGCGAGCGCCGCCTGGACACGCTGCCGTCACGTCGATCGCGCGCGCTGTGTGCGCCGGTCCACTCCATCCCGCGGCTGATCCTAATGGCTTCGCGGACGGAGCGCTAGTGGCGGTCGATGCCAGGTTTGAGGTAGCCCCAAAGTGGGGATAGTTGCACTTGACACGTGTCCCGACGTCGGATAGATTGAGGCAAAAGTTGCAAAACCTGGAGGTGAGGGCATGCAGGTTCGCGACGGGATGACGGAGATGGTCCTCACGGTGGGGCCCGGTCACACGCTGCGTGGGGTCGCTCGCCTGATGTCCGAGCGCCAGGTCGGTGCGGCTGTGGTCATGGACCCCGACGGGCATGGCCCGGGCATCATCACCGAGCGCGACATCCTCGTATCCGTCGGCATCGGGCAGGACCCCGACGCGGAGGCCGTCGCCGACCATCTCACGCGCGACGTCGTGTTCGCCGCGCCGGACTGGTCGCTGGAGGAGGCAGCCGCGGCGATGGTGCGGGGAGGCTTTCGGCATCTGATCGTGTGCGAGCGGGGAGAGACCGTCGGCATCCTGTCAGTACGCGACGTCGTCCGCTGTTGGACTGACGACGGCGCGATCTGCGCGGTGCCGGCCAGGGTGGCCGTGGGATAAAGGGGAGGTGGTACGCCCGCTCGTCCGGCGGGCTACCACCACCACGGCTGCTGTGTCAGCGTCACTCGCCGCCCGCGGGCGACGCCGCAGGTGCGCTCGCGTGCGCGCCGGCGGCCCGGCCAGGCGCTCTCGTCAGTGCTCGTCGAGCGGCAGCCCGTCGATTTCGCTGCGCGTGTCTTTGATCCAGCGCACGACGCAGCCGACGGTGAGCAGCACGCCGACGACGGTGAACTCGATGAAGGTCGTGATGCCGATCAGCGCGAGCGTGATGCCGACCGCGGTCAGCAGCGGCAGGATGCTCGGCCCCGGCAGGTGGATCTCCTCGCCGACGGGCGGGAGCTCTGGATCGAACGAGCTCACGCTACGTACGCGGCGGCCACCACGAAGGTGATGCCGAACATGAACAGGGAGATGGCGGCCACGATCAGCGCGGTGCGGATGTTCTTGCGTGCCAGGCGGCGGGTCATCGGCGGGAGATCATATCGGTCGCCCGCGCGGCGGGCGCTGCCGGGCGCCGTCGCGAAGCCGTCGGGCGCCGTCGCGAAGCCGTCGGGCGCCGGCGCTCGTCCGCGGCTGCGGCCCTACAGATGCTTGTCGGCGACCATCGCGCTGAACAGCAGCGCCAGATACGCCAGCGAGCCCAGGTACAGGCGCAGCGCCGAGCGCCGGTCGGCGCGGCGGTACAGCTGCGCGGCGCCGGCGATGAAGCCGAGACCGAGCAGCATCGAGGCCACCAGGTAGGTGACGCCGAAGCCGCCGGCGCAGAACGGCAGCTGCGTGACCGCGTACAGCAGCACGGCATACAGCAGGATCTGCCGGCGCGTCTCCGCCTCGCCGCGTACCACCGGCAGCATCGGTACGCCCACCCGGCCGTACTCGTCCTTCATCAGCAGTGACAGCGCCCAGAAGTGCGGTGGCGTCCAGAAGAACACGATGAAGAACAGCATCACCGCGGTGCCGCCGACCGTGCCGTGTACGGCGGCCCAGCCGACCAGCGGCGGCACCGCGCCGGCGGCGCCGCCGATCACGATGTTCTGCGGCGTGCGCCGCTTCAGCCACACCGTGTACACGCACACGTAGCCGAGGAAGCCCGAGAACGACAGCGCCGCCGCCAGCGGGTTCACGCACAGCGACAGCTCGATCACCGACAGGCAGGCGAGCGCGCAGCCGAACGTCAGCGCCGCCGTCGGCGAGAGGCGCCCGGAGGGAATCGGGCGCGTGGCCGTGCGCTTCATGCGAGCGTCGATGTCGCGGTCGAACCAGTGGTTGACAGCGCCGGCGCCGCCCGCCGACAGGTAGCCACCGAGGCATGTCAGCGCGACCAGCAGCGGTGAGGGATCGCCGGCCACGTACATGGTCGCGATGGTTGTCAACAGCAACAGCGACTGGACCTTCGGCTTGGTCAGCTCCAGGTAGTCGCTCAGCAGCGCCAGCGTGCGCGAGGACCTGCGCGCGCTCAGCGCGAGCGCGGAGGAGTCCAGTGCGCCGACGGTCCCCTGCCGCGCCACCGGGCTCACGCCTCACCCGTCGGCGGCGCAGGCCGCACTACACCCCGACCTGGGTGGCGCCCGCGGGCACCGTGGCCGCGCCCGCGCCCGCTCCGGCGGTGCGCCGCTCGATCTCCTGGCGGATGTCCTTCATGGGCTCGTACGAGCGTACCAGCGGGACCACGTCGAAGTTGTTGACCGGCGGCGGCGAGCTCGTGAACCACTCCAGCGTGTTCGCCTTCCACGGGTCCGGCCCGGCCACCACACCGACCTTGAGGCTGCGCCAGATGTTGATGATCGTCACCAGCACGCCCGCGGCGAGGATGAACGCGCCCACCGTGGAGATGAGGTTGTAGAGGGCGAGGTGCCCGACGTTGTCGTATGCGTAGATGCGCCGCGGCATGCCTTCCAGTCCCATCGAATGCTGGATCAGGAAGGTCACGAGGATGCCGATGAACATCAGCGCGAAGCTCAGCTTGCCCAGTCCTTCGCCCAGTATGCGACCGGTCATCTTCGGGAACCAGTAGTAGATCCCGCCGAAGATCGGCATAACGGCGCCGCCCAGCAGCACGAAGTGCAGGTGCGCCACCACGAAGTACGTTTCGTTGACCTGCCAGTCGATCGGGAAGGTAGCCAGGAACACGCCGGAGATGCCGCCGATCAAGAACAGCGCGACCGCGCCCACGCAGAACAGCAGCGGCGTCGTGAATTCGATCGTGCCGCGCCACAGCGTGGCGACCCAGTTGAGGATCTTCACGCCGGTGGGCACCGCGATCAGGTAGGAGCTGAGCATCACGAACACGAGGATCGCCTCGGGGATCGGCGCCGTAAACATGTGGTGCGCCCACGTGAGAAAGCCGAGGAAGGCGATGCCCACGGTCGAGGCCGCGATCGCCTTGTAGCCGAAGATCGGCTTGCGTCCGAACACCGGCAGGATCTCCGAGATGATGCCGAAGCCGGGCAGCACCATGATGTAAACCTCTGGGTGCCCGAAGAACCAGAACAGATGCTGCCAGAGGATCGGCGAGCCGCCCTCGGTGGGGTCGAAGAAGTGGGTGCCGAAGTGGCGTTCGGTGAGCAGCATGGTGACGGCCGCGGCGACGACCGGCAGCGCCAGGATCAGCAGCACCGAGTAGGTGAGGATCGCCCACACGAACAGCGGCAGCCGCCCCCAGCTCATGCCGCGCGCGCGCATGTTGGCGACCGTCGCGTAGAAGTTGATCGCGCCCAGCAGCGAGGACAGGCCGGTGAGGTGGATCAGGTAGATCCACGCGTCCTCGCCGCCGCTGGGCGAGTAAGTGGAGTTCGACAGCGGCACGAAGCTGATCCAGCCCGCTTCCGGCGGATGCCAGAACACCGACGCGTAGAAGACGATGCCGCCGGCCAGCAAGAGCCAGTAGGAGAGCGCGTTCAAGCGCGGGAAGGCCATGTCGCGGGCGCCGACCATCAGCGGCAGGAAGTAGTTGCCGAACCCGGCCATCATCGGCACGATGAACAGGAACACCATCGTCGTGCCGTGCATGGTGAAAAGCTGGTTGTAGACTTCCGGCGTCACCAGCGTGTTGTTCGGCGCGCCCAGCTGCAGGCGGATCATCAGCGCCTCGGTGCCGCCGAGGCAGAAGAACACGAAGGTCGTGACCATGTACAGGATCCCGATCCGCTTGTGATCGGTGGTCGTGATCCAGCTCGTCCAGCCTTGCCCCTCGCGCTCGGCGCGATCGGTGGCGAGTTGGGGGATCGGAGCGGCGTAGGTGGCCATGTCTTCTCGCTGGTCTCCTCGGTGTCCTAGGGGTTCTCGACGGTGCCCGCGCCCGTCTGTTCCTT
>Ga0187769_10002863_pt1 | contig 10198 bp, 6 predicted proteins | sample 0116_SJ02_MP02_1_FD_133140 | JGI IMG/M metagenome (GOLD analysis project Ga0187769, IMG submission 133140) | Tropical peat soil microbial communities from peatlands in Department of Meta, Colombia - 0116_SJ02_MP02_10_MG | ecosystem: Environmental > Terrestrial > Soil > Wetlands > Peat | place... | reverse complement strand
GTGGTCGAAATCCGAGAGACCATTTACCATCTCCCCCTTTTGCTTCGCTGCAGAGTGCAGATGAGCCAGCGTTGCCTTCGCCGTCGCAAGCGATCCAGTGCCTTTCTTCACTTCGATGGGCTGGCCGTCCACAAGCCAGCTCCAGCCCGCCGGGCTTGCGTTAAGGCGCACAGAATGTCCGGCCTTCTCGAGGGCGAGCGCGGCTTGGTGTTCGGCAACGTAATCCTCCAGGCGCTGCATCCACGCCTGAGCACTCGCTGCTGCGACATCATGAAAGTGGGCTTTCACATAGTCGTCGATCGAATTGACACCGCGCAACTGTTCGATCGTCGCGATTTCGACTGTGTGCAGAGTTCCAGGATCGATGCCTGCAAGCGTTGTCGCCGCAGCGAAGCTGGATGCGGCACTGCTCGGCGTCTCAATGTCAACGCCGCTTCGTGGCTTCGAGCGGGCCCGCACTGGCGAGGTGCGCTTACGCCCGTCTTTTGCACTTCGTTCTCGTAGGTCACTCGTCGGAGCTTGCCAGGAAAGCTGGTTGGAGGGCACCAGCAGGGCACGGGACCAGCGGAAGCGCGTCTTCCATTGCCAGATACGCCACCACGCGTAGGCGATGACGCATGCAACGATACCGATCCACACTGCTTCGTGCACTCGCATCCGCCGTCTCCCTATAGAGCGAAAGCGCGGAGAAAAGCTGAATTGTCGCTGAGTTGCGCGAACGACCCCTGCCTCAATTGGAGGGCACCACTTCGACGCGGTAAATGGTACGGCGCGGTTTTGTGTTGGAATTCACAACGACGAAACTAATGCAAAGGTGTTTGCGTCTCGTGCTGTTGCGGAGTTCAGTTGGCCAAGGATTGGTGGACGTGACCGGGATCGAACCGGTGACCCCCTGCTTGCAAAGCAGGTGCTCTCCCAGCTGAGCTACACGCCCACCGTAACTCCATGATTCTAATGGATTCCGCTCGCGAAAACTACGAATGAGTACCTGTTCCGTTTGCAGACGCTCTCGCAAACTGAGCTGCTCCCTCATTCGGTGCAACGTTCACTTTGTGAGAGATTTACAAGGATTTCCTGAACTGCTTTAACTTTGATTCTCGGTCCATTCGGTCCACGAACGCACTTTTTCAAAGCAATCAGGCCGCTGGGCAGAGCATTCGGCTCTTTGCCGAACAGTCGTTGGTTCAAATCAGGCCTCAGCAACCGAAACTAGTCGTGTGTCTTCCTGAAAGGCTGCGCCCCTCCTCTTGCCTGCCTCGGAAGCATCGTGTAAAGCTCTGCGGCAAGGACATCAAGTCTGCAATATGATTTGGGGGAGCGAGTTTAAGCAAATGGCCCCTGAGACCAATGAAGCTGCTCTTCGAAAGACACAGCTATTCGCAAGGCTCACTGAGAGCGAGATGCGCACGTTGTGCGGGCGCGTGAGCAGGAGGTATTTCGGTCGCGGCGAAACGCTATTTAGCGAAGGCGACCAATGTCATGGACTGTTTGTGGTAGCCACTGGCAGAATTCGAATTTTGAAATTGTCCCCTTCCGGTCGCGAACAGGTGTTAGCGGTCGAAGGACCTGGAAGCTCTTTTGCCGAGCTTCCGGTTTTCGACGGGGGCGTGTATCCGGCCTCGGCAGCCGCCTTGGAAGACACCGAAGTCCTCTTCATCTCACGCAAGGATTTCCAACATTACTGTCGCGAGCATCCTGAGGTGGCACTCAAAGTTCTTGCTGTAGTTGGGTTTCGGCTGCGGCGTCTGGTGGGGATCATCGAAGACCTGTCCTTTACAACAGTGAGGCAGCGTCTGATTTCGCTTTTGCTGCGACTGGCACAAGGAGGCGGAACCGCCACAAAGCAGGGCGTGCGGGTCGAATTGACAACCACGCACCAAGACTTGGCGGCGGAATTGGGAACGGTGCGGGAGCTCGTATCCCGAAATCTGAGTCGTCTCCAGGCTGAAGGACTTCTGGAAGTAGATGGCCGCACGATCATCGTAAAAGACCTGTCCGGGCTCAAGCGAGAGCAGGTCACGTCGGAGTAGTCCGCAGAAACCGCCTCGGAGAAACCGGAGCCGGAGTGACTTTAGTCACTGGCAACGATTCGTTTGGAGTAGACAATGCTTGCCATGATGGAGGTCATCATGGATTTCAACATTGAAACTAAGATGAAGGACATCGCGCTTGCTAATCCGGCAGCCAGGCAAGTGCTAGAGGACGCCGGGCTGGATTATTGCTGTGGTGGCGGTAAGCCGCTTCACGAGGCGTGTCTTCATGCGAATGTCTCGTCGGAGGGAATATTGAACCGTTTGCGAGAAAACGCCAAAGATACCGGACCGGAGGACCTAAACTGGATGGCCGTGCCATTAAACGAGCTGACACGCCATATCCGCGAGAAGCACCACCGATACGTTCGCGAAGCGATCCCTCGCACGCGGACCTTATCCGACAAAGTCGCCGCCAAACATGGGGCGAATCATACCGAGCTTGCAGACATCGGGAAGCTCTTCGCCGAGGTTGGGCGAGAGATGATTATGCACATGCAGAAAGAAGAGCAGATTCTTTTTCCCTATATAGATACGTTGCAGCGGGCGGCGAATGCACATGGTTCGGTTGAACCGCCCTTCTTTCAGACTGTAAAGAATCCCATTCATGCCATGATGCAAGAGCACGATGCGGCGGGAGATTTAGTCAGTCAAATTCGCGTTTTGAGTTCGGAATACACGCCTCCCGGAGATGCGTGCACCAGCTTCAAAGCACTATACGAAGCTCTCAGAGAATTCGAAGCAGACCTTCACCAGCATGTACACCTCGAAAATAACGTCCTTTTCCCTCGTGCGGTGGAATTGGAAGCCTCTGCCACATGAAGGGCGTGATTGACGGATTCGACGCAACGACAGTTCGTGGAGGTAGGAATGGTTCGGTTCGATGCCGCGCATAGAGCTGTTCATTACCCGCCCGACCGTCGTTTTCGCATTTGGATTCGACCATCCATCCTGATCGGAATCGGAATCGCGATCCTCTCCGTAATCGTGGCTGCATGGATCGAAGTCTCTGTTGCCGGAATGCCTCGCGTTCCGGCTGTTCCGCAGATATACCCGAACAACTTCGCGGGGCCGCACGGCTTTCCCGTATGGGTACGCTACTGCCACTTCTTCAATTTTCTCTTCGTGATGATGCTGATTCGGAGCGGGCTTTCGATCCTGATGGACCACCCTCGTCTCTATTTCAATGATGGCTGCACACCGGGGAGCGAATGGATTCGGTTTACGCCGCTGAAGGTGCCACGCGATCGCATTTGGACGGCGAAGGATGATGCGCGCTACATTTCGCCTCTCGTGGGTACGCCGGGCTACCGGCACACCATTGGCATCGCGCGAGTCTGGCACTTCATCGATGTGCACGGCTTCATCTTTACCGGGATTATATTCATTGGCATGCTTCTCGACACCGCGCAGTGGCGGCGCTTTGTGCCAACGTCGCCACTCGTTTTCTTGCAGGCGTGGAACACGTGGGTTCACTACGCGACGTTTCACTTGCCGCCGGAACCGAACGGGTTTTATGGCTATAACGCATTGCAACAGATCGCCTATTTCACAGTGGTGTTTGTATTCGGCCCGCTTGCGATTGCTACCGGCATAGCGATGTCTCCAGCGGTGGTCAACCGGTTTCCGTGGTACGCGCGAATATTCGGCGGTCGGCAATCAGCCCGTTCTATCCATTTCCTGACAATGTTCAGCTTCCTGGCATTCTTGGTCGTACATGTGACCCTGATCGTGATGACGGGATTCGCGCGCAATATGAACCACATAGTGATGGGTACGGACGATCTGAAGCCCATCGGAATGTATCTCGGGTTCGTAGGGATCGGCGTGGTCGTGCTTTCATGGATCGTGGCGCACTACATTTCCTGGCACCATCCGCGCGGAGTGCAGCATGCCCTCAAGTCGGTGACGTATCCGATGCAGCTTCTGACGCTAAATCGGCTGATGCCACAGCAGAAATATACGGAAAAGGAAATCTCTCCGTATTTCTGGCCCAATGGAAAGATGCCAATCCGTGATGACTGGAAGCGGTTTGCAGAAGCTGGATTCGAAGGTTTCCGGCTCAAGGTGGGAGGCCTCGTCGAGAGACCCATGGAGCTTTCTCTTGGCGATCTGGAGCGGCTGGGTGAGGTCGAGCACATCACGATGCATCACTGTATCCAGGGATGGAGCGGCATCGCAAAGTGGGGCGGGATTCCTATGCAGAAGCTAATCGAACTCGTCAGCCCAAAACCGGAAGCGAAAGTTGTGGCCTTCTTCTCCTTTGGTGAAGCCCTCTATGGCGGACCCTATTACGACACACAAAGTCTGGAGAACGTTCGGAAGCCTCAATGTCTGCTGGCTTCGCGAATGAACGGGGAACGCCTTCCGCAGTTGTACGGAGCACCCTTGCGGCTGCGAGTAGAAAACCAGCTTGGCTACAAGATGGTCAAATGGATCGAGCGGATCGAATTCATTGAATCCGAAAAGTCGCTGGGCAAAGGAGAAGGCGGCAAAAACGAAGACGATGAATATTTCGACCTGCTGCCCAATATCTGATGCAGAATCGCGATTCTCTCACCCAGGAACATGCCGGTGCCGATCATATCTTTTCGTTCTTCCGAAAGCTGCGGCTCGATTGGCTGATGCGTCATTTTCCGCCGCGGCTCGTGCGCTCCGTCTACGTGTTTGTGAATGGCTTCGTTACGATCGGGGTGCTTGCGCTACTGGCGTTTGTAAGCCGGAACCCGTTTGTCTTTCCGTCGCTCGGACCTACAGCGTATCTGCTGTTCTTTAGCCCTCTTGGCAGGACTTCAAGCCCGCGCAATACCATTTTCGGCCATGCAATTGGCCTCATATGCGGTTATGTGGCATTCGTCGTAACCGGGGCCGGAGTGTTGCCGTTCGGAGTGCATCCGGGAATCTTTTGGCCGCGAATCCTGGCGGCGGCTCTTTCGCTTTCAGCTACAGGCGCGTTCATGGTTCTCCTGGACGTTAGCCATCCGCCCGCCGGGGCCACTACGTTGATTGTTTCGCTTGGCATTATTTCGAAACCACGCGAACTGTTCATCATCGAAGTGGCGGTGTTTCTGCTCGTTGCCCAGGCTCTGGCGATCAATCGACTGGCAGGATTACGGTATCCGTTCTGGAGTCCTTCCGCTCAGACCGAACAGTGAAGGAGACCCAATATGTCCGCCGCTGGCAGTCCGCGCCCTGTTTGGCTGGATGGCAAAACAAAATCAATTATGGATCGCGCCATCGCGCGTGAGAAATCTCTGTCGCGCCTGCTCATGACGTACATTATTGCCGGTTTAGTTTTCATGCTGCTCCCTGGCACATTTCTCGGCGTTTGGAATCTCATTAAGATCAGCAGCCGCGAAGCGGCAGAATCCATTTCTCCCGCATGGATTCAGGCACATGGCCACGCACAATTGTTCGGTTGGGTCGGTACATTCATTCTCGGCATCGGCTTTTACTCGATACCGAAGCTGCGAAAGCTGAAACCGTTTGCACTTTGGTCCGCATGGCTGACGTGGGCGCTTTGGGTAGTCGGGGTCACCGTCCGCTGGTTCTCGAATATCTACCCATGGCACTGGCGGATTGGACTGTCCTTGTCCGCAACGCTTGAATTGGTGGCTTTCCTCATTTTCTTTCAAGCTGTTGCGAGTCATCGCCCGTCGAGCGGTTCGACGAAGCCGCTTGAGCCCTGGATTTTCATCGTGATCGCGGCAACTCTTGGGCTCCTCGCGTCACTTCTGCTGAACATTGGAGCGTCGTTTCAGCTTGCGCTGAATGCCAGCTCTCCCGCGTTCCCACACTTGTTTGATCAGCGGTATCTGATTGTCTCTACCTGGGGTTTTATCGTTCCGATGATCTGGGGTTTCAGTGCGCGCTGGTTGCCCGTTTTCATGGGATTGCGGCCACTGCGGAACTCGATCCTGCTAATAGCTCTGGGGTTGAACACCGCAGGCGTAATCCTAGGTTTCTTAGAACAGTTTGTTGTGGCCGGCATTCTTCTTGTGGCCGGAGCGGCAACGGTTGTTGTGGCGATTCGCTTCTTTGAGCCTGTTGTCAGAGCGGCAAAAACCATCAATGTGCATCGGAGTTTTCCGGCATTCATACGAATTGCGTATGGCTGGTTACTTATCGCCGCCACTCTCGGGATTTGGGCTGCGCGCGTTGGCGAGGCACCTGGAATTTGGGGAGCCTCGCGTCATGCTCTAACGGTTGGCTTCATCGCTGCCATGATCTTCTGCGTGGGACAGAGAATCCTGCCTTCGTTTTCTGGAATGCGCGTGCTGTGGAGTCCCAGGCTAATGCTCGTGATGTTGATCTTGTTGATGACCGGATGCACGCTACGCGTGGCGTCGGAAATCCTTGCATATCAGGACTATGCGAAATGGGCTTGGAATACGCTGCCGATTTCTGCACTCATTGAACTCACGGCGGTGGCGCTGTTTGCTGTCAATCTGATTGCGACGTTCGCGCACCCACCGGTTGTTGCGCCATCTCCGCTCGCAATGACCACGGAATAGCGGTGCCCTCGGCGCACGGGAAGACCTCCGACGAACGCACGCCGCTCAACGTTTCACGGTTGGCTTTCTCGCCAAACTTCCCCTGCTCATTTTGGGCCGCGACCTCAAGAGTCGAAGCGCTGAGCCTTTGTGAATTGCGACGTGGTCCGTCTTATCGCTCTTGATGAGATACTGAGGCTCTTTCTTGGTGGCGCGATGTACGTAGCCCTTAAACTGAACGTCGGAGACAACTTTCTTGATGATGACGCCGCGAACTCGCCCGGCCTCCGAGTTCCATGCGACATGATCGCCAAGTTTGAACGTCTTCGACATCTTTCTTTAATCGCTACCGAACGGAAGATGCATCCCGCCATGCGATAGTCAGGAGAAAAGCACTGTCAACTATGCCTTCGACATCATGAGGAATATCGTGTTCTAACGTCAACATCTGGCCAGGCGCGAGTTCTACCGAGCGCTCGGCCGTACTGAACCGAATTCTCCCTTCAAGGGTTTGGACCGAGATTCGACCCTCGGTTCGATGTTTCTCCAAGCGCCCGCCGGTTTTCATAACGATCAGCACCACACGGAAATCGGAATATTTTGCGAGCGTCTTTGCAGTATGTCCAGACTGCCAACGCCCTTCGGATCGTAGCTGCTCGATCTCGCGGTTAAGGTCGAGCGTCAAGAGCGGCGCGGCTAAAGTCCTCACCTCGGGTTCTCGTCCTGTTTGTGGCTTTGCTTCTGCCGCATTGATTTCACCTGTCTTTTGGAGATGCCGGCACCCCCAACTCCCTGTTCGCCGGCAATTGGGAAATTGAGGTCCACCGTCTATCCGAATGAGAAACTAGATCGACTTTCGGTCCAACGTCAGTTCAATTCGAGAGGTTGGTTGCACCGCGCGGTTCCGCGAAGCGACACCAGATGCGGCACTTATCGGATTTGCCCTGCTTACTTGCAAAGCAGGTGCTCTCCCAGCTGAGCTACACGCCCATCCGCGGGATTTCACTATTCTAAAACAGATTTGAATTCCGGGCATGCGAGTGTGCCGCTGCCGGTGCTCGAAATGGTCGAACGATCTGTTTCAATTATCGGCTGGTGCCAGCGGCTGCTTGCGAAGCCGTCAGATCAACGGGGATCTTCAGTTCAGCATCATCCACTGAGCGGCCCACGAAGATCGTGAACTTCCCCGGATCCACATGCCATTCTTTCGCGCCCGTATCGTAATAAGAGAATGCGCGACGATCGAGCACGACCTTCACGCGCTGCGTCTGCCCGGGGCGCAAGTCAACGCGCGCGAAACCCTTCAATTCCCTCTCCGGGCGCGGCACCGCAGGGCGATCCTCGCCGACGTAAACTTCGGCGACGTCGGCGCCCTCCCGTGCGCCCGTGTTCGTTACGTCGAATGAAACCTCATACGCCAAGCCCGAATTCGACGATGAGTCCTTCGCTCCGGCCGCTGCGGCCGGACGCACGGTCAAATTTTGGTAGCGGAAAGACGTGTACGACAGCCCGTAGCCGAACGGAAAGAGGGGTTTCGTCCCGCTGTGCTCGTAGCCGCGATAGCCGACAAACACTCCTTCTTTATATTTCACGTTCTTGGTATCCGCATCGGGGTAGTAGCTATCGTGAACCGGATTGTCTTCCCAGCGTCTCTCGAAGCTGATCGGCAAACGTCCCGATGGATCGGCATTGCCAAGCAGAACTTGCGCGAGCGCCGTGCCGCCTTCCTGTCCGGAATACCACGCCTCGATCAATCCCGGAACGCGATCGAGCCATTCGTGCACGTCCACGCTCCCACCGGACGTGATCACCACAATCGTGCGCTTATTCAGGGCGGCCATTTTTTCGATCAACTCATCCTGTCCAGGCGGCAGGCGAAACGTGCGGTCGGCTCCCTCGCTTTCACTCTCCGGATTGAAGCCGACTGTGACCACCACCCCGTCCGCCGAGGAGGCCAGCTTTTCGGCTGCCGGATTCACATACGTTCCGTGGCGCACGATTCCAAATCGAAATCTCGCTCCGAGAAAACCCGGCCGGCCATGATGCTCCACGACGACCTTGTGCGAACCTGCCGTGAGATCCATTGTCTCGAAGCCCACAAGAGCGCGTGCTTCCGTCCAGCTATCGAGGATCAGCTTTCCGTCGACAAATGCTCGATAGTAGCCGCCGGCTTCGCCAGTCGATTGCACGAAGAAATCGTACGCGCCCTCGCTCGCGGCCGTGTAATAGCCCGTCCAGCGGGCCGACCCCATGCCGGCTGGATACTCCGGGGCGAAAAAGCCCAAGTCAGCGTTCGCAACGTTGCCAAAATTGACGTGATTTTCGATACGATGGACGTCGGGGTCACCCTCGAGCGTTTCGTTCTTGAAGTAATCGGCGATCACGCCGGGACTGCCGCCGCTTTCAGCGGTCGAAAATACCGTTCGCTGCGCAAGCTCACTCAGATCGGGAATGCCTGGGTCATAATATGTAGCCACGGACGCGCCGAGTTCGGTCGCGATGCCTTGGAGAAAGCTCACGGCTGCGAAAGGACGAACTCCCGCGCTTCCGCCTCCCACCGGAACGGCTGGATAGGCGTCGGGGCCGATCACAGCGATGGATTTGATCTTATTCTTGTCGAGCGGAAGCGCGTTGCCTTCATTTTTCAGCAGGACCAATCCCTCACGAGCAGCCTGGAGCGCAACTTCGCGCCCCTCGACGTTGTATCTGGGAATCGATGCATCGGTCTGGTCGCGATCGAGCCAGTGCGACTCGATGGCCAGCCTCAGAATGCGGCGAACCTTGTCATCGATTATGGCGATCGCAACTTTCCCTCCGTCAACCGCAGGCCCAAGCGTGGCTTGATTCATGAACGCGCCTGCTGGCATTTCGAGATCGAGGCCGCTGTTTGCCGCTGCCACGCCGTCATAGGTGGCGAACCAATCGGACATCAGCACTCCTCGGAATCCCCATTCCTTCTTCAGAACTTCGGTATTCAGGTGGGTGTTCTGCGTCATATGAGAGCCGTTGACGAGGTTGTAGGAATCCATCACCGCGCCAACATGGGCTTCCTTCACGGCCGCTTCAAAGACAGGAAGATAAATTTCGCGCATCGTGCGCTCGTCGATGATGTCGTTTGTGTCGTGACGCGCGTACTCGGAGTTATTGCCCATGAAGTGCTTGATCGTCGCGCTGACTCCTTCGCTTTGCACTCCCTCGATGTATCCGACCGCGATGCGCGATGCTAAATATGGATCCTCCCCAAAATATTCGAAGTTGCGGCCATTCAGCGGCGCGCGATAGATGTTGACGCCGGGTCCGAGCAGAAAATTCACGCCTTTCGCTCTCGCGTCGCGGCCGATCTGCTCGCCGACTCGTCGCGCCAACGCCGGGTCCCACGTGGCCGCGAGGTTGATTCCGCCCGCCATGGCCGTCGCCGGACCGAAGTTCCGCACTCCCATCGGCCCGTCCGCCATTTTCAAGCGTGGCAGATTCGCCGAAGGCAGGCTGCGAATGTAAAAGCCGTCGACTCCGCCGATCAGGTCGATCTTGTCGTGCAAGCTCATGCGCGCAAGGATTGCATCTACCTGGCTATCGACAGTTGCGGAAGATGGAAGTGGTTCGGTCGCGGCGTTGGAACTGGATCGCACGGCAATCGCGAGCAGAATTATCGCGCCGGCACAGAAGCTACTTCTT
>Ga0187769_10002862_pt1 | contig 10199 bp, 8 predicted proteins | sample 0116_SJ02_MP02_1_FD_133140 | JGI IMG/M metagenome (GOLD analysis project Ga0187769, IMG submission 133140) | Tropical peat soil microbial communities from peatlands in Department of Meta, Colombia - 0116_SJ02_MP02_10_MG | ecosystem: Environmental > Terrestrial > Soil > Wetlands > Peat | place... | reverse complement strand
GTACGGCGCTTGCGACCCTCCGAGGCGAACGTCGCAGATGAAACGGGCCGTCCCGCCCACCTCGGGGTCCCACGGGATCGTGGCCAACGTCGACGGGTCGGGCACGAGGTTCATGTCCGACTCGAAGATCTCCTGGAATCCGCGGACGGACGAGCCGTCCAGCTTCGGAACGCCCGATTCGAACGACCCTTCGTCCAAGGTGTCGGCCGGGATGCTGACGAGGTTGTAGCCCCCCAGCACGTCGGTGTAGAACAGTTGCACCCACCGAACCTTGTCGGCCTTCAACTTCGCGAGAGCTGCGGTCGCACTCGACCCACCCGGCCTACTGCGCTGAGGAGCCACCCACGTACCCCCAGGACCCGAACGGGACCGACTACATCAAGACTTTCGCCGGAATACTGGACGCGCATCCAGATTGTGTTGGAACACCTTTATTTCTGACCTATCCATGGACTCGACATGCGCCAAACGTCCACGTTGGACGAACTCGACCGGGCGATCCTCGAGGAGCTCAACGTCGACGCCCGGCGCAGCCATCGCGAAATCGCGCACCGGCTCAAGGTCTCCCCGACCACGGTGAGCGCCCGCGTGTCGCGTCTCGAGGAGCAGGGCGTAATCCGCGGGTACGTGCCGGTGCTCGACGACGAGCAGCTCGGCTTCGACCTGTGGGCCGCCATCGGGATCCGGATCTCGAAAGGTCGGCTCCGCGAGGTCGAGGAGCGGCTCGCGCGGGACAACCGGGCGTACGCCATCTACGACGTCACGGGGGAGAACGACGCGCTCCTCATCGGCCGGTTCCGCGACCGCCGGGACCTCGACCGGTTCGTGAAACACGCCCTCCAGGACCCGTACGTGGAGCGGACGAACACCCAGGTGGTGCTCAACCGGGTGAAGGAGGATCGACGGGTCCCCGTGACCCGCCGCGCGACCCCGGGCGACCTTCCTTCGTGAACTCCTCTCGACGGCGGCCCACCTTCTCTCCGTGAGAAACCCCTAAAAGGGCGCTCTCCCCCATGTGGGCCGGAGAACGCCCATGGAATGGGGAATGGCGAACCGCATGCACCGGATGTTCAACCCGGTGAGCGGAAACTCGGTGATGGTGGCGGTCGACCACGGCTACTTCATGGGCCCGACGCGCCGCCTCGAGAACGCCCGAGCGACGATCGCACCGCTCCTCCCGTACGCGGACGCGCTCGGAGTGACCCGCGGAATCCTCCGCCATGCGGTCGACCCGACCGCGAGCACCCCCATCCTGCTCCGCGTCTCGGGCGCGGTGACCGTCCTCAAGGAAGACCTCTCCCACGAGTCGATCGTCACCTCGATGGACGACGCGGCACGGCTGAACGTGAGCGCGGTCGCCCTGAGCGTCTTCGTCGGCGCGCCGTACGAGCACGAGTCCCTCCTCCACCTCTCCCAGTTGATCGATGCCGGCGAAGCCTGTGGCATCCCCGTCATGTCGATCACGGCGGTCGGGAAGGAGCTCGAGAAGCGGGACGCCCGCTACCTCGCGCTCGCCTGCCGGGTGTCGGCCGAGCTCGGCGCCCGGATGGTGAAGACCTACTACTGCGACAACTTCGAGAAGGTCGTCGAGGGCTGCCCCGTGCCGATCGTCTGCGCCGGCGGACCGAAGCTCGACACCGAACGGGCGGCGTTCGAGCTCGCCTTCGGCGCGATCCAGGCGGGCGCCCACGGACTCGACATGGGCCGGAACATCTGGCAGTCGGACCACCCGGTCGCGATGTTGAAGGCGCTCCGGGCGATCGTCCACGAGAAGGCGACCGTGAAGGAGGCCCTCGACGTGCTCGAGGGCGAGAAGAAGGCCGCCCCGGCCTCCGGGAAGCGAGCCGCGACGGCCTGAGCGCCCGGCGGGCGGTTCCTCCTCGGAACCATCATAAGGTCGACCTCGCTCGGCCCCGCCGCGCGGGGATTGCCAAGCTTGGCCAAAGGCGCCAGATTCAGGGTCTGGTCCCGTAGGGGTTCGTGGGTTCAAATCCCTCTCCCCGCACCGGGGGTTTGAACCCATCCCTCCGAAGGGGTCTCGAGAATCCGGATCGACTCACTGTCGACGGTCGCACTCGTTCAGCACGCGGGCGAGCCGCTCCCGCCATCCCACCCCGAAGCTGGCGGCGATCTCCACTTGGTCGGCGAGCTCCGGACGCTCCTGGGACCTCAGCCAGGTCGAGAGGGCCTCCAGCGTCCTCGGATGGCGAGCGACCTCCTCGGCGAAGGTGAGCGGCAACTCGCCTGCCACGGCGCGTGACGCCGACGCCTCTCGAAGGAGATTCGAGAGCCGTTGTGCCTTCAGGAAGTCGTCGAGGGCGGTCGTGGTCTCGGCCGGGGGAGAATGCACACGGCCGAATAATCTCCGCTGTGGAGGAGCAGAACGGATTCGGGGTCCTCTTGGGCGGCGCAGAGCACGGACACGGGACCGACGCGACCCGGTGGCCCGGCAGCAACGGGTGACCCGACGACCGGCCAACCGCTCGAAACGCCCCGATTTCCCCGCCGCCGACCGACCCCCTCCGCGTCGAATCCCAGCTCCTGGCCCCTCCCGGAGGGTCGCCCGGGACAGAACCCCGTCGGACGATGAACGGTTATCCAGGGTCCGGAATGGCCCCCCGGGACTCCGGGGAACGGCTGCCGGTGTCACCGAACATGGGAGGGTGCGCGTGAAAGCAATGGTCCTGCGGGCGGTGGGACCCGTGGAATCGCATCCGCTTCGTCTGGAGGAACTCCCGACGCCGGAACCGAAAGCGACCGAGCTCCTCGTCCGCGTCGATAAATGCGGGGTCTGCCGGACCGACCTCCACGTGGTGGAAGGGGACCTAGCGCCCCAGCGGGAGGCGGTCGTCCCCGGGCATGAGATCGTCGGGACGGTCGTGCGCGTCGGACCGGGCGTGCATACGGTCTCGGTCGGCGAACGGGTGGGGATCCCCTGGTTGCACCACACCTGCGGACGGTGCGAGTACTGTACCACCGGTCGCGAGAACCTCTGCGCAGAGAAGGTGTTCACCGGCTACACGGTGAACGGCGGGTACGCCGAGTACGCCATCGGCGAGGAGGGGTACACGTTTCCCCTGCCGGACGTGGACGCCGCCCAGTTCGCCCCGTTCCTCTGCGCCGGGATCATCGGCTACCGCGCGCTGAAGGTCGCCCTGCCCCGCCCCGGCGGCCGCATCGGGTTCTTCGGGTTCGGAGGGTCCGCCCACCTCACGCTGCAGCTCGCCGCCCGGCTCGGCTACGAGACGGTGGCGTTCTCCCGGAACGCGGCCCATCTCGAGCTCGCGAAAGAGGTCGGGGCCTCGGAGACGGTGCTCACCGCCGACCGCCCCACCGGCCCCAACCCTCCGCGGCTCGATGGCGCGGTCGTGTTCGCTCCGACCGGAGAGGTCGTGATCCAGGCGCTTCGCGAGCTCAAGAAGGGCGGGACGCTTTCGATCGCGGCGATCCACATGAGCCCGATTCCGTCGATCGACTACGACCGCTACCTTTTCGGCGAGCGGAAGATCGTCAGCGTCGAGGCGAACACTCGCGCGGACGCCCGGGAGTTCCTCGACCTTGCGCACCGGCTCCACCTCGAGAGCACCGTTCAGCTAAGGGCCCTCCGGGACGCCAACGCGGCCCTCGAGGAGCTGAAGAGCGGCCGCCTGTCGGGGGCGGCGGTCCTCGACTGCGCCTCGGCCTGAGGCGGGGCCTCCGGGCTCCTAAATAGCGCGGCGGGGTCCCACGGACGATGACGGCACGTCGGCGACCCTCGACCCGAAAGTCCCCGGTGCGGGTAGAGGTTCCCCCGGAGCTGAGGATCGAGGCACCGACCGCTCGGGTCATCCGGGTCGACCTCGTCGAGGACCCCCACGCCCACATCGTCTGCCGCGCGTGCGGCCGGATCCAGAGCGTCGAGCTCTCCGAACTCGACCGGCACTTCCTCACCGAGCTCGCCGGTCACCACCCGGACGGCTGGAGCGTGGACGGCATCGCGTTCTCCCTCATGGGAGCGTGCCGGCGCTGCCGCGAGGGCCCGACGCCGTAGGCCGTTCCCCGACCGGCGGGGGATCGAGATGACCGGATTCTTCACCTCCCCACGCATCGCGTGGGGGCCGGGCGCGCTCGAACAGTTGAGCGGTCTCGGCGCGCGGCGGGCCTCGGTCGTGGTCGACCCCGCCGTGGCGGCGCACCAGGGCCACCGGAGGATTGTCGAGGAGCTGACGAAGTCGGAGACCGTGGTCGAGGTCGTCGAGGCCGGGCCCGAGCCGGACCGGGTCGACTCCGTCAGCGCGCTCGCAGAGCGCCTGGGCCGCTTCGGACCGGATTGGGTCGTGGCGGTCGGCGGGGGCCGAACGATCGACGGCGCCAAGGCCGCCCGTCTCCTTTTCGAAAAGCCGGACCTTTCGCTCGCCGGACTCACCCCGGTCTTCGAGCTGCCGGACCCTCCCCGCTGTCGACTCGCGGCGGTGCCGACCACGAGCGGGAGCGGCAGCGAGGCGAGCTGGAGCGTCGACCTCCGGTCCTCCGAGGAGGACCGACCGATCGAAATCGCGCACCGGTCGCTCGTCCCCGAGTGGGCGATCGTCGATGCCGAGTTCGCCGCCGGTCTTTCGAACGAGCTCCGCCGGGATGGCGGGCTCGAAGCGCTCGGGCAGGCCGTCGAAGCGTACCTCTCCGCGTGGGCGAACCCGTTCTCGGACGCCCTCGCCCTCTCGGTCGTACGGACGGTCTTCGAGCGATTGCCGCACGTCCTCAAGTGGAGCGACGACCCGGATGCGAAGGAGGCCGTGCACTTTGCCGCGACCCTCGCAGGACTTGCCGCCTCGAACGCCCAGCGGGGCGTCGCACATGCCCTCGCACGGGCCCTCGGGCCGCCCACCGGGCTCTCCTACGAAATCCTGCTCGCGATTCTGCTCCCGCGAGTGCTCGAGTTCGACCGCCCCTCGACCCGCGACCGCATCGAGGCCCTCGCCCTCGTCGTCCACACCGCCGAAGACCGTGCTCCCCTCCCGTTCGAGGTGCGACTGTCCCGCCTGTACGAAGCGCTCCGGGTGCCGCCGTCGCTCGAGGCGGCGGGCGTCGATCGACACCGCCTCGAAACAGACCGCGGCCGCATCGTGGCGAACACGCTCCGCTCACCGGCCGTGCTCGCGAACCCTCGAGTACCGGGAAACCGGGAAGTGGAGCTCCTCTTGGACGAGCTCTGGGGACGATCCGGACCCCGACCGTGACCGCCTGACCCCCGTCGAAGCCGCGTTGGCCGCGCTACGGGGTTTCCGGGGTTACCGTCTAAATATCCGGAAAGGTCAATAGCTCGTGCTTTCGGGTTCAGGTTCTTCCGGGTCCGACCGCCCCGGGACCCCCTCCGACTCTCGTCAGATCCTGAACGCCCTCGACTCGGCCCGAATCCAGCGGTTCCACTTCCGGACCATCCTCGTGGCCGGGATGGGATTCTTCTCGGACGCCTACGACCTGTTCGTCATCTCCCTCGTGCTTCCGATCCTCGTCGCCCTGGCGCCGGGCGGGGCCATCGGGAAGACCGAGCTCGCGTTCCTCGGCTCGGCCGCCCTGATGGGGGCGGCGGTCGGTCAGTTGTTTTTCGGCTGGCTCGGGGACCGACTCGGCCGTCGGAAGGTCTTCGCCCTGACGCTCACAGTGATGGCGATCGCCGCGATCGGTAGCGCCCTCAGCACCCCAATCGGCGGGCTCTCCACCGTCACCGTGCTGATTCTCTGGAGATTCGTCCTCGGCGTCGGGGTCGGGGGCGACTATCCGATCAGCGCGACCATCATGAGCGAGTATTCGAACGTGCAGAGCCGCGGCCGCCTCGTCGCGAGCGTCTTCGCGATGCAGGGGTTCGGGCTCCTGGTCGGGGCGGGCACGAGCCTCGCGGTGGTGTTCCTCGCGCCGAGCCTCGACCTCTCCTGGCGCCTCATCCTCGGGCTCGGCGCGGTCCCGGCGATCCTGACGATCTACTTCCGGACCCGGATGCCCGAGACCCCGAGGTTCAGCCTCGCCCAGGGAGCCGTCGGGGAGGCGGCGCGAACCGTCGGGTCGATCACGGGCGTATCGGTCGCCCCCACCGGTCCCGCGCGAGCTTCCCGCGTCCCCCTGCGCCAGTTCTTCCGGACGTACGGCCTTCTGATCTTTGGGACGGCGTCGACCTGGTTCCTCCTCGACGTCGCGTTCTACTCGACGAACATCTTCAACCCGATCATCCTCAAGGAGATCGGCTTCGCCAACGCCGCGTCGTACCCCCCGTTGCAGCAGGTCCGCCTTCTCGCCGAGGGGAACGTGCTGATCGCGCTCTTCGCCTCCGTGCCCGGATACTGGGCGGCGGTCGCCCTCATCGACCGCGTCGGTCGCCGGCCGCTCCAGTACATCGGCTTCGGCGTGATGGCTGCGGCGTTCCTCACGCTCTCGTTCGGCTGGGGGTCCCTCGTCGGAATCATCCCGGCCTTCCTCGCGATCTACGGGCTCACGTTCTTCTTCGCCAACTTCGGCCCGAACACGACCACGTTCGTCTATCCGAGCGAGGTGTTCCCGACGGCCTTCCGCACGACGGGCCACGGCATCGCGGCGGCCGCCGGCAAAATCGGGGCGGTCGTCGCGGTGTTCGTGTTCGCCAGCTTCTACGTCGTCTACGGCCTCCCCTGGTTCTTCGGCCTCTTGGCCGTCGTCTCGTTCGTCGGATTCGTCCTCACGCTCGCGCTCCTGCCCGAGACGTCACAACGCTCGCTCGAAGACGCCTCGGGGGAGGACGAGCTCGCGGTGCTCGTCCGTCGGTTCTCCACGTACTTGCGCTCGCTTTCCCTGACCGCCCAGCAGGCGGCACTCTCGCTCCGCGCTCTCCTCGCGGACCCGACAACGAACCGGGACGCGAAGGTCGCGGAGGTTCAGGCGATCGAGCACTCGGCCGATGAAGAGGTCCACCGGATCTACGTGGAGCTCAACAACCGTCGCCTGAGCTCGGATGTCCGCGCCGACGTCGGTCACCTCGCGAGCGCGCTCGACGATATCGTCGACGGGATCGAGGCCGTCGCGAACCGGGTGAAGACGTACAACGTTACGGAGACCCGTCCGGAGCTGGGTCGATTCGCGGACATCGTGGTCGAGTCCGTCGACCACGTGGCGAACGGTATCCTGGGGTTGGACGAACTCTACCGCGGTGCCCCGGCGAACTTGAACCGGGCGATCATCGAGGTCAACCGTCTCGAGAACGAGGCGGACGACCTATTGAGTGACCTTCTCGAGAAGCTGTTCAGCGGGACGGACCCCGTGGAGATCCTGAAGTGGAAAGATTTCTACGAGCGGCTCGAGGTCATCACCGACCGTTGCGAGGACGTGACGGACGTCTTCCAGGACCTCGAGGTTCGCTACGCGCCCGGGGCCTGAGCCGCGACGCCACGGCCCGCGGGGACGGCCGCGGCGTCCGCGGGGGGCGACTCGACCGCGCGGTTGATGGCGATCTCCGCGAGGTCGCTCGCGTAGAACGCGCTCCGCTCGAGGCTCTCGAGGACGTAGGCGAGCCCCACCGCGAGGCGGCCGCGCTTCGAGGTGAGTTCGTGGAGGACGTTCTCCCGCTCCCGGGTGATGGTGTGGGCCGCGTCGATCACTTGGTTCGCCTTTCCGATGTCCCGCGAGTCGAGGCAGTCGAGGGCGTCCGAGAGCGCGGTCGCGGCGGCGGTCGCCATGCGGTCGAGTTCGGTGACGAGCCTCTCCGGCGTCCGCTCCCGGCCGAGGATCGTGACGGTCTCCGCGATCCGGACCGCGTGGTCGGCGATCCGCTCGAGGACGCGCGAGGCAAGGAGATACGTCGAACACTCGGGCAGCGTGAGGTCGACGGTGGCGAGGATCCGGGCGTCCCGGAGCGCGCTCGTCACCTGCTTTTCGAGGAACCAGTGGAGGCGGTCGACCTCCCAGTCCCGCTCGATCACGTCGCGGGCGATCGCGCTATCGCGCGAGCGGAACGCCGCCATCGAATCCGTCTGCATCGAACGGACCATCTGGTGCATCCGTCGGATGATCGACGGGATTGGGAGCGGGTTCTGACCGACGACGTCCTGGAGGATCACCGACTCGGCCGTCTCCTCGAGGATCTCGGGGCCGATCATCCGCTGCGCGAAGCTGCGGATCACCTCGCGCGTCCGAGGGCCCATTCGGCCGGGGGTGCGGACCTCGAGGAGCGGATAGCCGGCGATGTACTCGCCGATGAGCCGGCGGAAGAGGTGCTCCTCGTTCATGTCGTTCCGGACCTCGACCACGCGCCGCTCCATCTCGGCGGGGTTCGCGGACTCCGCGAAGAGCGTGAGCGAGCCGTCCGCGCGCGGCGTGAAGAACAGCACGTCCCCGGGACCGAGCCCGCGGGCCGTCACCCAGTTCTTCGGAAGCGAGATGATGAAGGTTGATCCCCCGGTTTTCTGGATACGACGGCCGTGGAACCCGCCACTGCTACGCATTGATAGTAGTTGGGCGGATTCATCATTCTCTATATAGCCATGGTCCGAGCCGCGACCGTACCGCGTCCGGTTCGGCTCCTCGATTCCTCGCGGAGTGCACCCTAAATACGTCGGGGGCGGGTGCCGAGCGGTCGCGGAAGCATGGAGGGGCCGGACCGGCGATTCTCGTTCCGAGGCCGCACGCACTCGGCCCGGGACGGCGAGACGCTCCTCTCGGCGCTCGCGCGCGACCGATTACCCCTCGTGCACCGGTCGATCCAGTACCACCGTCCCCAGGGACCGTTCTGCGGGATCGGCCACTGCACGGGCTGTCTCGTCCGGGTCAACGACCGGCCGAACGTGCGCGCCTGTCGGTACGAGCCGGCGCCGGGCGACATCATCACCACCGAGAACGCCTGGCCGTCCCCGAACTGGGACGCGTACGCGACGATCGGCTTCCTCACGCCGGGCGGCGTCGACAGCCTCCACGGGCTCCGGCGGCCGGCGTTCGCCACGCGCCTCTTCCAGCGAATGGTCCGCCGCTTGGCGGGCACCGGCGCTCCGCCCACGGACGCCGCCGCCCGGGCGATCGCCGCCCCGGCCGTCGAACGCTCGACAGAGGTCGTCGTCGTCGGCGCGGGAGCCTCCGGCCGTCCGGTCATCTCGGCGCTCGTGGCCCGCGGGGTGTCCCCAATCGTGTTGGACCGCGCGCTCCGCGCGCCACCGCTCGACGGGGGTGAGCTCTTCCCGGCGACGACCGCGGTGTTCCTCCCGCCTCCCTCCGAAACCGGCGCCCGCCCGTTCACTGTGCTCGCGTTCCGTGAGCCGGCGCAGGGGGTACGCATCCGCGCGCACTCGGTGGTGGTCGCGACGGGCAGCTACGACGCGTCGCTCCTCTTCGGAGGGAACGACCGCCCGGGGGTCGTCAGCGCCGACGCGGCGCTCTCCCTCGCCGCTCCTCCGCGCCGCCCTCCGTTCCGCCGGGCGGTCGTCGTGGGCGGAGGTCCCCGGGCCGCCCGGGTCCTCGAAACGCTCGGCCCCGCCGTGGAGGCGGTCGTCGCGCCGGGGGAGATCCGCCCCGAGGTCGTGCGGGTCGCGAACGAGCACGGCGTGCTGCTCTACCCGCGCTCCCTCCTCATACGGGCCGCGGGGCGTCGGTACGTCCGGTCGGTGCATCTCGAAGCTCGGGGCAGTGGCGTGCGCACGACGATCGGGTGCGATGCGGTCATTCTCGCCCATCGCCGGATTCCGCACGCCCAGCTGTTCTTCCAGGCCGGCGCGGCGATGGAGTGGCGGCCCGGCGTCGCGGCGTACGGTCCGAGAGTGCTCGCGAGCGGAGCGACGAGCGTACCCGGCCTCTTCGCAACCGGTTCGGCCGCCGCGATTTTACCCTCGGAGGCCGCGCGGCACGCGGAGACGGTCGCGGACGCGGTCGTGCGCGGGGCTCCGTCGAACGATCCGGCGCGCTTACCGGCCGAGGTCCCCACCGAGCTCCTCGGGTACTACCGCGAGCTCCTGCGCACGCCGGGGCACGGCCGATGGACCGCGTGTCCGTGCGTGGATGTGCTCGTGAAAGAGGTCGAGAACGCGGTGCGAGCCGGGTACCGCGGCATCGAGGTGATCAAGCGGTACTCGAGCCTCGGCACCGGGATCTGTCAGGGACGCTATTGCCTCCCCGATGCGCTCCTCCTCCTCTCGCTCCTCGAAGGCCGGCCGCCGAACGAGGTCGGCTACATCACCCAGCGACCGCCGGTGGTCCCGACGCCGCTGGCCGCC
>Ga0187769_10002861_pt1 | contig 10199 bp, 3 predicted proteins | sample 0116_SJ02_MP02_1_FD_133140 | JGI IMG/M metagenome (GOLD analysis project Ga0187769, IMG submission 133140) | Tropical peat soil microbial communities from peatlands in Department of Meta, Colombia - 0116_SJ02_MP02_10_MG | ecosystem: Environmental > Terrestrial > Soil > Wetlands > Peat | place... | reverse complement strand
TGGATAAGTGTGGCCGTCTCCGATCCGGCCGCTCAGGACGACGGCGCGGGGAGTTTGGAGCACCGCTACCGGGCGTTCCTCGAGTTCCTGCGTGTACCGCTCACCCGCGCTGAAGGGGCTCTCGCCGAAGCAGCACCGACGAGCAACGCGGAGCAGACGAGGGTGGAGTCGTTGCGACGCAAGTACGATCGGTTGCTGGCCGTGCTCGCTGCACTTCACGAGTCCCCCCAACCGAGCGAAGAGGAGATTGCGCACCGACAAGGTCTCACCCGCAACCAGGTGAAATATGCGATTGAGCGCATTCGGGAAGAGTTCAATTACTTCTTCCCTGAGCTGGCTCGGGAGGCACAGGGACGCCGCAAACGCCAGGGTGGCGAGTCTTGAGCAGCGTCACTAGTGAGAAGTGGCTGTGGATAGCGGCGAAATTTCACCGTGGGCCAGCTTCGGCCCGTCGTTTCCGGAGCGACGGCAGATTGCGCCAGCGCGCCGGGTCCCGGCAGACCTGCGACGGCTCAGTTGTCCCTGCCGCGCAGCTGCATTCGGGTATCAAAATGAGTAGTCTGAGAATGCGTCAGCCGGTTCCGTGTTCACAGTCGGCCGGCGCGGCCAAGACCGGGGAGGCCCTGTATGACGCGTAGCCTCAAGTCCGGAAGCTTTGAGGACTTCGTGCGTTGGCTCGCAGAAGCCAGGCCCGGAGACGGGACGGAAGTTCCTGATCCAGACCCGGAAGTGCGCTCTGCATCCCGCGAGGCTTGGCAGCAGCACCAGTCGCTGCAATCAGCGCAGCGTCAGGCCCTTGCCGAGCGGGTCCGAGCCGGTACGTACGTTGAGGCGCTTGAGCTTATGGTGGCGGCGGATACGGATCGCAGCCGCTGGCTCCCGCGGCTGCGCACGCCGAACGGGTTTGCCATTTCCGCGCTCTACGCAACCCCGTCCGCTCCCGGAGTGGCGCCGGTTGGCCTGCTCGTTGAGTGCCCGGCTGACCTGATCGAGATCTTCAAAGGCCAGCGCGTTCACGTTGCAGCCGCCGGACGCTGGGTGGAGATCGGTGAGATCGACGTCGACGGTAAGGCGATGGGCGATCTGCCGGAAGGATTCGAGTTCACGCCGCCATTTTCTTTCCGGATCGGGACCCTTGCTCCCCAACCGGCGGAGCTGCAGAGACCCGACGAGCCGGCATGAATTTCCGGCTTCTGCTGGCGGCGTCGGGTCATGCCGCGACGGCCCGCGCGGTGCCGCTGCGAGCTGAGGTATTTCAGACCTCCCCCGGCGGAGAGGACGTAGCCGTCAGTTTCCGGCCCAACCGGTCAGATGACTTGTATACGTCCGCAAAGGCGGGCGCTCAACTGGCGTACCGGGTTCTCTTCGGCGAAGGTGTCGTTCGCTCTCAGCTGGCGGTCCGTCTGGAGTTGGAGGACGCCCCGGAGAACGTGCTCGGGCGTAGTGCTGACCTCGCGCTGGCGCTGGCAATCGTGCGGCGGGCTTACGAGGCCAGCGGTCGTCTCGCGCCGACTCCGAACCAGCCTACATCGATCGCCGCCACGGGAATCCTCGACGTCGATGGTGCGGTGCGCGCCGTCGACCACCTGACAACCAAGCTTGAGGCAGCGTGCAGCGCATTCGGCGCGACACCTGCGACCCTCTTTTTTCCTTCCGAGAGCTTCGTGGATGGCAGCATCGCAGATCTTCAGCGGCAGCACCCGGCCATTCGCTTCATCCCAGTCGATCATCTGGATCAAGCGCTCGAGGCTCTGGGGATCCCGCTCGAGCGCATCTACCTGCGTAACCCGTTCCGCGGCCTTCAGTACTTCGAGTATGAGCATCACGCTATTTTCTTCGGGCGGGACGTGGAAATCCGCACGGTGGTCGAGCAGCTTCTGCGCCGCGAGGCGAACCGTGCTCCCGGGATCCTGGTCGAAGGCGCGAGCGGGAGTGGCAAGAGCTCATTCATGCGGGCGGGGATTCTGCCGGCGCTCGTCAATCCCTGCTCACAGGCCGCGAACGTCCAGGAATGCCTCCGCCGCCGGCCTATCCAGGACAGCGTACGACATGGCATCTGGCGCCCGGGACATCTATCCAATTCAGCTGACGAGGCGCAGATCGCCCAGTCGATCCTGGGATGCTGGCGTGCGCTGCCGGAGCTCGCCGGCAAGTTACCTTCGCGCGTCAAATCGCTCGAGGCGCTAGCGGACGAGCGCCGCAGGGGCTGGCCTTCCGTGCAGCGATTCGTGTGGCTGATCGACCAGTTCGAAGAATTGTTCGCTCTCGGATTTGACGCGCCCATCATCGACGCAGTCGCTTGCTTTCTGATGCGTCTTCAGTCCGAAGGCGTCTGGACCCTCGCCTGCATGCGCGTTGATGCGGTACCGCAGCTCAAGCAGCACGCAACCTTCAGAGAAGTGTTTGGTTCAAACGAGGGTCAGTATTACCTCGACATTATGAGAGGAACCGCGCTCGATGATGTGATCACGCGCCCCGCGCAGGCTGCAGGGCTCTCATTCGGCGCCACGCCTTCGGGGCAGCGCCTGGACCACGTGCTGCGCGAAGAGCTGTACCCTACACAGGAGAATACGCTGCCGTTGCTGCAGTTCACGTTACAGGAGCTATACCGGCGACGGTCCGGGAACGTATTGCTCTACGAGACGTACGCCGAACTCGGTGGCTTGTCGGGAAGCGTGGCGACGGCTGCGGAGGCTGCAATCCAGGCAGATCTCGCCGAGTCCGAGCAGGTGTTGCCAGGTATTTTCCGTAGTCTGATTAGCGTGGACGACGAAGGCCGACCTTCCAAGCGCTACGCCCTGCTGGCAGACGTCACGAGTGACCCGGCGCAACGCAAGCTGCTCGACCGCATGGTCAACGCGCGACTGTGTGTCAGGGATCAACACGACGGCTCGGCAGTCGTCGCTTTCGCTCACGAAGCGTTGCTGCGGACCTGGCCTCGGCTGCGGGACTGGCTGAGTCGGGAAGGAGCGCTGCTACAGGTGCGCGAGCTGGCGCAGCGCGAGACTCGGCTCTGGCTCGAGCACGGGAGGTCCCACGCCTGGCTCGCCGCGGCCGACAAGGTAGTGTCGTTCAGGGCACTCGAGACGGCAGCGATTCCGCTTGCCGCCGAGACACGCGACTTCATCGACCGTTCCGAGCAGCAGGTACGGCGAACAACACGAATCAAACACGCCGCGGTCGCTCTCATTGTGCTGCTGGCCATCGCCGCCTCGATCGGCGCGTGGATGGCCTCACGCAGGGAGCACGAGGCGCAATATCAGACCGCACAGGCCCGCAAAGCGCAGCTGAGAACGCTCACGCAGGTTGCTACTGAGCGGCTCAAGGATGGTGACCTTACGCTGGCGCGCGGAATCATCCTTGAGGTTCTCAAGCGTGTGCCGGCGTCCGAGCGTCCGGACCCCGAGGCCGTGAATGTCTTTCAGGAGACGCGCGCGAACGATGCGGGACTCGCGGTGCTCGCGGGGCACACCGCTCCCGTCCACGATGTCGCTTACTCTCCGGACGGCTCGCGGATCGTGAGCGCCTCAAACGATCATACGGCGCGTATCTGGGATGCCCGCACCGGTGTGCAACTACAGGTCCTGACCGGCCACGCGAGGGAAGTCAGGTCAGCGGTCTACTCCGCGGACGGGACCGAGATACTGACAGGCTCCCTCGACGGCACGGCCCGGACCTGGGATGCCCGCACCGGCAGTCCGCGTCGCGTACTACACCATGCCCGCCTGGTGGCCTGCGCGAGCTATTCGCCCGACGGCACGAGGATACTCACGGCAGGCGATGGGCGTTGGCGCGTATGGGACGCAGCTAGCGGCGCATCGCTGGCCGAATTCTCCGGTCACCGTTCGGGTTGCGCCAGGTATTCACCGGACGGCACGAGGATCGTGATGAGCTCGGACGATCAAGGACCGGTCCGGATTTGGGACGCGCACACCGGTTTGCCACTCGTGGCGCTGAACGTGCCCGCGTACGTGCTCGCGGCCGTATATTCGGCCGACGGCCGACAGGTCGCGACGACTTCGAAAGATGGCACCGCGCGCACCTGGGACGCCCGCTCGGGCGCCCCGCTCCTCGTGCTCAGCGGCCACCAGGGCGATGTCTACTCTGCGGTTTGGTCGCCCGACGGCGCAATCATCGCGACGACCTCAGAAGACAAGACCGTGCGGATCTGGGACGCGAAGCAAGGGACCCAGATCAAAGTGCTGACGGGCCACATCGGTATGGTACTCACAGCGGCTTTCTCGCCCGACGGGATGCATCTGGTCACGGGAGGGTGGGACTCGGTCGCACGCGTCTGGGACCTGGCGGGGGGACCGCACGCCGTGGTCCTCTCGGGTCACACCGAAGGTGTCGGGGGCGTAGCCTACTCTCCCGACGGGTTACGAGTGGCCACCTCCTCCTGGGACAAGACGGCTCGAGTCTGGGATGCGCGCACGGGAGCACAGTTGGCCGTGCTGTCGGGTCATACGGCGGAGCTCGACTCCGTCGCATATTCGCCCGACGGCTCGCACGTCGTCACCGCATCGGGCGACAAAACGGCCAGAGTCTGGGACGCATACACCGGAGAGCCACTGTTGACGCTGTCCGCCCCGGAGGGGGTTCAGATGGCCGGCTATTCTCCGGACGGCGGGCGCATCGTGGGTTTTTTTTATGACCTGAGATTCGGCATCTGGGATGCCCACACTGGAAAGCTGTTGGCGATAAGCCCGGGTCATCACGCCAATAACACCGGGGTGGAAGGGGGCTCCGCCACATATTCTCCCGACGGCCGCTGGATTCTCACAGGCTCCTTGGATAAGACGGCCCGCGTGTGGGACGCTAACACGCTCGCACCGGTGGCGGTTCTTCTCCACTCCGACATGGTCAGCGCCGCGTCCTATTCGCCCGACGGCACGCGCATTGTCACCGCAACCGACGATCGCAACGCGTACGTCTGGGATGCTGCCACCGCAGTCCGGATCGGGGTCCTGTGGGGACACCATTCGCCCGTCGGCTGCGCGGCCTTCTCACCGGATGGCAGCCACATCGTGACTAGCTCCGGCGACTCCACGGTCCGGATCTGGGATGCGCATTCCATGACTCAGCTGGCTGTGCTCGCAGAACACAGCACATGCGAGGTCGCATGGTCGCCGGACGGTATGCACGTGGCAGCGACCGACTCCTCGGATAACGCGGCGAGCATCTGGGACGCACGTATTCCCGCCGATCTGCCGGGACAGATCCTGTGGGACCAGGCGGCCGAGCCCGACCCGCTCTCCGACGTGCAGCGAACGCAACTCGGGTTTCCACCGGCGATTTCATTGTTGGGCGACAGCAGTCCTGAATCGGGCGCTGGCCGCTCGGCGGCTGCAACCCGGCCTTCCCCATGTGATCTGCAGGCGGCCGCCTTCTACGACCCTGATCGGCGAGCGCAGGGCGTCGATCAGACATCGATCAATCCCGAGCTCGCGAGCGCAAGCTGCGTGCGGGAAGCCGCGTCCAAGGAGGCGAGTGCCCGGACGATTTACCAGGCCGGGCGCGCACTGAGAGCGAGTGGACAATGGAAGGTGGCGCGTCAGTACTTCGAGCGCGCGCTTGCAAAGAACTATTCGGCCGCACGGATCGATCTCGCGTTGCTGCTCAGCGACCCATCAGCCGCGATGTTAGACCCTGATCGTGCCGTTTCGCTGCTCGAGCAGGCCTGGGACGAGGGAATCCCGATCGCCGGCTTCGAGCTCGGGGCGCTCTACGAGCGTGGCGCTTTGTCCGGGGACGGCACCGGCCACCCATGGCTTCCGGATCCCGCAAGGGCTTCTCGCTGGTACCAGGAGGCCGCCAAACGTGACGAGCCCAACTCGCTCGCTCGGCTCGCGCAGCGCGTCGAGACCGAGGCGGTCACGCGGGCCAGCGCGGCACAGGATCCGCAACTGCTCACTGCCTTCACGCTCTACGCCCGTGCTGTCGCACGTGCCGAGGCGCTCGATTGGCCGGTCAGCGTTTGGAGGCCCTGGCGCTACCGGCGAGCGTCGCTTGCCCGGGTGTTGGCAGCCGACGGCATGATGCAGCAAACCGCTGACTCATACCGGCGCGTGCTGCGCGACGCGCGGCGCTAAACACGTATTCGAAAGTCCGCTTTCGCGAGAGTTACCGGCTACCACTGAGTGGTGGCTCCCGACCGTGCGGTTGCCGCGCGATTCGGCGCGAACGCCTTACCACTGTGCCGTGACGTGCGTAAACAGGTACCTTCCCATCGCATCGTACACTCCTGGGAAAGTGTTACCGTTGCATAAAACGCCTCCACAGTCGCCTCCGACCACCAAGGGTGGCACCTTGTCGGTGAGGTTGTTGACCCCCAGCTGTAGTCTGACGTTCATATACAGGTTGAAGCTCCCTGTCAGATCGAGATAGCTGAACGCCGGAATATGCGACAGCGGCAGGTACGCGTTTTGCGTCGCGAGGAAGGGGTTCGAGCTAGTCTGTGCGTCCTGATTTGCCCCGTAGTAACGCCATCGCAGATTGACATCGAGCCCGTCCCACGGCGTTGACCAGGTCACATTGAGCACGTGGCGCCATTGCGGATTCGAAGTGCCACAGCTTGAGCCGTAGTACGCCACGCAGTCATATGATCCAAAGCCCGACACCGGCGTGACCTGGTAGCTCCGCAGATACGTGCCTGCGAGCGCGAACAACAACGACCCGCTCGCCGGCAGGGATATGCGGTAGCTGGCATTGATATCGATGCCCGTGGTCGAGAACTCGCCGCCGTTGACCGCCAGATCTGAGATATACCCCGAGGGGGTGAGCCACAGAGAGCCCAGCGCATCGCGGTGGATCGACGGGCAAAAGCGCGCCGCCTGTGCAGGGTTCCCCACACTGTCCAGGCAGTACTGCAGGATCGTGTCATAACCCAGCGCCCCGATGACGCCCCAGATCCGGATGTTGAAGTAGTCGACCGAGAGCTGCAGGTTCGGCACACGGCTCGGCTGAAGCAAGAGTCCCACCGTGTACGTATCAGCCGTCTCGGGGTTCAGTTGCGGATTCCCGCCCGTCAGTCCGTTGTACTGGTCCAAGGGGTTCGCCAGGATGTGGCCGTACCGGTTCGGTTTCACGCCGGTCAGCTCGCAGGCCGCCAGCGAGGCCGTGGGATTGCCTGCGCACGGGTCGAGGCTGCCGTCCGCAGGGCTGATGAGCTGCGGGTAGAAGAACTCGCCGATGTTCGGTGCGCGCACGGCGCGGCTATAGCTGCCGCGCAAACGAACATCGGTCACCGGTGCCCATTGAAGACCGAGCTGGTAGGTCTTGGTGCTGAAGCCCTGGCTGTACCGGGAGTAACGATAGCCGCCCTGCACCCAGAGATCCTCGGCGAGTGTCCTGTCGCTGGCGAGCGGCAAGCGCGTTTCCGTGAACAGCTCCTTGACCGTGAATTCGCCCGCCACCGGGAGCGTTGCTCCGGGAACGCCGGCGATGTCGCCCTTCTGGGTCACGTAGTCCGGCAGGTATGCCGATTGTTCCTCGCGCCATTCGGCCCCGACATTGAGCTGCAGCCCCTGTTCCGCCCACGGCAGCCTTACCCCGTGCTTACCGAGGTCGCCCGTGACCGAGCCCGACACGATTTGCTCGGTCGCGCTGCCCTGCTGGGAGTCTGGAAGTGCCAGGAATCCGAGAGCGGCCGGAGTGACTCCGCTCGGCACCCAGATATTCCAGGGCACGCATTTAGAGGCCGGGGCGTAGGACGTAGCGGGCGACACAAGCGGACCCGACACTCCGGTCGGCCCGCCGCAGACCGGCCCGCTCGGCCCCGGCAGCACATTCAGCGCCTGCTGGATCTGGGAGTTGCCGAGATCATTCTCGGTCGTGTCCTGGATGTCCACCGTGCCGCGCAGCGCGTAAGCGTTGTACGTCCAGGTGCCCGACAAGTTGCCCTTGACGCCGAGTACCTCGCGTTCCGCGTCGTTGACGAACTCCGAGATCCGGTCGCCGCCCTCGACGTTGCGGCGATAGATGTACATGTTGAGTCCGGGATAGTTCTTACCGTCCCAGACCTCGTATGCTCCGCCGTTGGCGGTGAGATTCGCGGGGGTGCAGAGCGTCACCCGCTCCTGCGCCGTCAGCAGCGGGTCGGCACATGGAATGAACGAGGGGATGCCGAAGTCTCCGCTCGGGGCGATCTGAGCAGCCATCGAGTTACGCATGTACATAACGGTCGAGTACACGTTCAGGTGCGAGTTGAGGTCATAGTTGATGAACGAGCCCGCCGTCCAGCGCTCGTTCGGCACCTGGAAGTAACCCACCGGTGCATAGTTGTACAGGTCGGCAGGCTGCACAAAAGGCCGGAACACCCCTGTCTTGGGATCGACCGTATGATTGATGAGGGTTGCGCTGCTGCTGAAGGCGAGGAAATTGCCGCCGCGGGAAGCAATCGAACCTGAGCAGGCCAATCCCGTGTACGGTGGCCCGCTCGTCGGTACGGGGCTGAGCGTACAGGCGCTGTAGTCGAACTTGCTCTCGAGCGTCGCGGACTGGTTGTCATAGGTGATGTAGGCCGTGGCATTGCCTCTGTTGTCCGCGAACTTCGATCCGATGATGACGGAGGCGTTTTTGCCGAATGCGGTGTTGACACTGCTTGGCGGCAGAGAATCGTCGGCGGCTGTAACCAGGGGCGAAACACCGTTCTGATTGAGGTTGTCGTGCTGGTTGAAGTGGTAGCCCGCGTCGACTTTGATTCCATCGAAACGCGTAGTGATGATGAAGTTCACCACTCCTGCTACCGCGTCCGCTCCGTAAACCGTTGAAGCACCGCCGGTGAGCACATCGATCCGCTGAATGAGGGCGGCCGGAATCTGATTGATGTCCGACCAGTTGCGTCCATCGGCCGACCCGGGGCCTAGCCGCAGACCATCCACCAGCACCAGCGTGCGCTGGGCGCCGAGGCCACGCAGATCCACCGCGGCAGTGCCGTCGGCTCCATTGTTGACGGTGGAGTTCATGTCGGCAAAGACCATTGGTAGGGTGTTGAGGATGTCCTCGACCCGCGTGAGCCCCGTTTGCTCGATAGCAGTCGCCGACACGGAAGTGATTGGATGAACTGAGACTTCATTGGGGGCCTGCAGGCGCGACCCAGTGACAACGATCTCCTCGAGTGATTCGGGGGGCGCGACCGGTATCGGGGGTTCCTGGGCGTGGAGCGCAGCGAACTCGCCGGCGGTGGTTGCCGCAGCCAACGCAACGCGTACCGCCTGTCGCAGGCGGCGATTGGTCGCCACTTCTTGGCCCCCCTGAAACACTGAATAGCATTTTCTGAGGGAGTGGTGAAGTCTCCCGCGGTCAGGATTACCGCGCAGAGAGCTCCGAGCTGTGCGATGGCGCTCGACACCAATAACACGGTGAAGGATGCAGTTTCTGGCACGCCACAAGTCAATCGCGGAATTGCCGTTCGCCCACCCGAGCGAGAAGGACGACCCAAGGTGTCCTGCGGTGCTAAGGCGAGCGCGAACTCCAAGAGCCTTCGGGGGAAGAAGGGGCAGGGGTTTCCACTTCGGTACCCAATCCAGCGTCACCCAGGAGCGCCTACCGTCACCTACCGAAGTGCTGATTTGTCCTAAATGGTTGTTTTAGGTGACGCTGGGTGTTCGTGGGTGCAGATTGACGAGGACTGAAAATCCGCGTGTCGGCAGTTCGATTCTGTCCCTGGCCACCATCAAATCAAATTGTTAGATCAAAGAGTTGCGTAGGCGCGCATTGGCTCTGTGTCCAATATCGGCGCTGGTGTCCAATATTCGGTCCGCTGTTCACTTGACCAAATCGAGCTGCGAGCGCGGGCGGATTCGTCGTGTTGCGGCCATGAGCAGCCAGTCCGCCCAGCTGACAGTGACAGACAGACTCATGGCTTGGAATTGCTCATGCCAGGACCGGTTTTGTCGTAGACGTTGAAGAACTCGTCCGGGAGGATCCATGCAACTCCATTTTCCGGAGTCTCGAGGTTGTCCTGTGTCAGGGTGACGACACGCGCCTTCCAGCCTGGCGGAAGATGCTTGAAATTCGTCGCGCCTTTGGCAATGAATTGTTCGTATGTCATTTGCGGTTTCAGGCCCAACTGAAACCCCTTCATGATCCAGGTGTTGCCGGAAGGGTCGTCCAGCACCATGACCGTCGTGCCCTTGCCCCAATTGACCTTGCTCTTGCGCGCGATCGATCCCGGCTCATAAGCCTTGGTGTCAGCG
>Ga0187769_10002860_pt1 | contig 10200 bp, 11 predicted proteins | sample 0116_SJ02_MP02_1_FD_133140 | JGI IMG/M metagenome (GOLD analysis project Ga0187769, IMG submission 133140) | Tropical peat soil microbial communities from peatlands in Department of Meta, Colombia - 0116_SJ02_MP02_10_MG | ecosystem: Environmental > Terrestrial > Soil > Wetlands > Peat | place... | reverse complement strand
GTGTCCTTGACCCGCCCGTCGGGCCGCTGATTGACCGCGAACATGCAGAGCGGCGGGTCCTCGCAGAACACGTTGAAGAAGGAAAACGGCGCCGCGTTCACGACGCCGGTCTGGCCCACGCTGGTCACCCAGGCGATCGGCCGCGGCAGCACAAAGGAAGTAAGCAGCTTGTAGCGCTCACGGGGCGAGAGATCGGCGGAGGCATATTCCATGGCAGGGTCATGGTTGGGCGGGCTTGTCGCAGGTTAATCAATAAAGCGGACATGTGAGGGAAGCAGGTCAATGTCTGCTTATGACCGCTAGCAGACTTTTGCGTCTGCCGGGCGTATGCTTCGCAGATAGCGTAATGTTGTATTTAGTCCCCTTCGAGGTCGCGTGACGAATGCGAATCCCGTTCACACTGCTGATTGCTGTGGTCCTCGCTCCGGCAGCCAGCGCTGGAGGCCCGAGACTGACCGTCAAACAGGTGAGCGAAATTCTTGCGAAGACTGCCCCCGGACATCTAGCCGATTTTTCGTATAAGGATCTCAGTTTCCTTGACTTGAGCGATCTCGATTTCAGGCAAGCGAAGCTCGTCGGTGCGAACCTATACGGGGCGGACCTATCGCGTGATAATTTGTCTGGGGCAGATCTTTCGGGAGCAAATCTTGACCACACAGTAATCACACGCACAAATTTTGCCGGTGCCAATTTAGCGAACGCGAGCCTATACGATAGCGCTGCCTATTCGACCCTGGAGCCATCTCCGGCCGAAGCTCCGAATTTTGTAGGCGCCAACCTTTCGCGTGCGCACGTGGTCGCTCGGCTGAATTACGTTGACATGCATGGTGCTGATCTGACAGGCGTCCACATGAGTATGGCAACGGACCATTTGATAACTGCTGTCCAGAACAACGATCTCTCCGGCTGCAATCTTTCCGATGCCAATCTGACCGATGCTGACTTGCGACAAGTACGTTTGACATTCGCCAATCTGACAAATGCAAATCTCTCGGGCGCCACTTTGGTTTCTAGTGATATGACGCGCGCTGATCTAAGTGGAGCAAATGTCGCCGGGGCTAACCTGACCGGTGTCGATTTAGACGGGACCGTGATGCGCCATGTGAAAGGTCTTCAGGAAGCGAAGGGGCTTGATCGTGCGCGAAACTGGGACAAGGCAGTCCGCTGACGCCCACTTAGCAATGTCCGCTTCTCTAATCGGCCGGTCTGAGTCAAGCGCTTTCAAGGTGTCGCTGTCACTCGCGGGCTCGTGCGCCATATTGGCGCTAAGTCGTAAAGTGTTCGTGCACTGCTGCCCCATTGTGCTGCGTTCTATTCACGTGTTGACCGCTCTTCAACTGCTGGAACTCGTCTACTTCTCGCCGCGGTTGCTTTGCCGTTTCGATTTGGGGGCAGAGCAATCTCGATTAGGCGGCGAATTGCCTCTGAGCGCGAAGGCGTGTGTTGCTTTGCCGTCCATTTAGATAGCCTCGCTCAGCGCACAATCAGCACCGGTACGCTGCACTTGGTAAGCACTTCCTGGGCCTAATTGCGGAGCTACTGCAAGGGCAGCGGTATAGACGGTTCAGAGTTGCTGGGTGCGGAACGTATCGCAACTCGCGACATCTCCCGATTTCAAGCCAGTCATGAACCAGCGCGTGCGCTGTGCCGAAGAGCCATGGGTGAAAGCGTCCGGCACGACGTAACCCTGCGACTGCCGCTGTAATCGATCGTCGCCAATGGCTGAGGCCGTCTGCAATGCCGATTCAACATCACCGGGTTCTATAAATTGCCATTTCGACTGCGCCCGGTTTGCCCAAACGCCAGCAAGGCAATCAGCTTGCAGCTCCACCCTGACCTGAAGCGCATTCGCGTCGGCCTTCCCCATCCCTTGCTGCGCCTGTTGTACCTTCGGCAGTAATCCGAGCAGATTTTGCACGTGGTGGCCGACCTCGTGCGCAATCACGTAGGCCTGTGAGAACTGACAGGTTTTGCTGCCGACATCGCAGGCGCGAAATCGTCGCTCGAGATCTTGAAAGAAACTCGTGTCGAGATAGACCTTTTGATCCATCGGGCAATAGAATGGACCCATCGCCGATTGCGCAAAGCCGCAGCCGGATCGCGTAGCGCCGGAAAACATGACCAGCGTCGGCGGTTTGTACGCATTCCTGGCTTGAGCGAAGATGTCGGTCCACTGCACTTCTGTGCTGCCAAGGACCGCTGCCACGAACTGGCCCATTTGGTCAGATGGCGCTCCGGTCTTGGGTGGTGAGCCAACGTCTACCTGTTGTGTCCCGCCACTTCTGGACATCATCTCGGCGCCGCCGATGAGAAGGCGCGGATCGATGCCCAAGGCCCAGCCGATTAGCCCGAGCACAACGATGGTGCCAACCCCGAGGCCGCCGCGGCCTCCGGGAAACCGGCTCGGTCGACCGCGCCGATCTTCAATGCGGTCGCTTTGCGGCAACTCATCTACGCGCATGACCTAACCCCGCCAAAAGACTTCGCGGCACTTCACATCATTTGCGACAATTCCGCAATCGTCGGGGGTCGGCCGTTCGGCGTCAGCTCGTCGACGACTCCGGGCAAGACCTGCGACAGTTGGCGCGACGCTAAACGCTTTGGTGCGGAGCGGCGCTTCGAGCGAGATGTCATCGGCAACTCCCGGAATGGTTACATGTAACCTACCGAAGACGCAGCAAAGGGCAATACCACCGGCAGCCCGCTCTATCCTCGGCCTCCCGTTTACACCTGGTTGGTATACGCGCGGCCTTTGCGGAGCATAGAGCGCACTAATTTTCACGCGGCCCCATAATGTTGAACTTCGCCTTCTGATCATCGCTCAGCGAGGCGTAGAAGGTCTTGAGGCTAGGGCGAATTGCTTTGATGGCGTCCGCCATGGCATTCAGCCGTGCTTCGACCGTGTCGAATCGCGCCACTGGCGATTTCGGCATCGCAGTCGGACAGGACGACCGTAGCGCGTCGCTAGCATTTTGCGTTGCGCTCTTGAGATCATCGAAGGCGCTCTGCTGTTGCGCCGTCGGCTGAACCACCTGTTCGATGCGCTGCACTGGCAGCTCGATAAAGCTGCCCGCCTGCTGACTGCACAGGACCGCCATATTCCCGGCCGAACCAGTGTTCTCGATCGAACTGCTTATTGTGTTGAACTGTTGCTTCTGGTCATCGCGCAGCGCTTGGTAAAACCTCTCGAGCGGCGAACGGATCATTTGTAAGGCTTTAACGGTCGTGTTCAGTCGCTGCTCAATAGCATCGAGGCGGCCCACCGGAGTAAGCGGAACCGATGCTGGACACGACGACTCGATGATATGGCGTGCTTGCGACGATGCTGCGCTAAGATCATCGAGAGCTGCATCCTGATCAGCATTCGGATGGACGGTCTGTCGGATCTGATCAATCGGCAGATTGGTTAGCGCAACACCAGGGCAACTTTCGAGCACCTCGGTACTGGTTTCGGTGCGTGCCTCGCGATCAGTCTGCCCGGTCCTGGTGGCGTTGACCCCATTCAAACTGGTGCGCGCCTCGTTTGGATTGGTCCGCATGTACAGGTGGTGACGGTAGTGGTGCCCGACAAGCGGGAAGTGGAAATAGAACGGTCCCAGGCGGATACCAAACGCTGCTGTTGGCAAGGGGGAGAAAACAACGGCGGCGAGTGCGGCAATCGCAAAAATAGCGCGAATCTTTGGCATGAGCTAGCTCTTACGGAGGTCCAGAGGGCCGGGCACCGCAAATGTCAGAACAACCAGCAACGTGCTCCACTTGGCATCGGATCCTATGAATGGCGGACGAAATGCGTGGCGCACACCACCAAGAAAGGCAAGGAAGCCCCGCCCGACGGCGGGCCGACAGAGAAAGCCGGTTAGGTCGACAGCGTTGACGGTCAGCCCACGTAGGCTGCGCGTTCTTGGGCCTCGGCCTCACTTGCAGTCTTGGGTTCGGCAGGTAATTGCAGAACTGTAGCCCGCTGCCCCTCCACCAAGGCTGTCAGCAGCACGATTTGGCCGTCGGGGAACTCTAGCGCATCGTGATGCGCTGTTAGCCATTCTTTGTTGATTTGCCGAAAGATCGCCGTCTTATGCGCGATCGTTTTGCTGCGCCAGGGTAACAAGCCGGTCGGCAAGCAACGAACTTCATCGGCAAACGACAACTCTGTTCCCGGTCGAACGCAAACCGCTACGTTCACATCTTCCGATGCGGCGAACCCTCGCGTACCCGTGCCGAAGTTGCGGGTGGTAAGCTTGTCACCGACATTCGCCGGCCGCGACTTGACGCTGTGGAGACTGTAGTCACACATCTCGGAACTCCCTAATCGCAAAGCTCCAGCCAATCGAAGCTTAAATAGCTCGGTCTTCTCCTCGCGTTGATCCAAATCAAATTTGATAGCCGGAAAACGCGCGATATTTTTGAGCGAACACGGTTGCCACGCCAGTGGGCATGAAGTGGCAGCCGATATCCACCGCGCCATTCGCACTGTCTATGCTGTCGGCGGCGTGCCCATGAAATCGCGCTTGCCGATCTCTGCTCCGCACTGCCGAAGGATGTCGTAAGCTGTAGTAGCGTGAAAGTAAAAAATTTGGCAGGCTGTTTCTGAGCAGTAGACTCTCGCCGATGAACTGGCGTGTCTGACCGCTTGGGAAAGTGATGGTGATTTCTTTGCTCTCGGTGCCGTCGATCTCGCTTGGTTTGATATTCTTCAAGTAGTCGATTGTCTTGGCAATACGGTCTTTTAGCTGGGCGATGGTGGTCTCATCGTTGGCGAACTTTAAAAGCTCCTTTCCGGCAAGGCGTCCAGCCGCATTGGCACGAAAGAAAAGGACTCCGACATTTCCCAATCAAAAATTATTGCAGGTCATCTCTGTGGTCGCCCCATGAAGTGATAGGTGCCCAGTGAAAAATAGGCCCCGGCTGGGGCCAGAGCGAGGGGTACGCCTGCGGAATGCACCGCAGAAACCACGGTGACAGAACCCATGAATACATTTCGACTCGCGGGCGGTCATTTCGGGGACATTGTGAGGCCATGCCCACGAAGTTCGGTTTGCACCTTTAGCAGCGACCGCGGCGCCGCCGGATGGCCCGCTGCTTTTATTCGGGGGATGGTTTTGGAGCGACTACGTCAAGCGCAGGCTCATTAGAATTTCCTTCGTCCACCTGTTCACGAGCAACCAACGAAGTTTCCTTAACCGTACCTGATGATGGACTTGATCCCTTTGGAGCCTTTCGCGATCTCGGCTTTGGCGAATTCATCGAGCGAATGAGCAAACTCGAGTGAGCTCTTTCTAACTGGCCAATGGCGCGGCTGACCCCGTCTAGTTGCGTTTGCATGGCTACGAAGCGACGCCAAGCCAACAAAGCAAAAGACATCGACAGGATTACCGCAGCAAACGACGCTACCAAGGCAGCCAGAGCAACAATCGAACCACTCATCAGGCCGCGCCCCTATGCCAATTCAGAAAATGCACCACTGTGCCTTATTAGGCATACGCAACAACACCGTTTCAGGTTTAATATTTCACATAACCGCTATTTGCATTTCACATCTCGACTATGTCGCGCACCCTAGTGGCATGGGCGCAACCGCGCCCGCTCAGGTGAAGGCGGCCATTAGGCGACGATCGGCTCGGTAACTTAATGAGGCGCTAAAAATTTAGGGCAGCTTTTTGACCGTCGTGTGCTCGTTCCTGGATGACCCATAGCGAATGTGCTGTTTGTCCTCGGCTGGTCCTGGACAGGCGCACGAGTTCGGCGAATGGGGATCGTGCGTGAGAACAGCATCGGCATCTGCCTAGCCTGACGCTCGTTCCAGGCGTCGATTAAGCGTTCGGCATCCTGAAGCACCTGGGCAGCGGCTGCGCACCGGGCCGCGGACTCTTTCTCGGCGGCTTCGCGGAGCTGATCCTCAAGCTGCGGCGGTTAAATCCCACGGTGGATACTCGGCCGCAGGGTGGGCAGGCTCGTCAAGCAACGCTATATGCTGGCGGTCAACTGGTTATAACTCGTTTCGATAGACTCGGAACAATCAGAACGGATTCCAAGTTGGAGCGTCGGTGAACTTAAGATAGCCGAGATTCGCCCCAAGTCGCAGACCGACACCTGAGCGGATTGGAACCACAACGATGTCATTCGCGGTTAGCGCTGTCATGCCAAAGCCGCCAACGAAATAGGCCGAGCCGTTGATGCCGCCAAACCGATCAAAAATAGCTCCGACCTGCGGTAGGTTGTAGACCAGCATCATCGTCCGCGCACCATCAGCGCCGGCGTCAAAGCCAATGCTCGGTCCTTCCCAGAACACGCGCAAATCGCCGGCATTTCTTGTATAAAGCGTGCCGTCGCCATAGCGCAGGCCGCCGATAAAGGCGCCGCTCGCCTCTTGCCCCAGAACATAGCCGTTCGGTAGTCCCCACTGGCTCACCGCTTTCTCGACAATCATGGCAAGCCCGTGTGACACACCACCAAAGAACCGGTTTCCGGTGTCGATCAATTCGTTTGGCGAAAACGGGCTCGTCATTGGCGGTTGCGACGGAAAGGTGGGCTCCGAAGATGGTGGCGGCGACGGAACGGGTCCGGTGGCCTGGGCCAGAACAGATGTGGACGCGACCCCAGCCATCACTCCGGCGATAGCTACCACTCGCAAGCTGTGAATCATGGCATGCTCCCGCTAAGGCCCCTCGTAACATTAAACGAAAGCGGACACGCGGTCCTAATCCGCATTTAATCCGATAGCCATTCTCGAATTGCGTCTTCTACAGATAATTCAATATCAAGGGGTAACGCGAAGGGATTGGTTTCATCAAATATTTTTTTCAGCCAGGTGTTTGCACCACTCGGGGCCCAAAATAATGCCGCTCGACCGCGCTCGTACTCTGCCCATAACGACCGCCGTATACAGTTGCCTATCGGCCTCCCAGATATTTCTGACGGCGCGATCGACATAGTTTTTCCCGCAGCCTTCGTGGTGAGAGCCATTCGCAATTTGCCATGCGCCGCTTTATTCGGCGACGTATACTCTGCGAAGCCCGAGCGCCTTTACTATGGCGTTGGCGTGACCCACGGGGTGCCGGCCGTTCAAAACCTTACTGATGTAAGTGCGATGGACGCCGTGACGGTTTGCAAATGCAGCATGACTCCCATCACGTTCAAGTGCCGCTTTCAGCAAAATAAGTGCGTCGTTGTCGTCAAGTACATGTGCGGTCCTGCCCAAACAGAGGCTAGTCCAATATCCAGTTTTTTCGTAAGGCTTTCCGCGATGTTTCTTCATTGAATATTGCGTCCTTTAATGGCCGGGAGCATCCGCCGACGACCTAATCTTAAAGTCGGTCTATAACGGCCGCTCGTCCCCAGTCCCCAAGGTCCTCATTCAGAACTTGAGTCGCGGCCGAAATGCGAAACGCAAATGATGAATTGATGACCACAATGGCCGAGCGCTCGCGTTAACGCGACGTTAATAATGGCAGTTAGATAGTCCTTGGCGGTGCAAAAATCGTGCAACGGTCAGTAATGATGCCGAACGAACGCAGCAAACCTATCACTGAAGATTTGGATCCCCCGTCAATGCAATTTCGCGAATTTGCCGCCGAATGCATGGAATTAGCTAGGAATTGCCCTTCGCTTGAGCAACGTGCGGTCTACCTGAAAAGGGCCAGTGTCTGGCATCAAACGGCGCTCCGGTGGGAAAATGAATTCCACAGACGGCAATTGCCTCAGCGCGGGGGTTCGGCCTAACTATCTTCCAGTAGTTGCTCGAACTGGATCACCTCTACGATCTCGTGCTGACACAGCGGACACTCGTACGTTCACTGATCATAACCCGGCTTGTCAGGGAAAATGTGGACCAGCAACATCCACGCACCACATCGAGGACAAGCGGGATTAGCAAGAAGAGGTGAGCGAATTTCTATTTCTGCTGTCAGTTAAGCCTTCCATACAAATCGCTGGGAAGATCAGGGCGAAGATGATCTCTTGGTTCGTCTGCGCGTTATGACTTCGGCAGAGGGTGCGGATGAGCGTGAACGTCTCGCCAGATTTCAGCGATCTCTAGCAACGCTTCGTCGAGACCCCAGTTTCTCGGTCGCCGCAGTTTTGCCCTTGGTAGTTTGGCCGGGCCATTCGCAGTTGGTACTCGCTCCGACGACCTTTCCACCGCCGGGTGGGACTTTTTTGCCGCGGATCTGTGGTGACCTACAATCAAGTCGGTGTCTACTTTGTTACGCGCGATTATAGCTTTCACAATGCCTCCGGCACCTTTGCGATGGCAGTCGCTACCTGTCGCGCTTCGTTACGGCTGAGTGATTTTACGATCGATCGCTTCCTGGGGTCGTCCTCGTAATAGATGTAGGCTACTTCCTGGCCGCCTCGCGCCTTGACCACAAGACAGTTTGCGCGATCCTCCACTGACCAAGGTGGCCGTAACCGCCGCTGCTCGGGCATAGCATCATCATATCGAGATGCGCGACGACCGACGACCAGCGTGAGTAGTTTTGGTGGCGACAACAAATAGTAAGCAAGATTCCCTCTCCACGTCGGTGCCAAACCGACGTAATCGGGACTTCGCGCATAGTTGGTCATAGATCTGCTGAGAACAGCCGCCAACAACCCGACCTAAATCAAGGCCGACGACTCGTCCCCCATCCCCTTCCGCATGGGCATCATTAGAACTGAAAGTCACGGCGAAATTGCGAAGAGCGAATGATTTAATGATGATCGACGCCCATTCGCGCGGCGCTAGAATGATACCGAGTTTTGTTGGGTGCTAGTGACAAGCTCAAAACCCACCCGGCAGATCGACAGGAACGTGATGCCCGTCACAGAAAGCCTGACTGACTGGTGCGAACGTGGTGTGCCGGTCGCTGGGCGTCCCCAAGCAGCCGGCAGAAGTGCGAGTGGCCCCGGCACCTTCGCTCCCAATTTTGGTCCGGGGCCACACCTTTCGCTGTGCGTTAGGCGGGGCTAGGCGGCGGTTCGTCCCCCTTACCGGCCGCCCAGCCTGAGGCAGCAACAAACTCCCCAGCCCCGGTACAGGTTGCGTACTGGGACTGGGGTTTGTTTTTGTAGCGGCGATTGGGTTAATCGCTATCGCAACGAGATATTCAAAGAGCGTGACTTTCGGGTGACGGTACGGCAATGAGACCGACGCCGTGATCATGGCCGCCAGACCTCGCGTTTTCAAGAAGATCGAAGCGGCGACGCAGATCAGCTATGGACGTCGATCCGCAGACTTGGCTCGCCGATGTGCTGGCCCGTATCAACGATCACACCATCCACAGACTTGATCAGCTGCTGCCCTGGAATTGGAGACCCCAGCCTGCCAGACTGGCGGCATGATGAGTCCGACCAGGCAGAGCGCCGCTTACCGCGCCGCTTCTGCTCAGCGAGTACGGCCGAAAGTAATCGGTCGAGATCTCGATCTTCAAGCCGCCTGATCGTGTTGGCTAAAACATCATCCAGGCGGTCATGAGCTGGTTCGATTGCCACCTTTGGCAGTTCACCATCGGCATCCATCAGTTCCGCGCAACAATAGGACCCTCCGTGTGCGTGCTAGCGGCTTTCGCAGCCGCTGCAACCCTCGAACACTAGTTCGCGGTCATTACAGTTCGTTCATACGGCGTTCATTTGTAATGCGCCAGTATTTTGCGGGGGTAGGGCAGATCACAAGGAGTAGCGTTATGGGAACGAAGAAGAAGAGCAAGAAGTCGAAATCGAAGGGCATGTAAGCCTCGGTTAAGTGCATCGCGAGATTTTGATCTCGCCAAGCCAAGCGGCCGAACCGATGTTCGGCCGTTTGTCTTTCATCAGCACACGCGCATACGAGACTTTTTTCGACCTCGGCATCGACGCCCAACACTCAAAAACCGATTTTATTGATATGGCTGTAGGGATTTGCGAGGGGTTCTTCATCGCTGCTGAACGCCGAAGAGGTCAGCCTTTTATTTGAGGATGAGTGTTCCGCCGCCGGAACTATATCCTCAAGCTGACATTCTCTAGTTAGAGTCCCGACGGCGATCCGAGCTGCATTGGCTAGCACTAATGGCGCTAGGGAAAACGAGGCGCTTCCGGGCGCGTGCACTTGTCATCGCGCTTGTTGTCATGGCGGGCTTTGCAGGCACCTGCGGCCCGGCGTCGGCTCAAGTTTACTGGGGCGATCGTGGCGGCTGGGGCAGCCAACGGTCGGGGGGTTGGGGTCGGGACGATCATCGGTCTGGGGGCTGC
>Ga0187769_10002859_pt1 | contig 10201 bp, 9 predicted proteins | sample 0116_SJ02_MP02_1_FD_133140 | JGI IMG/M metagenome (GOLD analysis project Ga0187769, IMG submission 133140) | Tropical peat soil microbial communities from peatlands in Department of Meta, Colombia - 0116_SJ02_MP02_10_MG | ecosystem: Environmental > Terrestrial > Soil > Wetlands > Peat | place... | reverse complement strand
CTCGAAGAGATTGCCATGGCGATGCGAGTACGCCCGGACCGCTATCCTTACGAACACGGGATTACGAGCGAGCAGCTGTACCCCTCCAGCCAGATGCGGGCCGAGATCACGTGCGGGCCGGTGCAGCCGAACAAAGCGATTACCGGGCGCAATGCCTTCGCGCAGGGGGCAGGTATTCATCAGGACGGGGTGATCAAGAACCCGCTGACCTACGAGATCATGACGCCGCAATCGGTGGGCGTGCCGGATTCGCGGCTGGTGCTTGGCAAGCATTCCGGGCGGCATGCGCTTGCGCTGCGCTGCCAGCAACTGGGCCACAATTTCGAGCGCCGTGAACTGGACGAAATCTATCGCCGCTTTGTCGTTCTTGCCGACCGCATCAAGCGGGTCCAGGACAGTCACCTGCTCGAACTGATTCACGATGTGCGCAATGGTGAGAGTGCCACGCAGAGTCAGAAGTTTCCGCCGGCAGCTGCGGTTTCGGTCGCGGCGCCGTTCGCGCGTGCCGCGTCTGCGGCTGCTGGAACCCATGAGCCGCACGCGATGACGATCTCCGCCAGCGCGAGCCAAATCCCCGGAGCAATCTCCTTTGCCGAACATCACGCCGAGCAAGAGGACTACCTCTGGGGAGTGTGAGCTTCATCGGGTGATCGGGTGATCCCAGGATTCGGTAGTGGGCGGTTTTAGCAAAACAGCCCCTACCCAGGATTCAGTTCGTTTTCTCGCTGCCTGCCATCGTTTATCCTTTCTGCTTTCCCCGATGAAAGGAGTTCATGCTTCTACGTATCACTTCCCTGTCCGGTGACGGAATCGGCCCCGAAGTAACGTCGCAGGCTATACACGTCCTGAGAGAAGTGTCGGACGGATTTAGGCACGACCTTCGGCTGGACGAGAAGGAAATCGGCGGAGCGGCCCTCGCGAAGTTTAGCACTGCCCTGCCTGATGCCACGCTGCAATCCTGTCTCGCTTCGCAGGCTGTGCTTCTTGGAGCCGTGGGCACGCCCGCCTTCGACGACAAGCCGCCCGCACTCCGGCCCGAAGCCGGGTTACTGCGCCTCCGCCAGGAGCTTGGAGCTTTCGCCAATCTTCGACCGGCCGTTTATTATCCCGCACTGGCTGCGTGTTCGCCGCTGCGGGAGGAGATCGTCCGCGGCACGGACATTCTTATCGTGCGTGAACTGCTTGGCGGATTGTATTTCGGCCAGCCGCGGCTCATCGAAGGCGCTGCGAGGGCGCGGCACGCTGTCAACACGATGAGCTACAGCGAGCCGGAGATCGAGCGCATTGCCCGTGTCGCCTTCGAGCTTGCCCGCGCGCGCCGCCGGCGGCTGCTTTCGGTGGATAAGGCAAACGTTCTCGAATGCTCGCGGCTGTGGCGGGAAGTCGTCACTCACGTTGGCGCCGACTTCCCTGACGTCCAACTCTCTCACATGTACGTGGATTCGGCGGCGATGTCGCTGGTGCTCAAGCCAACACAATTCGATGTCATCCTTACGGAAAACATGTTCGGCGACATCCTTTCCGATCAGGCGGGAGGCGTGGTCGGGGCGTTGGGTCTGCTCGCTTCGGCGAGCATCGGGGGGTGCGTCGGCCTGTACGAACCTGTGCACGGATCGGCTCCGGACATTGCCGGGAGGGGCATTGCCAATCCGTTGGGAGCGATTCTGTCGGTGGCCATGATGTTGCGCTATACCTTCAAGCTGTCTAAGGAAGCCGAGTGCGTGGAAGCGGGCGTCATGTCGGCCTTGAAGGGCGGTCTGCGCACGCCGGATCTGGTGCGTGGTGGGGAACGCGCAGTGGGGACCGATGAGATGGGCGGGAGGATCGCCGAATTTGTGCGCATGGCTGCGACGACGCATGGCGGGTCCCGTTAGCCTGCCCTTCGGCAAGTTCCCTATTCATGCGAGAATCATCTGAGCGAAGGAGACAAATCTGAGCGGGAACGCTTGGAAAAGCGTCGCTATAATCTGCGAGTCTCACTAAGTCGAACGTATCGCCGGGCGCATCGCAAGAGTAAGTCCATATATTCCCACCAAACCGGCGGCCAGCAGCACTGTCTCCGGCGCGCCGATTCCCGCAATCAATACGCCTGCGGGAAAATCTCCTAGCGGACGGATGCCCATAATAACCAAGGTGTTCAGGCTCAATACGCGCCCTCGCATCTGCTCTGGTGCCCGAGTTTGCAACAGCGTAGTTGTGGTTGTTCCAGCCAGCGTTTGACCAATGCCGAAAGAGAGGAGAGCGGCCACAGAGACCCAGAACCAGCCGCTGACGGCAAATACGGTTAACGACGCAACCCAGATCAAAATGCCCGTCAGATAGATCAGGCCTCTTCGTGGGTTGCTGCCCCGAGAGGCCAAAAACAAGGCGCCTAGAATGGTTCCCAAACCGGCCGAAGAAAACAACAGACCGAGACGCTCCGGGCCGATGTGCAGGATCTTGACAGCGTAAATAGGCAAGAGCAGAGGAGCCGATGGCCCCAGAAACAGCAGAGCAGCGTAGCCGGATAATACCCACGGCAACACCGAGTCGCGGTGCACGGTGCTTAGCGCTAGCCTGATCGCTTGGAGGATAGGTTGTTGATGGGCCGGCCCGGAGGGCACGCGCATCCGGTACAGGGCAAACAATACTCCCAAGAAACTGGCGCCGTTCAGAAAGAAGTTGCCCGCGTAACCGAGCGTTGCCACCGCGACTCCGGCCAATGCCGGTCCAACTGTCGAAGCTCCGTTAAAGATCATTGACTGCAAGCTAACGGCATTCCCGAGATCCTCCACTGGAACAAGAAGCGGAACGAGCGCACCGCGAGTGGGTTGATCGAAACTCAGTAAAGTCCCGTTCAGGAATGCCAGCACGAGAATCATCCAAAGCTGGATAACGCCGAAGAGTGTGAGGAACCCCAGCAAGATAGCCAGCGTCGCCGAGGCAGTCTGAGTGAATAGCAGAAGACGGCGCTTATCCAGCCGATCGGCGAAGCTTCCGCCGACGAGCGCAAAGAGGAAGAAGGCCAAAGCCTGGGCGAGCGAGACGCTGCCCAGGGCAAATGCCGATCCATGAGTAAGCTTCAGAACCAGCAGGCTTTGCGCGACGATTTGCATCCACGTGCCGACGGCCGAAACGGCCAATCCGACCCAAAGCAAACGGAAGCCGCGATGGCGCAGAGCACGAAAAGTCTTGAATGCACCCGGCGGTTGCGGCTTGGATTGGGCTGCGGTTCTTTCGTGGGTAGCGTTCATCCCGCATTGATTCGGTACAACCAGGAAACTGGCGCGGAGTCGGGTTTCGCAGAGAGCCGGGCAGTTTCAATCAAGTGGTGATCGGGCGATAACGAACACACGGGGTCAGTGGCTGCCGCATCGCCGGTGAGCAGAAAGGCCTGGCAGCGGCAGCCGCCAAAGTCATCCACGCTGCGCTCACAACTTCTGCACGGTTCCGGCATCCAATCGGTTCCTCGAAAGCGTTGAAACGCCTCCGATTCTCTCCAGATCCATTCCAGCGAATGTTCGCGGACATTGGCAAACTTCATACCAGGGATGACTCCCGCAGCATGACAAGGCAGCGCCTGGCCGGAAGGGTCGATTAACATAAGACGCCTTCCCCAACCGCCCATGCACGCCTTTGGATAGCGGGCGTAGTAGTCCGGCACCACGCAATCGATTCGCACCTTCCCTGCAAGGCGGAGCTGAGCGGCTTCCACAGCGCGCAGGCAGTTTTCTAGCTGCTGCGGAGTGGGAATCAGGGTGTCGCGATTCTTGAGTGCCCAACCGTAATATTGCGCGTGTGCAATCTCGACGCGCTCGGGCTGAAGCTGCTCAATAAAATCGAGCATTTCCTCGATATGGTCAAGATTCTGCCGGTGCACGACCAGGTTGACGGTGAATGCCACTCGCAACTGGCGAATCTTCTGCGCTAGAACGGCCTTGTAGGCATGGCCCTTGGCGCCTGCAATCCAGCGAGCCGGTCCGTCTTTTGAATCCTGGAAACTGAGTTGAATGTGATCAAGACCGGCTTCGACCAGCCGGGCCAGTCGGGGCTCTGATAAGCCCATTCCGGAGGTGATCAGATTCGTATACAGCCCGGCTCGGCGCCCACCGGCAATCAAGTCCTCCAAGTCAGTTCGTGCTGCCGGTTCGCCGCCGGTGAGGTGCAAGTGAAGAACGCCGAGTCCGGCTGCTTCCCGGAAGACACGGACCCATTCTTCAGTCGAAAGTTCCGCCTTCGCCGTCACCAACCGCAGCGGATTCGAGCAATACACACAGTGCAGTGGGCAGCGGTGCGTGATTTCGGCGATCAGCGCTAGTGGGTTTGCAATCATTCGAAATCCACGATCCGCTTCTGCTGCAGCGAGGCAAGGAAGGCGTAGACATCTTCCGTGATCCTGGTGGGGTCAGCCGCGTTATATCGCTCGGTCAAGGTTGCCACGATCTCCTGCACCGTGCGCCGGCCATCGCAAAGTTCCACGATCGTCTGTCCCGTGCCCTGCAAGCCGATCATTCCTTCCGGGAACAATACAACCGGTTGCCCCTCATGCGTAGCCCAACGGCAACCGGGAGCAAGGCGGGGCTGGCTAAGTTCAGATGGGCGAGGCAATCTCAGGACTCCATGCGAAAGGCGCCCGGGGGCGGCCATCCCGGCTGTACGTAGGCAAAATGAAGCGCGTCGAGCTGCGCCCAGAGAATATCGCACTTTGCCTCGAGCGCTGCAATCGCCAGTTCCTGGTGCGCTCGCGTTTGCGCGTTTTCGGTGACCCACTGCAAGGCGAAGCGCGCATCCTCCGGCGCCTGGTCGAGACGCGCCGTGAAATAGTCGAGTGCGCTGTTGAGCCACGGATAGTGCTGGCGCAGCCGATCCATTCGTAGCGCGATGAGGTCGCGCGAAAACAGTTCAGTCAGCGAAGAGGCAACTGCCTCTAGGAAGCTGCGATTCCTTACTAGATCCAGGTAAGCATCCACGGCGTAGCGAACCGCGGGCAGAACCTCGGCGCAGCGGACCACACGCTGGCGCTCCAAACCGGTCGCTTCCGCCAGCCTGATCCATCTCTCGATCCCTCCATTCTGTGTCGCGTCGCCGTCGTGGTCCACGATGCGTTTGCGCCACGCGCGGCGAAATTCCGGAATGTCGCTGCGAGAGAGAATGATCGCGTCCTTAATGGGTATACGGCTCTGGTAATAATAGCGGTTCAAAGCCCACGCTTGCATTTGTCCGCGACTTAACTGGCCCTCATGCATCATGAGGTGAAATGGATGCTGATGGTGATACCGTTCCTTTCCCACGCGCCTCAGCCGAGACTCCAACTCCCCTGGACTAAGAAGTGTCGAATCTGAAACAGCTTCTACAAACTCAATTGCCATCCGTCCTCCGCTATTTCCCAGCCTGCCGCCCGCGCTTCGCGGTATTCGGAACTGGACTCGTCGAGCATGGGGTTGGTGTTATTGACATGGATAAATACTTTCCGCGGACGGCGCATGCCTGCCAGCCTGCGAATGGTCCCGTCAGCTCCGGATAGAGGGATATGGCCCATTTCCAGCGCCGTAAGTCCGCTCCCCTGAACCTGAATCAATTCGTCGTTGCTCCAAAACGTCCCGTCAAATAACACCAAGTCTACGCTCTCCAAGAGGCTCAACATAGCTTCGCTGATGGCCGGGACGGCCGGCATGTAGGCGAGCCGTCCGCCTGAAACCGCCGTCACGATTACGCTCAGCCCAGCTTCATCGGCCTTGCTTTCAACAACTCGGTCGGAAGAAACGTAGGCGGGATAGCGGCTCGATACAGAAAATACCTCGCAGCAAATGCCCGAAGCGACGCCCGTATCCGTGAGCAACGGAATGCCCTCGCCAACCTGAACATCTTGCCAGCGAACCTGATCTGGCACACGGTTCAACATGCCAAAAACGCTGTTATCCTCGCGCAATATGCGCCGAATGGAGGCCGCACAATAAACGCGGAAGGGCTGCAGTTCGCGCAGCGACAGCAACCCGGCGATCTGATCAATGTCGGCGCTGGTTATGAGGACACCCGCGATGGGGGAATTACGAGCCGTCCCGTTTGGTTGGAGAGCCGGCGTCCGCTCGATCTGAATACGCAGATCGGGAGAAGCGTTCAGCAAAAACCACGCGCGGCCGTCATTGCTGACGGCCACCTGGGTTTGGGTGCGAGCTTTACCGGCAAAAGACCCAGATCGCAATGAGCGGCAGTTCTGGCAGCCACAATTCCACTGCGGAAAGCCGCCTCCCGCGGCAGAGCCCAAGATTTCAACGCGCATTGCTACAGCTTACAGCTCCGCGTTGGCGTAGGAATTGATTTCACAGTTCAAGCAAATTTCTTCGAACTTTGGCGTCGTCCATTCCATAGCTTTCTCCTTGTGATAGTGGTGCTTGATCAAATTGAAGCGACAGCGACTAACTGCCACTTCGACTGTTCCGTTCGTGGTAACTCCGCATAAAAATGGTCTAGCTGGTCCGCTGTGAAGCTCAAATGCCAGCCAAGATCTTCCGTTTTGAGCCTGCTCATCAACTGGTCTTTCGGGACGCCGTCGTTCGCCAGTTGCGTAGCGCGAGAAACCAGCGTGTCGAGTTTGGTCTTGAAAGCCTCGATCTCAGCTCTGCCAACCGCCGGCCCTGCCCCGGGCACGGCGATATCGAAATCCAGCTTCAATATCTGCGCCAGCACCGATCCCCATTGCACCAAGTTTCCCCCCGGCAGAAAAGTCGGGGTTCGGAGTCGAGGCGTAGAGGTCCCCCCACAGCGACCACTTTCAGACTGGGAAAGTATACCACTGTGTCGCGATTGGTGTGGGCATTCCCGAAGTGAAAGAGCTGGGCTTCAACGCCGCCGAGGGTTAAACGGTATTCCTTGTCGTAGGTGAAGGTTGGAAGCAGGGTCAGGTCAACCGCAGCATTCTCCGCCGTCAGATTGCGCTTTACATTCTCTTGGGCGACGATCTGGGCGTGCTCCTCGATGAACTTTGCATTACAGCCCGTGTGCGCCGCGTCCTGGTCCGTGAGAATGAGGGCGCGGACCGGCTGATCGGAGATTTTCCTTACCCTCACGCACAGAACGTCGTAGTTGGCAAGAGGCTGGCCACCTATGAGGATCAATCCATTCGCGCTCAGGCGCAGCAGTGTATTGCCGCTTTCGGCACGTACGCTTACGACCTGTCTAAAACTGCCGGCCTCGGACTCGGTCAGGTCTTGACAACCCACGTTACAATAGAAATATCACCGGGTAGCGTTACTGACTCAGCCTCAAGCCAGCCCTCAGGGGCCACAAAAATCGGGAAAAGGTCTTTGACATTTTCATAAGCCTCGAGTGTCTCCGCGCCTTCTGCCTCGCCGTGGAAGAGCGGCCTTTCAGGGCCGAGTCAGTCGGGTCGAATCAGTCCGGGCTTTTAGTGTGCGCCGCGAACACGATGCCCAGACCCGCAGTGGAACAAGACCGGCGTCCGTTAGCCACGAAGCGACGCAAGATTGCAGCCCAGGGCGCAAGCCCGAGATTGTATTCCTGAGAGCCAGCTTGGAGCCGCGAGCTGTGAGTTGATCCTCTAAGTCCAATTGGTTCAGGATCTTGCAAATAACTCGTTACGGCTGAGGATTTTGCGAGCTGACATCGCTAAAGTCCTGATTCCATTGGACCGGGATAAGGGGGGGTACCCGTTTCGAGATTGTATTCGTGAGAGCCTGGAGCCGAGACGCTGAACGCTGTTTCTCTAAGTCCAATTGGCTCAGGATTTTGCAAATAACTCATTACGAATGAGGATTTTACAAGCCGATCCCGCTAAATTCCTGATTCCATTAGACCGGAGTGGAAGGGGTACTCGCCAAAAAGACAGTGGACATGGCATCCCTGGGCCTGCTAGAGCTGCCGAAGCCCTGCACGCGTTTTCTATGCCTGTCCTTGATTAGTGCGTTGCGGGAAGCGAGCGACGGACTCTTTGCATTGGAGTGAGGAACCGCTCGAAGAACCAACCCTGCCGCAGGCAGGATAAGCAAGAATCGAAGCACGAGGGCAGTTCTAGCGCAGCTAACCAACCCGCCTCTTGATAAGCAAATTGCGGGGCAGTCCTAAGGTGCAGTTTCTGGGGGGATCCTGAACGGGCCAGTCTGCATTACGCGGGCGGTGGAGAATTTTCTGTTTCATACGGAAATGCCAATCCATAGGTACGCAGCCGCGATCATAACGCGTCGCCTGTTCCTGATCGTGTGTGCTTTCCCATTATTTGCACAGAGCAACACGGGCGAGCTGCGTTTGAAAGTGACCGACCCGGCGGGGCTGGGAATAAAAAGCGCGGTGGAGCTGCTTTGCGACGCGAACCACTACCGGCAATCATTCATGACCGACGATACCGGTAATCTGGCGGTGAAGCGGCTCCCTTTTGGTTTGTATCGCCTGGAAGTCAGGCACGATGGCTTTGCTCCATCGTCGAAATCCGTCGAAATCCGCTCCGCGGTTCCTCAAGCCGATCGGGTCCAGCTCAGCATCGTGCCCATCGTCACAACCATAGAAGTGAAGGAAAGCGCCACCCTGGTTGATCCTCATCGTTCCTCCTCAGTCAACCAGATTGACACCGAGGCGATCCAAGATCGAGCCGCATCTCTTCCCGGTCGTTCGTTGCAAGACTTGGTGAACTCGCAGCCCGGTTGGCTCTACGAGGGTAATGCGGTCCTCCATCCGCGCGGCTCCGAATACCAGACGCAAATGGTGGTGGACGGCATTCCGCTCACCGACAACCGCTCGCCCGGCCATGGGTCCGAGATTGAAGCGGACAATGTTGAGTCCATGAGCATATACACCGCTGGGATCCCGGCCGAATACGGAAGGAAGATGGGCGGCGTGGTCGAAGTCAATACCGCCAAGGACGTCCGCGAAGGGTTCCACGGGCAGGTTGTGCTGCCGGGAGGAAGTTTCGACACTGCCGGCGCTTACGCTATGCTCCAGTATCTTTCGGGCAAGAATACGTTCGGGATCAGTGCCGACGGCGCCATGACCAGCCGCTACCTGAATCCTCCGGTTCCGGAAAACTACACCAACTCGGGAACCACCGGCGATTTCTCCGGCAGCTACGAGCGGGACCTTACTTCGAAAGACCGTTTGGGTGTGGTGTTCCGGCACGAACTGGCGCGCTACGACGTTCCCAATGAACAAGTGCAACAAGCCGCCGGTCAGCGGCAAAACGGAGACACCTCAGAGAGCATGGGGATCGTCTCCTATCAGCACTTTTTTTCTGCCAATGTTGTGGGCGATGTCCGCGGAATGGCGCGGTCAGACTCGAACGAACTCTCATCAAACCCTCTCTCCACCCCCATCATTGCTTTCCATCAAAACGATTTCAGCGAGGTGTATTTCAAGGCAGCGGCCTCCATCCATCATGGTAATCAGGAGTGGAAGGTGGGTGTCGAATCGGACGCGACGTTTCTCCACGAGCGGTTCGCTGATGTCATTACCGACCCCTCACAATTCGATCCCGGGACCCCAACTAGCTTCAGCTTCTTTGGCAGTCGGCCCGATCTTGAGCAGTCCGCCTTTGCACAGGATCTGATTCGTCTCGGAGGCTGGACCATGAGCGCGGGAATTCGCTGGGACCATTACCAACTCCTGGTCAACCAGAATGCAGTCAGCCCCCGCCTGGCACTCGGACGCAACTTTTCCAAAGCCGGCCTGCTGCTCCACGCCGCCTACGACCGGGTTTTTCAGACGCCTGCGTTTGAGAACATTCTGCTGGCAAGCTCGCCTGCGGTAGTCGTCCTCAATCCCAACGTCGTGCGAATACCCGTTGCGCCTTCCCACGGCAACTACTACGAGGCCGGCATAACCAAAGGCTTATTCGGTCAACTCCGGCTGGATGTGAATGGCTTCCAGAGGATTGTCAACAACTTCGCCGACGACGATCTGCTGCTCGACACTCCGGTTAGTTTCCCCATTGCCTTCCGCAAAGCCAGCATTTACGGTGCGGAAGGGAAAGTGGACGTGGAGCATTGGGGCCGGTTCTCCGGCTTTGCCAGTTACTCCTACATGGTGGGATCGGCTTATTTCCCGGTCACCGGAGGCCTCTTCCTGGGTCAGTCGGCAATCGATGCTCAGACGCAGTTGAGTGGTCGTTTTTGGGTCTCCCAAGACCAGAGAAACACCGTACGGGCGCGTTGGCGCTGTCAAATCATGCCCAGGATCTGGGCTGCATTTGGCGGCGAATATGGAAGCGGTCTGCCGG